>Ga0307416_100000945_pt1 | contig 15381 bp, 15 predicted proteins | sample DK1Cmetagenome_2_FD_203821 | JGI IMG/M metagenome (GOLD analysis project Ga0307416, IMG submission 203821) | Maize rhizosphere microbial communities from greenhouse at UC Davis, California, United States - DK15-C-3 | ecosystem: Host-associated > Plants > Roots > Rhizosphere > Soil | place...
GGTGGTATCGAGCCCGAGCGCGAAGTCGGCGCGCGCCCGCACGACGCCACCCCGTGCGTCGTCGTGCTTGTCGACCGATTTCACGCGCCACTCGCGCCACGAGCTCCACGACGCGAACGCGACGAGCGCCGCCGTCACGGCGAGCACCGCGTGCAACGGCAGCGCCGTCTGGCGCGCGCACGACCACGGCACCAGCGCATAGGCGATCGACTGCTGCGCGAGGACCAGCGAGGGGCTGACGATGAACCATGGGATGCGCATCACGCGGGCCACAGGTGGGGCACGAGGTAGATCACGCCATAGATCGGCAGCCAGGCGAGGATCACGAACCACCAGTACTCGGCGTTCTCGCTCACGTCGACGAAGCGCTTGCCCTCGATCGGGCCGGTCACCATGAGCACGGCGAGCACGACGGTGTCGAGCGCGTCGGTGACGAGGTGCACGGTGTGCAACCCGAGGAGCATCCACACGGCCGACCCGTAGGCGTTCGTGTCCCACGCGACGTTGAGCGAGCGGAACTCGAACACGCGAAGCGTCAGGAAGACGACCGCGAAGGCGAGGCAAACGAACATGCCGATCTGCACGGCCCGCAGGTCTTCCTTGCGCGCGCGGCGGCGCGTCCACTCGTTGGGGATGCCGCTCGCCAGCATCACGACCGTGTTCAGCGTGCCGAAGAGGAGGCCGGGGGCGAGGACACCCGGCGGCCAGTTCGCGTTGCGGGTGCGGAGGTAGAAGTACGCGACGATCGCGAGCGCGAACACCGTGCCCTCGATCAGCACGACGCCGAACGTCGCCCACCACATCAGGCTCCGATGGCCGAAGGCGTAGCTCGGCAGCGCCGAGACGTCGAACGAGGCGGCCTCGGGACGCGAGCGGTTCATGGCTTGCGCTCCAGCGCGAGGCTCGCCTCGGTGTCCCGGCGCTTGGGCCAGAACCACCCGATCATCGTGACGACGACCGGGATCGATCCCCACACGACCGCCCACGGCGTGAAGACGCTCGCGACCAGCATCGCCGTCGTCGCGACGGCGGTGAGGAACGGCCAGATGCTGGGGCCGGGAAAGAGGAAGCGGTGGTCGGGCTCGGCGTCGACGACCGACGTCACGAGGAGCTCCGGCTTGTCGTCGGCGAGGCCGGTGACGTGCCCGCGGATGCCGCCCGGATCCCACAGCGGCTCGCGCGCGCCGACGACCGGGATGCGCGCGAAGTTGTACGGCCCGGGCGGCGAGGCCGTCGCCCATTCGAGCGTCGGGCTGTTCCACGGGTTGTCGCCCGCGACCGCGCCGTGACGCACGCTGCGGACGACGTTGACGACGAACAGCGCGACGCTGAGCGCGATCGTCGTCGCGCCGAGCGTCGCGACGAAGTTGAGCTCGCCCCAGCCCATCTCGGTCGGATAGGTGTACACGCGCCGCGGCATGCCGCGCAGTCCGAGGATGTGCATCGGGAAGAACGCGACGTTGAAGCCGATGAAGAACAGCCAGAAGTTCCACTTGCCGAGCCGCTCGGAGAGCATGCGGCCGGTCATCTTGGGGAACCAGTAGTAGAACGCGCCGAACAGCGGGAACACCGAGCCGCCGATCAGGACGTAATGCAGATGCGCCACGACGAAGTAGGTGTCGTGGATCTGCAGGTCGAGCGGCACCGAGCCGAGCATGAGCCCGGTCAGCCCGCCGATCAGCAGGATGAAGAAGAACGCGAGGACGAACAAGAGCGGCGTCCGGAAGACGAGCTTCCCGGTCCACAGCGTGACCGTCCAGTTGAAGATCTGCAGGGCCGTCGGGATCGCGATCATCATGCTGACGGCGGTGAAGAAGCTCTTGCCGAGCTCCGGCACGTCGGTCGCGAACATGTGGTGCACCCACAGGCCGAAGCCGAGGAAGCCGGTGGTGACCAGCGACAGCACCATGACGAGATGGCCGAAGATCGGCCGCCGCGCGAACGTCGAGATGATCGACGACATCATCCCGAGCGCGGGCACGAAGATGATGTAGACCTCCGGATGCCCGAAGAACCAGAACAGGTGCTGCCACAGCACCGAGTCGCCGCCCTCGGCGTGGTTGAAGAAGTGCGTGCCCACGAGCCGGTCGGTGATGAGCGAGGTGCTCGCGAACATGACCGACGGCATCGCGAAGATCACCATGAACGACGTGACCATCATCGCCCAGGCGAACAGCGGGATGCGTTGCAGCGCCATGCCGGGCGCGCGGAGCTTGAGCACCGTCGTGATCAGCTGGATCGCCACCAGCAGCGACGAGATCTCCGTGAACGTCACGAGCTGGGCCCAGAAGTCGACGCGCTTGCCCGCCGAATACTGCGGCCCGGCGAGCGGCGTGTAGCTGAACCAGCCGGCGTCCGGCCCGGTGTCGAGCAGGAACGCCGCGTACAGCATCAGCCCGCCGAACAGGTAGATGTAGTAGGCGAACGCGTTCATGCGGGGGAACGCGATGTTGCGCGTGCCGACGACCAGCGGCACGAAGTAGACGCCGACGGCGAGCATCATCGGCACGGCGAACAGGAACATCATCGTCGTGCCGTGCATCGTGAACAGCTGGTTGTACAGATCGGGCCCGACCAGGTGGTTGTCCGGGCGCGCGAGCTGCCAGCGCATGATCGCGGCCAGCACGCCGGCGGCGACGAAGAAGCCGAACGCGGTGACGATGAAGCGCACGCCGACGCGCTTGTGGTCCACGGTCGACAGCCAGCCGACGAGCCCCGGCTTGTCGCCCCACGCGCCGGCCAGCGCCTCGTGCTGTGCGCTGGTGGCGCGCCGATCGACGTCGAAGGAAGCGCTCATTTGAGGCTCGTCAGGTAGGCCACCAGCGCGTCGAGGTCCGCCGCGGCGAGCCGGTTGGGTGGCATGTTGACGCCGGGCTTGACCGCCTGCGGATCGACGATCCAGTGCGCGAGGTGCTGCGGCTGGTTGGGCAGCGTTCCGGCAGCGATCGTCTGGCGTCCTCCGACGTGGGTCAAATCCGGACCGAACCGCGCGTTGGCGTCGGTCCCCTGCACCGCGTGGCACATGACGCAGGTGCCTTGCAGGAACACCTGCTGGCCCCGCTTCTCGGCATCGCTCGACGGAGCGATCGCCGACCCGCGCTGGCGCTCGGCCCAGCGCTCGTACTCGTCGGGCGCGTCGGCGACGACGAGGAAGGCCATGAACGCGTGCTGGTAGCCGCAGAACTCCGCGCACTGGCCGCGATAGACGCCCGCCTCGTCCGCGCGAAACTGGATCGTGTTGGTCCGCCCCGGGATCAGGTCCGCCTTGCCATGCAGCCGCGGCACCCAGAACGAATGAATGACGTCGCCGGACAACAGCTTGACGAGCACCGGGCGACCCACCGGCACGTGCAGCTCGTTCGCCGTGCTGAACGTCCGCGACGGATCGCGATCCTCGTAACGCGCTTCCCACCACCACTGGTGGCCGGTCAGCTCGATCGTCAGCGGGTTCGCGCGCGGCAGGCTCGCGAGCGCGCGATCGGTCATGACGCTCGCCGTGACGAGCGCGAACAGCCCGACGACGACGACGAGAATGGCCGCCGCCACGACGCGCACGCCGCGCTGCTCGGTCGCATGCGCCACGTCGATGGGCGGCGTGTCCTCGGTGCCGCGCTGCGCGCGCCACAGCGCCCATGCGAACGCCGCGAACACGACACCGCCGACGAGCACGCACAGCCAGAGCGTGAACTGCCAGAGGTCGTGGATCTGCGCCGCCTGCGGGCCCGCGGGCGACAACGCGTGCTGGAGCGTCCAGCCGGCGCGATCGGCGAGTGCGGGGATCTGGGTCGCCATCGGCTACCCCTGCGGCTCGGGACGCGGCCGGGTCTTCTCCCGCCGCGTCTCCGGCTCCCCGGCCTGCATCGCATCGCTTCGGCCCGGCGCGGCATCGCTTCGCGCGAGTCCGCTCATCGAGCGCACGTACGCGACGAGCTGCCATACCTGCGAATCGACGATGCGCCCCGCGAACGAGGGCATGCCGTTCGGGCGACCGTCGACGATCGTCTTGTAGATCGCCTCCGGCTCGGCGCCGTAGCGCCACTTGTCGTCCATCAGCGGCGGCCCCATGCCGCCGCCGCCGTGACTGTGGCAGCCGACGCAGTTGTACCAGGTGAACAGCTGCTTGCCCTGCGAGATCGCGTACGCGTTCTCCTGGTAGAGCGAGGCCACGTCGCCCGTCGTGGGATCGGCCGGACTTTTCGCCGCGGGACCGCCGCCCGGACGGACGGTATCGGCCGGGCTCGCCGCCTGCGCTGGCGCATTGCCGCTCGACTCCTGGAAGCGGCGCTGCTCGCGTTCGCACGCCGCGAGCGCGACGGCCGCGACCGCGATGCACGCAGCGGCGAAGCGAGTCGCCTTCATCGCGCCGCTCCGGCGCCCGCGTGCTGGTCGACATCGAAGCGCGGCACGCCGAAGCGCGCGAGGATCGCGTCGATGTCGGACCGCCGCCGCACGATGACATCGTCCAGCGTGCGCTGCAGCTCCGCGTCCCGCCTGCGCACGCCCATCGCGATCGCGTACTCGAACGGGACGCCGGCGAGCGCCGCGGGCGCGCTCGCCTTCTCGATCGCCAGCGTCACCGCTTCGCGCTTCGCGTAGAACGCCGCCTGCGGGCCCCAGAGGATGGCGGCGTCGAGCTCGCCGGTCGCGACCGCGTGGACGATGCGCTCGCCCTGCGTGCGCTCCCCGTCGACCGGAAAGCCGCGCACGTTGTCGATGGCGCCGGCGTGGGCGAGCGCGTGACCCGGGGGCGTCGTGGCGAGATCGTCGGCGACGAGCGGGATGCCGATGCGTGCGCGAACGATGCGCGGATCCGCGAACGACGCGATGCGCGGACCGCCGTCTCGATGCACGAAGACGTAGCTCGACGTGTAGTACGGCCGCGTCGTGCGCACGCGGTCGAGATCGTGCGGCACGCCGATGATGACGTCGCAGTCCCCTTCGCCGAGCGTCTTGCGAACGAAGCCGCGCCGGTTGGGGAGCCACGTGTAGCGCACGACGCGGCCGAGATCGCGGGCAACGAGCTCGGCGATCGCGTTCTCGAACCCGCTGCCGTCGAGATGCGAGAACGGCAGGTTGTCGGGCTCCGCGCACACGCGAAGCTCCGCCGGCTGTGCCGCGGCGGCCGCGGCCGCGATCGCGACCACGAGGGCGGCGAGACGCCTAGGGAAGCGAGAACACATAGAGCATCCCGCCCTTGCGTGTCACCTGCTTCAGGTCCTTCATCGCGTTCGCGAAGCCGAGCGCGGCCGTCGGATCGCGCGTATCGAGATCGGCCGACACGACAGCGCCGGCCCAGCCGCCGACGCCGGCGAGCACCGCGACGTACTGCTTGCCATCGGGCGCGCGGTAGCTGATCGGCTGGCCGATGATTCCCGACTCGGTCTTGAACTGCCAGAGCGGCGCACCGGTCTTCGCGTCGACGGCGCGGAACCAGCCGTCCATCGTGCCGAAGAACACGATGTCGCCCGCCGTGACGAGCGCCCCGCTCCACACGGGGAACGGTTCCTTCAGCGCCCAGACCTTCTTCTGCGCGACCGGATCCCACGCGGTGAATTCGCCGCGATGGCCGCCGGGGCCGGCGTACATCTTCACGTCGGCGCCGACGTACGGCGTGCCGGCGATGTAGCTCGTCTGCAGCGCGAGCGCGTCCTGGCACAGGTTCTGGTGCGGGATGTAGAGGAGCCGCGTGCGCGGCGACCAGGCGGCGGGCTGCCAGTCCTTCGCGCCCGGCGAGGCGGGACAGATCTCGCGGACGATCCTGCCGACGTCGGGATCCTTGTCGGGCGCGTACTCGATCCGCCCGGTCTTGAGATCGACGCCCTTCGACGTGTTGACTTTCACGTACGGCGTCGCCGACAGCACCTCGCCGCTCGCACGGTCGATCACGTAGACGTAGCCGTTGCGGCCCGGATGGAGCAGCACCTTGCGCGCGCGGCCGCCGATGTCGAGGTCGACGAGGATGCTCTCGTTGATGCCGTCGTAGTCGTGCAGGTCGTGCGGCGACGTCTGGTAGAACCAGCGCGCCTCGCCGTTGTCGGGGTTGCGCGCGAAAAGGCCGGCGGTGAACTTGTTGTCGCCCGGCCGCTGCTTCGGGTTCCACGGGCCGGGGTTGCCGGTGCCGTAGTAGACGAGGTCGAGCTCGGCATCGTAGGAGACGAATCCCCACACGGTGCCGCCGCCGATCTTCCACGCATCGGGCGGCCAGCTGGACACCCCGAGATCCTTGCCGCGCTCCTGGTCGTAGTGCGGCTGGTAGGAGGCCCCGATCAGGACGTCGCGATCCGGGCCCGTGCTGTACGCGCGCCATGCCTGCTTGCCCGTGCGCGCGTCGAGCGCGGTGAGCCAGCCGCGCACGCCGAGCTCGCCGCCACTGTTGCCGACCAGCACCTTGCCCTTCACCACCAGCGGCGCCATCGTCATCGACTCGCCGCGATGGATGTCGCCCAGCGTCGCGCGCCATAGCTCGCGCCCGGTCTTCGCGTCGACGGCGATCGTCTGGTTGTCGAGCGTGTTGAAGAACACGCGGCCGTCGGCATACGCGGCGCCGCGGTTGACCACGTCGCAACACGCGACGCCCTGCGCCGCGGCGAGCGGCTTCGGCTCGAACTTCCACAGCACGTTGGCGCCGGGCTTCGCGAGATCGAGCGCGAACAGCACGTTCGGATACGGCGTGACGACGTACATCGTGCCGCCGGCGACGATCGGCGCGGCCTCGTGCCCGCGCTGCACGCCGGTCGGGAACGTGAAGGCGACCTTCAGGTCCTTGACGTTCTGCGCGTTGATGTCCGCGAGATCCGCATAGCGCGTGTTGGCGTAGTCGCGACCGGCCATCGGCCAGTCGCCGGTGCCTTGCGACCATGCGCTCGCCGCGCAGCTGAGCGCAAGGGCGGCGAGCATTCGACGTACGCAGGACATGGCATGCGAACGAAGCGGCGGATGCACGCATTCTGCGCGTACGCGCACACCCGCTTCAACCGTGTAACGGCGCGAGGTAAAGCTTACAAAACAGGCAAGAACGTCAGCCCGGCGTGCGTGGTTGCTGCGGTGCTTCTAGCGCTTCCCCGCGTCTTCGGCAGCCGCGCCGATGCGCTCGCCCTCGCGATAGCGCCAGCGGGCATCTCGCGCATCGGCGTCGTCGACCGCAGGTGAGAGCACGACGAACGAGTCGCGTTGCGCCTGCGTCACGGCGCCGCCGCGGAAGTACACGCGCGAGCGATCGCGTGCGTAACCGCTGCCGAGCACCTCGAACGACGCGGCGTCCACATCGTTCACGCGGCGCGCGACGACGCTCGATCGCGCATCCGTCGTCTCGATCGTCGCGTACCAGGCGTGCGACCGGTCCCGCCCGTGATGCGTGTCGAGGGGCACGAGAGACGGACCGTGACTGCCGGCGAGCTCGGCCTGATGGTAGTAGCCGGCGATGCGGTCGCGCGCGAAGCCGTAATCGAGAAGCTCGAACGTCGCCGCGTCGCGCACGGCGAAGCGCACGCCTTCGAAGAACACGTTCGACGCGTCCTTCGCATAGCCACTGCGCAGCACGCGGAACGTCGCCGGATCGGCGCCGTCGACGAGCTTCACGCGCGCGTGGGCGATGCTGTAGTACTCCCGGCCGTCGCGCCACGTATCGCCGTAGTAGACGCGTCGCGCGTCCTTGGCGTGATGCGCGTCGAGCACGGCGAAGCTGCCTGCGTCGACATCGCGCAGCGCGACGTCGCGGTAGTGCCACGCGCCGTCGACCTTGTGGAACGGCGGCGCCTTGTCGCCGCAGCCGGCGCCGGCCAGCAACGCACCGAGAACGACCGCGGCGATCGACGGGCGAACGGGCACGATCAGTCGAGCGTCATGACGACCGGCGCATGGTCGCTCGTGCCCACGTCGGCCTGCACGACGCAGCTCGTCGCGCGCGCGGCGATGCCGCGTGACGCGAGGATGTAGTCGATGCGCCAGCCGATGTTGCGCTGGCGCATGTTGCGCCACGGCGCCCACCAGGTGAACAGGCGATCGTTGTCCGCGTTGAGCCGTCGCAGCACGTCCACCAGCGCGCCGCCCATGACGGCATCGAGCAGCGCGCGCTCCTCCGGTCGCTGGCCGATGATCCCGGGCTTGCGCTCCTTCGGATGAACGTCCTGGTCGGTGTGCGCGATGTTGATGTCGCCGCACAGCACGAGCTCCCGTCCCGACGCAACAACGCCGGCGGCCCAGTCGGCGAGCTGTCGCAGGAACGCGAGCTTCGCCTCGTAGTCCTTGCCGCCATTGGGAACGTAGACCGACGCGACGACGAGATCGTCGAGCTGCGCCTCGACGATGCGCGTCTCCATGTCGAATTCCGGATGGCTGAACGCCGGTCCGCTCGCGAACGCGCCGTTGCGCACGTGCAGCGACACGCCCGAGTAGCCCTTGTGGCCGTGCCACAGCGTCGTGTAGTCGGCCAGCCGGCAGCGCTCGGGGATCTGCGCGGGCTCGGCCTTGAGCTCCTGCAGGCATACGACGTCGAAGCGGTCGCGCTCCAGCCAGTCGCAGACCTGCGCCTCGCGCGCCCGGATGCCGTTCACGTTCCACGTGGCGATCTTCATCCCGCCCGATTCTAGAACGACGCCCGAACCGCGCCGACCGGTTGCGACAAGGCGGGAATTCGTCACAATCCAACGCGGACTGGCAGCGAAGCGCCCGATCGCGAGGCGCCCGGCCGGTCGGGAGGACACGTGTACCAGCTCTATTACTGGCCCGGCATCCAGGGCCGCGGCGAGTACGTGCGGCTCGCGCTCGAGGAGGCGGCCGCCCCCTACCAGGACCTCGCGCTCGTGCCGGAGGCGCGCGGCGGCGGAGCGAAGGCGATCGCCTCGGTCATCGACGACGCCTCGATCGCACGGCCTCCATTCGCGCCGCCGTTTCTTCGCGCCGGGCGCCAGTGGATCGGCCAGACGCCGAACATCCTCCTCTACCTCGGCGAGCGCCTGCGCCTCGCGCCGGCGGACGGAGCCGGGCGCCTGTGGGCGCATCAGCTGCAGCTCACGATCGCCGATTTCCTGGTCGAGATCCACGACACGCATCACCCGATCGGCTCGGGCCTCTACTACGAGGACCAGAAGGCGGCCGCCAGGCGGCGCGCACGCGATTTCACCGCGCACCGCTTGCCGAAATTTCTCGGCTACTTCGAGCGCGTGCTCGAGCGCAGCGGCGGCCGGTGGGCGGCCGGGCGTCGGTTCAGCTACGTGGACCTGTCGCTCGCCCAGGTCGTCGCCGGCCTGCGATACGCGTTCCCGCGCGCGACCCGGCGCGGCTTGCGACGCTGTCCACTTCTCGTTGTATTGCACGACCGCGTCGTCGAGCGCCCGCGCATCGCCGCCTATCTCGCGTCACCGCGGCGCGTACCGTTCAACGACGACGACATCTTCCGCCATTACCCGGAGCTCGACGGCTGACGTGCGGCCGCCGGCGGCCGGCACGAAACTCGCATCACGCCAGGGCTTTCCTCGACCCGAACGCAATCACCATGTCCTTCTATGCCGAGGCAACCGGCGCGGCGGCAACGTCGCTGGGTCTCGGCATGCTGTCGTCGCTGGACCTCGGCCGCGAGTTCCGGCGCGCCTTCGCGGCGGTCCGCGCGAGCTCGGACGTGCTTCGACGCGAGGCGTTCGCGATCCGTCATGCGGTCTATTGCGACGAGCTTCGCTACGAGCCGCCGCGCGCCGACGGACTCGAGCACGACGAATTCGACCCCCGCGCCGAGCACCTGCTGCTGAACAGCGTCGAGCAGCGACGGCCGATCGCCTGCGCGCGGCTGATCCGCGCCTCGTCGCTCGCGGGTCGCGAACCGCTTCCGCTCGAGCTCCTGTGCGGAGCGACGCTGGGCGCGCGCTGGAGCAACCTCAGCCAGTCGCGCCGCGTCGCCGAGCTGTCGCACCTCGCCGTCGTGCGCGAGTTCCGCCGTCGCAGCGGCGAGGATGCGCGCGATGTGTCGATCGGCGACGCGGACTTCGGGACGGCGAGCCGTCCGCGCTTTCCCTACATTCCGGTCGGGCTGTGCCTTGCCGCAGTGGCGCTCGCACGCCGGGTCGACGTCGACGCGCTCGCCGTGCTCGCCGAGCCGCAACTCGCCACGCACCTCGCACGACTCGGGATCGCGCTGCAGCAGATCGGCGGACCCGTGCAGCATCACGGCACGCGGGTGCCTTACCTGATGGACGTCGATGTCGTCGCGGCCGGCCTGCGCGCCTACATGCGGCCGCTCTACGAGGTGATCGAGCAGGACCTCGACGCGCCGGCCGAGTGCTGAGCGGTCAGGCGACCGCGCCTGCCTGGCGCAAGAGCACGTAGAGCTGCATGGCGGCGACCGGGTCGAGCTCCATGTTCGACAGGTTCACCCGCATGCGGCCCGGCGCGGCGGCCGGCTGGATGGAGAACGGCGCCGTCGCGGACGCGGGCCGCGCCGACGGGCGCTGGCCGGTACGATCGGCGTGACGGCGCTCGGCGATCGCGACGATCGCGCTGGCGATCGCGTCCCAGTCGAACTGGCCGTCCTGCGAGCGGAACTGGCGGCGCCGGCCGGCGGTGTCGTGAACGGTCACAATGAGACCGCGATAGACGCTCTCGCCGATCTCGAGCCGCACCGCCTGGCCGCGGTGCACGAAAGCCAGCGCGCCCGGCACGGGCGCGAGGCCGCGCTTCATCAGCTGACGTTCGACGTCGGCTTCCAGCGATTCATGCGCTTCCACGGTATCTTCCCTCTGCCTTCGAGATCGATGGCAGTGGAGTCGCACGATTCGTGCCGTACAGCGGGTAGCCTATCGCTCGATCAGCGACGCTTTTGCGTGCCTGTTCGTTCGCCGGAGCCCCGCGATCATGGCCGCCTTCGCCTCACGCGCGGAGCTCCTGGTGAAGGAAGCCGACCATCGGCACGAAGAAGTGCGCGCCGCCGGCCGTCGCTTCGTAGACGGTGAGCACGGCGCCGTCGGACGAATCGATGCGGTGCACCTGGCGAAGGTAGGTGATGACGCCGCGGCCGTTGGCGCACTGCCCGGCGCTGACCGCGCTGACGTAGGCGAGGCTCGCCTCCTCCGACTTCTCGTCGGCGAGCAGCGTGTTCACGCGGATCGGCACGTCGGCCGAGACGCAGACGGTCACCGCCGCCTCGGCAATCGGCTTGTTCAACGGAAAGCGCTGCAGCGATTTCTCCCACTGCGCGCCGGCCGCGAGCGGAAGCAGCAGCGGGGCCGCCAGGGCGGCGATGAGCGTGCGCGACATAGCGTCCTCGATAGCTTAGCCGATGGCGGCGGAGCCTTGCGTGCCTGGGGCCGCAGGCGAGCGCGTCGCCGATGTTCGCATTTGCCCACCCGCGGCCACGCTCGTCAGCCGGACGCAAGCGGGTCCCGGGCGCCGCGGTAAATGCCGCGCGTTCACGTACGTTCCTACGCCGCGTCGGCGCGGCGGCCTTGGGGGACGACGCAACGGCATCGGCCGCATCGCGTCAACTTTCCGAACGTGTGCCGGACGGCTCGCTGCGATCGACGATGGCGCGCGCACGCGCAACCAGCGGGGCATCGATCATCGCGCCGTCGAGCTGGATCGCGCCCGGACCGTGCTCGACGGCCGACAGCACGCGCCTCGCCCACGCGAGCTCGGCGTCGGTCGGCACGAAGGCGGCGCGCACGGCGGCCAGCTGGCTCGGATGAATGCAAAGCTTCGCGCCGAAGCCGTGCGCCCGGGCGAAGGCGAGATCGGCCTGCAGCGCCGCCTCGTCGTCGAGCACGGCGGTGACGCCGGCGACCGGCGAGGCGATCCCCGCGCAGCGCGACGCGATCGCGATCCGCGCGGCCGGGTACGCGAGCCCGCGCTCGTCGCCGGAAAGCCCCACGTCGACCGCGTAATCGAGCGTTCCGAACGCAAGACGCTGCACGCCCGGGGCGCCGGCGATGTCGCGAGCGTCCCATACGCCCCGCGCGGTCTCGATCAGCGGAACGACGCTGCCGTCGTCGACGAGCGCGGCGCGCACCAGGGCGACCTCCTCGGCCGAGTCGGCCTTCGGCAACATCGCGACGCGCGTGCCCGTGCTTCGGAGCAGATCGAGGTCGGCATGAAACCATTCGGTGCGCACCGCGTTGACGCGCACCAGCGTCCGATCGCGCGCCTGCGGCGTCGACGCCATCCAACGGGCGACGTTGTCGCGCGCCGCCACCTTGTCGTTGGCGACGACGGCATCCTCGAGGTCGAGGATGATCGCGTCGGCCGACGAGGCGAACGCCCTGGCGAAGCGCTCCGGCCGGTTGCCCGGAACGAACAGATACGTGATCGGCTGCTTCATCGCTCGCCTTTCATGCGCCTGGCTCCCTGGCCCGTTCCATCGGCCGCATGTGCCATCGCTCGGCGCAAGGGGCGTGCATGGCGGGCCAATCGCCGCCCCTCGCTAGGCGATCCCCGCGTGCGCATCCATCGCGAGCGCACCTTCGTGATCGCGCGCCCACAGGCGGAACGTCACGCCGTCGGGCAACGGCTCACCGCACACGGCGAACGGGTGCGAATCGAAGATCGCGCGCATCGCCCGGAACTCGAAGCGCACGACGCGCGCCTCCGGACGCTTCGCACGCAACAACTCGAGCAGCAGCGTCGCGATCAGCGGACCGTGCACGACCAGCCCGGGATAGCGCTCGACCTCGGTGGCATAGCGGCGATCGTAATGGATGCGGTGACCGTTGAACGTCAGCGCCGAATAGCGGAACAGCAGCACCTCGTCGGGCACCCATTCGCGCGTCCACGCGCACGCCGCGGGTGCCGGAGGGGCCGATGGCGGCCGATCGTCCGGCCGCGCCGCCTCGCGGTAGACGATGTCGTGCAGCTCGGTGAGCGCGAGCTCCCCCGCGTCGTCGCGTCGGATCTCGTGCCGCACGGTCGCAAACACGAGCCGGCCGCTGCGCCCCGATTTGCCCTGCACGCGATCGATCGTCGATACGCGCGTCAACGCGTCTCCCACGCGAAGCGGCCGATGGAACTCGAAGCGGCTGCCTGCCCACATGCGACGGGGCAGGCTCACCGGCGGCAGGAAGCCGCCGCGCCTCGCGTGGCCGTCGGCACCGATCTCGGACCGACGGTGAAGCGGCAGGAAGTACAGCCAGTGCCACAACGGCGGCAGCGGGGTTCCGGGTGCCGGGCGCAGCGCGTCGTCGTCGAGCGTCGCCGACAACGCGGCGCACGGCGTGGCCGTCACGACGTCCGACTCGGTCTCCTGCCGACCCACCCATGCCTGAAGCGCTTCGAGCTCGCTTTGCAGCGCATCGTCGGGCGCAGCCGCTGCGCTCGCGTGCGCTTTTCGGTCCGGTTCCGGCGCGACCATGATCGTCTCTCGTTCCGCTGCCGGCGTCGTCGCCGGCAGCGACACGGTACCACCGCCGCACGCCATGCGTCGCGACGCGCCTCGTCGCGCACGTTGCGTCGGTGGACGACAGCGAGGGCACGCGAGAACGACGATCCGACGCGAGGACACTCCGCATGCTGCAATCCGGCGATCGAGCAGTCGCACGTGCGTCGAGCGCGGCATCCAGGCGCGCGCCCGATCGAAGCGCCCCGGGTCGGCGCCGTGGCGCGATTGCATCCGCACTACGTATTGCGCTTGCACGAGGCTTCGCGATAGCTTTGTCGCGACAGTCCGTCATCGTCCGCTCGCATCATCGCGTCACGCGTCGCGGTGCGGTTTACGCCGCGTCTCGCAAGTCCCTGCCTGGCGCGCCGGCCGCGCGGTCCGCAACCCTCACGGAGAAGGCATGTCCCTCGCGCCATCGCCGGTCGCGCGACTCGTCGCGACCGTTCTGACATCCACCCTGTGCACCGCCGCCACGTTCGCGGCCGAGCCCGCTTCGGCGCCAACCGCCCTCGTCGCGCAAGTGACCCGCGCTTCGCTCCAGTACGAGCCGAACGGCAACGGGCTGTGCCCGCTCGGGGTCGAGACCGCCACGCTGTACGCCGACGCGAGCGTGTTCCTGCGCCGCCACGGGTGCGGCATCGACCAGTCGTTGCGGGATTTCGTCACCGACGTGCAGTTCGTTTCGGGAAGCGGACTCGGACAGGCGCCGCGAATGTTCGCCGTCCGCAACGACGCGACGGTCGTTGCCTGGGGCGACACGCGGTGCGGACTGCTCGGCAACGATCGCCACGATCGAAGCTACCAGTCGCTGCCGACGGAGATCCAGCTCCGCGGCGTCACCGCGATCGCGAACGGCAGCTGGTTCTCGATCGCGCGGACGAGCGACGGCGGCGTCTACACGTGGGGGCTCAACTACGAGGGGACGCTGGGCCTCGGGCTCGGCATGGACGCGCCCGGCGCCATCGCCTGCGACAACGAGTACTACCCCGCCGGGCATGCGTACCGAACCGGCGCGGCCGTCACCCGCCCGACGCAAGTCTCCGCCATTGCCAACGCGGTCACCGTCGCGGCTGACCGGGTAACGGCGTACGCGCTCGACGCCGCAGGCAACGTGTTCGAATGGGGACTCGTTCCGATCGACCCGCGACCGCAGCCGTTCGGTACGTTCGATACGCAGCCGGTGCCGAGGAAGGTCGACGGCTTGCCGCCTGTCGTCGCGATCGCGACGTCGCACTACATGAAATACGCGCTGACATCCGACGGCGCCGTGTACGGGTGGGGGCCCAACGTCATCGGCAACTTCGGCGATGGAACGCTTGCGCCGCGCCTGACGCCGACGCGCGTTCCGCAGCTCGCCGACGTCGTCGATATCGCCGCCAGCGGCGACAGCCCGGTGGTGGCGCTGCTGTCGGACGGCACGATCCGCTACTGGGGAGGCTGCTGTTACCTGCCGGAAGCGCCGCTGCCGGCGTGGATCCGGACTGTGCCGACGGCGCCGGCCCCGGGCGCCACGCCGTTGTACGCCGACGACCGCGGCTTGTTCAGCGGCACGCTGCCGCCGATCCGTCACGTCGAGGGCAACGGGGGCGCGGTCCTGCTCTACGGCGTCGACGGCTCGCTCTACCTGTTCCCGAGGAGCAACACCGAGCAGGTGTTCGTGCTCGTCTCGCGCGCGCCCAACGCGTCCGCGAAGGCGAGCGACGTCACGGCGGTCGAGTATCACCACGCGGCGTTCGGCCACTACTTCGTCACCGCACTGGCCGACGAGATCGAGCGACTCGATGGCGGCGGGTTCGCGGGATGGTCGCGCACCGGTGCGACGTTCAAGGTGTTCTCGGGCCGGGTCCCGGCCAGCGCGGAAGTGTGCCGGCTGTTCAACGATTCGTTCGGCGAGCGGAGCTCGCACTTCTACACCGCCGACGCGCTCGAGTGCGCGAAGCTCCGCGCGCGTGGCGACTGGCGATTCGAGGGACGCGTGTTCAGCGTGCTGCCGGCCTACTTCTCCGGCGCCTGCCCGCCCTTCTCCA
>Ga0307416_100000948_pt1 | contig 15360 bp, 21 predicted proteins | sample DK1Cmetagenome_2_FD_203821 | JGI IMG/M metagenome (GOLD analysis project Ga0307416, IMG submission 203821) | Maize rhizosphere microbial communities from greenhouse at UC Davis, California, United States - DK15-C-3 | ecosystem: Host-associated > Plants > Roots > Rhizosphere > Soil | place...
CGGCCATGCTCCCGCTCAGCGTCCGCATCTGGAGCGCGAAGTCCGACGGCCGCGTCGCGGCGGCCACCGCCACTTCGTACGCCACGTCCCCCGCTCGCACGAGATCGGCCAAGTGCTGGTCGAACGTCTGCATGCCGTACTGCTCGCGCCCCTGGGCGATGTAGTCGTGGATCTCGCCGGTCCGGTCCCCGTCCATGATCAGGTCACGGATCGTCGGCGTCACCACCATCACCTCCGCCGCCACTGCCCGGCCGCGCCCGTCGGCGCGCGGCAGCAGCCGCTGCGACACCACCGCGTGCAGCGACTCGGCCAGCCGCATGCGCACCACCCCCTGCTCCTCCGGCGGGAACATCGCGACGATCCGCGTGACCGTGCTGACCGCGTCGGCGGTGTGCAGCGTGGAGATCAGGAGGTGGCCCGTCTCCGCCGCCTTCATCGCCGTGTCGATCGTCTCGGCATCGCGCATCTCGCCGATCATGATCACGTCCGGGTCCTGCCGGAGTGCCGCGCGGAGGCCCATCCGGAAGCTCTCCGTGTCGACCCCCACCTCGCGCTGCGTGATCGAGCTCTGGACGTCGCGGTGCAGGAACTCGATCGGGTTCTCGAGCGTGACGATGTGCTTGTTCGCGTGGACGTTCACGTGGTTGACCAGCGCCGCCATCGTACTCGACTTCCCCGACCCGGTGACCCCCGTGACGACCACCATCCCGCGCTCCGCCTGTGCGACGTGCGCCAGGGCGCGCGGCAGCCGGAGCTTCTCGAAGGTCGGCACCTCGACCGGGATCACTCGCATCACGATCATGAAGCTCGAGCGCTGCCGCAGGATGTTGACGCGGAACCGGCCGACCCCCGACGCGCCCCACGAGCAGTCGTAGTCCGTGATCCGGTCGATCCGCCCGCGGTCCTCCTCGCTCGCGATCAGCCGGAGCGCGATGGCGCGCGTCTGCTCCGGCGTCAGCGCCTGCTTCGTCAGCGGGACGAGCTTCCCGTTGACGCGCGCGCGGAACACGTCCCCGGCCTTGATGTGCAGGTCCGACGCACCGCGCTCGACGGCCGCGCGAATGATGTTTTCCATTGAAGAACAGGGAGTAGGGAGTAGGGAGTAGGGAGTCGGGCTGCGGGGCAGGTCTACTCCCCACTCCCGACTCCCTGCAGTTTCAGTATCCCGCGACCTTGTCGACGGTATTGAGCAACGGCTCCCCGCGCTCGTACCGCCGCCAGTTCTCGACGAACAGCGCGAGCTCGCGCTCCCAAAAGCGGCGCGGCGACACCGCGGCCACGTGCGGGGTGATCAACACCTCGGGGAGTCCCCACAGCGGATTGGTGCCGGACAGCGGCTCCTGGGCGAACACGTCGAGGACCGCGCCGCGCAGCCGGCCGGCCCGCACCCGCTCCGCGAGCGCCCCCTCGTCGAGCAGAGACCCCCGTGCCACGTTGACGACGATGGCCCCGGCCGGCAACAGGTCGAGCCGCGCGGCGGTCAGGAGGCGGTCGGTAGCCGGCGTCACGGGGGCGGAGATCACCACGACGTCGGCCCGCGGAAGCTCGCTCTCGAGCGCGTCGAGACCCGCCACGCGCGCGAATCCCTCGGGCGCGCCGAGCTCGGGGCGGCGCCGCAGTCCCGCGCACTCGACCCCCATCGCGGCGAGGCGCCGCCCGACCGCGCGCCCGATCCCACCGGTCCCCACGACGAGGGCGCGACACTCCCCGAGCTCTCGCACGCGCGCGCCGGGCCCGACGAACGGCTCCTTGTCCCACCGACGCTCCCGCTGGAGCGCCACGGCGACGTCGAAGGAGCGCACGAGGTACAGCAGCCCACCGAGCACGTGCTCGGCGATGGGCTCGGCGTGGACGCCGGCCGAATTGGTGAGGAGGACGGGCCCGTCGCGCAGCGCCGGAAAGAGGAGCGCCGTCACCCCCGCAGCGGCCGACTGGATCCAGCGGAGTCGCCCGGCGGCGGCGAACAGCGCCGGCGACATGCCGAAGCCGAAGTACGCCTCGGCGTCGCGCACGGCGTCGAGCGCGCCAGCACTCGGCGCCGCCCCGCCGTCGCCGTCAGACAAGGTGGGCTCGCGCACGAACCGCACCGCCCACCCGCCGGGCGTCGCCGCGCGAATCGCCTCGTACCCCTCGGGCGGCAGCGCCCAATTCCTCGACGTCGCCGCGAGGTCCACGACGAGGAGCCGCGTGTCGGTCATCCCGCTACGCGAGCTTCAGCCGGAGGCCCCGAGCACTCGTCCCTGGTCCCACGTCTCTCGCCGTTACTGCCCTTCCAGGTCCCTCACCTCGTCAGGCGACGTGTCCGGCGACGGGTCCCCGTACTGGATGCTCCGCGCCTGCTCTTCGAGCTGCGAGATGGTCGCCTCGTCCGCGTTGACCGGCGTCATGAACTGCCGGAACACGGTGCCCCCGCACTTCGTGCACCTCAGCGCCGCCGGCACCTGCTCGTCGAAGAATTGCTCCGCGCCGCAGGTGACGCACACCATGGTCGCGATCCCGCTCGTGTTCCGGCTCCGTGCCATCGCTTGATCCCCCCTTGCCTGACTTTCCCGTGGCTCGCGTGTGGCCATGCGTCATGCAAGTCCCATGCGTCCGATCGACGGGGGCGTCGGCCCCGATCCGGCGCACCGAGAGGGCCGGCTCCGGCGCTCGCGCCGCACCACTCTCCCCGACCTAGCCACGGGGACGCGCCCGCGCTAGCTTCGCCGGGCCGTCGCACCTGCCGGTGCCCCGGTCGAGCACAGTCACCCGGTGAGTCACCACGCGCATGCCTGCCGCACCGCCCGAGGTCGTCGACAACCAAGCCGCCGGCCGCTTCGAGCTTCGGGTCGGCGACCAGCTCGCCTTCCTCAACTACCGGCGCGACGGGAACCGGCTGCACCTCATCCATACCGAGGTGCCCGCCGAGGTCGAGGGAGTGGGCTACGGAAGTGCCCTGGCCCGCTCCGCGCTCGAGCACGCCCAGGTCGCGGGGCTGGAGGTCGTGCCCTCGTGCCGATTCGTCCGCGGCTACCTCGAGCGACACCCCGAGTACGCCCCGCTGGTCGCTGCGCGGTGACCCACACGAGCCCTCCCGGTCCAACGACCCAGCGAGCGCGGCCGTTACGGGGCCGGTCGGCCAACCCGTTGGCCAACCCGTCGGCCAACCCGTCGGCCAACCCGTCGGCCAACCCGTCGGCCAAGCTGGCCGCTGGGCAGCCGGCCGTGTGCTTGCACGCGGGCATGCGTAGTGCAGCCACCGCAGGGTCCCGCGGACGCGAGGCGATGATGTCCTCTGGGACGGTGCAGTCCCGCGTCGGGCACCCTAGACGTACCGCCGACCCCGGTCAATCTGCTGCCCTCTCTGCTGCTGACGTGCTGACGTGCTGACGTGCTGGTCTAGCGATGTGGGACGCGGCGCCGCCGAAGGCGGCCGCACCAACGGCCTCGATCCGACTCTAGCCGCATGACCCTGCCCAATACTCACGCCGTCGCCCACCGGATTCGAGCGCTCATCGCGCGCGAGGACGGAGGCGACGTGACCGCCGCCGCGCGGCGACTCGGCTTGCCCGTCCGGGACCTCTGCCAGGTGGAGCGCGCGCTCGCCGACGACGCGCCCCGCCCACCGTTCGAGCTGCTGGCCATGGTCGCCGTTGGTTACGGTGCCGACGCCTGTTGGCTGCTCACCGGCATCCCGAGCGACCGCATCCGGGAACTGTCCGCGGCCGAGATCCACCCGCTCGCGGAGCTGCTCAACGCGGTCGGCGACCGGATGCTGGCTGCGCGCCGGCCGGGCCAGGCGCACGCCGCGCTGCGGTCGAGCGCCACGCTCGAAGCCGCCGAGCCGCTGCCGATCTCCTGACCGGCCGCCCCCGTCGCGCGGGCCGCCGTGGGATCGCGCGCCTCGGAGGCGGCTACGTCAGCCCCATCGACTCCTTCGCGTCGCGCATCGTCGCGCCGGCCACCTCGCGCGCGTGCGCCGCGCCCGCCGCGAGCACGTCGTCCACGCGCGCCGGCGCGACGCGGATCTCCTCGGCGCGGGCGCGCATCGGCGCCAGCTCGCGCTCCATCGAGTCGAACAGCGTGCGCTTGCAGTCGATGCACCCCCACCCCGCGGTGCTGCAATTCACGGCCACCGTCTCCACCGTGGCCGGCGGGCTGAACGCCTTGTGCAGGTGATAGATGTTGCACACCTCCGGCGTGCCCGGATCGGTGCGGCGGATGCGCGCCGGGTCGGTCACGGCTGGCCGCAGCTTCTCCCAGATCTGCTTCGGGTCCTCGAGCAGGCCGATCGTGTTCCCGAGCGACTTCGACATCTTCGTCTGCCCGTCCAGCCCCATGATGCGCCGCGTCGGGGTGAGCAGCGCCTTCGGCTCCGGGAAGTACTCGCGGTCAGGCGAGAAGCGCGCGTTCCACCGCCGCGCGATCTCGCGCGACAGCTCCAGGTGCTGCAGCTGGTCCTCGCCCACGGGCACGGCGTCCGCGCGGTACAGCAGGATGTCCGCCGCCTGCAGGATCGGGTAGTTGAGGAGGCCCGCCGACACGCTCTCCTGCCGCTGCGCCTTGTCCTTGAACTGCGTCTGCCGCTCCAGCTCGCCGAGCGGCGTCACGGTGTTGAAGATCCACGCCAGCTCGGTATGTTCCGGGACCGCCGACTGCACGAACACCGTCGCGCGGTCGGGGTCGAGTCCGGCCGCGAGCAGCGACACGGCCATCTCGCGCCGGCGGCGGCGCAGGTCGCCGGGCTCGTACGGGATGGTGATGGCGTGGTAATCGACGATGCAGAAGAACGACTCGTACCGCGCCTGCAGCTCCACCCAGTTCTTCACCGCCCCGAGGTAGTTGCCGATGTGCAGCTCGCCGGAGGGCTGGATCCCGCTGAATACACGTGACATCTCGCGAAGGTAGAGAGGGCGAACGGCCGGTGCAAGCGCCGGGAGCCGCCGCGCGCCCCGCCGGCGCGGCCGGCGGTGCCGGCATCTTCGACGCCGAGCCGGGCTTGATGGTGGACCTGCTCGAGGGCATGATCGCGGCCGCCATCAACGCGGCCCGCTTCATACGCGCGCGGGCCGAGGACCTCGCCTCCATCGAGTGGCACAACAAGGCGCCGTCCGACTTCGTGAGCGATGTCGACACGGGCGCCGAGGCGCGCATCCACCAGATGCTGTCGGAGCGGCCGGAGTGGCTGCCCGACGACACGAAGATTCACTTCCTCGGCGAGGAGTCGTCGCCTGACGCGGCCCTCGGCGCCGGCCTCACGTACGTCGTGGACCCGCTCGACGGTACGACGAACTTTCTGCACGGCTACCCGTGGTACGCCGTGTCCATCGGCGCGCTGCTCGACGGGACGCTCGTCGCCGGCGTGGTGCTCAACGCGGCGACGGACGAGCTCTTCACCGCTACGCTCTCCGGCGGGGCCTTCCGCAACGGCGACCAGATCACCGTGTCGTCCGTCGGCGACCCCCGGCGCGCGCTCGTCGGCACCGGATTCCCCTTCAAGTACCCGGAGCAGATCGAGCCGTACCTGCGGCAGCTCCCGGCCGTCTTCCGCGAGACGGCGGGCGTGCGCCGCGCCGGCTCCGCCGCGCTCGACCTCGCCGACGTCGCCTGCGGGCGCTTCGACGCCTTTTGGGAGCTGCGCCTCGCTCCCTGGGACGTGGCCGCGGGGCTGCTGCTCGTCCGCGAGGCCGGCGGCTTCGTCACGGACCTCGACGGCGTGGATGCCCGCGTCACCACCGGCCCGATCGTCGCCGGCAACCCGCTGATGCACCGCTGGCTGCTGGAGACCCTGAGGGACGAGTCGAGAGTGGCGAGTGGAGGGTAACTCCCTCCGTCCTGCTCCCCTCGCCACTCGCCACTCGCCACTCGCCACTCGCCACTCGCCACGCTTCAGTATGAAGTTGATTGAATGCGTCCCGAACTTCTCCGAGGGGCGTCGCCCTGAGGTCGTCGCCGCCATCCGCGACGCGATCGGCGCGGTCGACGGCGTGACCATCCTCGACGTGTCGTCGGACGCCTCGCACAACCGCACCGTCATCACCTACGTCGCCCCGCACACCGCGGTCGTCGACGCCGCCTTCGCCGGCGTCCGCACGGCGTGCGACCGCATCGACCTCACGCAGCACTCCGGCGAGCACCCCCGCATCGGCGCCACCGACGTGGTCCCCTTCGTGCCGCTCGACGGCGCGACGATGGAGGACTGCGTCGCGCTCGCCCGCGCGCTCGGCGAGCGCGTCGGGCGCGAGCTCCGGATCCCCGTGTACCTGTACGAGCGGGCGGCCACGCGCCCCGACCGGGAGAACCTCGCCGACGTACGACGCGGCGAGTTCGAGGGGCTGCGCGAGGAGCTCGGCCGCAACCCCGCCCGCGATCCCGACTTCGGCCCGAGCCAGGTCCACCCGACCGCGGGCGCGGTCGCCATCGGCGCGCGCCCGTTCCTCGTCGCGTACAACGTCTACCTCGGGCCCGCCGCGAATCTCCCCGCGGCCAAGGAGGTCGCGAAGGCCGTGCGCGGCTCCTCCGGCGGGCTCCGCTACGTCAAGGCACTCGGTTTGGAGGTCGACGGGCAGGCGCAGGTGTCGATGAACCTCGTCGACACCGAGAAGACGCCGCTCCACCGCGCGTTCGACGCCGTGAAGATGGAGGCCGCCGCGCACGGGGTGGTCCCCACGTGGAGCGAGATCGTCGGCCTCGTGCCCGAGCGCGTCCTTTTCGACGCGGCTGCCCGTCACGTGCAGCTCCGGAACTTCACCCCGTCGATGGTCCTCGAGCGCAAGGTGCGCGAGGCGCAAGCGGGCGGGGGCGAGACCGTCGCCGGCTTCCTGGCTGCCGTGGCGGGCCCGACGCCGACGCCCGGCGGGGGGAGCGTCGCCGCCCACGTCGGCGCACTCGGCGCAGCCTTGGCGCAGATGGTGGCCGCGCTCACCGTCGGCAAGAAGAAGTACGCCGCGGTGGAGCGCGAGATGCGCGACCTCGCCACGCGCGCCGCCGCGCTCACCATGCAGCTCGCCGACCTCGCCCGGCGCGACGCCGAGGCGTACGCCGCCGTGTCCGCCGCCTACAAGCTGCCGAAGGAGGGGGACGGGGCCGCGGCCGCGCGCGACGCCGAGATCGGGCGCGCGCTGCTCGGGGCCGCGGAGGTGCCGCTCGAGACCGCGCGCGCCTGCGCCCAGGCCGCCGAGCTGGCGGCGACCACGGCGTCGAAGGGGAACGCGAACGCCGTGTCCGACGCCGCAGTCGCCGCGCTCCTCGCCGAGGCGGCATGCAAGGGCGCCGCGTACAATGTGCGCATCAACGTCAGCGCGATGTCCGACAAGGCGCCCGGCACCGCCCTGGTCGACGAGGCCCGCCGCCTCGTGGAGGCCGCGTCGAAAGCGGCCGCCGCCGCGACGGAGAGGGTCGACGCCGCGATCGGGCTGTAGCGGCTGTAGCGGCTGTAGCGCCCGGGTGGCGAGTGAAAAGTGGCGGGTGGATAGGAGTCACGCTCCACTCGCCACCCGCCACTCACTTGTACCGGTACGTAATCCGGCCGCGCGACAGGTCGTAGGGGCTCAACTCGACCGCGACTTTATCGCCCGCGAGAATCTTGATGAAGTTCGTGCGGATCTTGCCCGACACGTAGGCGAGCACCTCGTGCCCGTTATCCAGGTCGACCCGGAACATCGCATTCGGCAGTGGCTCAACGACGGTCCCGGTCACCTGGATGACACCGTCCTTCGACAAGCAGCCTCCTCAGAAGGCAGTGGTCAGTGGCGAGTCGTGAGTGGCGAGGGCACGGGCCGCGCTCACACCGGGCTCGCCACCCGCCTCTGGCCACTCGCCACTGCGGTGAGCACCCTCGGGCCGCTCTCCGTGATCGCCACCGTGTGCTCGAAGTGCGCGGAGCGCGAGCCGTCGGCGGTCACCACGGTCCACCGGTCGGGGAGCGTGCGCGTGGCCGCCGTGCCCGCGTTCACCATTGGCTCGATGGCGATCGTCAGGCCCGGTACGAGCCGCTTGCCGCGCTTCGGCTTGCCGTAGTTCGGGACCTGCAGCTCCTCGTGCGGCGCGAACCCGACTCCGTGCCCCACCAGCTCGCGCACGACGGTGAACCCGGCGGCCTCCACGACCGCCTGCACGGCCGCGCCGATGTCGCCCACGTGGTTGTCCACCGTCGCCGCGGCGATCCCCGCCTCCAGCGCGCGCTCCGTGACCTCCAACAGGCGCCGCGACTCGTCCGGCACCTCCCCCACCGGCACGGTCGTCGCCGCGTCCGTGAACATCTCCTGGTACTTCACGCCGACGTCGATCGAGATGATGTCGCCGTCACGCAGCACCCGCTTCCGCGACGGGATGCCGTGGACGATCTCGTTGTTGATCGACGCGCAGATGCTGCCCGGGAACCCGTACAGCCCCTTGAACGAGGGGACCGCGCCGTCGTGGCTGCGGATGAAGTCCTCCGCCAGCGCGTCGAGCTCCGCGGTCGTGCGGCCGGGGTGCGCCGCGCCGCGCAGCAGCTCCACGGCGGCGGCGAGGATCTTCCCCCCCTCCGCCATGATCTCGATCTCGCGCGGCGACTTGATCTGGATCACAGGCGGAGCGCCTGCACGGCGCGCTGCGTGACGTCGTCCACCGACCCCATGGCGTCGATCCGAATGACGGGGGTGCCGTGGCAGCTGTACCAGTCCAGCACGGGCTCGGTCTGGCGGCGGTAGACTTCGAGCCGGTTCCGCACCGCCGCCGGCTCGTCGTCCTGGCGACGGACCAGCACCCCGCCGTCCTTCTCGGGCTTGGGGCAAGGCGCCCCCGGCGGGTGGCCGGTGAACGGCTCCTGACACACCGTGCACACCGTCCGCCCGCTGATCCGGCGCACGATCTCGTCGTCGGAGACGTCGAAGAACAGCACGGCGTCCACCTTCCGCTCCAGCTCCGCGAGCACCCGGTCGAGCCCCTCCGCTTGCGGCGTCGTGCGCACGACCCCGTCGAGGACGGCGCCGTTGGCGAACTGCTGCTGCGCCAGCGCCTCCTTCACGATGCCGAGGATGACGTCGTCGGGCACGAGGTCGCCGCGGTCCATGTACGCCTTGGCTTCCAGCCCCAGCTTCGTGCCAGCGCGCTTTGCCGCGCGCAGCACGTCGCCGGTAGCGAGGATCGGAACGTCCAGCGCCGCGGCCAGTCGCGGCGCCTGCGTGCCCTTCCCCGCTCCCGGCTTTCCGAAGAGAACGATGACCATTGATCAGGGACGAGTGGCGGGTGGCGGGTGCTGCGGCTACCCGCCACCCGCCACCCGCCACGGCCGTTAGAACCCGCCCGTGGCCTGGCGGCCGCGGAAGCGCACCCGCCCCTTCTTCATGAAGCCGTCATACTTCCGCAGCAGCAGGTGCTGCTGCATCTGCGCCATCGTGTCGAGCGCCACGCCCACGACGATCAGCAGCGACGTGCCGCCGAAGGCGAACGGGACGTTGATCCAGTCCGCGATCGCCACCGGCAGGAGGGCGATGAAGGTGAGGAAGATCGCGCCCGGGAGCGTGATCCGGGTCACGACTTGGTCGATGTACTCCGCCGTCTTCGCGCCCGGCTTGATCCCCGGGATGAAGCCGCCCTGCTTCTTCAAGTTCTCCGACAGGTCGATCGGGTTGAAGATGATCGACGTGTAGAAGTACGTGAAGAAGAGGATCAGGAGCGCGGAGAGCAGGAAGTAGAGCCACGTGCCCGGCTGGAAGTTCTCGGCGAACGTGCGGACGCGCTCGTTGCCGCTGAATTGGGCGATGGCGCCCGGCACCACGATCACCGACTGCGCGAAGATGATCGGCATCACCCCGGCGGCGTTGATGCGCAGCGGGATGAAGTTCTTCGCCGCCTCGCGCATCCGCCCGCGGGCCATCGTGCGCTGCGGGATCTGGATCATGATCCGCCGCGCCGCCATGGTCACCAGCACGACGCCTGCCACCACCGCCAGCATCAGCAGGCCGAGCACGACGAGCGAGAACGGCCCGATCGCCCCGGTGCTCACGAAGCGGAAGGTGCTCACGATGCCCGGCCAGAAGCGCTCGATGATCGAGAAGAAGATCAGGAGGCTCGCCCCGTTCCCGAGCCCGCGCTCGGTGATCTGCTCACCCAGCCACATCACGAAGATCGCGCCCGTGGTGAGGAAGAGCACCGTCTGCACGGTGAAGCCGAACCCCGGGTTCACGACCGCGTTCGGGAGCGACTGGGTGAACAGCGAGAAGCCGTAGCCCTGCACCACGGCGAGCACCACCGTCAGGTAGCGCGTCCACTGGGTGAGCTTTTTCCGCCCCTCCTCGTCCTTCTGCATCTTGTCGACCGTCGGCACCACCGCGCCGGCGATCTGCACGAAGATCGAGGCCGAGATGTACGGCATGATGCCGAGGGCGAACACCGTCGCCCTGGACAAGCCGCCGCCGACGAACAGGTCGTACAGCCCGAGCAGCCCGCGCTGCCCCTGGTTGGCGAAGTAGTCCGTCAGCGCGACGACGTCGACGCCCGGGACGGTGACGTGCGAGCCGATCCGGTAGATCACCAGGCAGAGGAACGTGAACTTGATCTTGTCCCAGAGCTCCGGCGTTTTGTAGATGTTCGCGACCGCCGCCGCCGCATTGGCCTGTGCCATGGCTCCGCTCCGTTAGGCTTCGACGCGGCCTCCGGCCGCCTCGATCTTCTGCCGGGCGCCCGCGCTCACCTTGACGCCGCGGACGGTGACCGCGCCGGTGATCTTGCCGTTCGCGAGGATCTTGGCCGCGCCCTTCCGCCGGCGGATGAGCCCCGCCTCCGCCAGCGACTCGGGCGTGATCTCGGTCCCCGCGGGGAGGGCCGCAGCCACGGCGGCGAGGTCGTCGAGGCGCACGACCTGGGGCTCCTCGCGGAACTCGTTCGTGAAGCCGCGCTTCGGCACGCGGCGCGTCAGCGGCATCTGGCCGCCCTCGAACTGCGGCTTGCCGCCGCCCGGGCCGTGGTGGCCCGTGCGGGCCTTGATCCCCTTGTGCCCCTTGCCCGACGTTTTGCCGGTGCCGGAGCCGGGGCCGCGCCCCAACCGCTTCCGGTTCCGGTGCGACCCGGGCGCCGGCGAGAGGCTGTGCAGCCCGATCTTCGTCTCGTTGCTCACACGCTGTTCCACGATCTCGTCACTCCTCGACGGGCGTCACCTGCACGAGGTGCCGCACCTGCTTCAGTTGGCCGCGCAGCGAGGGCGAGTCCTGCTTCACCACCTCGTGCTGGTGGTGGCGCAGCCCGATCGCCCGCAGCGTCTCCCGCATCCGCCAGGAGTGCCCGATCCCGCTCCGCACCTGCTTGATCCGGAGCTGCCCGCCCGTGGCGGGGAGCTCCTTCTCGGTGTGCTTCGGCCCCCGCGAGGGGTGCCATACGAACGTCCGCGGCATGTTACACCGCCTCCTTCACCTTGGCCCGCGAGCGGTACCCGAGGCTGTTCGCCTCGACGCCACGCTCCCGCGCGATCTGCTCGACGGTCGTCAGTTGCTGCAGCCCGTCGATCGCCGCCCGCACCATGTTGTGCGGGTTCGTTGACCCCAGGCTCTTCGTGAGAATGTCGCTCACGCCGGCGCACTCCATCACCGCGCGCACGGCGCCGCCGGCGATCACGCCGGCGCCCGGCGCCGCGGGCTTGAGGAGCACACGCCCCGCCCCGTGCTCGCCCACCACCTCGTGCGGGATCGTGCTGCCGGTGAGCGGGATCGTCAGCATGCTGCGCCGGGCGGCGTCGACGGCCTTCCGCACCGCCTCGCTCACCTCGTTCGCCTTGCCGGTCGCGAACCCGACTTTGCCCTGACCGTCGCCGACGGCGACGAGCGCGTTGAAGGAGAAGCGCCGGCCGCCCTTCACGACCTTGGCGACGCGGTTGATGGCGATCACGTTCTCGACGAGATCCCCGCCCTCGCGCTCCTGCCCCCCCCGCTGGTCACCGCCACGCCCGCGAGCGTCGCGTCCACCCCCTTGCCCGCCGGGTCCGCCCGGGCCGCCGTCACGGCCGCCGCGCCCGCCGCCGGGGCCGCCGGGGCCGCCACGGCCGCCCCCGGGTCCACCACGCCCGCGCCCGCCCGGCCCACCAGGACCGCGGCCGCCGCCGCGGCCACCGCGCCCGCCGCCGCCACCACCGCTGCGCGCGCTACCGCCGCCGCGCGGTCCGCGCTGCTCGGAGCCCGATTCCGGATTCTGATTCTCTGCCATGTTAGAACTCCAAGCCTCCCTCGCGGGCGCCGTCGGCCACCGCCTTGACGCGGCCGTGGTACTTGTACCCTGCCCGATCGAATACGACGCGCGTCACGCCGGCCTCCTTGGCGCGGCCGGCCAGCAGCTTCCCGACCTCGGCCGACTTCTCGCTCTTCTTTCCCTCGAGGGTCGCGTCGGAAACGGTCAGCAGCGTGCGCCCCGTCGTGTCGTCGACGAGCTGGGCGTAGATGTGCTTCAGCGAGCGGAACACCACCAGGCGCGGGCGCTCGGCCGTTCCGGCCACCGTCTTGCGGACGCGGAGGTGACGCCGCTGGCGCCGGTCCTCGTTCGTCCGGGGAATGCGCATCTTCGGCATTACTTGCCCCCCGCCTTCCCGGCCTTCCGCCGGACCTGCTCGCCCTGGTACTTGATGCCCTTCCCCTTGTACGGCTCGGGCGGGCGGAGATTGCGCAGCTCGGCCGCGACCTGCCCCACCTTCTCCTTGTCGGCGCCGTCGATGACGACCAGGGTCGGCGTTTGAGCGGTCAGCTTGACGCCGGCGGGCGCCCGGTACTCGACCGGGTGCGAGAAGCCGAGCGCCAATTGAAGCCCGTACGGCCGGTTCTCGGCCTTGTAGCCGACGCCGACGATCTCGAGCTGCTTCTGGAAGCCCTTGGTCACTCCCTCGACCATGTTGGCCACCAACGTCCGGCTCAGGCCGTGGAGCGCCTTGTGATGCGTCTCGTCCGACGGGCGGGCGACGGTCACCTCGCCGTTCTCCACGGCGACCTTCATCTCGGGGTTCAGCGTGCGCGAGAGCTCCCCGCGCGGCCCCTTCACCTTCACCGTTTGCCCGTCGACCGTGACGGTCACCCCGCTGGGGACCGGGACGGGCTTCTTTCCGATACGTGACATGCTCTGACGTCTCCGCGCCTCGTGGGCGTCTCGTACTAGTACACGACCGCGAGGAGCTCGCCGCCGGTGCGCGCCTGCCGCGCCTGCCGGTCCGACATGATCCCCTGCGAGGTGCTCAGGATGGCCATCCCGAGGCCGTTGCGGACGCGCGGGATCTCGGCGGCGCCGACGTACTTGCGCAGGCCCGGGGTGGACACGCGCCGCAGCTCGCGGATCACCGGCTGCCCGCCCTGGGCGTACTTCAGGACGATGCGCAGCACCCTGCGCCCCTCGTCCGTCTCCAGCGTCCGGTAGTCCTGGATGTAGTTCGACTCCTTAAGGAGCCGGGCGATCTCCACCTTCAACTTCGACATCGGCATGTCCACGCGGCGGTGTTTCGACCCGCAGGCGTTGCGGATCCGCGTGAGCATGTCGGCGATCGGGTCTGTCATGCTCATTCAGTCTGTCCTCGTCCTCTCGTATCCGCGCACCCCGGCTGGCCCTCGGCCGAGCGTCTCAGCGGACGTGGAGGAATGAGTGGGAATCTCGGGAAGCCGTTTAATATATACCACTTGCCTCGTACCTCGTACCTCGTACCTAGTCCCGAGGAATCAGGCACGAGGTACGAGGTACGAGCAGTTCGGTTCACCAGCTCGCCTTGCGCACGCCGGGAATCATCCCGTTGAGCGCCAGCTCGCGGAAGCAGATCCGGCACAGGCCGAACTTGCGCAGGAACGCGCGCGAGCGCCCGCACCGCTGGCAGCGGTTGTGCTGCCGCACCGGGAACTTCGGGGCCCGCTTGCTCTTCTCGATCATGGCCTTACGAGCCATCGAATACGCTCTCTACTGGAAAGAAAGTTCAGGATACCGTTGCGTGGTGCGTGGTGCGTGGGACGGCCGCTCGGGCCGGCTACGATGTGGGAAGCATCCCGAGCGGCGGTGAACACGCACGACGCACCACGCTACCCTCTACTCCCCGTCTGCCCCGCGTCGACCACGATCGGCTTGTCGTCGCCGCGGAAGGGCATGCCGAGCTCGCGCAGCAGCGCGAACGCCTGGTCGTCCCGGGTCGTCGACGTGACGAAGGTGATGTCCATCCCGTGGATCTGGTCGACCATGTCGTAGTTGATCTCCGGGAAGATCATCTGCTCCTTGACGCCGAGGGAGTAGTTCCCGCGCCCGTCGAACGCGCGCGTGTTGAGGCCGCGGAAGTCGCGGATCCGCGGGACCGCGACGCTCACGAAGCGGTCGAGGAACTCCCACATGCGCGCGCCGCGCAGCGTCACCGCCGCCCCGATCTCCTGCCCCTCACGGAGCCCGAAGTTCGCGATCGACTTCTTCGCCCGCCGCCGCACCGGCCGCTGGCCGGTGATCGTCTCGAGCTCCTCGACCACCGTGTCGAGCACCTTCGGCTGCTTGATCGCCTCGCCGACCCCGCAGTTGATCACGATCTTCTCGAGGGTCGGCACCTGGTGCGGGTTCTCGAGCGCGAACTGCCGCATGAGCCGGTCGCGCACCGTGCTCTGATAGTAGAGCTTGAGGCGCGGCGCCGGCGCGGGCTTCCCCGCGTTCGGGTGCGCCCCGCGCTGGGCTCGCTGCCCGCCCTCGCGCCGCTCGGCGCCCTTCCCGCCGCCCCCCTTCCCCTGCTTCGCGTCGGGGCGCGGGGCGCCGCCCGCCTTGCCGCCCTGCTTCCCCTTCTCCTGCTTGTCCTTCGTTGCCATGGCCCGTGTGTTCTGCGTCCGTTAATGCGTCTCGTGCGTCTCGTGCGTCTCGTGCGTCTCGTGCGTCCGTGCGTCGGCCCGCCGCTAGAACACGCGCGGGATCGCGTCGCCGCTCTTCGCGCTCACGCGCTCCTTCGTGCCGTCGGTGTCGATCCGCGCGCGCACGCGCGTCGCCTCGCCGGACTTCGGGTCGAGCAGCATCAGGTTCGAGAGGTGCACGGGGGCCGGCATGTCGATGATGCCCCCCTGCTCCTCGGGGCGGCGCGCCTTGCGGTGCCGCTTCACGATGTTGACCCCCTCGACCGTCGCCCGCCCCTTCTTGAGGAAGACCCGGAGGACCTTCCCCTCCTTTCCCTTGTCGTCGCCGCGCATCACCCGGACGGTGTCGCCCTTGGTGATCTTCGTCTTCACGCGCTCCACGTTGCGGGCGTGGCGGCGCGCGTTCCGCTCCCCCTCGCGCTTGCGGTGCTTGAGCGTGTTCACGTTACAACACCTCCGGCGCCAGCGAGACGATCTTGGCGTACTTCTTCTCGCGGAGCTCGCGCGCCACGGGGCCGAAGATGCGCGTCCCGCGCGGCTCGCCCTGCTCGTTGATGATCACGAC
>Ga0307416_100000949_pt1 | contig 15341 bp, 13 predicted proteins | sample DK1Cmetagenome_2_FD_203821 | JGI IMG/M metagenome (GOLD analysis project Ga0307416, IMG submission 203821) | Maize rhizosphere microbial communities from greenhouse at UC Davis, California, United States - DK15-C-3 | ecosystem: Host-associated > Plants > Roots > Rhizosphere > Soil | place...
AGTTTAGCATCTTCAATGCCTTTACTGTGATGCACTATTGCAGTTCATTTAATGATGTCTCTGAATATTCAAATTCAGTTAATAGTAAGGATGACTAGACTTTTGCTAATTGCGCAACCCACCAAATCGTCAGGTAAGGAATCAATAATCCGCAGCCAATCCTACCCTATTCCGTTCAATCCTCATGACCTCCAGCTTGACTGATGTAAAGTGGCATCTTTAAGCGTTGACAAGACCTATAACTTAACGCTCATTCTTGCTTTTACCCTTAAAGTTTATCAAGTTATTGTACTAAATGTTGTAATGCAACACTATATGGGATATGAATTGTCATCTTGTCGGTAACCCGATCGTATATGCCATAGGCAGATCTTATCTCAATGCTATTGTAGCTCTTGCTCAGCCATTGACCTGTAACTTCTGCATTATTTGCATATATCTGAAAATCAAGTCTCGTATTCGCATCATCGATTCTTGTCGGATCGACATTTATCTGTACGTCCGATGCATTGATTAGATGCTCCATTATCACATATTGTAGGCTAGGAATATTGTAAACTGACGGGTTGTATTCAGTCACTATGCTATGTTTTACTGTATCATTTGGGAATATTTGTGCCCCGTCAATATCAAAAGTATAATCAAATGCATCTAGAAAAAGGAAAGCAATATTATCCAACAGGTTTTCTTGTCGACTTAGTAATTGCTGGGCTTCAGACTGAGTCATTACAAGGGGGATTGTTATCAATGATATAATCAGCAACAACAACATAGCTGAAAACACTGCTTGCAACTTTGAATTCAAAGATGTTTAGAATTTCTTATTAAGCTTAGCACTACAAAAGACATTTTGGATCGTTTAAAAAATTTTTTAGCTCTACTTTGTTATGAAGTAGATAATGACCTTTGCTTTAGTCCTCCTAAAGGTGGGGACGCTTGAGCTCGCTTTCTAGTTGCATCGAGTCTTGGTTTTGAAGGTTTTTCTACCGGAACCCTCTGGGCCCGCTAAAAGATCTACTAATATAAGCCAGCTTGTTAGTTTTGATGAAGACTCGGATTCTTGAAGTATGCGAGGCTCACAAGAACATCAAATTATGGACAAAACCATAACCTACAATATCTTATCCAGTCCTAAGTGGAACAGGTAATATTGTCCACGTTATCATTCATCAGATGGTTGTCTTTCAGCTTCATGAACGACGAGTTTATCAACGACTACCCGGCTGCGTAGCAATAACTACTTCTACGACAAATGTTTGTTAACAGCCTCAATTCTCTATGGGGAGTTTTACAGAATATGCGATATCAAAGATGAGCAGAATACTTTGACAAAATCTACACTAAGTACCCTAGTGAAGAAAAAGTAACCATAGAGATTCCAAGAAGGGCTTTTATTAGACAATGTGGCCGATTTAGGATAGCTTTATTTGAAAGCACTCCTCAAGATAAGGAGCATCGAGGAACCATGCCAGGATTTTTCTGCAGCAAGAAAGGGATAGTACCAATAGCCTCACTTGTATTTGCTTTTTTGTTGTTGTTGGGTCCTTCGGTTAGCACTATAGAACCTGCAAATGCAGACTGCGTGACTAGCACTTCGACACTCATTCGGGTAACATGCATTACTACACTTGGGCATGTAACCAGCCATGTGAAAAATTCTGCACTCCTCAAGAATTTGGGTAATGGTCAATGGCTTCTAAATGTAATCTTACAAGTTGATGATGGTGCCAAGTTGACTATAGCATCCTCCGATGTCTCTTGGCTAAAAATATCAAAAGCAAATGGCATCGTCGTCTATGGAAAAATTGATATCTTAGGCTCAAAAATTACATCATGGGATACTTCAAGATCAGCACCTATACAACAGACGAGTAGTGGATCAACTCCAAGGGCTTACATCAATCTTCGTGGTAGTGAAGGTGGAAAAATCAGCGGAGCAGAGATTGCTTATCTTGGCTATTCCTCTAACGGCAAACGCGGGCTTGACCTATATGGAAGTGGGTCTTCCCATGACCTCACTATTACGGGTAACAGCAAATTCCATGACAACTGGAGAGGCTTTTACTCCAGCAATGCATACAACATTGTTATTGAAAATAGCGAATTCTACAACAACATCGATTATACCATAGATCCCTGGGGAGGAACACATGACATGAGAGTGTCTAATGTTCACGTACATCACAATAAGGGGATAGGAATCATTTGTTCCTACAAGTGCTCTAACATCATATTTGAAAATAATAAAGTCCATGACAATGGTGGTGCAGGGCTATTTTTCTCAAGAGGCACAACTAACTCGATAATGAGAAATAATGTGGTATATAACCAGCCAGGAGACGCATATCCTATTGCGGTATCTGTCTCTGAATCTCGAAACAATCGAGTATATGGTAACAAGATAAGCGATTCAGAAATTGGAATAACAGTACACAATCCATCTACACCTGACGAAGATGGAGTTAGCACGGATAACATAATACGTGATAACACTCTAGAGAGAGTGCAATATGCTTTTCGTGCATTGTCTTCTGCTGAAAACACATTTGCAAGCAATGCATTTGGCACCGTTACTGGTAACCACTACCTCATAGGCTCTAGCGCAAGTGTAACAATAGAGAATCAAAAGTTTTCCAACACATCTATCCGTGGTATGTCAGGAAACAATGAAGTAACCATTCAAGAATGCGGCATGATAAAGATAGGAGTTACCATCTATGACACTGACGACACGCCATACAAGAAAAGGCTATCAGGTCAAACCATAACTGTCAATTCGGTGGCTGCGTCCTAATTTTATATAGGTTTATCGCAATGAGAGAAGAGCCAATTTTATGTGAAACTGCTTGTTCGTGTTTGTAAGAGTTTTTCTTGATACATAGATCTTTTTTACCTTTCTATTCTAATCCTACCGAACAACAAGAGATTATGAATATAAAAAATTGCCGAAATCTAATCTCGGATTCAAATGAAAAATTTTTTATCGAAATTCCGACGAGCTGACTGCCAACTACATTATGTCTAATTTTTGAAGTTTTTTCTTCTGGAACCCTCTGGGGCCTTCTCTTACATCACATCAAGAACATCTAGATGTGACACAGTTTGCACTAGTTAGGTAAGAAAAAGAGGATGTAAAACTTAAAGGATGTGATATTGGCCCAAACTAAAGACTATCAAAAGCAGGCTGATGATAATCGCGTAGAGTTACATTATGATCAGAAGGATGTCATTGTAAACGCAGATAAAGCAAGAATTACTCAAGTAATTGCTAATCTTCTTAGAAACGCAATAAACTTTACAGAGGGAGGTGGCCCTATCTCTATCACTGCAAATACAAATAATCAGCAAGTGATTATTAGTATAAGAGATACTGGTAGCGGCATAAGTCCAGAGATATATCCAAAATTATTTACCAAATTTGTAACAAAATCTAAAAAAGGTACCGGTCTTGGATTGTTCATATCAAGGAGCATAATAGAAGCACACGGAGGCAGGATATGGGCTGAAAACAACAAGGAGGGTAAGGGGGCCAGATTTAGTTTTACATTGCAGCTTGTTCGTGATAGTTGAAGATAATATAATAATCTTTAAACGAAAAACTATGAAGCGTGACTTAATGAACCCGGTAGTATGACATTCCAAATCCCAGTAAACTCGCCTTTTAGTTACAGTCTGTCTTAATTCTGAACAGTTTTTCTCTCATTTCACAGAACTTCCTTCTTCTTCTACGATCAAACTAACCTGGTCTAAGAGATTTGACGAAACTAAAACAAGAATCCTTTCTTAAGAAAGAGCCACGTTTTATGAGGAATCAGAAAGATCTCTTTGAGCTTCAACCACAATTCGCAAATTCTGCTCTCCGTTAGCGAGATCTATCAATGGCGAGAAAGAGCATGGCAACAGGGTTTGCAAAACCTATCAGCATCACCATAAGGCTTCAAGTTACAAGCAAATTCAATCCAACACATTTCAATCTTAGACCGTGGAGACAGTAGTATCGCTCTCCCTCTATTGGACGGCAAGGACAATGTAGTATTTGATTTGGAGTGAAAGGATAATGATATCAATGGTAGAGGCGGCAACCACCGAACTATCTACACCTTCTATTATTTTTGCCAGATTTGCTAACTATAACGTAGAAGAAAGAAAAAGAAGAACAAAAACCACATCAGTTCAAGGGCAGCGAAAATACACCAACAACAATAATAATAAAACTCTAATTTCCCTATCTTTGCTGACTGGCGCATCAGCAGAAATAATAATTCTTGTCAAGGCACTATAACCACGGGACTTACATCATGTCCTATGTTAATTCCAGCAGCCAGAAGTGCTCAAAGTGAGCCCGCCAATAGATAAGTCTTATCCACGCGTTTATCGCAGAAATACAGGTACATATATGTTCTTTGTATCTGATCCTTCAGAATCCTGAGCACTAAGTGAACTAACACCTTCGTTTACTTACAAGCCGACATTCTATTCTAGAATGTCACAGTTATTGTGGCCGTCACTTCGATGCTTGTTGTGGTCGGTCGCTGACCTATCCCCGGCCCGCTTGCACTGAGTCCAAACATGACGCGGCCCGCTTGGACACCTGCGATTCCTTGGACCGCTTGCACGGCATCCTTGACCGGCTGGAGATGGGGCTTGACTGCGTCCGAGATACTTGATACATCCGCTAGCGAGCCAAAGCGCGGGATTTCTTGAGCAATGTTGCTCATCGCAGATTCTCCCTCCCGGAAAACTTTTGAAAGCGAAGAGAGGTCCGGGACTGGGTCTTCAACAGGATATGAAAAATTCAGCTCCCAGCGGTCTGCAGAAATCTCGCCGGAGAAATGAAAGTCACGATACGAAGTCTGTATGCCCATAGCTCCGCCCCACGAAACTGTGCCTGATGTTTCAAATCCACCTCTTCCGCGCAGTCCCACTGTCGGACCTGTTGCAGTAATCTTGGCAAAACCGTGTGCACGCTCAACGCCCAGACCATTCACTATGACTTTAAACGCGCTGCGTATGCGAGAAACAATTTCGCTGTCCGCAATTGAAGGCCGGGCAGGCGCTGGCGGTATCACATCTGCAGGGTCAGGTACTGCAGAGAGGCGAGGAAGGACAATACCGTTGTTGGCGGCCCAGCTTCGGACAGCGGCCTCGACGTTTCCCCGGCTCATGCTTGCAGCTTCAGGGACATACTGATATATGCGGCGTACGACCGCGTTGACGGAAAGGATTCTCATGTTATTGATGTTGGCATCCAACCATCGGTGAATGGGTGCCTCACTCTCTCTTAAGATCTGGTTGAGCTGACTTGATGACAATATAAGGGGGTTCCCACTCTCCTGAAACAAGCCTCCCGGCTGATTGCGCATCCCAAGTCCACTGACAGCCTGCTGGCGCTGGACCATTATTTTGCCTTCGCGCTGTTGTTGCACTACATGAGTCAGCTCATGTGCAAGCAGCATCTTTCCACGCTGAGTTGCAGGTGTATACTGGTTGCGAGCGAAAAAGATGTCGCTTCCAATCGTGTAGGCCAAGGCGTCGATGGCCTGCGCGGATCTGTGAGCCTGGTCGTCGTTGTGGATCCTAATATTACTGAACTCGTGGCGAAAATGTGATTCCATGGGCTTGCGGATAGAATGGTCAAGCCCTGGAGCTCCATCATCCACGGCCGGCAGATTTTCCCTGCTTGCAGCCGGAGCCATGCCTGCAGTTACTTGTTCTGCCACTCTATCCGCTTCTTGTTCGTAGATTTCATTGGGCTGACTGATCTTCATTTTTGGTTGTACACGTATGTTTTCAAATTCAAATCCGGCAAGCTCGCCGGTTAATCGCTGCACCGCTGTTTGGGGAAGAACCCTGGGAATTGTTGCTATGGATAAGCCAGTCTGATTCCTCTTAAGAAGATCAAAGCTGACTGACACGTTCTGTAGTAGAACGAGCAAATAGATAAGGCTTGTACGAGGCAACGCTGCCCATTTTTCGAGATTTCGCAGAGCGAGCTGCTTTTTGATAGGTATGTATTGTTACATTGGCAAAATCATAACTGAATCTCGACTCCATAGCATCTTTAGTACGTATTTCAAGCGAGGTGCCCCACAAGAGCGAACAATGCTAATTTCATTTGCAGTTTCATCGGTTCTTTTGAGAGCTGCACTCGTTGGCTTTCGACTATTTCTACTTGCTCTTTATCCTTAGTTTCGCAAGTTGCACATTTAAGATCAATTCCTTCTCATCACCTGTTCTGCAACTTTGTCGGCTTCCTATTCACGGGCATCTCCGGGCCGGCTGATTTTCAATTTTCTTCGAATATATGGATCTCCGCCACTGTTTTTCTCTGCCATTTTTTCATTGGTACACGCTATTGAGCCACGGCCACATTAGCATATTGATGATTTGCGTTGAAGTGCATTGCTATTTTTAATTGCAAGATTGGCAAAGTCAAATCCAACATTAGAACAAATATGCCTCAAAACTGTTTGATTGCCAACTTCCGGCTGAGGTGAAAAGCATAACCGAGTGAACCCCTATTCAAGTTCTGAACATGATGAGGTGTAAAAGAGACTTTAGTAGACGCCGATATTCTGCAATACGCCACCTTAATCTAATGAACCACTGTAAATGACATTATGTGAGAACAGTATCTCGTACTCATGAAAAAATATTGTCTTTTTTTGATTAGTAGGGAGGCTTTTTCCGCCACTTTGCGAAGATTTTTGATTTTGTTGTCTCCATGCAGTTTTCTTTTGATACCCTATGGGCGGGCCATAAATGGCAAACCTCCAATTCTTTCAGAAAGACGTACAACATGGTGTCAAAATTGAATATACATGATGAGGAAAAGAAGATGCCATAAAGTAGTGAAGTATAACTAATGGACTCCCTCTGGACTCGCTTGATATACACAAAGGCATCTGGCTAAGTGTTTCAAATCCTAAATGGTAAACCCAATTTAGTACCTTTAGAATCATGGGGACCCTTGGGTCCACCAGTTACACGGGTTCAAATATCGAAAACCCTTAATTTAAGTAGTAAACACAGTGCAGACTTTAACTAACGAAGTAAAACTTTCTGATGCAGCTGCTGAAGAAGAATGGGAATTATTTAGCCGAAAAGGAGAGCAGGAAGGATAGAAATGCCAGTAACACTTTCTTGTACAATATCAAAGATTATCACACTACCCAGCAAAGTCAATGCTGTATTCGTCTCACAATACCAGGAGTACATGCGCGACAATGGTGCTTCAGACCTATATCAGAACAATGCCCTCAAGGCAGTCATTGGATATGCAAAGTTCCTTGGAGAGAATACAACCTTCTATGACATCAATACTAAGGCACAGATAACTGCATACTTCGACACCAAAATGAAGAAGTGCAGAAGAGAATCCGGACAAAAAGTGAATTACGACATAGAATGACAACTTGCACAGAATCAAATACCTATTTTGCTGGCTTTACAATCATGAAATATTAGAGTCTGAGATTAGAAGGGAAATCAATGCCATTAGTCTCAAATCAGCAATTTGCTCTTTGCATTAGCAGGCGCAAAGAAACACGCCTTTAGTTTAGGACCTGCAGGAGCTGTCTAGACGGCTAGTCGACCTGTTTGTAGTTAAATTACTAGAAGAGAAGAGAATGAAAAAAGGCCGACTTTATTGTAACAGAGAACTATCACATCCAGCTCAGAAAAAATAATCTAAAAGATTTGGTCCAAAAGATAAAGTGGAACATGAACACAAAGGTGGCTCTAGGAAGAAGAAATGCAACTTATCAAACCATCCTGTCTGACAACGTACGAGAACTCAGTACGGGACAAAAACAGGACGGTATCTTTTGATGTTCCGCTGTTACAAAGCAGGAAAAACGATACTACAGAAATACGACAGCATATTGTTTCGATAAATCCAGATGAAAGGAGAAGGTTTGGAAATAGCAAGTCAGGCTTATGGTATCAAAAGAAAAAACTGACAGAAGGAGAGAGCATCAAGGTCTATCGTAAAGTGGCAGAAAAGATCCTATAGCAATACGAAAAGGCAACACTTTTCTACTTGCTCAATGCGTTGTACCGTCAATCAATGTCATTCGGCTTGGAGCGTCAAAATAAAGCAGGGGATATCAAGTCATCGACGCCTGCTAAAGCCTCTTCTACAATTCATCACATGAACAATTTGAATAGGGATTCTCCCGACTATATTCTTCACATACAGCGTACGATTGGCAAACAAGCAGTGCGATTTGGATTCCATTCAAATGCGGGATTCGATTTTGCGAAGATTGGAATTCTCCAACCAAAGCTGGAGATCAGCCAGGCAGGAGATGCTTACGAGCAAGAGGCAGATAGAGTTGCAGAACAGGTGATGAGAATGTCCTCTCACCCTTCCGGTTCGACTGCATCAGTGTTGACTGCGAAAGAAGAAGGAATTGATCGTAAATGTGCAGCTTGCGAAATAGAAAAGGAGGAAGAAAAATTGAATATTAGTCGAAAGCCGTCAATTGCATCTGGTGTGGAAACCACGGACGAAATTACAAATGAAATTAGCAATGTTCGTTCTAGTGATGGCAAAACCCTAGACGTATCTACACGCGAATTTATGGAACCAAGATTTGGCTACGATTTTTCCAATGTGAAAATTCATACTGATGAAATAGCTACTCAGTCTGCCAATTCCGTGAATGCCTCGGCATATACAGTTGGAAACGATATTGTATTTGGAGAAGGACTCTACGAACCAAACACCCTAGATGGGAGGAAACTGCTGGCACATGAGTTAACACATGTAGTGCAGCAAAGTGAGAATAGAATTCAACGCTTGCCATTTGGAATTAGCCTCCCATCTGGACTTCGAAGACTGGATTCTTCTGTGGAGATACCATTGGCTAAGTCAGTATACGTCAGTAGCTTGGATTACTCTCACATTTTCTTATCCGACGCAACTGGTGCCTCGGGAAGACCATTCACTACCTATGTACCATCACCCCTGCCGGGAATCGATGGCGCCACTATCATCAACGTCGGAACTGGACTGTACTCATCTCCAGGTTCAAATAGAGATTTACTGATTCACGAACTTGCTCATAGCTGGCAATCACAACACCATACAAGCCATGCTCAATTCATGGTTAATTCTGTAGAAAGTCAAGCTCTAGCTGCTGCAACAGGTGGCAGTGCATATTGTTATGTGCCGGGCAAATGGTTCGGCAAGTATGGAGCAGAACAGATAGCTGAACAGGTAGAAAATGGAGAAGCGGCCATAGTATCACATGTCTCTTCAATTTCTGCAGGCGTTCCGGATCCTTCAAATATCGCTAGCCTCGCGGTGCCTCATTGGGAGAAACCCGGAGATCCCGGCGTGGTCTGTTAACAACACTTGAGCTCCCAACCTAAATCAGCCCCTCGAATTCCGAAGCGTGTGAACATAGAGAAGAGCATAGCCGAATCCATTTCGCAATGCCAAAAGCACACTACTGACAAGATGAATTCCTCTGTACGAGACCAGTTTCGCACAGGTTGTTACTAGCAAAAACTTTTTAGCTGCCAGATGTCAGGCTCCTTTCTTCTGGATGATTGATTTTTCCCAAAAGTGTTTGCACATTCACAGGATAATATACTTCTAACTTGCTTAACTAATACTTGTGATATCACTGATGCAAGGATTAATTAGACTCTGTCCAGAAGATGGCATAATCTTGTGGGCTATGCCTCTTACGTATACTTTTCTAGCCTCGAATTGATTTCTTTCCTCTGTAGACCGGATGGATTTAGGAGAATCTATAGGTTCAATGAAGATATTTGCCCCATCGTCAAGAATGAGAGTCGCATGATCTTTTGGTGCATCTTCTGAAGATATGCCTTTACGAGGTTTGGGGATCGAACGATATTTTCCCACTACAGTAACATACCTTCCATCAAATTCCGCGAACTCTCTTATATTCCTAATTACTCGCTCGTCTGTGTCTCTGTTTTTCATTCAGACTAACTCACCTATAATGTAAAACCTTCTTTCATCATTCCTCTGAAACCCTTGAAAGCCCCTTCCTCGACTTCTATGTCAAGCCAATTAATTCCAGTTGAATCTGTTGAGCGTTCAATAATTCTTACTTTCGTGCCACGAGAAAGCTTTTTAGTGATACCAGTTCCAATTTCTAATTCCGCATTATCAATCGTGGTAGACGCATGAAGAGCCATTTCCGATTCCACAACCAATGTTGTCCATTTATTTCCATGAGTAAGTGTTGCACCATGAAATTCATGGAAGGATTGGCTTTTGGATGCGGGCCCGTACATATAGAAGCCCCAGCCTGTAGGTCCCCAGCCGGCAGCATTCTCGAGTGTTACATAATCATTACCGCCCATAAGTATAACGGCTGCATAATGAAAGTTCCATGTAGATGCGGAAAGAGTACTGAATCCCGGCATATCCTTCTCTGTGCTGACTGTTAGACCCCGCCCAACTTTGGGAATGGCATACTTATTGATTCCGTATTTCTTATCAAACTTATCCTTATCTGACGCAGACAGGCTGTCATACTTCCTATATGCATCGGCACGCGTCAAACCAGGTCCAAATTCCTTCTTAAAAATCTCTTCTGACCATTCTTCTGGAGTCGTAGGATTGCCACCATGATATGTGCGAGGGTTGGTATAACTTTCCGTTGTGGCATTTTTTAGTACCGCCACATCTTTACCACCTTCACTTCCCATTACTTGCTTGCATGCTGCTCCACAATCATCCTCAAGATTTAACGGTCCAACGCCAATTGCTTTAATAGGCGCAATCTCATTCAAGGTTATGGCTTTTCCAGAAGAAACAGGGGACGTTCCGGAAATAGTGCCTCCCTTTGTAACTAGTTTTATGCGTGATCCTTGAGCTGAAAGAGTGGAATTAGAAGCAGCGACCTTGGCAGAAGATGTCCACGCTCTCTTGTTCCGATCTTTACCCCAACCTTCATCTTCGACAACCATCTGTCCATCGTCAGAGACCCCTAGACCCTTGGAACCTGGATGTTTCCAACCTGAAGATTTGCCCCCCGTCTGATCTGCTACCGTGTATGCGGTAAAGCGTTGAATTGATTGCGGCATATTGCCCAAGGTCGATGAATCTTTGTTTTTAGAAGAAGTCTGCTGTACCACATGTGTCAATTCATGTGCTAGTAATCGTCTTCCATCTAATGTATTTGGAGAGTACCATCCGCTTCCAAATACCACATGATTTCCTAAAGTGTAAGCAAGTGCATCTATTGTATGGGCAGATCTCGCAGCCCTTTCATCATTATGTATCACTACCTTGCTAAAGTCATAACCAAATCGTGAATCCATGTATTCCTTCGTAGAAGAATCAAGTGAGGAGCCGCCGCTTGAATGGATGTTATTAATTTCATCTGTGATTTGATCGATATTTTCAAGTGTATCTGCATTCGAAGGCTTCCTATTAAATTTCGTCCCTACTAGTTCTTCTCCGTTCTCCATTTCACACCCTCCGCACTTATCTGTTCGGTCTCCACTTGATGATCGAATAACATTAGGAACAGGCATTCTTATCACTCGTTCTGCCACGCTGTCAGCTTCTTGTTCATATACATCTCCGGGGGGACTGACACTCAATTTTGGCATGATTCCAATTTTTGCAAAGTCAAATCCCCTCTCCGCATTAAAAGAACGCTCTGGCTTCTGGAAAGCTTGTTCGCCAACTCCTCGTTTTACAGGAATAGCTGAATCATAAGAAGATCTTGTCAAATCTTTATTATGATGAATAATAGAAGCACCTTTAGTAGACGATGATGTTTTACTATCTTTGACTGTGTTCTCATTCAAGTTAACTTGACGATGAACAAATGCAAATGACATGTATGAAACCACGCACCATCCCTGTTGAAAAGCTTTGTGGCCTTTCTTTATATCTTCAAAGTTTGCTTTGTTATTTTATAATGTATGCAATTTCCTATCCCTCTACTAAAATTTTCTTTGTTTTTATATTGTGTTAATTGACGCAATAACAACAGCATGGTAATGGAAACCCAACGATGTCAGGTTCATATGCGCTGTTCCTTTTGCATTTAACAGCCCTGTAACTAGGGAGAGGTATTCGACAAGGCTGCGCTCATTTTTTGTCCATATTGGTATCAAAGGTACCACAATGGAAATTATAACGTACTAAATGAAAATCCTCCAAGGAACCTTACAAGGTTCTAGACTGCCCCGCTGCCAAATAGATTGTGTGTGAATTGTGAAGACTTTTCTCGAATCCCTCCATCCAAAAGAATGTGCAAAACAATTGTGACATAACTTCCCGCTATCAGTAAAAGTTTTTAGCTTGCCCTGCATGGTGAGAGATTGAAACATCCTTTATAGCACTTCTATAATGTCTTCATTGTTTGGGCCTGACTTTCCCATTATAGAGAAATGCCTTTCATCCATGGTTTGATTGGATTTTCTGTTATGTGATCTCCAAACCTATCACCCTGTCTGCGACGTGTTCGGCGGCTTGTTCGGCAGCGTCTTGTATGAGCCCATCCTTTAGTTAGACATATCCTCATGCGGCTTTGCAAAAACATCAACATTCCCAAATTAGAATCCTGTTTGAACAGGATCCGTAGCTGGATTTGGGACAGCACCACATATCCGGTTTGATGTCGCGTTTTAGACGCGAATAAGCCCCAGTTATCTTTTATTCCCCGCAGCGGTAGTATTGGTAGTAGTTCATGGCAGCCGCTTTCCTAAACAATGCGACAGCTTGATAGTGTTGTTTCAGCGCACGATACAATTAACATATCCGAATCGACTTACTTTGTTTCAGCGACATGAGCTATCAAGACTTGTAAGAAGCCTTTTATAATTGCCGACTACCTCTCAGGTGAATCAGGAAATGTCTAGCTTTCCCGGCTCTCCTCGACTTGTCAAGGGGGCGCTCATATCGTACGAGCCGGCCGGCATAATTCCGCAGGTGGTAATATTCCAGTATAATCCGGAGACACTTACTAGGACCCTCCAGGCGCAGAGATCCACTGACAAATCCACTGAGGTAAGACTGACCGGCCCGCCTGTAGAGGAGATACAGATAAAGATGGAGATTGATGCGGCTGACCAGCTTGAGAAACCCGGCAACAATGTCACAACTGTCGCATTGGGTATTAATCCGCAGCTCGCCGCGCTGGAGATGATGCTTTATCCAAAGAGTCTGACTGTGATAAAGAATATCGCCCTTGCACAGGCAGGAGCAATAGAGGTTTCAAGCGACGAACCGCTTACGCTTTTTATATGGGGCCCAAGCAGGGTACTTCCGGTAAGGATAAAGAGCTTTTCAATAACAGAGCAGCAGTACGACCCAATCCTCAATCCGATAACAGCAGAGGTGTCCCTCACGCTCGAGGTCTTGACGTATCAGGACTTTAAGACCACGCACATAGGCTTCTCATTGTTCCTCGCGCACCAGATAGTCAAGGAGACCTTTGCGGCCCTTGGCTCAATTTCAAACGTCTCCGCCTCCTTTGAAGTGAGCATCTCATAATGTTTGCCAAGGAAAGTCGCTATTACAACATAGAAGACGCTACACTAGTATCAAACCGCATGACCATAACATACAAAAGGAGGCGCTTTTTGCCCGACGGAGCCGACATGTCGCTTTTGCAGGAGATGACGATAAACGCAGGCGACAGGCTTGACAGAATTGCAGCCAAGATAGGGGGAGATCCTGAACAGTTCTGGCGTATTTGCGACACCAACAATGTCATGCATCCACTTGAACTGACGAACGAGCCCGGAACCACTGTCAAGATAGCAAGGATATGGAGTTAAGTTGGCAAGCATCAACGCGGTGCTCATGGTCGGGTCCAGCATACCGCTCCCCGCGCCCGAGTCTCTATCTAGGGCCATTGAATCTATCGAAGTAACGAACAATGACGAAGGCCGCGACGGCTTTCAAATAGTGTTTTCAGTAGGCAGGAGCACAAGTGACCCGACTCAGAACCCACTTGATTTTTCGCTCATAGATAGCGCGCTACTTGAGACATTTAACAGAGTCATAATCATGGTCATTTTCGGTTTCGTCCCAGTCGTCCTCATAGACGGAATAATAACCCACAAGCAGTTCAAGCCGTCTTCAGAGGCGGGGCAGTCAAAACTTACAGTTACAGGTGAGGATGTGAGCATAATGATGGACAGGGAGGAAAAGTCCACAACTCACCCAAACCAACCCGATCCAATCATAGTAACCAAGATAATCGCCTCATATGCCAAGTATGGACTGGTGCCCACAGTAATTCCGCCGGCCTCAATGGATGTGCCGATCGAAGTAAACAGGATACCGTCGCAGCAGGGAACCGACCTGCAGTATATACTAGGGCTTGCACAGAATTATGACTATGTCTTCTATGTCGAGCCTACCGCCGTTCCAGGAGTAAACAAGGCCTACTGGGGGCCAAAAGAGTATACTTCACTTCCACAAAAAGCTCTGACCGTGAACATGGATTCATTTACTAACGTCACGGCGATAAATTTCCAGTACAACTCACTTGACTCGACTGTGGTGAGGGGAAGTGTGCAGGACCCGATGCTTAACATGGAGATACCGGTTGTAACAGCTGCAAGCCTTCGGCCTCCCCTCGCGCTCTTTCCAGATTTGCTCAAAAACATAGGAAACGCGAAGACCAAGAAATATCGCGCAAAGGGCGGTGTCAACGCTATACAGGCATATAGCGAAGCACAAGCCACCACTGACAGCTCAACTGACGCAGTCACTGCAACAGGCGAGCTTGATGGCATTGCTTATGGAGATGTGCTCAGAGCAAGAAAGCTGGTAGGCCTGCGAGGTATGGGATTTCTGCACGACGGTTTTTACTATGTTAAGAATGTGACTCACAGGATAAGCAATGGCAATTACAAACAGTCGTTCACGATAAGCCGTGAAGGACTCGGATCGACTACTCCGGTGGTTATGCCATGAGCGACCGACTCTTTTACGGCAAGTACAGAGGAAAGGTCACGGAAAATAATGACCCACTCATGATGGGGAGGATTCGTGCCAAGGTGCCTGCAGTTTTTGGCGAGGAAGAGACGGGCTGGGCACTGCCAAGTGCGCCATATGGCGGCTCAGGAGTGGGTTTCTTTTTTGTGCCCCCGGCAGACGCTAACGTATGGTTAGAGTTTGAGGGGGGTAACCCGGATTACCCCATTTGGACAGGCTGTTTCTGGGGTGTCGGCGAAACTCCAGCCATCCCTGCGCTTCCCTATACCAAGATAATCAAAACAGACACTGCCACGATAAAACTTGATGACACGCCAGGAATAGGCGGCGTAACCGTAGAGACAGCATCAGGCTTGAAGATCGTCATGGATGTAACTGGAATAGAGTT
>Ga0307416_100000950_pt1 | contig 15340 bp, 9 predicted proteins | sample DK1Cmetagenome_2_FD_203821 | JGI IMG/M metagenome (GOLD analysis project Ga0307416, IMG submission 203821) | Maize rhizosphere microbial communities from greenhouse at UC Davis, California, United States - DK15-C-3 | ecosystem: Host-associated > Plants > Roots > Rhizosphere > Soil | place: USA...
GATCGCGATGATCGTAAGGGCCAGGGCCAACTCGATCATGCTGAAGCCGGAACGGCCGAGCTGGTATCTGGAATTAGTGGGGTGGCGCATGGGGGCATTACGAGCAGGAAGGGTGCCGCCAAAGGTCTCCGTACCAAACCTTTGCCAGTCCTCAGCTTGGAACTTCCAGCCCTGCCGAGACCAGGCGCCAACTACCGCAAAGTGAAGGGGTGGGGCCGCCGAAAATTGCGCGGCTATCATGTTGCGGCTGCGCCCGTTACGGGTCTGTTACCAAACCGTTCAGTTGTTCTGGTTGGCAGCGAACCATGAAGCCACGTTGAATCCCTTCGGGTCCAGCTCGTAAATCCGGTTCCGCACGAAGCGGCCGGTGGTCGGGAAATACGGCGGCGGGTCGGTGGCCGCGCACGCGTTATAGCTGTAGCGCTTGACGTATCCATGGCCGTCCACCAGGCCCACCGCACCACGGGTATTCTGGATGACCCCGCCGTTCAGGTTGAGGCAGCCGCGGCCGTTATTGACGGCGCCACAGGCCTCGCCCGAGCTCGGCCCGGTGTCGTAGCTCTCGGCCCCGAAGATGTTCAGCGCGAGCAGCACCGCGTGAATGTCTTCCTGGGTGGTTTCGTCGTAGGTGCGATAGGGATTCACGCCGCCGATCTGCTGCGGCGCGTTCAGCGTATTGTTGGCGACGAGAATGTCAGTCCCGGCAAAGAGACCGAGGATCACGGCACAGTCCGCCGCCCCGGCGGAGCCCGGATCCACCGCGGAGCGCAAGTCGTCTGCAATGACGATGGTGTTGGGCGTAGCCACGGTCACTTTCGCATTTACCACCCCGCTCAGCGCCACCTTTCCAGTCACGTAGATCACGCCCTGCCAAGCCGGATTGTATTCCCGGTTGATCGGCCAGAGGTAGGCGTTGTCCGGGCGATTGGTAAAGGCCGCCACGGTCGTCGGCGCGCCCATCCCGAGGGGCCGCGGCATCCAGCCTCGCCCGGTGCCGGGCCAGTCGCCGACCACCGCCGCCCAGTCGGCTGCAGCAACGGTGGGCCAGTTGACCGCCGTAAGCCGGGGGTCTCCGCCCAGGTAACACCTGCGGCTGCCGCTCTGCAGCAGGGTGGTGGCAGCCGTCACCCGTGCCGCTCCGGTGGGTGGGCTCGGCGCGCCGGCAAAGTTGGTATCCGCCGCCGTGCGGAACCGGCCGTTGGTGGCGGCCAGCGCCGCTCCGCAGTTGGGTGAGCGTCGAATGTCGGTATTGGGTCCCGGATTGCCGCTGAGGGTCCCGGTCACGTACCAGGGCCGGAGATTGTCCTGGTAGAGCCGGATGAACCCCTCGTTGGTGTCAGTCGAGTCTCCATCGCCGTTCAGGTCCAGGGCAACGAACTCGATCCGGAGCGACGCCTCGCCTGGACTGTTCCCGTTCAGGTTGCTGGCAAACGACATGCTCGCGCTGGCCGCCCGGCTTTGTAGGGCTGGGAACGCGGCTGTAGTCGGCAGGGCAATCGGGACGACGCTTTTCTTGGGCGCCGGTCCCATGAACGTTGCGTTGCTCTCGCCTAGAATCGAGGACGCGGAGGTGGTCACCTGATCGAAGAACGTCGCGCCCGACGAGTTGATCCTGATTTGGTCGTTGGAGTGTACCGGGCCGCGTATCTGGTCGTTGTTGGCAAACTGAATCGTCCCTTCAGTGTTTGTGAAGTAGGCAAATTTGGCGAAGCTTTCCTGGTTGATCTGCAGCCGGCGCACGACCTGGTTGCCGAAGGTGTCCCGCACCGTGCTGATGATGGTGCCGTACACGCCGTATTGGCCCCCGGTGATTCCGTCGGGCCCCACGTAGATGGACCGGACAACGTTCGGCACAGTATTGCCCAGCACATCGGTGACCGGAGCGGCAGTGGCCAGCGTGACGTACCCCGTCTCGGGGTACACTGTCGGGTTGGCGTTGAGCTGGCTCCGGCCCTCTTCCAGTCCGGCCAGGGCAATGTCATTGAGCGTCGCTGCCCGGTCGCCGCTCTTGGTGATCAGCGCCGCGTTGAGGGTCCACATTGCCCCGGCGAGCGCAATTCCGCTGACCGCCAGCGCCACCAGCAGGACGGTGATGAGGGCGATGCCGCGTTCGTTTGGGGATCGAGTCATTGGATCCTTTGCTGGGCTCAGGATGACAATGCTGCGCTCAGGATGACGATGCTGCGATCGAGTGACATTCTAGGGCCCCGGAATGGCGACCGGCGCCGACAAGGCCGAGGACGAAAGTCTCGGCGTGCAGTCCTGGGCGGAGAGCTTGTAGATGTAGCCTGTGCCCGGGACCAGGTCCTGAGCGTCGGCGTAGGAGTACGTGGCCAGGTCGGCAGCGGGAATCGAAGTCAGCGGGTCGGACCAGTCCGGATCGGCCACGTCCCGCCGCCAGAGCACGTAGCGGACAACGTCCCTCTCCCCCTGGTTCTCATCGAAACCGCGGTTCCAGCTCAGAAGTACCCGGTTTACTCCGGTCGCATTGTCGTACGCCGCGAACAATGGCTGTCCCAGGATGGGTGCGGCGCCGCAGATCTTGAGCTCCCGGAGACCCATGTTGGGGAGGGCAATCGTCGTGCTGATCCGTTGGGTCCGCTCCCGCGCGCCGGACTGGCCATTGGTGATGACGTAGCTCACCAGAACGGCTCGCAGACTGTCGATGGGGCTCCCGGCGTCGGCAGTGGTCCCGTGTGCCGGGACGGAGTGGCGCATGGGCAGCTCCGCCGCGGTCACCAGCGCAGCGACCGGCGCCAGCCCCGGCCCCGGTACTCTCAACTTGTAGTAGCGGAAGAAGGGCAGGTTGGTGGAGTCGGGTAGAATGTTGCGCACCAGCCGCTCGGGAGGCTGTCCGTTCACCTGCCGGAGCAGCACGAAGTCGTCCGTGCGGGACGTCTCGATGTCCGGACGGAAGAACAGGGTGATGGTCTCGGCCAGCGTGTTGTTGCCCACCTCGTCCAGGTAATCCTGTGCGGGATAGGTAAAGGCGGGTGTCGAGCCCGGAATGGGAATCTGATTGGCTAGGCGGAGCCCGACGCTTTCGTCGGCGGGCGCGTCGGGGTCCACGTACACCGCGGAAATGTCGGAGACATCGTTGGAGACATAGTCCGCGTTGAACGAGTAGCTGTTGCCACCGGCGAACACGATCGGTGGCTGCCGGTCCAGGGTACGCGCTCCGGTGGTCCGGAGCTGGGCTTGCAGGTGGTCGGCGCCGTAGCTGAGGTTGAGCAGGGTGGACATCTCCTCGTCACCCTTGCGAAAGCCGCCCGATTGAGCCCGCAGAAAGCTCAAGGCTCCCGCCAGTACGCCCATGAACACCACCATAGCGATGAGCATTTCAATCAGCGTAAAGCCCGCAGACGTGCGTTTCATCGATCTTCTTCAGGGCGCAGCGATTGTGGCGTAACGGATGACCGGCATCGAGAGCTCAGGTCCCGAGATCGTGACCCTGACCTTGGTCAGGTCGGTGGTGGTCCCGGTCCCGGTGCGCACAACCCGGGTCGACCGGGTGTATCCCGGAAAGGGGATCCCGGTCCGGGTGCTGTCGAAGCGTACCGTCAGAGAGTCGTACGCTGGGGATACCCGCACCTTCGCGATCTGGGCATCGGCCATGGCTGCCGCCTGGATCCTGATGCGATTGCGGGTGATCACACCGAGATATTTCGTCGTGCTCGCGGCGGCTGCAAGCAGAACCACGCTGAGCATGGCGAGGGCGATAAGCACCTCGACCAGCGTGAACCCGGCCGTAAATGCTGGTCTCCTCATCAGAAGCCTCGCAGCCATTGAGAGCCGTTGTAACGCCACCATTCGGTCCGGCCGGTGGCGCGGATGATCTCGACCGCCCGGGCGTGCTTGGCCCAGGTGGCGTCGCCCGCGGCGGCGGCCCTCGAGGTGACGTAGAAACCACCCACGCCACTCGCGCTGCCATTGCGGTGGAAAGTGAGGGCAGGAAGGCCGTTGATGACGTCGTCGAAATTGATGGCATCCCCGCCGAAGGCGCGGGCCTGGGCGGTGCCGCGGCCAAAGACCACCCGATCGTCCAGGGTGACCACCCGGGTCCGCTCATTCAGTCCAATCGTTCCGTCGCTGTTGGCGTCCCAGACCAGCCGCACCTGGCGGTTGGCCGCGTCAAAGGTCAGAATGATGTCGTGCTGCTTGGTGATGGCTTCACGCTGGGCCGCAACCATGGTGGTGCTCATGGCCTGGACCGCGGAATTCACCTGAAACTGGGCCACGTCGATCCGAGGCAGCGCGATGGCGCCCAGAATGCCCATGATGACGATGACCAGCAGCAGCTCGACCAGGGTGAACCCACCGGGTGCGGTACCGGCGTGCGAAACAGGGACCTTCATTGGGGCCTCCCTGATGCGGCTTTGCGTGGACTCGAGACTCGTGCGATTAAATGTGAGGGCAGGTGTTGGCGTTGGCTCGGCAGAACGCACGAAGGGTGCCGTCTGAGCGGTATTCGCATCCCTCGCTGGAGCAGTGACTTGCCCGGGTGCACCCGGCGCCGCCTGGTGAAGTGATTATCGCTCGGAACCAGGCTTTGCAGAGAAAACCTGCCGGAGTCTGCACTCGGCCTTTTTTTGTCGGGTTCGAAGCGGGTACTTGTCTTACCGCGGTGAAGCCCGAATTTCCCTACACCCGGCATCGTAAGGATCCATGCGCGCGCGCGAACGCATCCTGGCCAACCTCGAGAGCATCTACCGTGAATCGTACGACCGGGCCCGCCAGGCGGCGGACCAGGGACGAATGGTCGACCTGGACAGCGCCTACATGCGCGACCAACTGATGCTCGAGATTCTGCTCGATATCAGGGACCTATTCTCCGGGGCCCCTGCCGCTTCCGGCGGCAGCGCGTTGGAAAAGCTGGAAGCGTTGCGCCGACTCACCAAGCTCCCCTGAAAGGTCAGTCCTCCATGTTTCGGTCGTGTTTCCTCGCCGTACTGCTCGCGGGTCTCCTGGGTCTCTCTTCCTCGGGCACCAGTTCAGTGACCTCGGCCGCCGCGCCTCCGGCCGATTTGGTGGTCTACGGGAGAATCTGGACTGGCGACTCCGCCAAGCCATGGGCCCAGGGGCTCGCCTTGGCCGGTGAGCAAATCATGGCTGTCGGGGACAGTGCCGAGATCGCGCAGCTGGTTGGACCGGGGACCCAGGTGATCTCACGGGCTCCGATGGTCGTGCCCGGATTCATGGATGGCCACACCCACTTCATCTTCGGCGGCTTTCAGCTCACCAGCGTGGACCTGCGCGATGCCCGATCGCCGGCTGAGCTGGTCAGCCGGGTGAAGGCCTATGCCGCGAAGCTCCGGCCGGGCGAATGGATCACGGGAGGCAACTGGGATCACGAGAACTGGGCGGGAACACCGCTGCCGGACCGGAGCTGGATTGACTCGGTGACGCCGAACAATCCCGTCCTGGTCGACCGGCTGGACGGCCACATGTCCTTGGCGAACAGTGCGGTACTGCGTCTGGCGGGGATCAATCGGGGCACAAAAGAAATCCCTGGTGGGACCATTGTGCGCCGGCCCAATGGCGAGCCCACGGGCGTGCTCAAGGATGAGGCCCGAAACCCGGTATACGCCGTCATGCCCAACCCCACGGCCCAGCAGAGCGACTCCGCCATCGGCCGAGCCATGGCGTGGGCTGCCGCGCACGGGGTGACGGCGGTGGCCGACGTTTCGGTTCCCTGGTACGAAGTCGCCGCCCTCGAGCGCGCCCATGCAGCCGGCCGTCTCACCACCAGAGTTGCGGTGTTCGTCCCACTACAGGACTGGCGCCTGATGGCTGATACCGTCCGGGCCCGGGGAATCGGCGACGATTGGGTGCGGGTTGCCGGCGTCAAAGGCTACGTCGACGGCTCGCTCGGCTCCACCACTGCGCTGTTCTACCAGCCATATAATGATGCGCCGCAGACCACCGGACTGATGGTCACGGCTGAAGATTCACTCCGTGCCTGGATTGGCGCTGCTGATTCGGCTGGCCTGCAGGTGGCGGTTCACGCGATCGGCGAGCGTGCCAATGGGTTGCTGCTCGATATCTACGACAGCGTAGCCCAGGCGCATGGTCGGCGAGACCGGCGCTTCCGGATCGAGCACGCCCAGCATCTCCGTCGCCAGGACATCCGTCGCATCGCCCGAATGGGTGTGGTCGCGTCAATGCAGCCGTATCACGCCATCGATGATGGCCGCTGGGCCGAGAAGCGCATCGGGCCGGACCGCATCAAGACGACCTACGCCTTTCGCTCACTCCTGGATGCCGGTGCCCGGCTGGCCTTCGGCTCGGATTGGACCGTGGCACCGCTCGACCCGATCCTGGGAATCTACGCCGCCGTCACCCGTCGCACTCTGGACGGCAAGCACCCGGAAGGATGGGTTCCGGAACAGAAGATCACCGTAGAGGAAGCTCTGCGGGCGTATACGGCTGGGAACGCCTACGCGGTCTACGCGGAACGGAAGCGGGGTAAGCTGGTGGCCGGATACCTGGCCGATGTGGTGATCCTGGATCAGGATCTGACTAAAATCAAGCCAGAGGCCATCGAAAATGCGCGAGTCAAGGTCACCATCGTGGGCGGCAAAGTAGTGTACCGCCGGATTAGATTCTAATACTCATGGAGAGTAAGAGCGGTATGTAGTAGCGACGAGTACTACTCTGCAATACCTTGACGGCGGACGTTCCGTTTAGCGATCTTCTGCGGTCGTTCACCCCCCCAAAAAAGCCGGCCAGCCTCGTGAGAGGAGCCGTATACCAGCTGTCGGAGGAACCATGACGGTAGCTCCGGGTCTGCTCTGCCGTGCCCGCTTCCTAGCTATGCTGGCCTGCCTGCAGCTGGGCCTGGGCCGGCCGGCTGCCTTGCTGGCGCAGAGCGGCGGCTCGGGTGCACAGCTTGCTCCCGCCGGAAGTGCCCCGACTTACGAGCAACGCTACGCCGAGGTGCAGGAGATGCAGCCCGCGCCGAACCGCGTGGCTCCAGTGAGCTGGCTGGTTTTGAATCGTGATGTCGGCCGCTTCAGCTTCGAGTCAGGAAATTTCTACCTGCTTACGCCGCTCGCCGGCCGGACGGTGGGGGCGGTCTTCCTGGGCAAGGGTTCCTTCACCTTCTCTCCCCCGAGTCCGCTCGAGCAGGAGCGACTGGTCCGCTTTCAGAAGACCCGTGCGCTCACCGTGCCCTTTTCCAGTGTGGCGCTCCTCTTCGCTGATAGCACGCTGGCCGAGCTGCAGTCCAAGCTGACCTTTGGCCCGGGGCAGGCACCACAGGAGGTGCGGCAGCGCTTCATGACGGCGCTGGAGTACATGGGAGACAATGATGCGAAGTCACTCGATCCGGATCTGATGAGTGCCTTCCTTAATGACCAGCTCAACGGAGTCTTTTACGCCAGTATTGGGGCAACGAGCGGAGGTCCGCTCTTTTTCATGCTGAATCCGCGCGAGCTGGAGTCGGTGAGCCTGGCGCAGAAGGCCCGCCGTCACTGGGTGCGCGAGTCGGAGGTGATCTCGAAGTTCCCAGCCGGCCGGCAGAACCGGGAGATGCTGGGCGCGGGTGAAAGGCTGCACGACGCGGCCATCCGGAGTTACAAGATCACGACGTCTTTGACCCCGACTGGCAGCGGTGATCTCAGCTTTGCGGCCGAAGCCGAGCTCGACATCATGGCGGAGCCCGGTGAGGGACCCTGGATCGCCTTTGGACTGTTCGAGAAGCTCCGGGTGGATTCGGCCCAATGGGAAGGCGGCAAGCCGGCAACCGTGTGGAAGGGACGCGAGGCTGACGTGGTCTGGGTGAAGCTCGACCGGCAACTCCAGGCCGGTGAGTCTCGTAAGCTCCGGATGTACTATCACGGGGACCTGATCGACCGGCAAGACGACTTCTTCTTCATCAAGTCGTCCGCCGAGTGGTACCCGCGTTCACTGGAAGGGCGGAGTCTGGCGACATTCGATCTGACCTTTAAGAGCCCCAAAGGCAAACTGCTGGCCAGTGTGGGGGAACGGGTGGAGTCGAGTACTTCGGGTCAGGTCACAACGTCGCGTTGGGTCAGCCCCACCCCAATCCGGAACGCCTCCTTCAACCTGGGCTTCTTCAAGGAGTACCGGGTTCAGGAGCAAGGCATCCCGGCAGTCACTGTCCTTCTCTCCGAGGACGCCCACCGGCGCATCGGGCACCTTCGGCAGAAGAACATGAAGGAGACGGTCGGGGGAGACATCGCCAAGAGTCTCCGCTTCTTCCAGCATGTGTACGGTCCAGTTGCGGCCAAGGAGTTCTTCGCCACGGAGATCCCGTATTCCCATGGTGAAGCCTTTCCCGGCATGGTCCACCTCTCCTGGTCTACCTTCCATCAGACCGACGACAAGGGCATGGACGAGGTCTTCCGGGCCCACGAGGTGGCGCACCAGTGGTGGGGAATCGGGGTGGACTTCAACAGCTATCACGACCAGTGGCTGAGTGAGGGGTTCGCCACCTTTTCCGGCCTGTGGTATCTGCAGACGGTCCGAAAGGACAACGCCAAGTACTTCGGCCTGCTCCACCGCTGGCGCGATCTGATCCTGGAGAATCGGGAAGAACGGGCCCCGATCTGGATGGGCTACCGAACCGCATCGTCGAAGGACGAGAACGGTTACAACGTTCTGGTGTATCGGAAGGGTGCCTGGGTGCTCCACATGCTTCGGATCATGATGCTCGATCTGAAGACCATGAACGAAGACCGCTTCACTGAAACGATGCGGGACTTTTATCGAACCTACCAGGGAAAGCGGGCCACAATCGAGGACTTCCGCCGAATTGCCGAGAAGCATGTGGGTGCCGATCTGGGCTGGTTCTTCGACCAATGGATCTACGGCAGCGACGTGCCCAGCTACCGGGTGGCCTACCAGACAGTGCCGGCCGAGAATGGCCAGTTCCGGGTCAAGCTTCAGGTTCAGCAGGAGAACGTCGGGAATGATTTTCAGATGTACGTGCCGGTCACCCTGGATCTGGGGGATGACCGAATAGCGCGGCTTCGGGTGAAGGTTCGGGGGGCCAAGTCTGAAATCGACCTGCCGCTGATGCCGGCCAAGCCGAGGGACGTCCGGTTCAACGATCTCGACGGCGTGCTGGCCGAAGTCAGGATGGTGGATTGGAGTAAGTGACCGGGCCGCTGGCCGGGAACTTCAGGCGGCAGCTATCTTTCGGGGAATCCGTGGCGAGACCCTGACCCTCTGAACCCGAGTTCCATGGCTACACGCACATCGGGCCGCACCAAAGGCTCCTCGAAGCTGGACAAGTCGGATCTCCTCGATCTCTACCGCCTGATGGTGCTGGCCCGGCGGATCGATGACAAGGAGATCCAACTCAAGCGACAAAACAAGATCTTCTTTCAGATCTCCGGGGCGGGCCATGAGGCCGTGCTCGCCGCTGCATCCCGGGTCTTCCGCTCCGCCTACGACTGGTTTTACACCTACTACCGCGATCGGGCCTTGTGCCTCGGACTGGGCATGACCCCGACCGAGCAGCTGCTCTCGGCAGTCGGGGCAGCCGACGACCCCAACTCCGGCGGCCGTCAGATGCCCTCGCACTGGGGGCACAAGGGTCTGAACATCGTCAGCTCCTCCAGTCCCACTGGTACTCAGTTCCTTCAAGCGGTTGGGTGCGCCGAGGCGTGGCTCCGCTATTCCCGGATCGAGGGCATTGCCGAAAAGGAACACCTGATCCACGGTGATGAGGTGGTGCTCTGCACCACCGGTGATGGGACCACCAGCGAGGGCGAGTTCTGGGAGGCGCTGAACAGTGCCACCAATCTGAAGCTGCCCCTGGTGTTCCTGGTCGAAGACAACGGATACGCCATCTCCGTCCCGGTGGAGGTCAACACTCCGGGGGGATCGATCTCCAAGCTGCTCACCGGATTTCCCGGATTGTTCATCCAGGAGGTCGATGGCTGTGACGTCATGGCGTCATTCGACGTGCTGACAAGGGCCGCGGAATACGCCCGGGCCCGCAAGGGTCCTGCGCTGGTGCACGCCCACGTCATCCGGCCTTACAGTCACTCTTTATCTGACGACGAGGTGCACTACCGCCCGCCGGTCGAGCGGCAGGCTGATGCGGAAAAGGATCCGCTGGTCCGGTTTCCCCGCCATCTCCTGGAGCAGGGAATCACGACGCAGTCCGAGCTGGATTCCATCGTGCAGCAGGTCGATGAGGAAGTGCAGCAGGCCACCGAAGTGGCCCTGGCTTCAGCCCAGCCAGGCACCGACACGGTGTATCAATACGTCTACTCCCCTGACGTCGACCCGACCTCGGAGCAGTTCGATACCGAAGACGACCCCAAGTTCACCGGCGACCCTACCACCATGGTCGACCTGCTGAATATCTGCCTTCGGGACGAGATGGCGCGGGACCCCCGGATCGTGGTTTTCGGGGAGGACGTGGCCGACTGCAGCCGGGAGCAGCACCTGGGTGACGTCAAAGGGAAGGGCGGCGTATTCAAGGTGACCTGGGGGCTGCAGCGCGCCTTCAGCAGCGAGCGGGTATACAACTCGCCTCTCGCCGAGGCAAACATCATCGGTCGTGCGATCGGCCTGGCAACCCGGGGACTCAAGCCGGTGGTCGAGATCCAGTTCTTCGATTACATCTGGCCCGCGTACATGCAACTGCGGAACGAGCTGGCACTGATGCGGTGGCGGTCGAACAACGCCTTCGCCTCGCCAGTTGTGGTGCGGGTGACCTATGGCGGATACCTGAAGGGTGGCTCGGTCTATCACTCCCAGACCGGAGCAGCGGTGTTTACCGGAGTGCCGGGACTTCGGGTGGTCTGTCCTGCCACTTCGCTGGATGCGAACGGCCTGCTTCGCACGGCGATCCGGTGTGACGACCCGGTGCTCTTTCTCGAGCACAAACACCTCTACCGCCAGACCTACAACAAGGCACCGAATCCCGGCCCGAACTTCATGATTCCCTTCGGCAAGGCCAAGGTGGTGCGGCCCGGCACGGACCTCACTGTCGTCACTTACGGGGCAGTGGTGCAGCGCACCCTGATGGCAGCCAAGGCCATGGAGGATCAGCACGGGGTGAGTGTCGAGGTCATCGATCTTCGCTCGCTCTCACCGGTTGACTGGGACACGATCTATGGCTCGGTTCGGAAGACCAACCGGGTGATCGTGGCCTACGAAGACTCCCTGTCCTGGGGTTACGGCGCGGAGATCGCCGCGCGGATTGCGGACGAGACCTTCGCCTACCTGGATGCGCCAGTGCGGCGGGTTGCGGCCACAGACACGTTCGTGGCCTATGCGCCCGAGCTGGAGGATGTGATTTTACCGCAAGTGGAGAACCTGAGGAGAGCTATGGAAGAGCTGATGGCCTTCTAGAGGCGGGCTATTTCATCGCCTCTCGAATCTCCCCTGCGGCCGCAATCACGTTGTCCACGTCGCGCGAAAGCGACCGCGCCTGCTGAGTTGCCTGGGTGAGATCGCCCAGCACCGCAGCAACTCCGGCGGATCGGAGCCTCAGGAGATCAAACCGCACATTCTGCATCGCCAGCACACAGGATTCGAGATGGCTCGCAACCTGACTTCGGCGCCCGCGCAGGTCAGCGATGGTCTGTCGCTGCCGCTCGAGCAGTTTGAGGCGGCGGGCTCGCTCCGGGTCGTCAGGCTCCCGATTCAGGCCGGCTATCCTCTCGTCGATGGCGGTGAGGCCGTCCGTATCCAGGTTGCTGTCCATGGCGTGGAGGGTCCTGGCCAGGTCGGTGGCGCGGGAGTACAGGCCGTCGACGGTCTGCTGAATCTCGGGCAGCATTTTACGCTCTGAGCTGGGCAGTTTGGCCATAAGCTTGAGAATGGCCGTTCGATCTCCATGCACCTGCATCACCACCGGCAGCTGGGCCCCGTACTCCTCGGCGTCGGGCAAGGGAATCTGTCGTACTCCTTTGGTGCCCTTTCCCAGCGTGGTCGCGACCGAATCCGGCGCCGGCGGCGGAGTAAGGACGTCCCGCCAGCTATACCCTGCCTGCCAGAGGTTGGCATAGTTCCGAAGCAGTCCGATGCCCATGCCAAACATGGGGAAGAGAAACCAGGGCTGGTCGAGCCCGGTCGTGGCCAGGTTGATACCCATGCAGCCGGCCGTTACGGCGGCCCAGCTGGCAAACTGCCCCCGGACCTTCTGAATGATTTTGGGCTCACCCGTATCGGGGACTTTTACCTGCCCATGGCGTTCCCTCCGGACCTCCCTCCGTTCAGATCGGCTGAGCGGAACCGGTGCCCTGCCGAAAGGAGGCTGCCGGGGTAGCGGAGGCGATTGCCGCAGCGGGCGGCCGGCAGGGCCCGCACCGATATCGGGAGATCTCTGGCTTCTCACGATCGACTCGGGAGCCGTCGCGTAAGAACCTTCTGGCCGTCCGCCGCTCACCCGTCCCTGGCGCCCGGGGACCCGCCGAGCTCCCGTCGGTTCGTACCCGGTGACGGTGCGGCTCTCGAGCGCGCGCCGCAGCGCATCGGCAGTGGGCCAGCGGTTCTCCGGATCCTTTTCCAGGCACCGAGCCACCGCGAGCGCCAGGTCTTCAGGTGTGTCTGGCCGGAGCTTGCGAATGTCCGGCGCCGGCTCGGTGATCTGCTTCATCAGAATTCCCGCAACCGACGGCGCGCTGAAGGGCAGAGAGCCGGTGAGCATCTGGTAAGTCACAATGCCCAGGCTGTAGAGGTCTGAGCGTCCGTCGATGTTGCGCTCGCCGGCAGCTTGCTCCGGGCTCATGAAGGCCGGAGTCCCGATCGCCACACCGACTCCGGTGAGAGTTGCCCCGGACGTGCTCGAAAGCGCCTTCGCGATGCCGAAGTCCGTGACCATCACCCGTCCCCGGGTGCCCTCCAGCAGAATGTTGTCTGGTTTGATGTCCCGGTGAATGACCGAGAGGGCGTGGGCGGCGCCCAGTGCGTCGGCCGTTTCCTTCATGATGCGGCGCACCTCCTCCACCGGCAGCTGGCCCCGGCGGCGGATCCTTGCGGCGACAGACTCTCCGTCCACATAGCCCATGACAAAGTAGACTAGGCCCTGCCCCTCACCGACCGAGTGGATCGGCACTATATGAGGGTGGGACAGCCGCGCCGCCGTCTGGGCCTCCCGGGTAAATCGCTCGCGGATGTCCTGCTGAAACGCCAATTCGGGCGGGAGTACCTTGATCGCCACTCGCCGTTGCAGCCGCTCGTCCCGGGCGCGGTAGACCACGCCCATGCCGCCGCGCCCGACCTCTCCTTCGATGGTATAGGCGTCGCCCAGCGCCTCAGCCAGCCGGGCTGGAAGCGGTCGATCGCTTGGCGCTGTCATGTGATGGGCCGCCCGTCGGGAACGAAGGCGTGTCTCTGGAGCATGGGAGACAATCTGTACCTGTAGGAGGCCTGAGTCGAGAGTGGGGGTCACTCCCCAGTCCGCGGTCGTCGCTTCCGGACTTCAGGCTGGTAGCTGCTTTTCGGCTCGGAATGGATCAGCAGGCAACCACGGTTTGGAAAAGAACCTGGCGCCAGGCTAAGGCACTGGCGGCTGCTGACCGAGGACTGATGACTGACACATTGGCAGCATTCTCTCTGGCCCAAGCCGTATCGGCTGCGAGCCCGCCATTCCGTGGGGAGGGGGAACCAATCGAGTGGCTAAATCCTTTTGAATGAGTGCGGAAAGCTCTTGAAATCGGCTGATGAGCTGGCACGGTCGGTGCACTTAGGGGCCCGATTCTGTTGTGAGTCTGTCATTCTTGCCCCGCTATGGGGCTCTGTAAGGAGTGCCTTTAATGGCCGAACGATTGACACTACCCGTTCTTCCTCTGAGAGAAGTCGTTCTCTTTCCCGGCGTCACCGCTCCGATCGGTGCTGGGCGCCCGGCGACGTTGCGAGCCATCGAGGCCGCCCTTGCGGGCGACCGGCTGGTGTTTGCGGTGTCGCAGAGGCAGAACGTGGAAAGCGTGACCTCCGATGCGCTCTATACCATCGGAACCATTGCCCGCATTGGCCAGTTGCAGCGCGGGCTATCCGGCATGCAACTCCTGCTCAATGGTGAGCAGCGCGGCATTGCCATCCACTACAGCGAGCGCGAGGGTTACCTCCAGGCTGTCGTTCGAGAGGCGGAGGAGATGCTTCCGCTGAACGCCGAGGACCCGGCGTTTGTCGGCCTGCATCGGGAAGCCAGAGCCCGCGCGGCCGAGTTGGGCCAGAAGTCCGGCCTACCAGATGAAGTCGTTCAGCAGGTCCTTGCGGGCGTCAACGAGCCCGGCAAGTTCGCCGACTTGGTGGCCGGTTACATCGACATCACCCCCGCCCAGCGGCAGATGCTGCTGGAGACGCTGAGCGTCGAAGAGCGCCTCCGTCGGGTGCTGGTTCATATGCAGCGGCAGATCGGCGTTCTGGATGCCCAGGAAGACATCAAGTCCCAGGTCCAGGAGGAGTTGGGCGAGCGGCAACGCGAGATGTTCCTTCGCGAGCAGCTCAAGACCATTCAGCGCGAGCTGGGTGAGGGCGACGAGCGCGACGATCTCCAGGAGCTGAAGGAGAAGCTCGAGTCCCTGGATCTGCCGCCGGAGGCCCGCAAAGAGGTTGACCGGGAGTTCGGCCGGCTGGCGCGCATCGGCAGAGAGTCGATGGAGTCCCAGGTGATTCGGACCTTCCTGGAGAACATCGCCGAACTGCCCTGGAACGAGCGCAGCAAGGAGCACCTCGAGCTGCCTGAGGCCCAGCGGGTCTTGGACGAAGATCACTATGCTCTGGGCGATGTGAAGGACCGGGTGCTGGAGTTCCTCGCGGTGCGTCAGCTCCGTCTCCAGCAGGAACAGGCAGAGCGTCAGGAAGACGGGGGTGCCGAGTCGACGGAAGAGGTAAAGGCCGAGCAGAAGGCGGAGGAGGTTGCGGCCGGCGAATCGACCGATGTGCCTCAGGCTACAGCCACCGTTCCGGCGCCGAATACTCCGCCCAAGGGCAACGAAGACGACCGCATTGCCAAGGGTCCGATTCTGTTGTTCGTCGGCCCGCCCGGAGTTGGTAAGACTTCCGTGGCCAAGTCAATCGCGCGAGCGATGGGCCGGAAATACGTGCGGATCTCGCTGGGTGGTGCGCGGGATGAAGCTGACGTGCGCGGCCACCGCCGCACCTACGTCGGCGCCATGCCGGGCCGCATCATTCAGGGCATGAAGCAGGCAGGCACCAAAAATCCGGTGTTCCTGCTCGACGAGGTGGATAAGCTCGGAATCTCTTTCCAGGGAGATCCAGCGAGCGCGCTCCTGGAGGTCCTCGATCCAGCGCAGAACGACACGTTTGTGGATCACTATCTCGGCGTGCCGTTCGACCTGAGCGAGGTGCTCTTCATCGCCACGGCGAACTTCATCCAGAACATTCCGGG
>Ga0307416_100000951_pt1 | contig 15337 bp, 13 predicted proteins | sample DK1Cmetagenome_2_FD_203821 | JGI IMG/M metagenome (GOLD analysis project Ga0307416, IMG submission 203821) | Maize rhizosphere microbial communities from greenhouse at UC Davis, California, United States - DK15-C-3 | ecosystem: Host-associated > Plants > Roots > Rhizosphere > Soil | place...
GGCGATCTCTTCATGGGTGTAGCCCTCGACGTCGTGCAGCCAGACTACTGCCCGCGAGGTCTCCGACAGCCGCTCGAGCGCTGCTTCGAGGTCCATCCGGAGAGGCGTGTCGTCCCGCCGGCTGCCGACCACCTCGTCGTGGAGCTCGTCGGTGTAGCGGTACTTGTTCCGGCGAAGGCGCATGAGCGCCTTGCTCGCGGCGATGGTGCGGACCCAGCCCCAGAGACTCCCCTCTTCCCGATACCGGCCGATGCTCCGGCATACCTCGAAGAAGGTCTCCTGCAGGACGTCCTCGGCATCCTCAGTGGTCCGGCAGATCCGGCGGGCGAGATTGTAGACCGGTACCTCGAAGGCGCGGAACAGCTCCCCCAGCGCCTCGGTGTCTCCGGCGCGGGCGCGGGAGACCACGGCTTCGGCGTTGGCGAGCAGGGAAGAATCCATCAGCAAAGTCCCGGTCATCGTGCGTTTAGAGATGCGGGAAGGGCCCCCGCCGTCGCAAGCGGAACAAGCGTGAACAATGAAAGGTAAACGGGGGCCGGGGTTAGGGACCGTTCACTGTTTACCGTTTACTGTTTACGCAGTTATGATCCACCCCATGACTTCGCCTCCAGCAGCACCCCCGCACATATGGCTCCACCACCTCGAGGACGAAGCCGACGCTGCCTTCCTTTACAGGGAGCTCGCCGGGGCGGAGCGCGACCCCGGGAAAGCGGACATCTATAGAAAGCTCGCGGGGGTGGAGGATCGTCACGTGGAGATGTGGCGGTCGCTCCTTGCCCAAAACGGACACATCGTCGGCGTGCCTAGCCCCTCCCGGGGAGCCCGGTTCAGGGCGTGGGTGGCCCGGCGTTTGGGCAGCGGGATCCTCCTCCCCATGCTGCTGGAGGAAGAGGGACGCGAGGTGAAGGGCTACCTGAACCTCTACCGGAGCGAGCCCGACGGCGCCGTGGGACCCACCGCCCTCAAGCTGGCTAAGGAGTCCGCGGAGCACGCGGATACTCTGAGCCAGATCAGCGGCGGGCAGAGCGAGCCGTGGCACAAGACGGGAGCCGGCGGCTTCCTTCGCAACGTGGTCTACGGATTCAACGACGGACTGACGGCGAACTTCGGCCTGGTCGCCGGAATGATCGGCGCGCAGGGCAATCTCCAGTCGGCGGAGCACGCGGTGCTGGTCGCAGGACTCGCTGGCATGGTCGCGGATGCCCTGTCCATGGGGTCCTCCGGGTACCTCGCGGCCAAGAGCGAGCGCGAAGTGTTCGAGCACGAGATCGCGATGGAGAAGGAAGAGATCCGGCTCATGCCGGACCTCGAGCGCGAGGAGCTGAGCCTGCTCTATCAGGCGAAGGGCATCTCCGTGTCGCAGGCGGACGCGCTGGCCACCCAGGTAATGGAGGATCCGCAGCGGGCTCTGAATGAGAAGGTGCGAGAGGAGCTCAAGATTGGAGACGCGAGCAGCACTCCCATGCGGGAGGCATGGATCACCGGGATCGCAACGGCGATCGGTGCGTTCATCCCTGTCGCGCCCTTCCTGTTCGACACCGGCCCGGGCGCGATCTGGGCTTCCTTCGCGCTCGCCATGATCTCGCACTTCGGAGTGGGCGCGGCCCGAAGCTTCTTCACCGGGCGCGGCGTGTTCCGCAGCGGTATCGACATGTTTCTCGTCGGGCTCGGCGTGGCCGTGATCGGCTACTTCGTCGGGGAGCAGATCGTCAAGCTGCTATGAGCTATGAGCCTTGAGCTATGCCCGCAACTTGTCATCCTGAGCGCAGCGAAGGATCTCTCAGCGTGCAATCCGAGAGATCCTTCACTTCGTTCAGGATGACAGGACGATGAACTCCGATCCAACCTCGCAGCTCATGGCTCATGACTCATAGCTCACGACTCCGCTGGGGCCTCTGCTGCCAGTTTCTCGACTCGCCAATCAAGTTCAGGACCGCGACTCATGGCTATGTCAGTACTCTGACGCCGAAGAAGCGGCGTGAGTACCTGGCCGACATTGCCGAGCACAATGCGCTGTCGCTGGCGGCCGCGATTGAGCGCTGTCACGAGCTGGGCATCGGCGCATTCCGTATCACCAGCCAGCTCCTTCCTCTCTCAACCCACCCACTCAGCGGATACACACTGGACCAGCTCGACCCTGATGGTGGAGTTGCCGGGGCCTTGGCTTTTGCGGGAGCGCTGGCGCAGGCCTACGACATCAGGCTCAGTTTGCACCCGGATCAGTTCGTGGTGCTCAACTCCGAGCGGGAGCCGGTGGTGCGGTCGGCGGTCCGGGAGATGGAGCTGCATGGCGAGGTGGCCGAGCTGGTGGCAGCCGACGTCATCGTGCTGCACGGCGGAGGCGGAGTCGGCGGCGCTACCGTTGCGCTCGAACGCCTGGAACGCGGCCTGGATCGCCTTTCAGCCCGTGCGCGAGACCGAGTGGCCCTGGAGAACGACGACCGGTGCTTCACGCCGCGCGACTTGATGCCGCTGTGCGAGCGGACAGGCGTACCGCTGGTGTACGATGTCCACCATCACCGCTGTCTGGCGGACGGTTACACGGTGGGAGAGGCGACCGACCTGGCCTTCGGGACGTGGGGTGATCGCGAGCCGTATGCGCATCTCTCGTCGCCCAAAGATGGGTGGGCTGGACCGAACGTACGCGCCCATGCGGACCACATCGATCCGGCGGATTTTCCTGATGAGTGGCTGCCTGCCCTGAGCGGAGCCGAAGGGTCTCGCACGATGACGATCGACGTGGAGGCGAAGGCGAAGGAGCGGGCGGTGGTGCAGGTAATGGAAGTCGTCAGACGTCAGTCACCAGTCGTCAGTTTGTCATCCTGAGCGCAACAAAAGCTTGAACCACAAAGGACACAGAGGGATTTCCGAGCAATGACGCTCACGACATCGCGATGGCGGCTACCCAAAGCAGTTGTTACAAAAAACTTGCTAGTGGTTGCAACCGCGATTTCGTGAGCTCTAATGCCCCTCGGAGCCCTCTGTGTCCTTTGTGGTTCAAGCTTTTGTCACAATGACGCAGCGACTTTCTCCTCTACACCGACCGCGCCTTCACCCACGGACTGCCGGACGCGGGGGATCACCTCGCGGCCGTACAGCTCGATGCTCCGAAGCATCCGATCGTGCCCCAGCGTGCCCGCGCTGTACTTGAGATCGAAGCGGGAGGCGCCGAGTGCGCTCACCGTGGCGGCGATCTTCCCGGCGACGGTCTCGGGCGAGCCCACGTAGAGTGAGCCGACCGCGACCTCCTGATCGAACTCGGCCCGGCTGGTCGGGCCCCACCCGCGCTCCGCGCCAATGCGATTCCGCATGACCTGGTATGCCGGCCACAGCTCGGCCTGCGCCTTCGCATCGGTTTCTGCGATGTGCCCCGGCGAGTGGATCCCGATCGGCAGCATCTCGTGTCCGAACTGCGTGAGAGCGCGGTGGTAGAGCTCGACATACGGTGCGAAGCGGTGGGGGTCACCGCCGATGATGGCGAGCGTGAGCGGAAAGCCGTACCGTGCGGCACGCACCACTGACTCGGGGCTGCCTCCGACACCGACCCAAGTGCTGAGCGGCGGGTGCTCGACCGGCGGGTAGACTCTGATGCCGTCGAGTGGCGGACGCACCGTTCCCTTCCAGCGGACCGGCTGGCCGGTGCGGTCGGCGTCGCGGAGCGCGGCGAAGATCGCGAGCTTCTCCTCGAAGAGGATGTTGTAGTCGTCCAGCGAGTAGCCGAACAGCGGGAACGACTCCGTAAACGAGCCGCGACCCAGGATCACCTCGGCTCGGCTATTCGAGACGGCGTTGAGGGTCGAGAAGCGCTGGTAGACGCGGATCGGATCGTCGGAGCTGAGGACAGTCACGGCGGTGCCGAGCCGGATACGCTCGGTGCGACCGGCGATTGCGCCGAGCAGCACCTCGGGGGCGCTGATGGCGAAATCGGGGCGATGGTGCTCACCCACGCCGAAGAAGTCCACGCCGACCTGGTCTGCCAGCTCGGCTTCGGTAATGACGTCCCGGAGGACGCGCGCTTGTGGCTGGAGTCGACCTTCGGTGTCCGTGGTGACGTCGCCGAAGGTGTCCAGGCCCAGCTCGATGTTTGTCATGTTCTGGTAACCGGCGGGCTCGTGGAAGGGTTCCACGGGAAGGACGGGAAGAAGAGGAACTCCTCATCCTGAGCGAAGCGAAGGACCTACCTAACGAGTTCTAGGAATCGGCTGAGTAGATCCGTCGTTGCACTCGGGATGAGGAGTGCGGTTCTTCCGCCTTCCCGTCTTTCCCGTCCCTTCCGCCTACATATCCTTAGGCGTCCCTCGACTGCGGCCGGACCAAAGTGCATCTTCTAGACTCGGCCGCTCAGATTTAGAAGAGGAGGGACTCATGCAGGCCTGGAACAGGCTTACGCTACCGGCGGTGATCCCTCGCGAAAACTGCTTCGGCTGTTGTGGCTCTCAAGCGTTCCCGTTGGCAGAGGCCTGTCGAGCGCCGGGCCAGGACTCAATCATTCTCTGATCCTCGGGAGACACGTGAATCAGCCAGACGAGCGGCTCCGGCCGCATCCGAGCAGTCGGTTGGCCGGACCGGTAGTAGCCCTGAAATTTCAGGATCTCGCGCGGGCCCTCCAGTCAGAGCCTCACCCCGCAAAGAGTGGTCATCGGCAGGCCGGCCTTATTCATCGGGGGGCTCTGCGGCTCCTGTTATTCGCATTTGAATCGGGGGGTCGCCTACCTGAGCACCGCGCAGCTGGTCACGTCGTGATTCACTGCCTTCGTGGAGAGTTAGTGGTGCACGCGCAAGCTGGGCGGCATCAACTTGCCAGCGGCGAGGCCCTTGTGTTGGATCCTGACGTGCCGCATTCGGTGGAAGCCGTTGGTGAGAGTGAAATGTTGCTCACAGTGTGTAAAGCGTGAGCGAGGGCGGGCCGCCGCGGCCTGATCTCAACGAGCCAAGGGTGAGTCTATGTACGTAAGGTCAGGCGCCACTCTCAACCGAATGGCCGCCGGCGGTCTGCTCGTGGGCGCCACGTTTGGCCTCGCCGGAACGTTCGTCAGTTCACCGCAACTTCAGGCGAGCTTGTGGGCCATCGATAGCGTCGGCCTGGTGGTTGGGTCCAGTCTCTTGGCTGTGAAGTACCTTCGAACTGGGTCCGAACTCCTGGCCACAGGGTTCCTGGTATTCGCGATCGGGGAAGGGGTGTTGCTCTCCGGTACTGCCGCAGGTCCGACCAGCAGCGTACCCCCTTTCGCAGCGGGCATCGCGCTCTGGGCGGCAGCGCTGATTATTATCAGCGCCCCTCCTTACTTCCCCGCTTGGCTGCGCTTGCTTGGTGGCGTGGCTGCGGCCTTGTTTGCGGTCACGGCTGCCAGGATCTATGCGGGAGAAATGCTGCTGCCTACCGCGACTCCCCTCCCATTCTTCGCATATCCCTTCCTAGTGGGAACCTTGCTGGGCTGGGTGTGGACCCTGCTGCGAGAGAAGGCGTAGGTAGGTAGCCGGCGTCTGGCTGGGGACTCACCGAAAGTGGTGCGGCCAGTCGCCTAAGAAGCGCATGCAGCTGGCGGACGCTTCGTAGCTAGGAACGTTAGATAGCGCTCAACGGAGCACTATGAAAGCGATCGTGCAGGAGGGGTACGGCTCGCCGGACGTGCTGAAGCTGCGCGAAATCGAGATGCCGGCCTCCGGCGATGACGGAGTGCTGGTGGAGGTGCACGCGGCGTCGGTGAACGCGCTCGACTGGCACCTGGCGCGAGGCGTGCCAATCTTCCTTCGTGCCCTCGAGGCCATCGGTGCACCGAAGTACCGCATCCGTGGGGTCGATCTAGCCGGCCGCGTGACGGCAGTCGGAAAGAACGTCACTCGGTTCAAGCCGGGTGACGCGGTGCTCGGAGGCGCGGACGGCAGCTTTGCCGAATTCGCCGTAACCACGGAGAAGCGGCTGGCGCCAAAGCCGGCCGGCATCACGTTCGAGCAGGCGGCCACGCTCAACATCGCCGGTCTTACGGCGCTGCAGGGATTGCGCGACCGGGCGCGGGTGCGCGCCTCGCAACGCGTGCTGGTCAATGGTGCCGGCGGCGGAGTGGGGACATTCGCCGTGCAGATCGCGAAGTGGCTCGGCGCGCACGTCACTGCGGTGACGCGTGCCGGGAGCATCGACGTCGTCCGCTCCCTGGGCGCCGACGAGATCATCGATCACGACGCCGAAGACTTCACCAGCAGCCGCGACCGCTGGGACGTCATCTTCGACATCGGCGGAAACCGACCGTTCAGCCGCTGCCGGCGTGTCCTGGAACCCCACGGAATCCTCGTCGCCATCGGCGGGCCGGCGGGACGATTCTTTGCGCCAGCCGGGCGACTCCTCAAGGCTGTGATGCTGTGGCCGCTCACTCGGCGCCGACGCGTCATCCCGTTCGTCGCGAAAAGCGATCCGGAAGGACTCGCACTGCTGGCAGGGCTGGTCGAGCGCGGAACCATCACTCCGGTGATCGACCGGCGTTTCGCATTGAGCGAGACTGCCGAAGCGGTCCGGCGCCTTGGTACAGGACACTTGCGTGGTAAAGTCGTAATTAACACGCGGTGACGGTTCCTCAGTTAGACCTTCGGAGCCAGGCTCACGAGCACACGCAGGAAACTATGAAGTCACCAAAACCTGACGAGCTGATTGAAATACTGAAAACTCGCTTCGACAAAAACATGCATCGCCACAGAGGAATCGCATGGGCCGCAGTTCACGCCAAACTGCAACGCAATCTCAACGCATTGAGGTCACTCCGTGCTATGGAGGCGAGCGGCGGCGAGCCTGATGTGATTGGTGATGACGAATCGGGGCAGATCACGTTCTGCGATTGCTCCGTGGAGAGCCCGACTGGGCGCAGAAGTCTCTGTTATGATAAGGAAGCGATGGATTCCCGGAAGGAGAACAAGCCCAAGGGCAGTGCTGTGGAGATGGCTACCGAAATGGGCATCGACCTCTTGACGGAGCAGCAGTACCGGGAGCTGCAGCAGCTTGGCGAGTTCGATACCAAGACGTCCAGCTGGGTCCAGACACCGCCCGATGTACGATCACTTGGAGGAGCTCTGTTCTGCGACCGGCGCTATGGTAAGGTGTTCGTGTATCACAACGGCGCGCAGTCGTACTACGCGGCGAGAGGATTCCGCGGCCGGCTTCGAGTGTGAGCACTTCCGCGAAGGGTTGGAACAGTGATCAGCGGGAGTTCGTGGGCGTCCTTTGGCGACTGAGAGGCACGGCTCCACTATGGATCTCGAACGCGAACGGAAGCGACTGCTCGAGCGGGACGCCGAGTGGGCTGCCCTGTCGTCACAGGGTCAGGACGTCGACCGCATCCTGTCCTTCTGGACCGATGACGCGCGAGTCTTCGCGCCAGGATTGCCCCCGTTCAGTGGAAAGGCGGAGCTCCGCCGCTACATCGAGGGCGCCTTGACCATCCCCGGCTTTCACATCACCTGGACCACGTCGGAGGCAACCCTCTCGCCGGACGGCCACATGGGCTATCTGCTGAGCACAAATGCCGTCACGATGGCGGGACCGGAAGGCAGGCCGGTGACGACGCATGGTCGCGCAGTCACGGTGTGGCGCCGAGAGCAGGATGGGAACTGGCGGTGCGCGGTAGATATCTGGAACGACGAGCCCAGCGGTCACTGAGCCAAGCAGGCCGACCACTCGATCTATGGTCGCAGTGCCGGTCCCCACATCTGTCGGAGGATGCGCCACTGACCATCAGCACCCGGGGCAAAAAGTGTCAGGCTCATGTTGCGGGTCGACTGCTCACTGCGCATCGTATCTTTCTCGTAACGCCATGCGATGCTGGAAACCCCACGGGTGTAGGCGAGATCCGGTGTTCCTCCCAACTCGTTCACGCTCCACTCGAAGGCGGTGATAGTGGTGCGAGACCCGTCGGCCGGCCACCAGAACGCTCGTATGGCACGATGGCCTGTGACAGGGAGTTGACCGGGAGGCAGCAGCACAGCGTTTGAATCCAACGTGGCTAGCACCCCGGCTGTGTCGTCGCTGAGCCAGGCATGCACGTATGCCGTCCGGACTGCCTCGATCGCGCCCGAGTCACGGGCTGTGAGTCCCCGGGAAAGCTGCCTATCAGCCCCGCAGGCCAACAGCCAGGCGGTCCCTGCCAGGAGGAGAGGGCGTGCATAGACGAGGAGTGGCATCAGGAGCCTATTGTGTGGGGGATGAGACGCTCTACGCAGTACGCCGAGGAGTGGTTTCGCAACTCCTTCCACGATCCGAGCCCGGCTGCTGCCTAACGCGCGCCCGTAGCCGCCGGGCCGGAGTGGCCGCGAGTCTTGCGGCCGGGATCCTGCTATTGGTGTTGGTGCGACCGGCGGCTGCGCAAGGAGCAGCCATACAGCCGGACTCCGCCCACGCTCAGATCCGCGCCGTTGTCCGGGCATTCTACCTTCATCTCCAGAATCAGAACTGGCAGGCGCTTTCGGCCTATGTCCTGTCGCCGAAACTCCTCGAACGTCGAGGTGCGCCAGGGGATCTCGAGAGGGTCACCCGGGACCGAGCCCGCGGGCGCGGTTCATCGGACGTGAGTGTCGCGCCAACGTCGTGCGCGACTAGTGCCTCGCCCAAGATCGACGAAGCGGCCGTTCGGTTGGATGATGATTGGGCAGAGGTGTCTGTCCCCCGGTGTAAAGGGACGTCGTGGGGAACGGATGAATTTCGTCTGCTCTACTTTGAGCGACGCTGGTGGTTTATCTACACTGATCTCTTTGAGGCCGGGCCGCCCTCGAGAGGTGAATGACAGAAAATGTTGTCTGGGGGTACCCATGCTCTTTCGGTTCGGCTCGGTGCACCGAATTCTGGGTTGGCTGCTGACGCTCCTCGGCCTGGCTGCGTTCGTGCTCGGTGCTCGAGGCTATTGGACTGGAGCGGCGGTTCGGCCCGGCTGGGTTGTCAGTGGCCTGGTAGGCATCGTTGCCGGCACAGCCTTGGTGCGCTGGGCACGGCGCGCTCGCCCCGAGTAGTGTGGTGCGAGGGACGGAACGTTCCAAGCATCCGAGCGGCGCATGATCGCGGGTTGTTGTCCAACAAGCGGTGAGGCACCACACATAGCTCACGTTGCGTAAGCCGCTCAGAAGGAGCCACCTGGGTGCCCGTCAGCCCAAGCTTCAAGACCTTCATCCTCGAGCAACTCGGCCGCACTGTCCGGGACATCCGCGCGCGGAACATGTTCGGCGGAGTCGGGATTTACGGTGGGGAGCTCTTCTTTGCCCTCATCGATAATGACACCCTGTACTTCAAGGTCGACGAATCGAATCGACCGGATTTCGAGGCCCGGGGGATGGGCCCGTTCCAGCCGTACGGCCCAGAGGGCGAGACAATGGGATACTATCGGGTGCCGGAGGATCTGCTCGAGGACCCGGAAGTGCTCGGCCAGTGGGCTGAGAAGGCGATCAATGTGGCGCGCCGCGCCAAAGGCAGGTCTCCTCGCCGCAGGTGATGCGCGTCGGATTGACGGACACACGCAATGAACTTCCTTGACTCGGAGGCTTATGGCTCAGCATAGTAGCCGCGATCTCGAGCGCACGTACTCTCGGCCACAGTTCGTGGCCAAGCTTCGGCGTCTCGCCGATGCCCTCGAGGTCGGAGCACCATTCACAATTCAGGTGGGCGGCGAACGCCTGCGCCTGCCAGCCGACGTAACCTTCAACATCGAGCACGAGCGGGCGGGCGGTGTGGACGAGCTCGAGTTTCAGCTGCGCTGGCGCGCGGATCGATAGGTCGGTTGCTTCATGCCGGCCGGCGCACCGCACGACGGACAATTAGTACAATCAGGGCTGTCGCGGCGAGAACGGTGAGCGCGGCGGCGACTCGTGCTTGCCACTGCGGGCCATACACCGCGTCGCGCAGTCCGCCCAATGCTTGATATGTCAGGGCAGCAACGAACCACGACCACGCGGATCGCGACCACCATGCCTTGATCGTCACCACGACCAGCACGAGGGTCGCCATGAGAAGCGCGAGGCGCCCGGGATCCACGTCATCCGTGGGCGCGAATGACCACGCGACCGCCCCCACCAGGGTCACGAGCGCCACGGCAATGAGTGCTCTCCCGCTCCAACGCGGAGTGAGTCCCACCAGCACCAGGATCGGAATAGCGAGCATCAGGACGAGCGCTATCGCAGTCGCGGGGATGTCGGGGATCCCGGCGAGAAACGGAACGAAATCGTTGAGGTTCGTCCACGGCGTGGACGGCATGTGATCAGGTGCCGCCGGGAGGAACGCGTCGAGACCGGCCGCCGCGTGGATAATGCCCCCAAGCCCGAGCCCCAGGATCAACACGTCCATAGCAGCCGATCCTTGGGACCCGGCCGGCACCATCGGGATTCCCAGGCGCCGTCGCAACGCGTCGAGCACATGCAACAGGGCCACGAGCACGAACGTGAACAGGACCGGCGCAAGGAAGCCGAGCGCGGTGATGCCCACGAACGTGCTCCAGGACTGCGCCGTGTTGTACGAGTACAGCTGGGAGGGCAGCGAGTTGAGGCTGCTCACGGTCGCCAGCGCGAAGAGCCCGCCGATGAGCCAGAGACTGGTGCTCCTGTCAAGCGGCGCATCGTGGAGCGTTGGGGCGAGCCTGCGGTTTACGGCGATGGCGCCCGTGATCACAAACCCGGCGAGAAGGAGGATGGCTACGCCGGCAATCACCATCCGGTTGGTCCAACGGGCCCGCTCGGCCCTGAGAAAGGTCTCCGGCAGCTCAACTCCAGGGCGTACCCCGAGCGGCTCGTCGCCGGCGACGACCACCCACACCCGCGCTGCCGCTCCGGACGGCAGCTTGACCGCCGTGTCGGTGTACGTAACCCTGACGTCCAGTCGCGCCGGGCGGGCCCGCTCCCGGAATTCCGTTTCCCGCAGCGTGGTGGCGTCTACTCGCTCGCGCGCGAGAGCCGCCGCCGCGATCCGCCGAATCGCCGTGCTGTCGGCGGCTCCGCGGGCCGCGGAATCCGGCAGGATGTGGCGGGCATCGAGCGGACGTCCGTCCGGCCAAACGCGGACCCTCCATTCCTCGGTGCGCTCTGCGGTGCTGCCCGCGGTATGGACGTAGCGCACAGCCCACCACGCCGGAGGGGCGTAGCTGGACGCCAATCGCGGCGCCTCGGCAACGATCCCGTGCTCGCGCAGAAACCTCGGCCACGCGTCGAGCGAGTCGCTGCCGATCGCCGTGAGACGGGTCCAATCGGCGGGATCACCACGACGGGCACGCAGCATCGAGTCGGCCGTCTGTACGACACGTTCACGCTGGGCGGTAAACTGCGGGCCCAGTGCGGGCTCCGGCGGCCGCCCAACTGAGAAGACGACTCCGGTGAGAGCGGCCACCACGGCAAGACGGCGCGCGCGGCGCGTCAACGCAACGACCTCCCTGGAACGCTCCGATCGCAGCCTCGGCTCCTGTTCGGCGAGAGGCGTCCACGCCGAGAAGCGCGCTTCTTCCGGAGCCCGGGCGAACCCGCGCTGGCGAACGGCCCGCCATAGAACGGCGAGCGCCGGCGTAAGCAGGGCGACCGCGATGATCGCGGCTGTGACGCGATACTCGACTGCGCTTCCGGCTACCGCGAAGAGGCCGAACAGCACGCAGTCGTACACGAAGTGCGCGACCACCGTCACGATCAGCCCGAACTGGATGAACAGGATCGCCCAGAAGCACGCATCGAGAAAGATCTCGAGGCCGCGGGAATACGGCGGCCACGATGGGTAGCTGGCGTGAGCGAACCCGAAGATGAGCGCGGAGAGGACGACGCCGCCGGTCATCCACCACCGGCGTCCGGGGCGCTGGCCAACCCACAGCGAGAGGAGCGACAGAGGCAGCGCGCGGAAGAGCGCCTCCTCCCAAATGGCGGCATTCGCCGACAACGCTATCCCGGTGATCCACGGCATCGGCGAGGCGATCTGGTTGGGATCGTCGAGCAGTGCACTCGGGACCCACCAGCCGAACAGCGTGCGGGTCACCACATAGAACGCTGCAACGTAGGCAAAGGCGATGGCGGCGACAGCGTAGCCGCCTCCGACAGCGGACGCCACCTCTCCCGTGCCGCGGTAGCGCCACAGCTTCCACCAATCGAGATGCCGCGGGAACGCATGCCGCGTGGCTGCTTCGGCCGCGGCGAGCGTGAAGCCGCCCAACAGCGCCGTGCTCACTCCGACCAACAGCGCGAGCAGGACCTGCATCGCCCTGAAGGTGACGGGCGACATCGCGGTATCGTACTCGAACCAGCTCCCCGGCATCTCGTTGAGCGCTGCGGCGAGCGCCAGTGCGCCGATCACCACTCCAACCAGCATCGGCTGGCGCCAGCGCACGCGACGCGCGCGCGCGTATCTCGAGAGCGCGACGCCTCCAACGACCGTGATCCCCAGCATACCCATAGAGGCGAGCAGTGCGAGGAGTTCGTTCCACGAACGCATCTCCGCATATCGCCGCTGGAATGACTGGGGAATCTCCACATAGGAACGAAGGCGAGCCGGTGTGTCCCCGGCGATGACGGCCTCGGCACGGATGGGGGCGTCTCCGATGCGCCGGTCCGTCCGCTCGAAGGTGTAGCTCCGGTCGATGCGACCGCTGGTCTTCTTCGTCTCATACGAAGACGTGACGAGCTTCCAACGATCGACGCGGTCGTCGATCCAGCTGTCCAGCACCTGCTCCGCCAGTCGCCGGCCGGAGTCAGCGCTCACCGCGGGCCGTTCGTCCGCTTCGGCCAGCCGGTGGGAAAACCCGATGATGCGGCCGTCGGGCGCGAAAATGACGCGTGCCTCCCGCGGATCGCCGGGAACGAACGAGCGGACGGACCAGGTGAAGGGGGCGACGTCGTCCCCTCGAACGAGCGCGTTGAGGGAATCAGGTCCGCCGCCGGCCAACTCGACGAAGGTGCGGAGGGAATCGTCGCCCTGGAACCTGACCGCGGTGCGCGCGTAGGGCCTGGTGAGACTGTGCGTACGGAAGAACGAGTCGGCGCGGGTGAGAGCGACGTCGCGCGTGAGCGACTGCTGTAGTGCGACCGTAGGAAGGGCGCGCGGATAAAGCCAGGCGGCAATCGCCGCCGCAGCGACGGCGATCCCGGCAACCAGGGCAACTCTTGATGGCATCGAAAGAAAATGCCGCGATCTTCGGTCCGGCGACAGAGCTTACTCCGGCATAAAGGACATCACATGAAGCGGTCCGCACTCTTTTCTCTCCTCTTCCTCGCCTGCAGCAGCGCCACCGCGCCAAGCGAGCGCTATGGCTTCGTGACGGTGCTGGGCAACGACACCGTCTCGGTCGAACGCGTCGAGCGATCTTCCACCCGGCTGGTTACCGATGGCGTGGATCGATGGCCCTTCGTGAGACGGCGCCACACGGAGTTCGATCTCGCCGCCAACGGCACAATCCGGCGCATGGTCATGGACGTTCGGACGCCGAACGGCCGATCGGCTAGAGAGCGTGGGCGCCGGGTCACGGCCGACTTCTCCAGGGACCGGGTGACCATCTCTGTGCGCGACAGCGGCGGCGTGCGGGACACCTCCTTCGCCACCGGGGGAGCGATCACCGTGCCGCACGTGTCGATGATGTACAGTGTCATCGAACTGGAGATCGCCGCGGCGCTCCGCCAAGCTGCGGGGAACGGACTCGCACCGGGCGACAGCGTTCTCTTCCGACAGTTCTATCCCGATCGCGACGTCGGACCGAGCTTCACTCTGCACCGGGGCTACGTGCACCTGCGCCCCGGAGGGAAGGTGGAAGTGCGGCACGACTGGCTGGCGGGGACCGGAGATGTGACAGTGGACAGCAGCGGGCGGATGCTGACCTACTCGGGGCAACGGAGCACGTACAAGGTCGCCGTCACGCGCACGACGACACCTCCGGACATCGATGCGGTGGGGGACCGTCTCGCGGCGGCAGAACGAGGCACGGGACAGCAGCAGCTCAGCGTGCGCGATACCACGCGGACGACCATCGGCAACGCGACGTTCTCGGTCGACTATGGCCGTCCCCTGGCGCGCGGACGCACGCTGCTGGGCAACGTGATCAGCTATGACCGCGTCTGGCGCACGGGAGCGAATGCCGCGACCCAGTTCACGAGCTCGGCGCCGATCACGCTTGCGGGGTTGCCGGTGCCTGCGGGGACGTACACCTTGTGGACCGTACCGCACCGCCGTGGCGTCGAGCTCATCGTGAACCGGCAGACCGGGCAATGGGGAACGGAGTACAACCGTGCCCAGGATCTGGGGAAGGTACCCATGAAAGCAGAGAGCGTGGACGCGTCGGTAGATAAATTCACCATCTCGATCGAGCAGAGCGACACCAGACACGGCACACTCGTGATGAGCTGGGGCACGTTTCGGTGGACGGCGCCCGTCGTGATCCGATGATCTCTTCCTTCGGTGGCTCGGCATTTATCGTCAACTCGAAGCCCATCCGTTCACGGGACTATAGCGTGGAGGTCCAGCGTAGCGGGCCAGCCGCTCTGCCCCCCATCTACCACAACCTTCACGTGGTGGCGATTACGCTGAGCGGTGAGCCGGTAATCATCCGAGGAGATGCCGGCCATCTCCGGTCTGAACGCCTGGCTCCAGGCGAGGTCAGCATCTCCGCGGCGGGGCCCGGGACACGAGTTATCTGGCCTGCGGGAATCCACTGCCTGTACATCCACTTACACCCGCGTCTGATTCGTCAAATTGCGGCCGCAATGGGCGGGGCGGCCGATATAACACTCCAAGGGCGATCACGTCTCCACGACCCCATCATCCGCGCTATCGGATTCGAGATCGATAGTTTGGTGCATACGAAGGTCCCACTCAATGTTCGTGCCGCTCATGACCTAGTAATGGCACTTGCACACCATGTCACCAAACTCTACTCCGCGCCCGCCAGTCGCGCCGTGCAGGTCGGAGCTCGATCCCTTGAAGAGGTCCTGGACGTCTTCCGCGAGAGCGACACCACGTCCTGCCGCGTGGGATCTGTCGCGGAATGGTGTAGCCTGTCGCGCTCGCACTTCTCACATCGCATCCGCTCACTCACCGGGCTCTGGCCCCACACTATGGTACTCGGAAGCCGGATCGAGGCTGCCAAGCACCTGCTCGAACAATGCTCGATGCCGCTGAGCGAAGTGGCTTATGAGACTGGCTTTGCCGATCAGAGTCACCTCACACGTACCCTCCGGCGAGTGACCGGGCACACTCCTGCGAGCTACCGGTCGGGCCGGTCAGCACCGCCTTGACCGCTGTGCACACAGGAGTTCAAGACCGGCTCTCAGTCTTCGGGTAGGTTGTCGCGCAACCTGCTTCGAGGGCATCGCTATGAGGAGCTTTTTGAGGGTGGGTGTCGTGTGGGCGGTCGTT
>Ga0307416_100000952_pt1 | contig 15334 bp, 16 predicted proteins | sample DK1Cmetagenome_2_FD_203821 | JGI IMG/M metagenome (GOLD analysis project Ga0307416, IMG submission 203821) | Maize rhizosphere microbial communities from greenhouse at UC Davis, California, United States - DK15-C-3 | ecosystem: Host-associated > Plants > Roots > Rhizosphere > Soil | place...
CTCCCGAAGGCGAAATAGCCTCCGTGGTTTCCGACCCCGCATATCGCATCGGCGTGCAAGGCTTCGGGGGGGACCCCCCGCCCGGCGCCTCCCAGACCTTCTTCCTGGCGCCGTCCGGCTCGCCATCGATTCAGCTCGATGTTTCGGCGCAGCTCGAGCCCGACTGCGACAACGACGGATTCGGGGACGAGACCCAGGACGCCGATCTGAAGACCTGCCCGGGACCGACCGTCGACTTCTCGAAGCAACCGAAGAACAAGGTCAAGGCCAAGAAGCAGAAGGTCAAGGTGACGTACGCGTTCACCTCGAGCGAGCCGGGCGCGACCTTCACCTGCGAACTCGACGGTAAGCAGAAGGCGTGCACCTCGCCCTTCAAGGCGAAGGTCAAGAAGGGCAAGCACAAGTTCTCGGTGGTCGCGACGGGTGCCGGCGGCAAGCTCGGCGCCCCCGCGAAGGACAGCTTCAAGGTCAAGCCCGAGAAGTAGCGCGCCGGGCCGGCGCGCGCTAGCCGCTGAAGCGGTTGGTGATCGGCAGGCGCCGGTCGCGGCCGAAGGCCTTCGGGGTGATCTTGATCCCGGGCGGCGCCTGGCGGCGCTTGTACTCGGCGCGGTCCACCATCCGGATCACGTCCGTCACGAGCTCCTCGGAGACGCCGTTGCCGGCGATCTGCGCGGGGCTCTCGTCGCGCTCTACGTAGGCCTCGAGGATCGGGTCGAGGACGTCGTAGGGAGGGAGGGAGTCTTCGAGCTCCCGCGCCCGCCGCAGCGGTCCGGCGTCGATCGGGTTGAGCCCGCCGGCGCGGGCTAGCTCGGCGACCGTTTGCTTGGCGCCGCCGCCGTCGCCCGCGATGAACACGTCTAGCGGCTGGCCAGCGAGCTTGCCTACGACCAGCGCGACCGACGCTGCGGGCAACGTCGACACCACGCTGGCGGTCTTCGGCTGGAAGGTGAACGAGGGCTAGCGATAACGCTGCCGTGGTACCGCTTTGGTACCGACCGTTGTGTCCGATGTGTCCAGATCGTCCAGAAGCCCGGACGCATCGGACGATCTGGACGCTCACGGACATATCCACGCCCTGGCCCTGTCGGCTGGGGGCCGAAAGGTCGCTGGTTCAAATCCAGTCGCCCCGACTCGCAAGCGCTAGCAGGGTTAGCCGCCAACGGCGAGGTGGTCGTCGGCTCGCGCGGATCGCAGACTGGGCCGGCCAGAACCCTGTCGCCTAGGTCGCTGCCTACGCCGCGCTGGGCCTTGGGGTCTCTCGGCCTCGGATCCCCACCACCAGGACGCCGACCGAGACGATCAGCAGCACGAGCTGGGAGGCCGGGCTGACCACGTCCTGCAACCCACTCTCCAAGCCGGCGTAGCCAACATCGATAGCGACGGCGATCGAGAGCGCGCCAGCGAGAATCAGCAGGAAGCCGAGCCAAGCGGCGATCACGCGCGAAACCACGACCGCCGCACCGGTCAAGAGCAGGCTCAGGCCTAGAAGAATCCGGAAGAAGCTTTGGAAGCCCCACTCGAGCCAGCGAACCGTCTCGGCGTCATCGAAACGAAGGCTCTTCTCGGTGCCCGAGGCTGCCACCCATGCGTCCACGTTCTGCTTCAGGGCAATGCCGTCGAGACCCTGCAGAATGGCGAAGCCCGCGACCGTCCCGATGAGCGCTCCCATGCCCAGTCCCGCAAGCAGCCTGCCACGCGTGGACTCCCGGATCGCGTAGCAGAGGACGAAGAGCCCGGCCAGAGCAACGGCCACGCCTAGGAACTGCCCGAAGTGAGTCAGGACCCAGCCGTCGCTGGCGGCGTACTCGGCGAAGATCTCGGCGTGGTCATCCTCGGCGCCTGACGGATGCCACGCCATGGTCACGATCAGGTTGAAGAGAACGCCGGCGACCAGGAGGACGCCGCTGAGGCGCACGAGATCGCCCCCAGCGGATGCGGGAGTGGCTCGATCCCTCTCGTCGACCATCGCGATATTCCTATCGCACCAGTGGCTAGGACGCTTCGGAAGCCCGCACGTCGAAGCTGAACATCATCCCGCTCTCGTGATGCTCCGCGATGTGGCAGTGGGCCATCCAGCGACCGGGGTTGGTCACCTCAAGCAGGATGTCCACCGTTTGACCGGCACGGACGAGGACCGTGTCCTTCCAGACGAGGTTCGGCTCCGGCTCGCCGTCCCGGGCGAGGACCAGGAAGCGGCCTGCCCCGTGTACGTGGAAGGGATGGTGCATCGGGTGGTCGCCGCCCATCTCGTTGACGAGGCGGATCTTGACCTGGTCACCGACGCGCAAGTGCCAGTCGATGTCCTGATTCTCGGCGCTCGTCTCCCGGTCGATGATCTTCCAGTGCATGTTCGCTGGCGTCGTCATCCGGTTCATCTCGGGCATGTCGTCTTCCCACTCGATGCCGGCACTTTGCGTGTCACCGTGGTCATGAGCGGCCTCGCCGGGATCCGGCTGGTGGTGCCCGTCGCCACGATCCATGTCCATCTCGGCGAGGAAGGCGACGACCTTGTCCGGGTCGGCTTCGAGATACGGACGGACCCGCTCGCGTTCAGCGGCCATGTCCTCATTCGTGCGGAGCACGGAGAACGCGTCTTCGAGGTTCGGAACTGCGTTGGACTCGGCGACCATGATGCGTGCCAGCTCGTGTGTCCTCCGCGGTGTCCGGTGCTCGAGCACGAAGTCGCCCGGCTCTTCGAAAAGGACATCGACGGCTACGCGCTCCGAGGGGCCGAGGACGACGTCCTCGACGAGCTCCTCGTGCTCCACGCGCCCGCTGTCGCCCCCGACGTGCTTCATCCTGGTCCCGGGGATGGCGACCCTGAACACGCGCGTATTGGCCGTGTTCGTCAGGAAGAAGCGGACGACCTCGCGATGCTCGGCCTCGAGCCGGAGATCGGTTTCGCCGCCGATGAGCAGTACCTCGCCGAAGCGCCCCATGGCCGCGTGGGTCGTCTCCGCTGGACTGAACGGCGCGATTCTCCCGTCCTCGAGCAGGACGTCGTCGAGGGTGATCAGCACCTCGCGGTGAACGGGCGGCCAGTAGTTCGGCGCGGCAGGTTCGACCAGGAGATTGCCGTACAGGCCCATCTCCTGGCCGTAGTCCTCTCGGACGTGTGGGTGGTACCAATAGACGCCGGCGTCAGGACACCTGATCCGCGCCACGAAGGTCTCGCCGGGCTCAAGCGGCCGCTGAGTCTCATGCGTGCCGTCGTAGCGGTTCTCCAAGCGTAGGCCGTGCCAGTGGACCGTATCCGCAAGGTCGCCTTGGTTCTCGATACGGACCTCGATCTCCGAGCCCTCGCGAATTCTGAGTGTCGGACCTGGGATCGAGCCGTTGTAGCCGAGCATTCGCACGGTGTGCTCGCCGAGCCGCTTCGCCACAGGCGCGATGCGCAGATCGAATGTGTCGCCGTCGGCGAGTTCCACGATTTCAGGGCGGCCGGCTTCGGGAAGCCCCTCAACAGAGTCCGGAAAGTTGTCTCGGGACGAGCTCATTGGTCAGGCCCGATCGTAGAACGATCGGTCGTAGCCCGACGAAGCGCGGCACCGCTTTGGTACCGACCAATGCGTCCGATGTGTCCAGATCGTCCAGAACCCCGGACGCATCGGACGATCTGGACGCTCACGGACACATCGACGCCCCGAGCCTGTCGGCTGGGGGCCGAAAGGTCGCTGGTTCAAATCCAGTCGCCCCGATTCAAAAGCGGGATACTGCGGGGCGATGTCCAGTGAAGGGGTGGAGACGGTTCGCGCTGCGCTCGCGTGCCTGAACGCCGGCGACATCGACGGGTTCATTTCCCTCTGCGACGAGAACTTCGACCTGGACATGTCGGCGCGGGTCTTCAACCCCAAGACATACCTAGGTCACGATGGAATCAGGACTTTCCACGGCGATGTCAGCGAGGTCTGGGAGGAGTTCCGCTGGGAGCCGACACGGTTCGTCGACGCCTCTGATGCCGTCGTGGTGCTCCTGCACTCGCACGGCCGCGGCAGGGGCAGCGGAATCGAGATGGCGCGTGACGCGGCGATGGTATGGACCGTTCGCGAAGGTCGCGCGCTCTCGCTTCGCTTCTACGTCGATCAGGCCGAGGCGCTGAAGGCGGCGGGGGTGGAGCAGTAGGCGGGCGTAGCCCGCCCTCAGATCTCCTGCGCGGCCTCGCTCAGTCCGGTCGCCCGGGAAGCAGGGCGAAGGTCGATCGCGACCCAGACGCCGGACACGGCGGTGAGGGCGGCGACGATTAGGATCGCCGCGCTGAAGTCGATCGCGTCGGCGAGGATTCCCGCAAGGAGGCCGCCGGCCACGTAGCCCATGTCGCGCCAGAAGCGATAGGCGCCGACCACCGTGGGCCGCGACACTGGGCTGACCGCATCGGAGATCGCGGCGATCAGCGTGGGGTAGACGAGCGCCGTGCCGGCACCGAGCAGTGCCGCCGCAATCGCCGCGATCGCGACCTCGGCTCCCGAGCCGGCCAGCACGGCAAGCGCGACGGCTTGGAGCAGCATCCCGGCGACGATCAGCGGCTGCCGGCCCACCCTGTCCGACCAGTGGCCCGTGTAGATCTGACCGAGGCCCCAGACCGCGGGGTAGATGCCGGCCACGAAGCCGATCTCGCCGAGGCTCGCGCCGTCGGCCGCGAGGAACAGAGGCACGAGTCCCCAGGCCACGGCGTCGTTGAGGTTGTTGACGAGGCCCGCCTGCGAGCACGACCGAAGCGAGCGGTCGCGATACGTGGCGTCTCGGAAGGCTTCGGCCAGCGCAGGGGGCTCGCCCGACTCCGCGGCGTGGTCACGCGCCTGCTCGAGGGCGACGTGCTCCGAGGTGTCGCGAACGAAGACGAAGGTCGCCGCAAGGCCCGCGACGGCGACGCCGAAACCGCCCGCGACGAGCACGTCCCGGGCGACGATGTCGCTCGCAAGCCATCCGCTGAGCGCCGCCGCCAGCGCTACGCCGACGTAGCCGGCCGCCTCGTTGAGGCCCAGAGCGAGCCCACGGCGCTTCGGGCCCACGAGGTCGATCTTCATCACGACCGCCATCGACCACGTGAGGCCCTGGTTGACTCCGAGGAAGACGTTCGCCGCGACGATCCAGGCCCAGCTCGGCGCCTCGGCGATCAGCAGCGGTACAGGCAGCGCGAGCGCCCAGCCCGCGATCAGCAGCCGGCGACGGCCCACCCGCTCCGCGAGCGCGCCGGCACCGAGGTTCGTGAACGACTTGGCGAGGCCGAACGCGACGATGAACGACAGGACCGCGGCGCTCGACGTCAGGTCGAACTCCTGCTCGCCGATCAGCGGGAGGGTGGAGCGCTCCAGCCCCACCATCGCGCCGACGAGGGCGGTGATCGCGACCAGCAGACCGAACTGGGCTGCGTTCTCACGCAGCCCGAGCTGGATCCGGGATCCGCTCAAGCGCTCGGCGCGAGCCGCTGCCCGGCGCGGTTCGCGGCGACGATCTCGGCCTGCTGCTCCGGCGGCGGCGGGATCTCGTCGATCAGCCCTGCCACGAACGCGTCACGCGTCTGCTCGAGGGCGTGGTTGTTGCGGCGCTCGAAACCGACGGTGGAAGCGGCGTGGCCGGAGAGGCCGGCGCCGCAGACGGAGCCGGAGTAGTGCGACGGATAAATCAGCAGGTCGTCGGGCAGCGTGAGGATTCGCTCGGTGATCGAGTCGTAAAGCTGGCCCGCCATCTCCTCGACGGTGCTCTCGCCGCGCGCGTGCAGGTCGGGGCGGCCCGCGGCGCCGACGAGAAGGGCATCCCCGGTCAGAACCATCCACGGCTCGTCGCCGCGGCGGTGGTCGGTCACGAGGTAGGCATGGTGGGCGGGCGCATGACCGGGCGTCGAGACCGCCTCGATGACGGTGTTGCCGAGCTTCAGTGACTCGCCGTCGGCCAGCTTGCGATGCTCGAACTCGACCCCGGCGCCGTGGGGGAGGTAGGCGACCGCACCCGTTCGCTTCACCAAGTCGGGCAGGCCCGAGACGTGGTCGGCCTGCAAGTGTGTCTCCAGCACCGCGGTGATCTGCGAGCCGCGCGCTTCCGCGAGGGCGACGTAATCGTCGACGAGTTCGGCGTGGGGATCCACCACCGCGAACTCGCCCGCCGAGTTGCAGCCGAACAGATACGAGGCGCAGGCGGTGTCATCGAGGAGGAACTGGCGGAAGAACATGACCCTCGTGCCCTTTCAGGTCGTTGGCGATGAACTTTGAAATTGCGCTTGACAAACTATCAATTGTTCTATTGAATATCAAACTATGAGTTCGACCGTCACCCGCAAGGCCGGCCTTTTCGAGGCGATCGCGGTCATGGGAAAGGCGTTCGCCAGCCCCCGGCGTCTCGAGCTGCTCGACCTCCTGGCGCAGGGTCCGCGAACGGTCGACGCGCTCGCGAAGGCAAGCGGGCAGTCATCCGCGAATGCTTCTCAGCATCTTCAGGCTCTTCACTCCGCCGGCCTCGTCACGCGACGCCGCGACGGCACCCACGTGCACTACGAGCTCGCCGGCGACGACGTCCTGCGCCTATGGCTCGCGCTGCGCGACACGTCGGCGCAGCGGCTCGCCGAGGTTGAGCGGTCAGCGCGCGAGTACCTCGGCGACGAAGTCGAGGTGATCGGCCGCGACGAGCTGCTCGCTCGCATGCGCCGCCGCGACGTGGTGCTGGTCGACGTGCGCCCGGGCGATGAATACGAGGCGGGGCACATCGAAGACGCCCGCTCGATTCCGCTCGACGAGCTCGAGAAGCACTTCCAGGAGCTCGATGGCGGCCGCGAGGTCGTCGTGTACTGCCGCGGGCCCTTCTGCGTTATGGCTCACGAGGCCGTGCGCCGGCTGCGGGCGGAGGGGGTGCCCGCGCGCCGGCTCGAGGAAGGGTGGCCCGAGTGGAAGCTCGACGGCTCAGCGGAGCCATCGACATCCGGAGTGGCATCACCATGAGCACGGCAGGGACGGGCGGGGTGAGTGCCGGGGACGAGCGTTCGTGGATGGACGCCAACCTCGACGTCCAGGGCTACTGCCTCAGCGCGGCCGAGGCCAGGACGCTGCGCTGGGGCCTGCGCTTCCCGACGGCGCTCTGCCTGGCGATTGTCGTCGCCGGCTTGGCCCTGCAGTCGGCCGTCCTGATTCTCGCCGTCGTCCCGATCGGAGCGGTTGCGGGATGGACACAGCGTCACCCGTTCGATCTGATCTGGAACCGCGCGCTCCGGCACCTGACGGGTGCCCCCGAGCTGCCGCCCAACCCTAGGCCCCGGCGCCATGCCTTCAAGCTGGGGACCGTGTGGCTGCTTGCGGTGGGCCTGCTGTTCGCATTCGGCTACGGCACCGCCGGCCTGGTCCTGGGCGGAGTGTTGGTCGCGGTGTGCGGGCTCGTCACGGCGACGAACTACTGCATCCCTTCGACGATGCTCGGACTCTGGTGGCGGCAGCGCGGCGTCACGCCGAGGACGACCTGAGACGACGAACGAGGAGGAGCGATGCCCGAGGTGACGGTTGACACCGTGGAGCTGGAGACGAAGGTCAAGGACATGTACCGCCATGTGGCCGAGGAGCCGCACGGCGACTACCACTTCGAGCTGGGGCGGCCCCTGGCCGAACGCCTGGGATACCCCCGCGAGCAACTCGACGGGATCCCCGACGGTGCGATCGAGTCGTTCGCCGGCGTCGGTTACTTCTTCGACCTCGCGGAGCTGAGTGAGGGCGAGACCGTCGTCGATCTTGGCAGTGGATCGGGCATGGACGTCTTCTTCGCCGCGCTCGAGGTCGGTGCGAACGGCCGCGTGATCGGGATCGACTTCACCGCCGAGCAGCTCGCCAAGGCGCAGTCGCTGGCCAAGGATGCGGGCTTCGGGCAGGTCGAATTTCGGGAGAGCCGAATCGAGCAGCCTTCCGTCGATGACGGTCGGTCGACTGCGTGATCTCCAACGGCGTCATCAACCTCGCCCCTGAGAAGGAACGCGTATTCGCGGAGGTCGCCCGGATGCTCAAGCCGGGAGGCAGACTCGCGGTTGCCGACATTGTCAGCGAGCAGCAGCTCAAGGAGTCGATCGTGTGCGACGCCGACCTGTGGGCCTCGTGCATCGGCGGCGCCGCACAGGAGGACGCTTACCGAAGCGCGATCGAAAGCGCTGGCCTGCGCATCGACGACATCAAGCAGAACCCTTACGGGTTCATCTCCGATCGGGCCCGCAACGCCAGCGCCAATTACGGGGTCAAGAGCATCTCGCTCCTGGCCATCAAGCCGAGTAGCTGAACGAAGGAGAAGGACGATGACTGCCACGACCAATCCGAACAGGGCACTCTGGGAGAAGGGCGACTTCACGCAGATCGCCGCGACGATGCGGGAGAGCGGAGAGGCGCTCGTCAGCAAGTTGGGGATCACCGAAGGCATGCAGGTGCTGGATCTCGGTTGCGGGGACGGGACTACCGCGGCGCCGGCGGCTCAGCTGGGCGCGGACGTCCTCGGCGTCGACATCGCCAGCAACCTGGTCGCGGCAGGCGAGGCGCGCGCCGAGGAGCTCGGCCTGACCAACCTCTCCTTCCAGGAAGGCGACGCCTCGGATTTGAGCGAGCTCGATGACGAGAGCTTCGATCTCGTGATCAGCATCTTCGGGGCGATGTTCGCTCCCAAGCCGTTCGACGTCGCCAAGGAGATGGTTCGGGTGACCAAGCCCGATGGCCGAATCGTGATGGGGAACTGGATCCCGAACGACCCGACGCTGGTCGCCCAGATCCTCAAGATCAGCGCCTCATACTCTCCCCCGCCTCCGGAGGGCTTCGTCAGCCCGGTGACCTGGGGTGTGGAGGAGAACGTGGTCGAGCGATTCACCGCGGCTGGAGTTCCCGAGGACGGGATCTCGTGCGAGCGGGACACCTACACGTTCAACTACCCGGGCACACCGTCGGAGCTGGTGGCCGCGTTCAGGAGCTATTACGGGCCGACCATGAACGCGTTCGAGGCGGCAGCGGCGAACAACCGCGAGGCTGACCTCCAGGCCGAGCTGGAGAAGCTCTTCAACGAGCAGAACACCAGCGATCACGGCACCTCGATCCCGGCGACCTTCCTGTGGGTAACGGTCCAGCGTTAGCTCAGGGCGCGGCGATCGCGCAGCCCAGAACCGCGGTGACGAACTCGGCGAAGACCTCGTCGGGGAGGGCGTCGGAGTCCGCGGCACGCTCGAACGCAAGGCCGTTGATCGATGCCGAGATCGCTGTCGCGAGCGCCGGCGCCGGGAAGCGCAGCTCGAACCCATGCTCCTGGGCAACGCGCTCGAGGGTGTCGGCCAATGCGTCACGAACCGCATCACGACGCTTGGCGAGCTCGCCCTGGAGGTCGGGGTCGCGAACACTCACGGACCAGAACTCGTAGAAAAGCAGAGGCCAATCGGGATCGCGCTCGAGGAAGGCGCGGAACTGATCCGCGGCTTCCACGCCGGCATCGCCCTTTCCTTGCGCGGCGTCGCCTACCGCCTGGATCTGCGCCATACGTTGGTCGACCTGATCGTCGGCGAGCGCAAGGAAAAGCTCCTCCTTGCCATTGAAGTTCGAGTAGACGGCGCCTGTGGAGAACCCCGCCTCGGCGGCGATCTCCTCGACCGTGGCCTTGTGGTACCCGCGCCGTGCGAAGACCTTGGCCGCCGCAGCGACGAGCTCTGCGCGGGTCTGCTCCTGGCGCTGCTTGCGGGTGAGGACGGCTGGAACCATTCGGATAGTGTACGTTATCCAGATTACGAACGTTATCCCGAAGGAGACGAGCCACATGGAGATTCGAGAACGACTGCCTTTTGAACGCCGCTCCTGCCCCGTGCCGAATGAGACCGACCGCGTCCGCAGGATCTTCGACAAGCAGGCTCCGAAGTACGACCGCAGCATGGCTCGCTTCGAGCGGTTTCTGTTCTCGGGGACTCGCGAGTGGGCTTGCTCCCGGGCCCAGGGTGATGTCCTGGAGATTGCGGCCGGGACCGCTCGCAACCTGCCCTTCTATCCCGAGGGTGTGCGTCTAACCGGCATCGAGCTCAGTCCGGAGATGGCGGAGCTGGGGCGCAGCAGAGCGAGCGAGCTCGGCCGCGAGATCGACTTGCGCGTGGGTGATGCCGAAGCGATCGATTTCCCGGACGAGTCTTTCGACACCGTCGTCTGCACTTACGGGCTCTGCACCATTCCCGACGACCGGGCGGCGGTTCGCGAGGCCCGGCGTGTGCTACGGCAGGGAGGTCGCATCCTGCTCGCCGAACACGTCCGCAGTCCGAACCCGATCGTCCGCGCGCTCCAGCGCCTGATCGATCCCGTGGCGCATCGATTCGGCGGCGACCACCTGCTGCGCGAGCCGTTGGAGCACCTCGCCGCTGAGGGCTTCGAAATCGAGGACGTGCGGCGTTCCAAGGCCGGCTTCGTCGAGCTGGTTGCTGCCCGCAAGCCTGCACAGCAGTAAGGGAGGCACAAATGCCGAGCGAAACCACCACCGAATCCGCTCAGACCGCCACGGCCCGCCGCGCGCTGGAGGATGTCTGCTCAGGAAAGGACCTCGGCGGGATCCCCGACGTCTACCACCCGGACTTCGTCGATCACGTCAACGCGCTCGAGTATCGAGGGCATGAGGGTGCTCGTCGCTCAGTCGTCCTCTATCTGGAGCTGTTTCCTGACCTTGAGTTCGTCGTCGACGAGCAGGTCACCGAAGGCGATCGCGTCGCGTCGCGGTGGACCCTGCGCGGCACTCATCGGGGGCGACGCGTGACCCTTCGCGGGATCGTGATCAGCCGTTTCGAGGACGGCAGGATCATCGAGGATTGGGCCGCAAGCGACACCATGGAGATCCCCCGACAGCTGGGCGTTTGGCGGTCGCTGCTGCTTCTCGCCAAACATCGCAAGCTGTTGCGAAATCGCAGCTAGCTTCGAAGGCCACTCAGCTCAATCCAGCGGCAAGCCGGCGGCGCTCCATGCCTGGGCGCCGCCGACGACGTCAGTCGCGTCGACGCCGAACCGCCTCAGCGTCGCTGCGGCCAGGCTCGATTGGTAGCCCTCATGGCAAATCAGGATCACCCTCTGCCCCGGCTGAACAAGCTCGGGATCCCGGTGGGTGCACCCCGGATCGAGGCGCCACTCCAGCACGTTGCGCGGGACGACAGTTGCCCCCGGGATTTCCCCATCAGCCGCGCGCTGGGATTCGGACCGGATGTCGACGAGTACCGCGTCACCCTTCGAGGCATCCAGAGCAGCATCAGGCGATAGGCGATTTAGATCCTGCCGGGCGGCTGCCAGGAGCTCGTCAACCGTTGTTGGGGTGATCTCCTCCGGAAACATCTGGGCTCAGGGGGGGACCCTATCCCGCGGATAGGTGGCCTCGTTACCTCAAAGGCGTGCATGCGTATGCTCCTGGCGTGCTCGAGGAAGCGCTCCGGCGCCGCCCGGCGTGGCGGCGGTTGCCTGGCTGGCTTCGGCGGCTTACCGATCTCGGCACGCTGCCGTCTGACTCTGAGGAGGTCCGGCTCCGCAAGTCGGTTCTGACGCTGTCATCGAGCTTGATGGCCGTACTGTCGTTCGCGTGGGTCGGGACGTACGCGGTTCTCGGCTTGTGGTTGTCGGCAGCGATTCCGTTGGCGTATCAGCTCGCGTCGACGGCAAGCATCTACACATTCGCGCGCACGCGTCGCTACCGCCTGTTCCGCACGAGCCAACTGTGGATGAGCCTCTTGCTGCCCTTCGCCCTGCAGTGGAGCCTGGGCGGCTTTGCCAACTCGTCGGCGGTGGCGCTTTGGGCCTTTACCTGCCCGGTGGGCGCCCTGCTGTTCGTCGGCGCGCGCCAGGCCGTTCCATGGTTCGTCGCCTTCGGCGCGCTGGTGGCCGTCTCTGGCGCAATCGATCCCGCACTGGCGGCGGGGGCGCCCGACATTCCCAGTGGCGTGGTGGTGACGTTTTTCGTCCTGAACATCCTGGGCGTCTCCACCACGGCTTACGTGCTGCTGCAGTACTTCGTGCGGGCTCGTGAGCGGGCGCGGGCCGAACTCGAGGTCGAGCGCGCCAAGTCCGAGCGCCTGCTGCTCAATGTCCTGCCGGCGTCAGTCGCGAGCCGGCTCAAGGAGTCAGACCAGGTGATCGCGGACGGGTTCCCCGCCGCGACGGTGCTGTTCGCTGACATCGTCGACTTCACCCCGCTCGCGCAGGACCTTGCACCAGCGGACGCGGTCGTCTTGCTCGACAGAGTGTTTGCCCGTTGGGACGGGCTCGCCGCCCGCCACGGCGTGGAGAAGATCAAGACCATCGGCGATGCCTACATGGTGGCCGGCGGCATTCCCACTCCCCGCGAGGACCATGCCGAGGCGATTGCCGACATGGCGCTCGAAATGGGCGCGGAGGTCGAGCGTTGCGCGGCGGAGAGCGGCCTGCGGCTCGAGGTGCGCATCGGTATGGACACCGGCCCCGTAGTCGCCGGTGTGATCGGCCGCGCCAAGTTCATCTACGACCTTTGGGGCGACACCGTCAATACGGCTAGCCGCATGGAGTCCCACGGCGTGCCCGGCGCGATCCAGGTCACCGAGCGTGCCTACGAGCAGCTGCGCGACCACTACGACCTGCGCCAGCGAGGGACGATCGAGGTGAAGGGCAAGGGACCGATGACCACGTATCTGCTGCTCAAGAGACGGAATGAATCGAGCGTCGAACCGACCAACAAGGGCAAGGCGAGTCTTCAGCGCCGAGGTTGATTACAACGCGTGGTACCGCTTTGGTACCGAGCGATGCGTCCGATTCCGTCCAGATCGTCCAGAAACGCGGACGCATCGGACGATCTGGACGCTCATGGACATATCTACGCCCCGAACCTGTCGGCCGGGGGCCGAAAGGTCGCTGGTTCAAATTCAGTCGCCCCGATTAGGCTGAAAGCCCGCTCCGGAGGCGGGCTTTTGCCGGACTTCATCGGGCCCCGCTACTCGGAAAGGCCCACGGGCGCGGGCCTTTCGCATGCTGGGAACCCGGCCGTCTGGGCACGGAAGTACCGCGGGTGGCACCAATCGATGGCCTGCGACGCCGACGGCGAACGTCCGGACAAACAAGCGCTGACGCGGACCCGGAATAGAAAGATCAGCTAACGTTGTCTACATAGGGAGTCGAGCAAGGGGGGTTTCTCACATGAGGTCGCATCGTTGGAGTCTGCTGCTGCTGCTCTCCAGCTCGGTGGTGACGCTGTTCGCAACGGGTGGGTCGGCCGCCGCCGACGAGCGCTTCGCCGAGCCCAACGGCAACGGCGCATCCGGCGCAGGCGGCTGTCTCCAGGCCGACCCATGCAGCATTCAGAGCGCCATCGAGGACGCGTCCGTCGCCAACGGCGACGTGGTGACCGTGCTGCCCGGTACCTACGAGACGCAGGCCTCCAGCCTCTTCATCAACGACGACATCACGGTCCGCGGGCTTGAGACGTCGCCGATGCCGGTGATCCCCGCAGGGGCTGGGGCAAACGACGCCGTCGATGTCGCCAACAACAACGTCGAGCTGCGCTGGCTGAGGATCCAGATCAACCAGCCGTCGACGGACGGCCTGCAGTCACTCGCCTTCAGCGGCCTGCTCGCGGAGCGAATCCAGGTCGAGAACTCCGGCAATAGTGGAAATGCCTGCAATCTCGCCAGCACCGATGCGACCATCCGCGACTCCGTCTGCTGGGGGAACGGCAGCTCCTCGGGGCTGGTCGCCTCCTCGAGCGCCGGGACGCAGACCGTCACTGCGCGCAACCTGACCGCGTTCAGCGTCACCGGCACGGCCATCGAGGCTGCTGGTTCGGGCACGGGGAACATCACGATCAACGCCAAGAACGTGATCGCGCGCGGTGGGCCGAATCCGTTCGACGACGTGGCCGCCTCGACCGACGCGACGAGCTTCGCGACGGTCACCCTGACGAACTCGAACTACGTGCGCGAGGACGCGACCGGGGCCGGGGCGACGATCACCCCGTCGAACACCAACAACAACCAGGAGGCAGCGCCGGTGTTCGCGAACGCCGCGGGCGGTGACTTCCACCAGCAGTCGACCTCGCCGACGCGGAATGCCGGCATGGGTACCGCGGGCTCCGACAGCATCGGCACGCTCGACATCGACGCGCAGCCGCGCACCGAGGAGGGCGTGATCGACATTGGCGCCGACGAGTTCATCCCGACGGGGAACGGAGGCGGCGGAGACCCGAGCCCCGGGCCGGAGCCGGTGGCAGACGGACCGCCCGACACGACGATCACGCAGGCCCCGTCGGGAAGGACGAAGAAGAAGTCGGCGACGATCTCGTTCAGCGGCAACGACGCGCGCACGATCGCGCGCTTCGAGTGCAGGCTCGACAACGGCGCCTTCGAGACGTGCACGTCGCCGAAGACGTACTCGGGCCTGAAGAAGGGCGAGCACACCGTTCAGGTCCGCGCCGTGGACGATGCCGGCCAGGCAGATCCGACGCCGGCGACGGCGACCTGGACGGTCAAGAAGAAGAAAAAGAAGAAGAAATAGCGCCCAGGCGCCGAAGCTCGCGAAGTCGTGGGTGGTAGCGAAGGACGAATCGGCCCCCGCTTGCCTGCGTCACAACGCGTGGTACCGCCTTGGTACCGACCGATGCGTCCGGTGTGTCCAGATCGTCCAGAGGCGCGGACGCATCGGACGATCTGAACGCTCACGGACACATCGACGCCCTGAACCTGTCGGCTTGGGGCCGAAAGGTCGCTGGTTCAAATCCAGTCGCCCCGACTAGCGAAAGGCTGCTGGAGCGGGCGCGCTTTCGGGCGCCCTTCGCGTCCCGCAAGTGGTTGCTGAGAAATGCAGGCCTGGCCCCATACACGCCGCGGCGCCGCGGTAGTAACGTGCGCTTGTCATGAGGGGGGTGGAGCAGGTCTCCGCGCGACAACGCACACGGCGCCTGGCGTCCGCGGGCGGCGGGATTATCGCGCTCGTCGCTTCGCTCACCGCGCCCAGCGGCGCGACGGCATACGTCGGCTACGTCGCCAACCTCGGCAGCGCGAACGTGAGCATCATCGACACCTCGAACGGGACCGCCGTCGGCACGATCCCCGTCGGTGACACTCCCCAGGGCCTCGCGCTCTCACCCGACCAAAGCCGCCTCTACGTCGTCAATGTGGGCGATCTCGACGTGTCGGTGATCGACACGGCCACGGGGGGGGCCGCGGCCGCCGACATCCCCGTCGGCACCGGCCCGCGCTACATCGCGGTCGGCGGCGGCCGCGCCTACGTCCCCGACGAAATCGGCGACGACGTCACCGTGATCGACACCAACACGAACGCGGTTGCCGGGCCGGACGTCGCTGTCGGCAACAGCCCGGTCGGCGTCGCGATGACGCCGGATGGCAGCCGTGTGTACGTCCCGA
>Ga0307416_100000953_pt1 | contig 15309 bp, 15 predicted proteins | sample DK1Cmetagenome_2_FD_203821 | JGI IMG/M metagenome (GOLD analysis project Ga0307416, IMG submission 203821) | Maize rhizosphere microbial communities from greenhouse at UC Davis, California, United States - DK15-C-3 | ecosystem: Host-associated > Plants > Roots > Rhizosphere > Soil | place...
ATGGGCCAGCGGTGGGACTACTGCGGTCACGAGGCTGCCTGGTAGGGGCGTCTGCAATCTGCTAGGCGAACTCTACAGCCTGGTACTGCCCACCGGAAGGCACAGGCAGGTCAGATCATGTTGGGGAGTGGCGCCTAATCGCGCGGGAGAATCGAGGAGAATGGCCAGGGAGGGAATTGAACCCCCGACACGCGGATTTTCAGTCCGCTGCTCTACCAACTGAGCTACCTGGCCGTGGGGCGGGAAATATAGGAAGGGGCTGCACCTGGGCCAAGTCAGATCACACTGCCGGCGCCAGCGATCGCCCTCCCTCACGCCCTCCTTCCCTCGTTCGCTCCTTCCCTCGTTCCCTCCTTCCCTCCCATATTCCCCTCCATGCCACCGCCGACATTTTCGAACCTCACCGTCCTGTCTCACCCTCTCATACAACACAAGCTCTCTATTCTCCGGGACAAGCACACCAGCACCCGCGACTTCAAGCAGCTGGTCAGCGAGATCGCGACCCTGATGGCGTACGAAGTCACCAAGGACCTCCCGACTCAGGAGGTGGATATCGAGACGCCGCTGGAACGGACCAGGGGCCGACAGGTGTCCGGGAAGAAGCTCACACTGGTGCCGATCCTTCGGGCGGGACTGGGCATGGTGGACGGCATCACGCAGTTGATTCCATCGGCACGCGTGGGACACATCGGACTCTATCGGGACCACGAGACGCTCCAGCCGGTGGACTACTACTTCAAGATCCCGCACGATGAGATCGAGCGCGACTTCTTCATTCTCGACCCGATGCTCGCCACCGGCGGATCGGCCGTGGCGGCGGTGGGGGCCCTAAAGAAAGCGGGTGCCCGGCGGGTACGTTTCCTCTGCCTGGTCGCCGCGCCGGAGGGCGTCCGACGCATGCACGAATCCCATCCTGAAGTCCCGGTGTTCACCGCCTCGCTCGACCGAGAGCTGAACGACGTCGGCTACATCCTGCCGGGCCTCGGCGATGCCGGTGACCGCCTATTCGGGACGCGTTAGGAGAACAGTGTGAACGGTAAACAGTCAACAGTTAACGGGCTTCGCCCGTCGCGACCCGTTCACCGTTCACTGTTTACTGTTCACGCTTTTGGAGCGTGCCGATGACCGCGACACGGCTCACATTTTGGGGGGCAGCGGGACAGGTCACCGGCTCCATGCACCTGATCGAGGCCGCCGGTGCCCGGTTTCTGCTCGATGCCGGCTTGTTTCAGGGACGCCGCGCCGAAACGCACGCCCTCAACGCGAAGCTTCCCTTCGACGCACGGCGGCTCGACGGCGTTGTCCTGAGCCACGCACATATCGATCACAGCGGACGGCTGCCCCTTCTAGTGAAGGATGGCTTCCATGGTCCGGTGTACAGCACCCCCGCAACTCGAGACCTAAGCGCCGTGATGCTGGCGGACGCCGGGCACATCCAGGAAAAGGATCACGAGTTTCTGCGCCGGCGAGGCAAAGCCCTGCCGGATAGCGAGCCGCTGTACTCGCTCAGAGATGCCATCGCGGTACAGGACCTGATGGTGGGCGTGCCGTATCGTCGGGTCTTCTACCTTCGGAAACACCTGGCGCTCGAGTTCCATGACGCAGGGCATATCCTGGGGTCCGCCGCAGTCGACCTCCGGGTGACCGAAGGCGGCAATCAGCGCATCGTGTTCTCGGGGGACATCGGCCGGAGCGGCCTGCCGATCGTGCGGGACCCCGAACCGCCCTCCGGTCCGATCGACAGCCTCATCATCGAGGCGACCTACGCGGACCGGGATCACGAGTCCTTTGGCGAGGCGGAACGGCGCCTGGGCGAGGCAGTTCGGCGCGTGGCTGCGCGCGGGGGCAAGCTATTGATTCCGGCATTTGCGGTTGGCCGGGTTCAGGAGCTGGTGTACAGCCTGCACCAGCTCTACCGTGCCGGCGAGATTCCCGAGATACCGGTCTATGTCGACAGCCCGCTCGCGGTCGACATCACGACGGTGTTCCGGCTCCACCCCGAAGTATTCGACCGGCGCGAGCGGATGATCGAGACTACCAACGAGCTGTTCGACTTCCCGCTGCTGCGCTATGTGCGGGAGGTGAACGACTCGAAGGCGTTGACCGGGCATAACGGCCCGGCCGTCATCATAGCTGCATCAGGCATGGTCGAGTCCGGACGCATCCTCCATCATCTCGCCAGCGGCATCGGTGACCACCGGAACCTGGTTCTGTTCGTCGGCTTCCAGGCGGAGCACACACTCGGCCGCCGGATTCAAAATGGCGAGAAGATCGTGCGGATCCTGGGCCAGGAGTACGAGCGGCGGGCCGACGTCGAGACGATCGATGGGTACTCCGCGCACGCCGATAGGAGTGAGCTGCGCGCCTGGGTCCGAAGACTCGGAGGGCCTATTCGCAGAGCCTTCGTGGTGCACGGTGAGCCGCCGGCGCTCGAGGCGATGGCAGTAATTCTCAGGGACGAAGGCGTGCGCGACGTGCGCGTTCCGGTGCACGGCGAGAGCTTCGATTTGTGAAGGCGCGTCGGTCTGACCGACCGTCCGTCCGCCGATTGTTCGTGTGGCTCATCATGGGAGCGGCCGCGGTCTACACCGGCGCGCTGATCATGGTGCTGATCGTCAGCCAACAGGACCAGCGCCGGCCAGTGGACGCGATCGTCGTGCTGGGTGCGGCGCAGTACAACGGGCGTCCTTCACCCGTGCTTCGGGCTCGCCTGAACCATGCGCTCCACCTCTTCCGGGAAGGACATGCTCCGAGGATCATCGTTACTGGTGGAATGGGGCGCGGAGACACCACCAGCGAGGCCACGGTGGGACGCCGCTTTCTGGTCGCTCATGGGGTCCCCGCCGAGGCCGTGATCGTCCAGGCGCAGGGCCGGTCCACTCAGGCTTCGATGACCGCCGTCGGCGAGTGGCTGGAGCAGGAAAGGCTCCGCCGCGTGCTGCTGGTCAGTGACCCATTCCATATGTTTCGACTCCGAATGGAGGCCCGGCGTACCAACCTGGAGGCGTATACCTCGCCCACCGAGGACAGCCCCATTTCCGACAACCCCGTTCTGGAGCTGCGCTATCTCTTTGCCGAGGCATTCAAGATTCCCGTGGCGTGGTTCCGGGCCGCCGTCTCTCCTCTCACTTCACACTCGCAATCCCTATGACCCTGGTCTCCACTGAACGTCTCCACACCGGGAAGGTCGTGAATCTGGATCGGGATACGGTCCGCTTTCCCGACGGGTCTACCGGCCAGCTCGAGATGGTGCGGCACCCGGGCGCGTCCGCGGTCGTTCCCCTCCTGGACGAGCCCCGTGGCCCGGATCCCAGGGTTCTGATGATCCGTCAATTCAGGCATGCGGCCAATGATTTTATCTGGGAGATCCCTGCAGGCCGGCTCGACCCCGGAGAGACACCGTCCACCTGTGCCCAGCGCGAGCTGGAGGAGGAGACGGGCATGTCGGCCGATGTGCTGGCGCGACTGACGACGATCTATACCACTCCCGGGTTCACCGACGAGAAGATCCACATCTTCCTGGCCACCGGGTTGAAGCAGGGAAAGCATCGCCGCGAGAAGGATGAGTTCATGGAGGTGCATACGAAACGTTGGTCGGAGATCATGGCCATGACCCGAACCGGCGAGATCAAGGATGCCAAGACGCTTGTGGGGGTGATGTACGTGGAGTCCTTCCGGCGGAAGGCGAGCTACTAGGGAGCTGGGAGTCTCACACGCCAGTGTTCCAAGCTCCTAGCTCCTAGCTCCTAGCTCCCCTACAATTCCTTCATGCCCGCACAATCGTCGGACAACCTGTTTCGGTCCCTCCAGAAGGGCGAGCTGGCACCGGTCTACTACTTCTACGGCGCCGAGGATGTGCTGAAGGACGAGGCGGTCCGGATGATCCTCGACCAGGCGCTCGACTCCTCCCTCCGCGACTTCAACTTCGACCAACGCTCCGCCGCGCAGCTCGACGCCGAGGATGTTCATGCGCTCTGCAACACGCTGCCGATGCTGGCGGAGCGTCGCGTGGTGCTGCTCCGCGACATCGAGGGCTGGAAGAGGAAGACAAAGGGCCGGTCGGAGTTTCTTCGTTACCTGGAGCGGCCGAGTCCGGACACCCTTGTCATCATGGTGCAGAGCTCGTCTGAGCAAGCCGAGGACAAGGAGCTCTCGTCCGGAGCAGTATCGGTCAGGTTCGACCCGCTGCCACCCGAACGAGCCCGGAAGTGGCTTCTTCGTGAATCCGGCCGGCTTGGCGTGGATCTCGAGGTGGACGCAGCGGAGCACTTGGTTCGCTCCACTGAAGCCGACCTGGGCGCGCTCTCCTCGGAGCTGCGCAAGCTGGCATCTCTTCCCGAGGGAACCCGGTTGACCGTGGAAGCAGTCGGGCAGCTGGTCGGCGTCAGACACGGTGAGACCCTCTGGGACTGGCGTGACGCCGTGTTCGACGGAGATACCGGCCGAGCGGCCACGCTGCTGTCGTCCGTGCTGGCACAATCAGGAGTATCCGGAGTGAAGCTGGTCACGGCGATTGGGTCGGCGCTGGTGGGGATTGGAATCGCTCGTGCCCAGTACGATCGCGGTGTGCGGGGTGGTGCGCTCGGGGCCGCGGTGATGAAGACCCTCCTGAGTATCCGTCCATTTGGGCTCCTGAGCTATAAGGAGGAGGCCAGTCGCTGGAGCCGCTGGGCTCCCAACTGGCCGAATGCGCGCATTCGATCTGCACTGCGAGCGGCCCGGGACGCAGACGAAGCGCTCAAGAACACCACGGTTTCGGACGAGCGGAGCCTGTTACTCGATCTGGTGCTGCGAATGGGGCTGGAGGATGGGAAGGACGGGAAGGACGGGAAGGACGGGCAAGACGGGCAAGACGGGCAAGACGGGCAAGGAGTGAAGGTGAAAGACACACGATCGAAGTGGCAACCCGGAGCTTTGATCGCGGCTTGCCTTGCCGTCCCCTCGCTGATGCTCGGGGCATGCCTTCCCACTTCCGCCCACGCACAGACCGATGCCCGTCTCATCGAAGCCATTCGCCAGGCGCAGGAAGGCCGCGGAGACTCGGCACGAACCAAAGTGCGGCTGCTGCTGGCGGCCACTTCGCCCACGGATACGCTCTACCCGCAGATCATCTACACGCAGGCGATGGTGGCGAGTGACGCTAACGAGATGCGGCGCCAGCTCCAGCGTGTAGCCGTCGAGTACTCGACGTCATCCTGGGCCGACGATGCCCTCCTTCGGCTGGTTCAGCTCGACTATGCCAGCGGGAACCTGGAGGGGGCTGCGCGAAATCTGGAGCGAATCCGTTCGGACTATCCCGGCAGCGCACTGCTGCCGCAGGCGTCGTACTGGGCCGCGCGCACGTACTTCGACCAGAAGTCGCCGGAGTTGGCGTGCAGGTGGATCGCTGACGGACTGGGGCAGGCGCGCGGCAATGTCGAGCTGGAGAATCAGCTCCGCTATCTCGATCAGCGTTGTTCCGGGTTCCGCACCGAGGTGGCTGACCGTACGCGCGCCGATTCGACTGCTGCCCCATCAGGCGTTTCACCGGTGCCGTCGACGAGTCCGACTCGAGTCGACACCGTGAAGCTGGGTCCGCCTGCTCCGCCCCAGCCGTCTCCATCTCCAGCAGCTCCGCCGTCGCAGGCTGCGGCCCCGGCCGCAACACCGCTCGACTCACCGCCGGCAGCAGTCGCCGCCGCGGCGCCAACCGCAGGCAGGTTTCGCATACAGGTGACCGCAGTCCGCGCCCCCGTTACGGCTGAAGCGCTTGCCGCCAAGCTCCGGAGGCAGGGGTTCACACCGGTGATCGTTCAGGACATGGGTCTATACAAGGTTCGCATCGGTGACTACGCGACCAAGCAGCAGGCAGTCGCGGATCTCCCGAGCCTGAAGGCGAAGCTAGGGGGCAGCTTATTCGTGGTCGCGGAGCCGTAACGACATCCGTGCGGCGCGGCAGCGTTACGCTGGCTCTGCTTATCCTGGGCTGTGCCCCGAAGCCCGTGCCGTCCATCGAACCAGCTTCAGAGGCCTGCCGCCTCTTCGCCGACGCCCCACAGCGCCTCGCTACCGTAACCGTAGCTCTGCCGGAGAATGGCGTCACTCCCATTCGCCTGGATTGCAGGGGTTCCGCGCGTCCTGGCCTGGCGACCTCCTGGAGCCATGATGCGAGTGGTCGCACCTGGACCATCACGCTCAGGGACAATGCTCTGGGATCAGACGGGCGGCCTCTCACCGCCGACCGGCTCGCCGCGTCATGGTCCGAGCGAGGGCTCGTCGGAGCCACTGGTTTGGTCGACTCGATCATCGTGCTCGATGATCGTAGACTCGCCGTGATGCTGGGCCAGGTCGGCGACTCTGTACCCAGCATTCTCGCAGATCCCGCGTTCTCAGTACCACTAGCTGCGGAACAGCGCCCAGCCGGAGTCAAGTTCGAGCAGCTGACCGGCGAGGATCCCAGAGACGCGCTGGATCGTGGTACGGACATCCTGGTCACCCAGAACCCGGCTGTGGTGGAGTACGTGGCGGGGCAGCCGGATTTTGTCAGTTTTAACCTGCCGTGGACCCAAACCTACGTTCTGCTGGAACCAGGAAGCGGTACCGATTCGTTGGCCCGCGCCTTGAGCGACTCTCAGGTCCAAAGGTCCCTGGCGGATGCTGCGCGCGTCGATGCCAGGCCGGCGGAGCCGCCATTCTGGTGGAGCGAGCTCTCCGCGTGCACCGCCCACACCGCAGCCGAACCGCAGCATCGCTCGTCCCGGGTTGTCTACCCCGAAGATGATGAGGTTGCTCGGCGCCTGGCCGAAAGAATCGTCGCGCTCACGCCACCAGGTACCGAGGTGAGAACGGCGGCGCTGAAGCCGGCAGAGCTCGGAGTGGCTCTCCGAAATGGTTCCGAGAAAGCCTATGTGCTCGCCGCTCCGAGACGGTCCCTCGCACCCTGCCGCGATGCGTCGGGTTGGCCGAGGACAGCATCGATACTGCCTCTCATCGACACCCGGGACTTTTTAATCGTTCGGCGCGGATCACCGCCACTCAGTGTCGAATGGGACGGCACTATCAGGATCGACAGCATCAGGACCCCGGGCACACCATGAGCTTCCGCACTCGGCTCTTCCTGGGCATCCTCGCGGCCGTACTCCTCCCACTCGGCGCCCTGGCATATGGCGTTCGTGGAGAGATGGACCGACGCCTGACTGCGGAATACGAGCAGCGTGTCACATCGATCGTGGCGAACATCGAGGCCGATCTGGCGGCTTTGAACCGGACTGTGGCCGGAAGGCTAGGTGCGCTCGCCTCTGAGCTTTCTCGCGATACTCGCTTTCGTCTCGCAGCCCTGCAGAGCGATCCCGGCTCCCGGCAGTACCTGCTCGACTATGCGGGTAACGCCATGAGGTTGTCCGGTCTCACCATGCTCCAGATCCAGGACACTGCGGGAAAGATCCTCAGCTCCGGTCACTTCAGAAACGAGTTCGATCTGGTTCAGCCTGCGCTGCCACGGCTGATCTCGAATGAGTCGCGCCTGGTCTTGGTGCGCACCCGCACCGCGGAATCACCAATCCTGGCGCTGGTACGGGGAGACTCGCTGCGGGTCGGAGGGCGCCGCTACACGCTCGTCGGAGGAGTGGGGATCGAAAGTGAACGGCTGGCTGGTCTCTCACAATCCAAGGATCTCTCCGTTGCCCTGATGCTGCCCGAAGCTGCCCCGGTCCGCACGACGAAATCGCGAGTGCTGCGAGAGATCGCCGTCCCGTACCTGGATCTGTTGAGTAGCAGTCCCGCCATAGCCAGCTCGCGACTGGTCATCAGTCAGTCATCAGGTGCTCTCGAGGGACTGCGTCGAAGTGTCGATCGCTGGTTTCTGACTGCCCTGGCGATCACGGCGGTCGTGGCGCTGCTCCTCGCCGCCTGGCTCTCGGCCCGCATCAGCAGCCCGCTTCGCGCACTCGCGAACAAGACCTCCGAGATCGATCTGGACCGGCTGGACCAGGACTTCGACAGCGAGCGCCACGATGAAGTCGGCGCCCTCTCGCGGGTGCTGGCGGCCATGACGGACCGCCTCCGCACGGGCTCCGCCCGCTTGCGAGAGGTGGAGCGCCGGGCCGCAGTCGGTGATCTGGCTCGGCAGGTGAATCACGACATCAAGAACGGCCTCGCGCCCATACGAAACGTGCTCCGACATCTTGCTCAGGTGGCCGAGCAGGAGCCGGATCGGCTTGCGGGTGTGTACATCGAGCGAAAAAATACGCTCGACTCCAGCATCGAATACCTCGACACCCTGGCGCGTAACTATGCCCGGCTCTCCCCCGCCCTTGAACACGTAGCGTGCGATGTGAATGCAGTCGTGGAGCGGGTCCTTCGGAATACATCCGTGAACGGAACCGTGCTTCAGGCGAAGCTCAGTGACGCTTCGCCAAGAGTCGTGGGGGATACGCTGATGCTTCGGCGGATTCTCGAGAACCTGGTGGGCAACGCGGCTGACAGTGTCGCCGGCAAGGCGGGAGCGACCGTGACGGTGACGACGGAGGCCGTTGGTGGCGACGGGGGCGCCGCTAGAGTTCGGATTACTGTCGCGGATACCGGCCCCGGTATGACACGGAAAGAGCTGGACCAGGCGTTCGATGATTTCTATACCACAAAGCCGGAGGGCACCGGGCTGGGTTTGTCGATCGTGAGACGCCTCATCCTCGATCTCACCGGGACTCTGCGCGTCGAGACGTCGCCGGGAGCGGGGACCCGGGTCATCGTCGAGCTCCCGGCGGCTGCGGACGGGCACGCCGCATGACCCTGGTGCTCGTGGTCGACGACGTTCCCGCGCTGGCGCAGCAGTACGCGTACGACCTGAAGCGCGTTGGCAGCTACGATGTGCTTACCGCAGGCAGCGGGGTCGATGCGCTCGAGCTGATGACGCGTTCAGCGGTCGACTGCATCATCCTCGACCTCGAGATGCCCGGAATGGACGGCTTCGCGGTCTTGCGGGCGCTCGAGGAGCGGGGCAGCGAGGTGCCGGTCATCGTCTACACCGGAGCCGGCAACTACGATCGCTGCATTCAGGCGGTGAGGCTCGGTGCCTACGGGTTCATAGATAAGAGTGAACCCATGGAGCGGGTGGTGCGTGAAGTCGAGACCGTTCTCGAGCGAAAGCGCCTTCGCAACGAGGTGGCATCGCTCCGGCGGCAGCTGGGCGAAAGCTCCCTTGTGGGTGAGAGTCCGGCCCTCCGTCGGCTGCGCGAGGCGATCGCGCGGGTGGCCCCGATCCCGAGTCCCGTGTTGATCATTGGCGAGAGCGGGTCGGGCAAGGAGCTGGTGGCCCGGGATCTTCACCACCATGGACCGGGGGCAGGTGGGCCCTTCATTGCCATCAACAGCGCCGCGCTTCCCGAGAATCTCATCGAGAGCGAGCTGTTCGGCCACGAGCGCGGCGCCTTCACGGGGGCTGTCACCACCCGAAAGGGAGCCTTCGAGGCGGCGGAGCACGGCACGCTGTTCCTCGACGAGATCGGCGAGCTACCGCTTCCAGCGCAGGCCAAGCTCCTGCGGGTACTCGAAGAGCGCAAAGTCACTCGTGTTGGCGGGAACCGCTCCATCGCGGTGGACCCAAGGATCGTGGCGGCCACGAATCGTGATCTCGAGGCGGAGGTTGCGGCCGGGCAGTTCCGCCAGGATCTGTACTTCCGCCTTAGCGTTCACGTGCTGCACGTGCCACCGCTGCGGGATCGACTCTCCGACATCCCGGAGCTGGCTGGACTGTTTGTGGCCGCGACATGTGAGCGATTCAGGATTCGCGCCAAGAAGATGGCGCCGGATGCGCTCGACCTGCTGATGGCGTACGACTGGAGCCGCAACAACGTGCGCGAGCTGAGAAACGTCGTCGAGCGAATGATCATCGCAGCCGACGGCGATGTGCTCCGGCCCGAGCATGTACCCGCCGAAATTCAAGAAGACGGTGGGGGCCGCCGTCCAGCGAACAATGATCGGGGGTTCGCCGCGCTGAAGGCAGAAGCCGAGCGACAAATCGTAGTCGCGGCGCTGGAGCGCCATGATTGGCATATCACCCGTACCGCTGAGGACCTTGGGCTGGCCGACCATGCGAGTCTGCTCAAGATCATGCGGCGGCTGGATCTGAAGCGGAGCTGACGTGTCCGGCAGGACACGACGAGCTCGAAAAATAGTGTCCACCCGAACACGCCCACCGTAGGTCGTCCGCTCCGCCCCGCGTTAACTCCTTGTAAACCAGCCGCCTGGCGGAGACTCCTCCGCATGCTCCCACTGGCAGCGCGCTTGCCTTTGACAGAGGCGTCCGATGGTTACCCAACGGCGCCCCGCGCCAACCAAGGAGGAGTCCATGTCTCGCTACATCGCACTCGTTCCCGTTCTTGTTCTCACGGTGATGTCCATCGCGACTGGATGCGGTGGCTCGGACCAGACGAGAACCACTAGCTCGGCCGGAACCACTCCCACCGTGTCCGGTGCCACTCCGTCGGTTACGGCGGAAGAGCCGGTCGTCGCCCCAACAGTTTCCTATGCGGCCGCGGAGTCCGCCTTCAGTAAGGCTCGCTACCCTGAGGCCCTGCAGCTGTTCACCACCTATGTCGGCGCCAACCCAGAGAATGCCTGGGGCCACTACATGCTCGGCATGTCCGCCTGGAGGGCGGGCGAGCATGCCAAGGCGATCGAGTCATTCGACCAGGCGCTGCAGCTCGACCCCTCCCACCGAAAGAGCCTGTTCAACTCGGGGCGGGTACTGCTCGAAACCGGCCGTGCGAAGGATGCACTTGCACGGATTCAGAAGGGCCTGGAGCTGGAGCCGATGTCGAATGAAGGCGTTCGGCTATTGGGCCGTGCCCGCTACGAGCTCGCTCAAGTAGACGAGGCGATCAAGGCGTATCAGCGCGCACTCACCATCGACGAGAATGATGTGTGGTCAATGAACAATCTTGGGCTCATCTACATCCAGCAGGGCCGGAGCGCAGAGGCGATTCCGTCACTCGCCCGAGCGGTCGAGGTCCGTAGCAACTCGCCGGTGTTTCAGAACAACCTTGCTACTGCCCTGGAGAAGAGTGGTCATCCGACGGCGGCAGCCAAGGCGTACGAGGCGGCGCTGACAGCTGACAGCGCGTATTCGAAGGCTGCCGTGGGATTGGCGCGCGTGACCGGCGGTGGGCAGGAGCCGGAATCCACCGCTGTGGATCTGGCGGCACTCTCGCAGGAGTTTCAATCGCACATCGAGACCTGGAGAGAAGTCGCCTCTGGCACGGACTCGACCACGGTGTCGGTGGTACCGACTACTGATTCGGTGGCCGCAGTGGAGCCAGCAGTGGACTCGGTTCTCGTCTCGGGGGGAGAGGTCTCCGACACGCACGAAGAGTGTGCCGGGGAGGACGATCTCTAGACAGCAAACATCGGAAAGGAGTGCGGTGCGCCGGCTCGGTCAGTCTTCGCCAGCCGGCGCATCCTCTGCCGGAGCCGCCTCATCCAGCACCCGCCGAAGTTCTCTCTGCTCATCCTCCGTCAGTTCCCGGGCTCCCGCGGCCTGGGATTGAAGAAGGGCTCCAAGGAAAACGCCGTAGTCGAGCTTGGCGCACACGCTGCACAAATCCCGATCGTACAGCTTCTCCCCGACTCGCTGGGTCTGGAATATCTCGGCTTCGCGTTCGCCGCAACGTTGGCAGAGCATTCTCTAGTATAGCTTCGGTTCGGCTCAGAACCTCAGTGTGAGTCCGGTGATGTTCCTCCTCAGCCGGAGCTTCCCTGCGCCTGGCGGTGTCAGAGGCACCGGCTCCCAGCGGTCCCGCTTGGAAAGGCTCCCGATGAGCGCCCCCACACCGGCTCCACCGGCCCCCACGATAGCTGTGATGGCCGCAATCTCACCGACCCCAACGTCCAACCAGCCACTGTTGTCTGTCGAGGCCGCAATTCCAAGAAATAGCCCGAAACCGCCTCCTATCAGTCCGCCGATCATCGCTCCACGTCCCGTATTCGAGTGTCGCTCCGTACTCTGCTCGAGGCGAGCAACCGACGCGAGCGGCAGAGCTATGACGCTGGTCGTGTTCCATCTACTGTAGCGCAGACTATCACTGTCCAGTGAGACGAGGCGGCCTATGCGGCGCCCGGGAGAGGGGGGCGCCACGGTGACCCGAACACGTGACCCGGCCTCCACCTGCGCAGGTAGCGCTTGCGCCTCGAGCAGCAATCCAACCTGAAGGAGAACCAACATTCCGATTGCGCGGGCCATGTGCACCTCCTGCTCAAGGAGTCGATGTGCGTCAGCTGGCTGCTGGTCTGCCAAACATGAACGAGCCGTAGCCCAGCGTGAGAAGACCGTAGATCGCCACGCTGGACCACCCGAACTGATTGACGACGCCCCAGAATTGACCGGTAAGTGCAACGACGAGCCCGGCCACCGAACCGAGGAAGGAACCGATTACCACGCCGCGCTGGGTTCGAAGATCGCCTACATCACGGATCAGGTACAGAACCATGCCGAGCTGGACCAGGGCAGCGCCGAAGAAGCGGGACATGAGCACGATCCCAGGATCGGGCGCTACGCCGTAGAGGCCGAGCATCGGTCTCGGTGCGAGGAGGAAAGCAAGCCCGAATCCAAGGGCGATGACGCCCGCCAGCAGAAGGAGCGAACGCAGACGCATGGGTGTCTCCTTTCCTTCGGGGCGATTTACAGGAGGCCGGACACAGGGTTCGCTGCACCCTCCGCGAAGCGTGAAGGTCTGAGTGAAGTCGCGTCCAGGCTGGAGAATCTACCGTCGGAAACCAACTCGGCCAGCAACCCACCCAGGGCCGGGGCATGCATGACGCCGTGACCGGAGGAGCCGTTTATCAGGAAGAAGTTTTCCATGCCAGGGGCACGGCCGAGAATGGCATGTTTGTCCGGCGACATCTCATAGAGGCCCGCCCACGATGCCGCAACGTCGACAGGAATGTCTTGAAGCGTGGGTACCCGGTCGTGCGCCATCAGGGTCACCTCGGAGATCCATTGGGGATCCACGGCGATGTCGAATGGTCGTCCGGGTACGCCGGGGCTGGGCCACAGGAGAAGAACACGGCCGTCGCGCACCCGGAAGTGAAATCCGTCTCCCGCGAAAATCGTCATTGGCAGATCTGCCGGCAGCCGAGTACACGGGACAGTCGCGGCGACCTGCCGCCGCAGAGGGGTCACCGGTAATGTCACATCCGCCCACCCGGCCACGGCCTGGGCCCATGCACCCCCGGCGTTGATCACGACGTCAGCATCGATCCTACCCCCGTCGGTCTCCACGGAAGTGATTCGGCCATTGGCGTGGCGAAGACCGCTGACGCGGGTCTCCCACTTCACACGCACTCCTCGTCGAGCAGCCGCGTCGAGATAGCCGCGAAGGATTTGCAGTGGCGCGATAAAGCCGTCGGTGGGACAGAAGACGCCTCCGATGACACGTGTGCAGCGGGCAGCAGGGTTGAGCCTTTGCACATCATCCACGTCGACTTCAACAGCTTCATGCAACCCTGCTGCCCGCTGTACCTCGAGACCGGCACGGAGCTCCTCCAACTCGGCCTGCGTGGTTGCAAGCCATAGATAGCCAGCGGGCAGATAGCCCGGATCGGTCCCGGTTTCTTCCTTGAAGGAGTGGAGCTTTTCGCGAGCCAGGAGTGAGAGATGGACGTTGATCGCCGTAGCATACTGGGCCCGGAACCCGCCGGTGGCCGCACCGGTACTTCCTTGTCCTGGCATTGCACTTCGGTCGAGCAGTACCACATCGCGCCACCCATGCCCCGCCAGGTGATAGGCAACGCTCGCGCCCATCACACCCGCCCCGATGATCACGACCGAGCTCGGCTTCATGCCGTGAAGACGTGCTCCGGGTGTTTGAAGCTCTTGAACTCAAGTGCGTTGCCACTTGGATCGAGGAGGAACATCGTAGCCTGTTCTCCTGGTTGTCCTGCGTACCGGATGGTGGGCTCCAGTATGAAGGGAATTCCGGCGATGCGGATCCGTGCGGCTACGCCCTGGAACGCGTCCCACGGCAGTAGCGCCCCAAAGTGGGGCATCGGTACGGGAACGCCATCGACCCGGCCGGTGTTCTCGGTAGGCGTGGGGGTGCCCGAGTTGTGGGCGGAGATCTGATTGCCGAAGAAGTCGAAGTCGACCCAGGTCTCGGTGCTGCGGCCTTCCCGGCAGCCCAGGACCTCGCCATAGAAGCGGCGGGTGGAGGCGAGGTCACGCACGAAGAAGGCGAAGTGGAAGGGCTGAGGCATAGCGTAAGCATGAAGCGCCCGTGAACGTCCCGCAACCGGAGAAGCACTCAATGGCAACGACCAGCATCACGCACGGCGTTCCCGCGACAGCAGCAGGAACGATCACCCTCGGTGGTGATCTCACCGTCAACCGCATGGGGTTTGGCGCCATGCGCCTCACCGGCAAAGGCATCTGGGGTCCGCCCAGAGACCGTGCCGAGGCCATTCGCGTGCTCCAGCGGTCCGTCGAGCTCGGGGTGAATTTCATCGACACAGCCTACTCCTACGGTCCGGAAGTATCCGAACAGATCATCGCCGATGCCCTGTATCCCTATCCCGGTCTGGTGATAGCCACCAAGGGAGGCCTCGAGCGTCCTGGTCCCGACCAGTGGGTGGAGAATGGCAGCCCGGAGTTTCTTCGCCGGAATCTGGAGGAAAGCCTCAAGCGTCTTCGGCTGGAAAGGATCGATCTCTGGCAGCTGCATCGGATCGATCCCAAGGTGCCGGCGCAGGAGCAGTTCGAGGCAGTACGCGAGTTCCAGCGTGAGGGGTTGATCCGGCACGTGGGACTCTCCGAGGTGACCGTGGACGAGATCGAGGAAGCTCGCAAGGTGCTGACCATCGTATCGGTGCAGAACCTCTACAATGTGACTGACCGGAAGTGGGAGGACGAGGTCGCGTACTGTGAGCGCGAGGGTCTCGCCTTCATACCCTGGTTCCCGCTTTCCGCGGGCGCCGTGGACCACCCCGTGCTCAATCGCGTTGCCGATCGCCATGGTGCCACTGTGTTTCAGGTCGCGCTCGCCTGGCTGCTCGAGCATTCGCCTGCCATGCTGGTAATTCCGGGGACGTCTTCGGTCGAGCACCTGGAGCAGAATGTGGCAGCGGCGGAGATCAGGCTGAGCGAGACTGATATGGAGGAGTTGAACGCGATCGGCTAGTTTGCCTCCATGCCCCTCGCCAGCCAGGACAGTGCCACACCAACCCCGCCGATGCTCAAGCATTGGCGGGAGGTGAAGGCGCAGCATCCGCAGTCCATCCTGTTTTACCGCGTGGGCGACTTCTATGAGATGTTCAACGAAGACGCCGAGCTCGCGGCCCGCG
>Ga0307416_100000955_pt1 | contig 15266 bp, 22 predicted proteins | sample DK1Cmetagenome_2_FD_203821 | JGI IMG/M metagenome (GOLD analysis project Ga0307416, IMG submission 203821) | Maize rhizosphere microbial communities from greenhouse at UC Davis, California, United States - DK15-C-3 | ecosystem: Host-associated > Plants > Roots > Rhizosphere > Soil | place...
AGGAGAGTTTTGAATTTGAATGAGCCTTTCGCCAGAAGGCGCTTTTCCGAATTTTGGATGGTTCAAAAATCGGTATAGAACAAGGGCTATTAGTACTAATAGAATTAAAAATGTAATCATTTATTTTGAGGGATATAATTTTTGGGTATGTGCTATAGAGAGTAAAACTATTTCTTTTAAGATTTCGATGTTGATATCAGCCAATTTTTTAATGTAAATACAGGCTTTAGAAGAGGTATGTTTTCCAAGTTGAGATAAAAGTGCTTCTCTTTTTTTTTCTGGCAGATAAAAATAAACGGTCAGCAGTTTTTCTTGGAGAAAAACCCGCAAGTGGCGCATCTCCTTCATGTCCGCTTTCATATTTGTAATGATAACTTCCGAAACCAATAATACTAGGTCCCCACATTTTAGGTTCAAATCCTGTTATTTCCTGCATTATTTTTAGGAGTTCGAAAGCATCATTTCTTTTGCTATCATTTTCAACAGCGTTAATAAAATCAGTAACGCTATTTTGAGTTTCTGTGGTTTTATTTTTTGCCATTTTAGCTTTACTTTTTCTTTAATAAATCGGTTTTCAAAAGCATGTTTTTGATTTTAAATTCAGAAGCATAATACAAATTAGAATCTTCAGGCATCTGATTTTCCATGACAATCAAACTCACATCACTTTCTGGGAAATACAAATTTACAGAAGAAAAACCATCTCCTAAACCTGTGTGGCCAAGATATTTAACGGACTCTTTTTCTACAACTCTAATCCCGTAGCCATAACCGTCTTTTTCTTTGCCGAAGAAATTGTGCTGGGATAGAATGGTATTTTGAGTTAATAGCTGATAAGACTCTGGTTTCAAAATTTTTCCTTTATGAAGATTATTGTTCCAAATCGCAAGATCTGAAACGGTTGAAATAATGCCATCTGCTCCAAGACTTTCGTCAGTAATTTGTCTAGTTGTAATAGGTTCCAACTGATTTTTTGCATTAAAATAACCAGTTGCCAAATTTTGAGTTTTATCTGCAGAATAACAAAAAGTCTGATTCATTTTTAATTTCTTAAAAAGCGATTCGGCAACCTCTCTATAACTTTTTTTAGAGCTGAATGCTACAATTTTGGCAACCAAATTGAAACTTAGATTTCCATATTTAAATTGCGTTCCAGGTTTAAAAGCCAATGGTTTTTGTAAATCTACAATTCCGTGCGAATGATTTAAAAGTTGATGAACTCTAACAGAATCTGCCCAAGTTTGCGTGAGTTCTGGCAAGTACTTTTTGATTGGAGCATTCAAATCGACATTTCCTTTTTCAACTTCCAATAAAAGTAAGGTTGCGGCAATTAATTTGCTGTTTGACATGATTTCGAATTGTGTATCCAATATTAAAGGTTTTTTGGTTTCAAAATTCGAAAAACCTTCGACTTTAGAGTATAGCGTTTTTCCGTTTTGCGAAATTAAAACCACACCATTAAATTTAGGATTAGCCTTTTGGAGTATACTATCAATACTTTTTTTATAATCCTCTTTTTTTTGAGCTGATGAATTGAAAGAAGAAGCGAAGATTAAAACAAATAATAAGGAGATTTTGGTGATGAAGTTCATTTTGGTTATTTATTTTCTTTTAGTTAGTTTTCAGTCTTAGTCTCAGTTTTCAGTTCCAAATTGGCGCTGCCACTGTGACTGTAAACTAAAACATTCCATTTTGATTAATAGAATCTTTTGGTACAGGTTGCCCGAGATCCCAGAGTTCGACGATTTTATCATCCTTAAACTTTAAAATATGAACTACTGCAAAACCAATATCTTCCGAATTCTGCTTTAGGTGAGAATGTACAGCAACGAATTTATCATCTTCTAAAATATGGTGGATTTTGAAAATTTTATTTGGATTTGTTCTGGCAGACTCTTCCATAGCAAGCATTAATGTCTCTGCATCGCCTTTGAAGTAGGCATTATGATGTTTGAAATTTTTTCCGACATATAACCGAAAACCTTCATGAGAATGTCCTTTGGCTGCCAGTTTCAGGAAATTTTTAGCGATTTCTTTCTTAGTCATGATTCAGGATTTAAAAGTAAACTAAGATATGAAATTAAGCGCTACAAATTTTGCAGAAAAGAATTGAATAATTATAAAATTAAACTTCTTCCGATTTGATTTTGGAAAGGTCTATACCCAATTTAGCAAATTCTTTTTCTCCCAATTCAGTGATGTAAAAGTGTTTGTCTGAAGCCTCATTTTTGGCAATCCATTTTTTGTCTGCGAATGTTTCAAAAAGCAGTTCGCCAAGTTTACCTCCAATATGGCTGTAGCATTTTTTAGCTGGTTTTATAGTGTTTTGAGTTTTCATTTTTTTCTTTAGATTTTCTTTTTTGAAGCAATTTTAGATGCCAGATATGCCATTGGAAGATAAGCTAAAACCAAATCGACAGCGCTAAACCAAATTGGAGATGGAAGTGTAAAAACCATTGTGATACCGCCAAATAAAAAGAAAGCTCCGATAATAAAAGCCAGTTTTGTTTTGTTGGAAGCCGCAGATAATGCAGTTGTAAGTGCTCCAGCAAAAGTTCCGATGGCGTGGGCTAAAAAAGGAAATAGAAAATGCTTTGGCTCAAATAAGTGCATGCTAGCCTGTAAACCTTCTGTAGTAGTAACATCTGCGCCATTTGGTGGCGGAATTATAGAACCGCTTATCAAAATGATACTCATATTGACAATGCTTCCGACAACGAGACCTGCAATTACGGCCAAAGTATTTCTTAAAATAGGGTTCATAATTTTCGCTTTTATTGTAACGAATTTATGAAATTTATTCTTTTGTTAAATTATTAATTGAAAGATTGCCTGAACTCAATTGGAGAGACATTAGTCTTTGTTTTGAACAATTTGCTAAAGGATTGCTGATGTTCAAAACCTAATTCAAAAGCAATTTCGCTAACAGATAAATTAGTAGTCGAGAGTTTTTCTTTAGCTTTTTCGATCAGTTTATTATGAATATGCTGCTGTGTGCTTTGTCCTGTATGATGTTTCAGTAAGGCGCTTAAATAATTTGGTGATACGTTCAAGTTTTCGGCAATATAATGCACTGTCGGAAGTCCCTTTTTTGTTAAAGAATCGTTGTTGAAATAGTCTTCGAGCAATTTTTCTAATCGTGCCAGAATCTGATGATTGCTTATTTTTCGAGTAATAAACTGGCGGTTATAAAAACGCTCAGAATAAGTCAATAGCAATTCAATTTGAGCGATAATAACATCTTGACTGAATTTATCTATATTGGATTGGTATTCCTGCCGAATATTTTGAATGATGTCAATTATCAGTTTTTCCTCTTTATCAGAAAGATGAAGCGCTTCGTGAACTGCGTATCCAAAATATTCATATTGCTTGATTTTCTGTGCAAGAGGCGTATTCCATAAAAAATCAGGATGGATCAATAATGACCATCCTGTATGCTGCATTTCGGCATTTCCTTCTATAGAAAAAACCTGTCCTGGCGAAATAAAAAGTAAAACACCTTCTTTGAAATCATATTCCTGTTGCCCGTAACGCATTTTGGCATTTGCGTTTCGTTTCAGTGCAATCGAATAAAAATCGAGCATCAAGCTTTTTGGCTCGTCTTCATTCAAGTATTTTAAATCTTCAAAATTATAGACGCTCACCAAAGGGTGTTCAGGTTTTGGCAAGTTTCTAAATTCATGAAATTCGCTGATACTTTTTATTCGGACCGGTTGTAGATTTGCCATAGTCTAAAGTACTTAATTTTGATTATAAATCGAAGCAAATTCTATAGCATAATCTGACAGTTTTGTTTTTCCTAAAACTGAAGGACGATTTTGCTCATAATCTGCGCCCAATGTATTGTTGTAAAGTGCTGCGTACATTTCTACCAAACCTTGCGCAATTTTTGGCTGCATTCCAACAGAAATTAACCCGTTTAAGGTTTCTTCATCGCTAATTAACTTCCATTCTAAATTGGGTTTGCCTATTGCTTCACCCAAAATTTTTGCAGTCTGATGGCCAGAAAGTTCTTCACTCGCCACATAACGTATTTTTTTTCCATCAAGTGGAGTGGTGATTTCTTCTGCAATAGCTTCTGCAATGTCATTTGGAGAAACCCATGGAATCAATGAATCAGCTCCATAATTTGCCGAAATAAAACCTTGATTTTTTATCGCAGGAATATATGCCAGTAAATTGTAGTAAAATGAAGTCGGACGCATAAAAGTAATTGCAACATCTGAAAGCTGATTCAAGACAGCTTCGATTTCATTATAACGCTGAATGATTCCAGATTTTTCTTTTAAATGTGCGCCAATACTGCTTAAGAAAACAACACGTTTCACTCCAGAAAGTTTGATGGCTTCTGCGTAATTATTTCCAATTTTTCGGGTAAAGGCATCCAAGTCGAGATTCGGATCAAAATAATTTGTACGCGGAATCATGCAATAAACGGCATCTGCTCCAGTAAAGGTTTGAGTTAAAAAACTTAAATCTTCTACAGAACCAATTGCAGCTGATGCGCCTAGTTTTTCAATTTCTTCTTGTCTGTCGTTACTGCTTGTGATTACAGTAACAGTATTTCCTTTTTGTACTAACGCCTCTGTTAATGGCTTGCTAATGTTCCCTAAAGAACCTGTAATTATTATTTTCATTTGTTCTATATTTTGATATTACAAAGTTGCGTAACATCAGAACAAATCATTTAGCCGAATCTATTGTTGTTGTAGCCTTTTTTATAGCAACCTTAGTTTTTAGATAAAGCCCTTTCGGTTTCTATTTGAGGTTTTCCAGTTGCATTAGGCTGTCCTTTTCCGGTTTCAATTAGTTTTTTCAAACTGTTCTCGATATAGTTGCTCCAGCCAGCTTTGCAAACATCAAAACATTCATATTCTGGAACCAGACCAACATGTGTAAAAGTGAGCTTTGTTTTACTGTCTTCTTGCGAAATATCAAAAACGGCCGTAGTATTGGTCCATTCTGTATCGTCTTTGGTGAAACTGAAATAATTTTCCTCAATCAGCCAAACAATTTTCTGGTTCGGAATGACTTCGATCAGTTTTATTTTGCAGCGGTGAACATCTTCATAATGGTATTTGAATTCGTCGCCTTCATTTGCAGTTTTCCCTTCAATTTCTTCCGACCACCAGCCTTTAACGTTTTGTATGGCTTTAAAAACTTCTTCGGGTGATTGATTAACAATTATTGTTGTGGTAAAATCTTGAGTATTCATAATCAATTGAATTTTAAATTAGTAAAGTAAAATTACAATCTAAAAATCAATTGATTAAGGTGTCTAGAAGACAATTTTGAGGTGTATTTCGGACAGGTTTAAATTTTAAATTTTAGATTTTAGATTTGGATTTTAGGATTTGGAATTTTAAATTATAATATTGCTTTAATTTTTTCTGGAATTGTATTGACAATTTCAAAATGTTTTGCCATTACATTTTCAAGCTCTAATGTTCCGCCTAAAATAATCATTTCTTTATTCCTAAAACGTTTTCCAAGTCTATCCTCAAGCATAATTTTTTCCATGCTTTGAGCCATTTCAATTTCATTCAAAAAATCATTAGGATGACCAGCGGTGCAAATTACAAGTCCGTACGGAATGGTTTTCATTTTTCTTGAAGTTTCATTTTGTCCGTACGCATATCCAACAGAATAAACACGATCAAACCAGCCTTTTAGTTTTGCAGGACAATCGCTCCACCAAACTGGATACAGGAAAATAATACAATCTGCATTTTCTATTTTTTCCTGTTCTGCTAAAACATCTGCTGGAATCGGAAGCTGTGTTTTGGCAAATCCTTCGCGCTCATATTCTGCTTCAGACATATCGCTGACAAAATTTAATGCATATAGATCTGAGATTTCTACATTCCAGTTTTCATTCCCCAATGCTAATTTTAATCTTTCCAAAACCTGAAAAGTGTACGATTTTTTGCTTGGATGCGCGTAAACGATTAGAATATTCATTTTTGATTTTTTAGATTTCAAATTATTTAAAAACCACAACCGATTTGTACGAAAATACAAATTAAATCCAAAACAAAATTAATCTTCAGAAAATTCTAAAATATCTCCAGGCTGACAGTCTAAAACTTTACAGATGGCTTCGAGCGTACTGAAACGAATTGCTTTCGCTTTACCCGTTTTTAAGATAGAAAGATTGGATAATGTCAAATCTACTTTTTCTGAAAGTTCATTTAATGACATTTTTCTTTTTGCCATCATGACGTCTAAATTTACTATAATGGGCATAATTTTTTGTTTATATGGTTAAATCAATTTCAGATTGGATTTCGATTCCTCTTTTAAAAATCTGTCCTACAACAAATATTATAATGGCCATAAAGATCCAAATACTATGGCCTTCGAGATTGAGAGATTCGAGCGAAGGAAGTTTTACACCTTTAATAATTAGCCAATTGTTGAATTTGAAAGCCCAAAAAGAAAACAACCCAATTCCGAAAGCCAAGTATGAAAGGTAAGATATAAAGCGTCCCATCTCAGCAGTAAAAGGCTGTTCGATATTTAATTTTTTGTCGTGAAGCATTTTTACAATCAGATAAAACATAATCGCTTTTAAGATCGCAACAATGCTAATAAAACATATTTCTTGAATGTAAAAACTTGGACTGAAATTATATAGATCTAGTAAATCAAGAAAACGGGCATTATAGGAATTTATAGTCATAGTGTAAATTCCATTAAAAAGATACATACCGGCTTCAACACATAAGCCAATAAAAATAATCCATGATAAGATGTTCAGGATTTTTAGAATCTGTGGTGTTCCAATTTTAAGTTCCATGCTATTCAAGATTAAAAGTTATGCTGCTAAAATAATAAAAATTTATTGATAAACAATAAATAAATAGTTTTTATCAAAAAAAAAAGCTTCAGCGATGAAGTCTGCTGAAGCTTTAAACATGTATGTTGAAATTGCTGTGGCTTATTATTATGGATTGTCAATTATCCATTTTCCTTTTTCTTTTGCAATATCGATTACTTTCTGGCCATGTTCGGTCATTAAATTCTGCTGAATCATACGTTCAGCTCTTTCGATGTTGGGTTTGCTCCATTTACTGGTTTTTGGATTTCGGGGAGAGAAAGTGAGGTAGTAGCTTTCTCCGTCTCGTTTTTTGCAGAGGCTGTCAATCCATCCAAAACAAAGCGCTTCTTCGGTAGCTTCGATTAAATTTACACTTTGTGTTTTGCTTTTTTTGTGATACAAGATTAACCAAACCGATTTTTCTATTTGGCTATTTTCTTCAAGCCAATTTCGCCAATCTTGTCTACTTGGAGCATAAACGGCCAATTTTCCGTCTTTAGTTTCCATCTTTTTTAGTTTTACTTCGTAAAGGTAAAATGACCTTGTGACAACTGCATGTCAGTAATAAAATTAAAAATAAAGTTTTGAAAAATAATACGTTATGTGTTTCAGTTTACTGCTGAATCTGTTTTTTTAAATCTAAGTTGAGATTGTATTGCTCTTCAATAGGGATAATTTTTCTTTGTACTTTATTGATATCACTTCCTTCTTCTGACCATAAAAATGGATAAAAATTGAAAACCTGATCGCCTTGTAAAGCAATCACTTCTTTTTTCCAATCTTCCCATCGACTGCCTTCGTAATATTTGTCTAGGTCATTATTAAAACAGAATTCTAAAAATTGGGAATAAGTAATATCGAGAGGCTCGAATTCTAAATTATCTGGAGCAAAATAATATATTTTTCCAAGATCTGTTCCAAATGCACCTCCATTTAGCAAATAAAAGCCACCTAAGGCATCGTCGGCAATTAAAAGATGAGAAGGCGTTTCTCCAAATTCTTTAAAAGATTTTCCTTTGTTCCATTCGGGAAGGCTGCGATTTAATTTTGCGCTTCCCGAACCTAAAATTCTGATCCAGCCGTTATCGATTAAAATTCCGCCAGTTTTATACACAATTGCGCCCATGGGCGAGCTGGTTGTTACTTGCGTATGATACAAAGCGTCTTTTGCTTTTTGCGGATCTGCGGGAAGGATTTCAACTTTGTTTTTAGCAGAAGCGGTCCATTCTTTTATTAATTTCCATCCAGAATCATTTTGATCGATAAGTTCGTTTATAGGTCGCATTTTTGTTTGTGAAAAAGTTGTTGTAGTTAAAAATGTAAAGGCGAGTAGGGGTAAAAGTTTCATTGGTTTTTTTGGGTTAATATGGTTTAGTCATTATTCGAATTAAAACTCCTTTACGTTTTACAATGTTTTTGTAATCCCATTGAATTTCTTTGCTTTTCTCGAGCCAGCGTTTCAGATCTTCTTCATTTATTTGGCTGGCGTTTGTATATCGCATTTCGGCGGCTTTAAATGAACCTTCATTTTGAAGTTTTTCTTCATCAAAAGATTGTCCACTCCAGAAAAGCAACCGAACCGAATCTTTTAATTTGCTATAACCTACAATAGGATTTCCGTCTAGAAACCAGACAGGATGTGCATGCCAGATTTTGTTTTCGGCTTCGGCTAAGTTTTTATGAATAATTGCATAAAGAAAATCGCAGATTTCTTTATTTTCTGCTGTCTGATAATTATTGTATTCTTGAACCGTCATATCTTCAACCTTTAAGTTATTGTATCTCTTTTGTTAGTTCAAATAAAATATAAGTTCCATTGCCTGATTGTCCTCTCGATTTTTCTACAAATCCTTTTCTAAGGTAAAAATTAGTTGCTTTGGTGTTGCTTACAAGGCATTTAAGCGTAATTGGAAATGCTGTTTTCTGTATTGTGGCTTTTAATAATTGGGTGCCAATGTTTTTTCCTTGGTATGCATTATCAACGTAAAGATGGTGGATAAAATTGTTAGGCATCCAAATCGAAATAAACCCGACGGGAATATCATCTATAAGTGCACTCAGAATATATTCTCCCTGAGTTTGTTTGTCAAAATCTTCAAGTTTAAATTCGGATGTGTCTTGCTCTGTAAATGTTCGTTGTCGTTCTTTTAAGAAAATGGTTCTTAAAAGCGGTAAATTGACATTTTTTGCTTCTTCTACAACTACCATTTTCGAATTTACATTTAGTGTTCGTTAAGTGTAGGCAAGGTAAATAAAAAAATCCGACTTGTTTATGCAAATCGGATTTTGATGTATTTTATGGCTGAAGCTTTTTCATGAATTCATTCGAAGCCAGTTCCAAAGCTTTATAATAATTTCCTTTTTTAAGTTCGGGAACAGAATAAGTGCTTATTATGTTTTGTGTGTCTTCTGTACTTAATTTGTATTTTATAAAATCGACACTTATAACCTGAATTTGTCTTAATTTTTTACTTAAGATTATTAAAAGAGTAGGGTCTAATCGCGGGTCTTTTGATAGAAATTTATCCAGTTCCAATGTATATTCTTCCAAGGATTGGAATGGCGCATAAGATGGAGTTGTAATAACAACAATTTTATAAAGATATTTTTTTTTCGAAACCGTTTAGCGTAGAATTCAAAGACTGAAGTTCGGCTGGTGCCAGTATTTTTTCGAAGTCGTTGACACAGTCTGTAGATCCTGAAAAAGAGTTTTTTAACTGAGAAGCAAAATCAGTGTCGTTTTTTGTTTGGGCAGATAAAAGAACTGAAGATAACAGTACGAGCGTATAGAATAATTTTTTCATTCTGTGGCAGATTAGATTTGGTGCAGCAAAAGTAGCACATTCTTTATTTTAAACAGATGAAAAATAGAATAGTTTTGGTTTTAAGTTTAAAAAATATTGTGTCTTATAAATAAAATCCGATCTGTTTTTCGCAAATCGGATTTTTAAGTTTTTTATCGCAATAAAGGCAGCAAATGATCCCATTTTAATTCTTTAGCAAAATCTAAAGCAGTTTTGCCTGTTGCGGTTTTAGCATTTTTATCTGCACCAGATTCCAATAAAACTTCAACAGAAGTCTGATTTCCAGCAATAGTTTCACGATGTAGAAAAGTATATCCTAATTCGTCTTGACTTGATACTTCTTCAGGATTATTGGTAACGAATTCAATAAGACTTTCTTTCATGTTCTTGCTCATTGGGTGTTCGATCAGATTTTCGGGTTTTTCTTTTTGCTCATTTACAATCATAATATCATTAAAATCACCAAAATCAAGTCCCCAAGCTTCATCATGAGATTCTCTTTCATCGTCGCTCATCTCAGAACGCATTGCTTGAATTGTAAATGCCCCATAAGTTTGGCCATTAATAGCAAACAGCCAGTCAGTGATTTGATTGACCGGAATTGCAATTTCATCTCCGTTATTTACATTCGTCAATTCGTTCGGATCGTTTACTAATACTCCGTATATAGTTTCACCGTCAAAGTTTACATCGTTAATCCACATGTGCTCAACGACAGTTTCGTTGTCTATTTCTTGAGTAAAAGCTAATTTCACGCACGCGACGTCTAATCCAGGTACTATTCTTCTGTATTCCCAAGATAGCTCTCTCCAGAAATATTTAAAAGTTTCCTGAGCTTTTTTGTAAGCTTCAATCATTTTTGGGTTTTCCCCGTCGGCGTAGAATATTTTTGTTTCTTCCATTAGATATAATTTTAAATGATTCTTATAGAATTGAATAGTTTTAACGATAAAAAAACCGATTTGTTTCTGCAAATCGGTTTTTATCATAAGAAATAAATTTTAAAAATTCACATCGTCAGCAATATTTCCGCCCTGCTCTGCAGCAAATTTTGCGGCATATTCTTTTTGTTTTTGCTGCTGATAATCATGAAATTCTGTAATATCAGCTGAATTCCAGTTTTGGTTTTGTTCAGTCATCCATTGCATTGCTACAGATTGGAAATCGGCAAGATTAATTCCGAAATTTTCCAAAATCCATTGCGCACCATCGATTCCGTATTCGTATGCAGCTTGTCTTGCTCCAGCCAATTCTTCGTAGAAATAACGATCGCTTTTTATTCTTTCTAAATTGGCAGCGCCTTCTTCAGAAATTTCAGCTTTTAGGTTTTCTAGTTGAGGTACAGTTACATTTTCAGCATAATATTGTCCGAATAAAGTAGTAACGGTAAACGAAGTATCTTCGCCCATACGTTGTGGCCAGATTGTATTTAATTCTTCCCAAACCGCTGGTTCAAATCCCATGGCTTTGCAAACTTCCAGATAATCGATTCCAGCACTGATTTTAAGGCACATTGCCGTATAAGTTCTTAAATCAACACCGTGAACTGGCTCTAAAAACGGATTATTATCATCTGCTTTTACAAATCCAGAAGTTTGAACTCCTGTATATTTTAATGAATTTGCATGCTCAAAACGAATCATTTGGTCAGAGTCACAGTTATTCCATTCTGTATAAACCGTTCTTCTGTAGTTAAAATAAATGTTCTGAATATCTTTTTCGTCAAGGTTTTCTCCGCTTGCACGCTCATCTGCAATCCATGCTTCAGCTCTTTCAGCTACTTCATTATCAAAATCTTCAACAGTATAATGTGTTCCGTGCAAAGTTTCTGGATCGTATTCTACTTCTTGATAATTGTCTTCATAATTATTTTCATAATTGTCATTTGACGTCTGAGTCTCGTAATTCTGGTTTTCTTGTTTGTCTCCTGTTAGAGCTCCAAAAAGTTTTTTAAACATTTTTAAATTTTTTAAGGATTAATAAATTATAGGTATTGCAATTGATTTTGATACATTTTTTCGTTGTGCTCCTTTAAATCTGGTGTGATTTTATTCAACTCGTCATACATTGCTCTTAAATATTCCTGATGAAGTTTTGGAGCATTTTTAATGGCAAATTGTCTTTGTTCTTCCAAATCGTCCATTTTTAACTGAACTTCGTGAAGCACTTTTTTATCTTTTTCATGAATAATGCTCAAACTTAATTCATGTCGCTGATGATACAAATCACGTTCTTTGTCTTTTTCGGCTTCATAAGCTTCATACAGATGCGCTGTTCGCTGCTCAGCAAGATTTCTTGCAATATTCTGAAGGTTTCTACCAAGTGTGCTTGGTGCAAAGGTGTTTTGGGTCTGGCAATACGGACATGTAATATAGGTTTCGATTAAAAATATTTTCTCAATCACGATATTTCCACCACATTGCGTGCAGTTGAATTTGTTTTTAATGGCTTCGTATTCGTCTAATATTTTTTGATATTCGGTTTCGAGATCGCGTTCTTGAGTTTTGTCGATCTGTTTTCTCCAATAGTCATATTTATTTTCAAATTCGTTGTAACGATCAGAACAAGCGCTTCTAAAATCGGAAAGCAAATCGTGATGTTTGCTCAAAACTGAAATTTGCGAATTGAGATTATAATAAACGTCGTGTACTTTTTCTTCATAAACATCTCTCGCTTTTTCTCTAATGTTATTTAACTGGCCATTTACACCCGAATATACTCTGTGAAAAGTTCTTTTATAAATATCATCATCGCTTTGCATAATTTCTTTAAGCTCTGGAATTGCTGCTGTGGCAAATTCTTCCATTTTAGCTTCTAGTTTTTCTAAAAAGGCAAACCATCTTTGTTGATTTTCTTGAAGTTCTGAATACCATTCTGGAGTAGATTCTCCATTTTGACTGTCTTTTGATTTTTTGAATAATCCGAACACGCTATCTGATTTTTAAATTGAATTATCTTCTTTTTTGATATAAACTCCATCGGTAAGTTTTATGTTTAAAAACTCAAATCCGCAATAGGCACAATGCGTCAGTCCATCTTGTTTGGCTCTTCCAGCACCACAATTAGGACAGTCTTTGGCATTTATTTTGGCTTCTGTAATCTCCATTTCGCCTCCATAATTGGTTTGTTTTTGAGCATTTTCTTTAAGTCTGTTCAAAAACGAATTGACTTTTTTCTCTTCCATTACAATTGGCTTAATAATTCTGATTTTTTAGTTTTAAATTCATCTTCATCAATTAAACCAGCATCAAACAATGATTTTAATTTTTGAAGTTTGGAGGTTAAATCGTCTGTCGTTTCCTGTTTTGGATTTTCTTTATTCTGCTGTAGCTGATTTAAAAGGATTCCCATGCTCAAAGCATTTTGAGTTGCATCGTGCAAAGCAGTTCCTTTATCGCCAATAGCTGTAGCGGTATTGAATTTGGTAAATTTATCTATATCGGTTACCATATTCATATTGGTGATTTTATCGTAATGTGCTGTTACTTCTTCTGGTAAGGTTACGCTTGTAATGACAAACTGAGTGAGTTCGATTCCTAACTGCTCAAAATAAGGTTTAAGATAAGGTTCTATTTTTTTGCCTAATTGTGTAATGTTTCCCGCCACATCTGTAACCGTTATATTTTCATTGGCTAAAACTTCTCCGAATTTTGGAGCAACAAAATCTCTCAGTTGGTTTTGAAGTTCAAAAATGGTAAGTTGCTCATAAGTTCCTGCATATTGGCGAAAGAATTTTGCAGCATCAGAAATTTTAAGATCGAAACTTCCGAAAGCTCGAACTCTAATTTGACCAAATTGAGGATCATTTAATAGGATAGGAGCAGGAGTTCCCCATTTATTATTAATGAATTGATGTGTATTGAAAAAATAGATATCGGCTTTAAAAGGACTTTCGAATCCGTATTTCCAGCCTTTTAATTTACTTAGAATTGGAATGTTTTCTGTAGATAAAGTATGAAGTCCCGGAGAAAAAACATCAGCAAGTTGTCCTTCATTTAAAAGCATTGCATGCTGGCTTTCGCGAACGGTTAGCTTTGCGCCATTTTTTATTTCTTTATCTTCATCGGGAAACTTCCACATTAATAAGTTAGGATCGCTTGTCGTGGCTTCGATAATTTCTATAAAAGGTAATTTCATCACTTGTCTTATTTAAAAAGAATAAAAATAATGATTTAGATAGTGTGACAAAATTTTCTTACGTAAAGTTTTAAACAAATTTTTGTTTGGTTTATTTTTCCTAACGTTGAAATAATGAAAATAGGAGAGATGTAATTACTAGGAATAAAAAAATCCGATTTACTTTTAGTAAATCGGATTTTATAAATTGAGAATTATATATAACCGTAAAACGGTATATTTTACAAGTGAATTACTTCGCCGTAAGCATCAGCCACAGCTTCCATAACAGCCTCGCTCATTGTTGGGTGAGGGTGGATAGATTTAAGGATTTCGTGACCTGTAGTTTCTAGTTTACGAGCTACAACTGCTTCAGCAATCATATCTGTAACACCAGCACCAATCATGTGGCATCCTAACCATTCTCCGTATTTAGCATCGAAAATTACTTTTACGAATCCGTCAGCATTTCCAGCAGCTTTTGCTTTTCCAGAAGCTGAGAATGGGAATTTACCAATTTTTAATTCGTAACCTTTTTCTTTTGCTTGTTTTTCTGTTAAACCTACAGAAGCAATTTCTGGAGTTGCATAAGTACAACCAGGAACGTTTCCGTAATCGATTGGTTCTACATGAAGACCTTTGATTTTCTCCACGCAGTTGATTCCTTCAGCAGAAGCTACGTGAGCTAAAGCTTGACCTGGAGTAACGTCTCCAATCGCATAATATCCTGGAATGTTAGTTTCATTGTAAGCGTTTACTAAGATTTTATCTCTGTCAACAGCGATTCCAACTTCTTCTAATCCGATGTTTTCAATGTTTGTTTTAATTCCAACAGCAGAAAGTACGATATCAGCTTCTAAAACTTCTTCTCCTTTTGCAGTTTTAACGAAAGCTTTAACTCCAGCTCCTGTTGTATCGATACGCTCAACAGAAGAGTTAGTCATTACTTTAATTCCTGATTTCTTCAAAGAACGCTCAAATTGTTTTGAGATATCTTCGTCTTCTACAGGAACTACGTTTGGCATAAATTCTACGATAGTTACATCAGTTCCCATTGAGTTGTAGAAGTGAGCGAATTCAACTCCGATTGCTCCAGAACCAACAATAATCATAGATTTTGGTTGAGTCGGCAATGTCATTGCCTGACGGTATCCAATTACTTTTACACCATCTTGAGGTAAGTTTGGCAACTCGCGAGAACGAGCACCAGTTGCGATGATAATGTGATCAGCGCTATATTCTGTAACTTTATTGTCTTTATCAGTAACGTCAAGTTTTTTTCCTGGTTTTAGTTTTCCAAAACCTTCGATAACGTCAATTTTGTTTTTTTTCATTAAGAATTGAACTCCTTTGCTCATTCCTTCCGCAACACCACGGCTGCGTTGAATAACTGCAGGGAAATCTTTATCAAATTCAGAAACTTTCAATCCGTAGTCAGAAGCGTGCTTAAGGTAGTCAAAAACTTGAGCAGATTTTAAAAGCGCTTTTGTTGGGATACATCCCCAGTTAAGGCAAACTCCACC
>Ga0307416_100000956_pt1 | contig 15255 bp, 9 predicted proteins | sample DK1Cmetagenome_2_FD_203821 | JGI IMG/M metagenome (GOLD analysis project Ga0307416, IMG submission 203821) | Maize rhizosphere microbial communities from greenhouse at UC Davis, California, United States - DK15-C-3 | ecosystem: Host-associated > Plants > Roots > Rhizosphere > Soil | place: USA...
GCCATTCGGGCTGTCGAACCACCCAGCCGCTTTGAGCATCCAGGGAGGAACCGACGCCATGGCCTTCTCGTCCTTGAAGAGAATCGGGAACACCGTCTTCGCCATGGCCGGCAGGCCCACGCCGCTTGCCAGCGAATATACCACGCCCGCCAGCATTCCGCCGAGGAAGGTCCACTTCACCTCGAAAAGCAGGTGGTAATACCGTTTAAGATTTTTCATGCCGCCGTGCCGCCCGCATTCAGGCCGCAGGGGCTGCCCGCGACGCTACCCCCCGTGCCGACCCCGGCAAGCCTCGATTTGGCGGGGGAAAATGCCGCTTTAGCCCGTTGTGGAGCGGAGAGGGGCGATGGCAAAAAACTTCACGAGGCTTTCCGACGGATCCCCGCTCACAGGGATGAGTCCATGAGCGGAACTGTTAAAAGCGGCCGCCGAGACAAAAGAAGTTCATGCTTGGAGGGATGAGGCCGGTTTTGTGACATCATTTCCACCTTTGTCGGTTAGATGAGGGTTGCCGATGGCAAGAGCGGAAGATAAGTGCGCGCCGCCCGCCATGAAGTATTACGACAAGGTCGCCACGGTCCTCATTTTGCAGATGGCCATGCTCCACACGCACGTGTTGGGAGCGCAGTTCTTCGAACCTTTCGACGCGACTTCTCCTGAGTGGGAAGTATTGAGCGGATCGGCGTCGAGCGTCAGCGGCCAGACCGGCGCGGTGGGCAATGCATTGAAACTCGCCACCACGTTGCCCGGCCAAGCCGAGACCCGGGTGACCCGCGCGATCACCGGTTGGAACCAAGCCGAGCCGGTCGCTTTCATCGACTTCCTCATCAAGCCGGCCGCCAATCCGGAGGGCAGCATGGCTTCGGTCTATGTCAACGGCACCCAGATCGCGTTCCAAGTTCCGGCGGGCAGCACCGAAGGCCAAATCTGGGCTTACCACGGCAATGACGACGACGCGACCGGCGCTTCCGAGCAATGGCTGAAATCACCCGCGACCTACACGATTTCCGCTTCGACCCAACAGGCCACCGCGTTCACCCGCCTGACCCTGCGTCACGATTACCAGCGCAAGATCTGGGATCTGTTCGTCGACGGTAAACTCGCCGCCGCCAATCTCGGCTTCGACGGCCGCGAAGCGAACCTCGCTTCCATTGAATTCTACGGCAGCGATGTGGCCGATTTGCACATCGACGAGTTGCAAGCGGACCCGTCCAACCTGCTCTTCCCCGATGCCGACAAGGACGGCCTGCCCGATGCCTGGGAAACGGCCAATGGCTCCAACCCAAATCTCTACGACCGCGATTCGATCAAGCCGGGCACCGGCAAATCGTTTCTCGAAAACTATGCCGCTTCGTTATGGACGGCCACCGTGCCGAACGGCGCCAATGGCGGCGGCGCGTCGAGCGCCTCGATTCCGCCGCTGACCGTGCTCGCCGCCCACCAAGCCGTGGGTTCCTTGAAGGGCTCTCTTTCCGTTGGTGGCGACGGTTCCGCGTCGTACTCGATCCCGATCGACATCCCGAAAGGCACGGCGGGCATGGAGCCGAAGCTTTCGCTTAACTACTCCAGCGGCGGCGGCAATGGCATGTATGGCGTGGGCTGGAGCCTGGGTGGCTTGCAAAAGATCACCCGCGGCCCCGCCAGCGCGGCGAAGGATGGCAACTACGACCCGGTCGACTTCGACGAATACGACCGCTACTTCCTCGATGGCGAACGCCTCATCTGCGTGGCGGGCACCTACGGCTCGCCCGGCTCCGAATACCGCACCGAGATGGATTCCTACGCGCGGATCACCCTCAACGGGACCGCACCCGGCAATTACTGGTGGAAGCTTGAAACCAAGGCCGGTCTGATCGTCGAACTGGGCAACACCGCCGACTCGCGCGAGGAAGCGGTGGGGGAAAACGGCACGGCGAGCCCCGGCATTCTTTCCTGGAGCGTCAACCGCGTGGCCGACACCTGCGACAACTACTACGCGATCCAATACGTCACCGATGCGGCTACCGGCTATTCCTCGGTCGACCGCCGGGTGAGCCGCCTCGACTATACCGGCGGACCTGGCCTGAACCCGTACTGCTCGGTCGAGTTCGACTACGAAACGCGCCCGGACCAAGGCCGCGCCTTCACCCCGCATGCGGGCTATCTGGTGACCAAGCGTTTGGCGAAAGTCCGGGTGAAAACCGGCGATTACACCAACCATAGCTACCGGCTTGCTTACCAGAACTCCTGGCAAAGCGGTCGTTCGTTCCTGACCTCGATCCAGAAGTTCGCCAACGACGACAACGCGCTGGGCATTCCGGCGTCGACCTTCACCTACGATGGCTTGGCGCAAGGACAACCGATCTGGCAGGACAGCGGCGCTTCGAAATGGCCCACCTACGGGTCTGGCTGGGATGCGTCGCAGGGCGTCAATTCGATGGTGACGCTTGGTGAAACCCCCAACGAAGTGCTCTTGGATGGTGACGCGGCAAGAGTATGGACCTTGCCATCTAGCGTAACGTTGGCAACCGACACGAAGCTGACGTTCAAGTTCAAAGCCGAGAACTTCGTGACCGGGGCCTACATCGGCTTGGACACCGACGGAACCTATCAGTCGAGTCCCGCGCGCCTATGCCTGATCCGTGGCAGCGGTTCGCCGGTCTCGACTTCGACGATCTCCCGAGCGCGGGAAGCCACTTACGCGCCGGACGCCACGGGTTGGCAGACGATTACCTTCGATGTAGGGGCGATTGCCACCGGCGCGCATTCGCATCTGGTGCTGGTCAACGTCGACAATTCCAGCAGCGACGGAGTGTCGACCGCTACGTTTAAGGACATCCGAATTTACAATAGCGGCACTCAACAGCCCACCGATGTTACGCCGTTGTCGTTCACCTCCGGAGGAGAACTCCCTCAGCTAAACGATGGAACTGACGATTGGGGGATCCGTTTTATCGATTTGGATGGCGATGGCCTGAGCGAACTCTGCGACTGGCATGCGATCAATTTCACGCTCAGCTCCGATGGAACGAGTAGTGGCGGTTTCCCCGTTTATCGCGTGAATCCGCAAACGATTGGCCAGGTCTACCGCAATGTGGGCGATGGTTTCCTGGCGGATCCGGCGCTTCTTCCGCCCACTACATTGCCTCTGTCATGCCGCAAGACTGATCAGACTGCGCTGATGTACAACAAAAAACATCATCTGTTCGCTTCGCCAACGGACATCAATGGGGATGGGATGCCTGATCTATTGGCCTCCACGAACGTTAAAAAGATCGGGTCTTCTACCGACGGTGGCTCGCTGTGGAACGATCTGACTTTTTACACATGGTCGAACGGCTCATGGCAGGAACTTTCAGCTTACAAACTTCCATTTCGGCCTAAGAATCTTATCTACGATACGAATTACGGCGGCAAAAATCGTGACCATCATTATGAATGGCTCGACCTGGATGCGGACGGGTATACGGATTTGCTTTTTCACACGACGGGTGCGGGCCAACTGGTAAGCCCATCTGACGAAACCGTCGTTTTATTGGGGACTAATTCCACCAGCGCTTGGCTCAACAAAGTCCATCTCGGCCAAGGTTGGGTCCGCCGGGACGAACTTGGCTTGCGTGAGCCGTTGCAGCTCACGTTTCCGGACGCAAAAGACAAAGGCCGCCGTTTGCAGGACATCAACGGGGACGGTAGGCCGGACATGGTTGAAGCGATCTCAGACGGCGATGTGCAGCCTCGCCGTTCTTACTTCCTGAACGCCGCCGCCAATGGTGCGCTTGCCGGTTGGAATTCTACCGCGGGGCAGGAAAATCCGCCGGTTTCTCTATGGGACTTGCCCGCCGTCGACGATGTATGGGATGCGTGCGCTTCCATTGTCAGTCATACCGGTGTGTCGCGAGCTACTCAATTGGTCGATTTGAACGGCGATGGTTTGCCCGATCTCGAGCGGAGCACCCTGAATGCCGGCAACAACATCAAGACGGCGGCCTGGCTCAATCATGGTGCCGCGCTCGGCCGTTGGGTTCCGGAACCCCAGGTTTCCACCCAGGTTCTTCAAACCGGGACATACCGATGGCAGAACCCTTTGAATGTGGAGGAAAGCGGCGTCCATATTCCGGTGGGTTATGAATGGTCGGATCTCAACGGCGACGGCTTGGTCGATTTGTTCTATGCGAACCACGACATGGGCTACACGACTCGCCCGGATAATCAGGCGCTGATCAATACCGGCAGCGGCTGGCTCGAGCGACCGGAATGGGGCTCGCCAGGTACAACGCGGATCCACACTGGGAGCACCGATCGCGAAAATGGCCGACGCCGCGCGAAACTCCAGGATCTCAACGGCGACGGATTCCCGGACCTGATCACCGGTCTGATCAACGACACTCAGAAAGTCTGGCTCAACCAGTGCAAAAAAGAAGTGCTCACATCCGTCACCGACGGCTTCGGCACAAACCTTGGCATCGAATACAAGCGCCTCAACGATCCCACGCCGGTCGCCGGTGGCACATCGCGCGTCTTCCAACCCTATACTGGCACCTTGCCCGCCGGCCAAGCCGTCTCCTGCGGTCCGCAACTGGTCGTTTCCCGCCTGATCGAGCCCGACGGCCTCGGCGGCCAAACCATCGCCCGCCACTACTACGGCGACTTGCGTAGCGACCGAACCAACGAGTCTTCGCTCGGTTTCGGCTGGACCGAAGTTTACAAGGATCTCTACCCGGCCGCCGGCGGCGTGATCCCGCGCGGCTACACCCGCACCGAAACCGCCCGCACGTATCCATTCGGCGGCAGCGTGCTGAAGAGCGAATCCTACGTACACGTCGGCCAAACCGACTCGCGCCTGCCGGGCGTCACCCCCGGCTATAAATGCGTTTCGCGGGAAACTTCGACCTATGGTGAACTGGCCACCACCCCAGGCATCGGCGGCACCGTGCGCCGACCAGTGCAGATCGGTTCGATTAGCTCGCGCTTCGATCTGGATGGCTCCGAGACGGTGGATGGCACCCTGATGTCCCGCACCACCGCGACTCAGAGCGTGGCAGACTTCGATGCCTATGGCTTTGTCAAAGCCTCGACTGTCACCGCGTTGGACGGCTCCAGTGTCGCCACCACCAACACCTACGCTCACCACACCGTTGGCAAATGGCACCTCGGTCGCTTGCTCACCTCAAGCGTGACCAAAACTGCCGCGGGCAAGGCCTCGTCCACGAAGAGCACGGCCTTCACCTACAGTTCCAGCACCGGTTTGTTGGAAACGGAAGTTGTCCAGCCAGGGCACGCTCAAGCCGTTATCACCACCTACACCCACGACACCAGAGGCAACGTCACTTCAAAGGCTGTCAGCACTGCGTCGGATGGCACCCGTACGGTCTCCACGGACTACGATCCTGACGGCAGATTCGCGATCAAGGAAACCACGGCTCTTGGCTTCACCACCACCAATTACGATTACCAGAAAGCACTGGTGATTTCGACCGTGGGGATCGACGGGGTGGAGGACTCGGAAACCACATACATTTACGACGCCTACGGCACGCGAAAGGCCGTCAACCATCCTGACGGCACCAGTTCCGCGGAAATTACCCGCTACGCTAGCAATGCCAGCCTGCCCGGCCCGGTCGCCAGCCAGCTTGGCGGCCAAACGATTCGTTGGGCGAAAACCGCCCAATCCTCCGGGACGCCGTGGGCCAGCGTCTATTACGACGCCATGGGCCGCGAAGTGGCCAAGGAAACGAGCATCCTCACCAGCTTCGACGGCACCGCCTCGGTTTGGCGCGACGTTTACGTCGTTACCCAGCACGACAACCGCGGCCGTAAGGTGAAGGCCTCGCAACCATTCTTCGCGGGCGAAACGCCACTGTGGACCATCATTGGCTACGACCCGGTCGATCGCCCCATGCTGACGGTCTATCCGGACAGCACCAGCAGCACGCAGGGCGTCGACGCGGTTGTCTTCCACTCCCGCACCACGCTCAATGGTCAGCCAGTCGCTTGGTCGCAGATCCAGAATCGCAACGGCCAGCTGCTCGAACGTTGGGAAGACCAGCACGGCCGGATGGTCCAAAGCAAAGATCCTTCCGGGCAAACCACTGCTTTCAGGCACGACGTCGAAGGCCGTCTGGAAAAGGTCGAAATCGACGGCATACGCCTGCTGACTAACACCTGGGACATCTTTGGCCGCAAGACAGGGGTGGACGACGTCGACGCCGGTGTCTCGTCTTCGACCTATAATGCCTTTGGGGAAGTCGTTTCCACCACTAACGCGCTCGGGCAGACGACAAGTACCACATACGACTCCCTCGGTCGGGTGGTTTCGGTGACCAAACCCGAAGGCACCTACACCACCACCTACCGGACCGAGATTCCCATTGGGAAACCCGCTGGCATCACTGGCAGCAACGGCTACAGCGAGTCCTTCACCTACGACAACTTCGGCCGGGTGATTTCTACCAGCACCACCCGCTTCGGGGAGACCTTCACGACCCAGACGACCTACGACGCGCTGGGCCGGGTTTCCTCCGAAACCGACGCCGGCGGACTGACCCTCGTCCACGACTACGACACGGTGTTTTCGGCCAAGGTCCGCACCCGCGAAACCGCGACCAACACTACCCTGTGGGAGCCGCGCGCGGTCGATTCGCAGGGCCGGATCATCCAACAAAAGCTCGCCCATGGGGTGGAAACGATCCGCACGCCCAACCCGGCCAACGGCACGCTGACGTCCATCTATTCTGCCCGGCAAGGCCAGGTGCTGCAAAACCTCACCTACACTTGGGACGCGAACGGCAGCCTCACCTTCCGCGCTGATTCGCTCGCCGGTCGCAACGAGACCTTCGGCTATGATAGCCTCAACCGCCTGACCTCGGCCACCGTCGCCGGGCAAACCGCGGCCAACTACACCTATGCGGCCAACGGCAACCTGCTCACCAAAGCAGGCGACACCCTGACCTACGGCGGCTCGCGCATCCACGCCGTCACCGCCGCCACGATCAAGGGCGAGAGCCGCATTTACGCCTACGACGCCGCCGGACGGGTTACCTCCGACACCGCCCGCACCTACGGTTGGAGTTCCTTCCACCAGCTCGCCTGGGTCAGCCAGTTGAGCTGCCCGCGGTTGAAGAGCTTCGATCCTCTCGACGCCGCGTCTTCCGGCCTGCCCGGTATCGCCCAAGCCGTCCAATACCTGCCGTCGCAAGGCGTCGCCCAATTCGACTTCGACGCCGCCGGTTCACGCGCCCGCCAATTCCTCGTGCGGACCTTCGACGACACCTCGACGGCCGACGTCACCACGCTCTACCTCGGCAGCTACGAACGGGAAATCCACCGCACCACGGCGGCGGGTTCGTCGACCCCGGTGACGCAGAAAACCCTGCACCGCCACAATCTCGGCGGGGCGATTTACACGGTCGAGCAAACCCCGGGCAACAATCCCGTCCACAAGCTCGCCACAATCCTGACCGACCACCTCGGCTCGACCGACATGCTCATCATCGGCACCTGGAACGGCAGCGGGTGGAGCAACTTCCAGTCCGAGCGCCAGAGCTTCAATCCCTGGGGCGAGCGCCGCAACGCCAGCACCTGGGCGGGGCTTCGCACCAACGCCAATTCCGACCGCCAAACCAGCGGCGCGGATTACAAGCGTGGCTTCACCGGCCACGAGATGCTCGACGACTTCGGCCTGATCCACATGAACGGCCGGATCTACGACCCGGAACTCGGCCGTTTTCTCAGCACCGACCCGTATGTGCAGATCCCGGAATTCAGCCAGAATTTCAATCGCTACTCTTACGTCCTCAATAACCCGCTGACGCATACCGATCCAAGCGGGCATTTTATTCTTCACTATCTACATAATAAATTTGCGAAGTGGGCAAGCAAATACCCATGGATCGGACAGGTCGCGGGGATTGTCGTTGGCGTCATCGTAAGCTTTTTTGCAGGCCCCCGCGTTGGCGCAGCTGCCGGCGCTGCGATTAGCACGAAGTTGCAAGGCGGAGACTTCGGAGACGTTGTGCGTGCGGCCGGAACAGCTTATATAACAGCATCCATATGTGAGGGAGTTCTTCATGGCATGGGAGTTGACGCCCAGAGTTCCTGGGTAGGAGTTGGCCAAGCGGCAAGAGACGGAACTCTCACGGCCTCTGCTGTCGGCACCGCTACTGCCCAGACGGCTCTCCATGTCGCCGGGCATGGAATCGTTGGGGGGCTTTCGCAAGTCGCGCTCGGTGGCCGCTTTGAAGATGGCTTTATTGCGGGAAGTGTCTCCGCGTTGGCTACGGATCTAGGAATTTCCGGAAAACTGAGGCTTGGAACGGAAGGCGATTGGTCTGACCTTTCGAAGGTGTTTGCCCGAACGGCAGTTGCTGGGGTCGTCGGTGGGACGGCTTCGGCGCTTGGCGGAGGAAAATTTGCGAACGGAGCTTACACGGCAGCGTTCCAGCATTTGGCGAATGGAGAAGCAGGCCGAGCGATTCAAAGAGAGCTGCTAGAACAAAGAATTTCATTGGTAGACCATGCACGCAGTCAAATAGGAAGTACGGCTTGGGCTCCAAATAATTGGCGGGGATTCTATGCAGGAACCATATTTGGAACATGCAGTTGGGTGTCCTTAGCATACAAATGCAATGTTTTTGTTGGACAGATGATTCAGCGCGCCGCAATGTGGCAAGGGTTCGCTACTGATAGGCCCTTCAGACCTTATCTGAAAGCCGGCGAGTGGTATGACAAAGGGTCCCGAGGTTGGGAGTTGACGACCGACCCGCAAATAGGAGATGTCGCAACTGACGGCTCCCATATAGGAATCGTGTCAGGAAAAAGCACGACGATTTCAGCGGCCGGTAGCGGCATAGTCGTCGAAAACGACTGGGGATTCCGGCAAGGGCAAAAAGCCGAGCCTCGATTTTATAGATACGTTGGACATCCTTTATATGAATAAATATTTATTTTTCATTTTTATGTTAATGACGGGATGCGAAAGGGCTTGTCACGGGGATCCATTCGAATGGGTTCAAAATGGTGACATCAAATGCCTTAAATTTTTTTTGGAGGGAGGAGGGGATCCCAATTTGATTTCAGATGAAAAAGGCACCCTGCTTATATATGCCATGAACAATAAAAGCTTGAGGCCTCATGAGGTGCTGGAGGTGTTGCTGGATTTTGGTGCTGATCCGAATAGAGCATGTAAAGGTTTTGATCCTCCTTTAGTTTCCGCTGCAAGGTGGGCTGATGAAGTGTCAGTAAAGATGCTTTTGGATAAAGGTGCTGATAAAAACATCCTAGGGGTGGATGGGAGATCGGCAATGGATAATGTTGGCGAAGGTGGCGCTGCTACTGCTCGTATTCGTCATATGCTTAAAAAATAAATGTTGCGGACCGAGCTGATATCGTCACGTGATCGGAAGGGGTCGGTTCTCACATTTTGGCATTACGAGCCTCGGCTAACTTAATCAAAGGGGTCGGTCCCAAACTTCGAACATTGACGGCGCGATCCGGCTTTTGTTAGGCAGGTGAATGGCGAGGCCCTTGCGTTACGAAGCGGCGGGAGCGGTGTATCACGTGATGGCTCGTGTCGACGGGGGCAAAATCGTGTTTGAAGACGATCGGGATCGATTCGCCTGGCTCGAATTGATGGAGCGCGCTTGCGAGAGATTCGGTTTGCGGCACACGCCTGGGTGTTGATGGGCAACCATTTCCACTTCCTGCTGGAAACGCCGGAGCCGAATTTGGTGGTCGGCATGAAATGGTTGCTCGGGGTGTTTTCACAGGACTGGAACCGTCGCCGGTTGCGGCGCGGCCACGTGTTTCAAGGACGCTACAAGGCGGTGGTGGTCAACGGCGAAGCACGCGATGGTTGATATTTCCGCGTCGTCGCCGATTACATCCATCTCAACCCGGTCCGGGCTGGGTTGGCGGCTGGCGACACGGACAAGCGTCTGAAAGATTGGAAATGGAGCAGTTTCCCGACGTATGCGGGCGGCAGGTGTCCGGCGTGGCTTGAAACCGGGCGGGTTTTACGGGCTTTCGCGCTGTCGGAGGACGGGCGTGGGGGCAAAGCCTATGGCACTTATCTGCAGGCACGGGGCAAAGACCGGGCGGCGGTGGCGTCGGAAGAGGCGCTCAAGGAATTGCGACGTGGCTGGTGTCTGGGAGAGAAAAGCTTCGCGACCAAGGTGCTGGAGGGGCTGGGTGGAACGAATTCCGGACGGAAGAAAGCCAGCACGGGAGGAGAAGTCGCGCGGGAACATGGCCAAGCGGAAGCGGAGCGACTGGCGACAAGGGGGTTGGAAGCGCTTGGCTTGCCGATCGAGCCTCCGGATCTTGCGGGCCGCGGCAAGTGGACGGAGGAAAAGACGCTGCTGGCCGCCTTGATTCGGAAGCGTACGGGAGTGCGGAACGCGTGGGTGGCGTCGCGCTTGGCGATGGGTCACGAAGTGATGGTGACGCGCGCGGTGAGAAGGGTGCGGGAAAGCCCCGCCCTTGGGAAAAGGCTGGCTGAGTTGGAAGGACGAGTATGAGTTCATCTCTGCGATTCGCTCCCCCCTAGGAATGGGTTATGGACTCTGAAAGTTCGAATTTTGGGACCGACCCCCAAGGTTCGACCCCCAAGGTTTTCGACCCCCATGAGGTTGGCCCAGAGGCTTCTTCGTGTTTGCTCTTTCAGCACCCAACCTCAAGGAGATAAGGGAGATGCTAGGTGCTTGACAGGGACTGAGGCGAAATCTAGCCACGAGCGCTCCGCATATCATGTTGAAGAAATTCTGGTCTCGCAAACGCACCTTGGGGGACACTCAGCCTCTACCAAACGTTCTTTTGTGCCGCGCGTTCCGGCAGGTGGTCGACGAGCCCGCGAGCATTTTTACGGACCTCGGCCGATGGAGGAAGTTGGCGTTGTTTGGAACGCTCAATTCCACACTCCGTGAGCATACAAATCAGTTCTCGGATTTGCCTAGTGTGGCCTTTCAGTGGGCCGAGAAAAAGGCTCTTCGCGAGGAGCGGGTCACCCTGTTCTGCGAGCACGGCTGGTTGCCAAGGCAGGGATACCAGATTTCGTCGCGAGGCTGTAATCAACGGCATCACATTTTCCAACTATGCGAAACCGCGAATCCGGACGCCTTTGGGCCTTCGGATCTATCGGAAAAGCTCGAACGACTGAAACTCTCCTATCCCAAACCCGCGAAGGTTGCCGACTTTGGAGACGAGGGGTTCTTCTTGTTTTCGTTGCAGCTCGTCACGGATTTGAATCTAAAGCGTTCGAACACGGAGTTCGCGGATTTCCACGCGTCCTCGAAGGCGAGCCACTTACTCGTTTCCGAAATCAGCGCTCTGCTCGAACAAGTGGCACCGAAGACGAAAGTCGTTTTCGTTCAGCATCCTTCCGATGCTTCGAAGGAGACACCGGCTTTGCAAGGACGTCACGAGTATCTTCCGAACACGAAAAAACTGCGGACGTTGGATCTCGCTCTTTCGCCGCAGTGCCGGGGAGTCTTGACGATCAACTCGAACAGTTTGAACGAAGCGCTTTTGTTCGGATTGCCGGTCTTTCAGCTCGGCGATTTCCTGATGCCGAAGTTTCCGAACATGCTTTTCCCGTATACGCTAGAAGCGTTTTTGGAGGATCCCCAGCACTGTCATGCGCTCGCGCGGGTGGACTTTTATTTATCCACCGTTTTGGAAAACCAATGGAGCTTGGAGCGCTTGAGCGATCCCTTGGCTTTGCGGTCGCTGATCACCCGCGAGGTCGATCGATTCCGAGCGACGAATTAAAGCAGTTGCCGGACACGCTCAATCAATCCAGCGGCGAACTTGGCTTGGCTTTTTGCGATGGGTTCGGGTTCGAAGGATGCGCTGGAAATTGAGATTCCCCGAGTTGGATGGAGCGTGGCACGACCTTCACGTTCGAGCCTCTCCAAATACCGGGCGTAAATGGAGTCCGCCTTCAAGCGGCAGTCCGCCGGGCAAATGATTCCGGCATGTTCTTTGACGGCGATGGCCTCGGAAACCATCGTCATGCTATCACGGGTAACGAACACCCCTTCGCCTGCGGAGAGGAAAGCCGCCAATCCTTTTTCGGGGTTGGTGCCCCACCAGATCGCCTCGCGAATCACCGAGGGGTCAAGAATCGAACGCAGGAGGTTTTCGGTTTCAACGCCTGTTCTGCGAGAAGTCGAAATCAACCATTGGATGCCATGAAGCCTCGCCAGGCGATTCATCTCGGTCGCGAGTTCGCGCCATTCTTCGGCCGTGAAAACATGGGTGGAACTGGTACCGCCCAAGACCATCGTCCAGCAGTTTGCGGGAGGGCCGTCCGGCCACCGGCATTGCGCCGCAGCAGCGGCTCTTTCGCTTGATTGTCCGGTTTCGACTAAAGGGACGATCATTTCATTGGGGAGGTCCATGGTCGCGGGCAACACCACCAGATCGAAGTAGTCCGATCGTGGTCGTTCGATGGAACCGAGAAACAAACTCGGCGCGCCCGTAAGCCGTTTCAGTAATCGGCAAAGAGGAATGGTCTTGCTGCCGCTGGTGACAATGAGGTCCGGCTTGCGACGAGGAAGTTCGACTTCCGGATAGATGACCTTGGCGACCTTCGGGAGCAATCCGGAGGGCACCCAGCGGGAACCGCGCCGGATCAGGCTTCGCAGCAGTCCTTTGCGGGTGCTTTTGCCCGAAATCCACACGCACTCGGCGCCGGTTTCCTGCTGGAAGATCCGGCCTATGCCTTCCACTTGGGTGGTATGGCCGGGAATACCGGGATCGATGAGCCACAGATTCGTGACATTTCGTTTGTTGCCGTTAGCGAAGGCGAAGGAACTCATACGATCCGGGAAGCGAAGCGAGGATGGGGTGGGATTTTGAGTTGGATTTTGGGGATGACAAGAGCATCTCGGGATTGCCTTGTGTAACTGCCGAGAGAAAGATCCGCGTCGCAGGTTCGCGGTGTCCAGGTTGCCATGAAATTCGCCATCATCATTCCCACCTTCAATCGACCGGCGTTCCTAGTGCGGGCGGTCCGGTCGGTGCTGGCCCAAACTTACCCGAATTGGGTTTTGGTGGTGTGCGACGATTGTTCCACCGTAAATTATAGCGAAGTGGAGTCCTGGCTCAGCGATCCGCGCATTTTCCTCGTGCGTACCGAGAAGAATGGCGGTTGCAACGCGGCACGAAATAAAGCCATCGACAAAGCGTTCGAGCTCAAGGCCGATTACATCCTGACGACATTAGATGACGAGGACGAGTTGGACCCGTTCTGCTTGGAAAAGGCGGCTCAGGAAATTGAAGCGCACCCGCAATATGGTTGGTTTATTTCCAATTCGTATGGGGCGGATAAATCCTCTTCCCGTTCGATTTCGCAAGCGCAGGAGTTCGATTGGATTGACGACTATATGTATGGGAAGTCTTTGCGTGGGGATAAGGCGCAAATCATTTCGATGGAAGTTCTAGGTTCCATCCGATTCGATGCCCGCTACCGATCATCCAACATGTGGCCGTTCTTTCTGCCTTTGGCTGCGAAGACCAAAATATGGGGTTATCCGTATCTTTCTCTCAAAAAGGATTATTTGGAAGGCGGGATCACCCGCAGCGTCAAATTTGCGCCGAAATCCTATCGTGTGATCTACTCTCGGTTCGCCAAGCATGCATACTGTGTTTATTTGCGTCCCGGCAACTGGCATGCATATAAATATTTATTCCTTGAGTTAGTGAAGAGCCCTGGTCGTATCCTGGGGGTGTGGATTCGATATGGAAAAGCGGGAAAATAAAAAATTACATTGTGCAACCTGCGATGAATTTTGCACGGTGAGTGTTTTTGGTTTGCCGGCCGTTCTTCCTCTCTGTTAATTCTCATTGGGCTTGCGAGCGGCTGGCTTCAATGGTATTAATTATGAAATGGGGCGACCTACATAAAAGCTTGAATTTTATCCCTTATTATTGGAATTACATGACTAATTCCAAGCTTCGTGCGATTGCCGACAATCCGGTGTTTGTGGTGGGCTGCGGACACAGCGGCACGACTTTGTTGCTGAGAATCATCGGTTCACATCCTCAGATACATCCTATTTTGGACGAGAGTTCTGTTTTTGCGAAAAAACGTTGGTTTGAACTTCGCGAATTCGATTTTGCTGCGTTACGGGATGGCAAGAAACGATGGGTGGAGAAAACCCCAATTCATATTCGCTATATCGAAAGGATATTTAAAAAGCGGCCTGAAGCTCGGGTGATTATTATCGTTCGGGATGGTAGAGATGTGGCCGATTCCATCCGGGCTCGAAAAGGTTCGCTGGAGAAGGGAATTAAACGTTGGGTGGTGGATAATTCCGCAGGTGAAAAATGGTGCTCTGATCCTCGAGTGCTAAAGCTTCGTTATGAAGATTTGATCTGTGATTTCGAAAGGCAGGTTAAGAACATTTTGAGTTTTATTGGTGAGGTTTACCACGAGGATGTCGCAAAGTATCACCAAAAACTTCAGCATCCGTTGGGGTTTGCTCGTCCAGAAACCGTGGCCAACCAAGATCATTTAAAATATCGAATGTGGCAGGTTTCTCGGCCTCTATTCGATGGTAGGGGGCGTTGGGTGGGTAACTTTAGCGAAGCCGATAAAAAGCTTTTCAAGGAAAAGGCGGGCGAGATGTTGATTCGCTATGGTTACGCCGAATCGAATGATTGGTAGGGGCTACGATTCAAGAGTGCGAGCCGCCAACCGGTCGCAGGAAAAAGCAATTTCCTCCTCGCTCACTCCGATCGGCGGGGTGAGGGCGAGGACGTGGCCTTCGGGGGCTTCGGGCATGAGCAGGATGCCTTCTTTCAGGAGGGCTTGGACGAGTTCGATACAGTGGTCGCCGGCGGGCGAGCCGTCGGGATGGCGGAACTCGATCGCTTGCATCAGGCCGTGGCCGCGGATTTCGTGGACCAGCGGCAGGCCTCGTAGTTCATTCAGGGCGGAGGAAAGCATCTCGCCCGTGCGCTTGGCCGCCGCGGTGGTTTCGGGCTTCGCGTGTTCGTCGAGCGAGGCGATGGCCATGGCGCAGCCGAGTGGATTGCCGAGGAAGGTGCTGGTGTGCAGGGCTTCGCCGTGGGTTTCGGGCCACGCGTCCATGACTTCGGCCTTGCCGACGCAGGCGGAGAGGGGGAAGCCGCCGGTAAGCGCTTTGCCGAGGCAAAGGAGATCGGGCACGACGCCCCAGTGGTCGCAGGCGAAGCGTTTGCCGGTGCGGTTGAGGCCGGTGAAAATCTCGTCGAAAATCAGCACCGCGCCTTGTCGGTCGCACCACTCGCGAAGTT
>Ga0307416_100000959_pt1 | contig 15230 bp, 8 predicted proteins | sample DK1Cmetagenome_2_FD_203821 | JGI IMG/M metagenome (GOLD analysis project Ga0307416, IMG submission 203821) | Maize rhizosphere microbial communities from greenhouse at UC Davis, California, United States - DK15-C-3 | ecosystem: Host-associated > Plants > Roots > Rhizosphere > Soil | place: USA...
CACAGGCCCTTGTCGTTCCCCGGCCCCACGATCCGCCACCGTTCCGCCCGGGCGACGCGGCGCGTAGAGTCGGATCCCGGCCAGCTCGGCCGGGTCAGCCGCACGACTGCCCGGCCTCGTCCGTTGAAGACGGAGATCCGATGGAGGCCACCCGACTCCCGCCACGCACCGAGGTCGCCATCGTCGGCGCCGGTCCCACCGGGCTCGCGCTCGCGGTCACCCTCGCCTCGGCCGGGATCGACTTCGTCATCGTCGACCGGCTCGCCGAGGGGAGGAACACCTCCCGCGCGGCCGTCGTGCATGCCCGCACGCTGGAGGTCCTCGACGACCTGGGCGCCTCGGCCGAGCTGGTGGCCCGCGGGCTCCCGATCACCCGGTTCGCGGTCCGGGACGGCTCTCGCCGCCTGCTCACGGTGACGTTCAACGGGTTGCCGACTCCCCACCCGTACGCGCTGATGGTGCCGCAGTACGAGACCGAGGCGGTGCTGCTCGGCCGCCTGCGCGAGCTGGGAGGAGACGTACTCCGCCCCTTCGAGGTGACGACGATCGTCGACACCGCGGACGGCGTCACGCTCACCATGAGCACGGGGGAGACCTTGGGTGCGGCGTACGCCGTCGGGGCCGACGGCATGGACAGTGCCGTCCGCCGAGCGTCCGGCATCGGATTCTCCGGCAGCGCCTACCCCGAGTCGTTCGCCCTCGCGGACGTCGAGATGGAGTGGGCTCCGGGCCCGGAGGAGGTGTCTCTCACGTTCGCCGCCGAGGGCCTCACCGTCGTGGCGCCCCTCCCCGGTGGCCACTACCGGGTGGTCGCCACCGTGGACGACGCCCCACCCGAGCCCGACCTCGAGTTCGTCCAGCGGCTCCTCGACGAGCGGGCGCCGGCCCGGGCCAGGGTCACCGCGCTGACCTGGTCCTCCCGGTTCCGGGTGCACCACCGGGTCGCCGACCGCTACCGGTCCGGCCGGCTGCTGCTCGCGGGCGACGCGGCCCACGTGCACAGCCCCGCGGGCGGCCAGGGCATGAACACCGGCATCCAGGACGGCTACGCCCTCGGCCGGGCGTTCGCCGCCGACCGCCTCGACGACTACGAGGCCCAGCGTCGCCCCGTCGCGGTGCGGGTGGTCGCCTTCACCGACCGGATGACCCGGATCGCCACGGCCCGCAACCCGGCGGTACGACGCGTGCGCAACACCGCCCTGCCCCTGCTCGGACGGATCCCCGCGTTCCGCAGGAGCCTCGCCACCGAGCTCGCGGAGCTCGACTACCGCTGACCTGGGTCGGCCGCGCCTCAGCGCTCCCCGTGGCCGCGGCGCGAGACGAACGGGTCGGTGACGACCTCGTAGGGAGGCGTGGCCACCGGCTCGTCGAACTTGCTGTCGACGAAGAGGATGCGTCCGCGCAGGAACTTGGCCGTGGTCAGCACCCGGGTCGGGTCGGTGGCCCGCTCGCGCACGAGGCGCGCCGAGGTGCCGTCGGCCGCGAGCCGCAGCGTGGTGACGACCCGCGAGAAGTTGCGCACGACGAGAAGCCGCGTGCCCCGCCGCACCAGCCCGTCCGCGTTCACCAGGTCGGCGCCTCCGGTGTCGACCTCGGTGACGGAGCGGTCCGCCAGGTCGAAGCGCCACAGCCGACCGGTGTTGCCCTGGGCGACGATCAGCGCGCTGCGGTCGGGGCTGGTGACGATGCCGCCGAGGTTGAACCCGGCGGCGGTCGGGATCTCGTCGGTGGCGTCGGCCCACAGCTCGGCCGCGTAGCCGTCGCTCCCCTCCGCGACCCGGAAGATCTGCGGCGCGTTGGAGTTCGTGAAGTACGCCGCGCCGTCCGGACCGATCCAGACATCGTTGAGGAACACGTTGTCGCCCGGGACGCGCAGCGCGGCGAGCAGCTCGCCGGACCTGCTGTAGACCCACAGGTCGGGCAGGTCGGTGCCGATGCCGTTGGGCCCACCGGCGATGTACACGCGGCCGGCCCGGTCGACCGTGATGCCGCGCGCGGTGAAGCGTCCGTCGGTGCCGTCGCCGGCGAGCCACTCCTGCGTCTGGGCGGAGCGGGCGATGCCCCGGTGGATCTCGCCGCCGGTGACCTCACTGACGTAGAACGTGCCGGCGCGCTTGTCGGCGCCGATCCCCTCGAACTTGGAGCCCTCGGCGTCGCCGGTCAGCTGGTAGCTGTCCGGGCGACCGCCGCGGTCGGCCGTGGCCGTCCCGGACAGGCCGACGAGCAGCAGGGGTGGCACGGTCGCGCCGGCGATCAGGGCGGCGAGGGTTCGCTTCATGGGGTGGTACTCCGTTCGGTCGAGGACATGGCGATCGGTGGGACAGCTCCCAGCATCACCCGCCCGGGTCCCCGCGCGCATCGCCCAACGGGCCACGTGCCGATAGCCGATCGGATGATGCCGGGCCCGGTGCGCGTCCGTACGCTGGTCGGCATGGAGCGCCCCCTCCCGGCAACGGACGCGCCGCCCGCGGGCCGGGGGCGCCGGGGCATCCTCGCGCCGGCGGTTCGCCTGGACCGGTGGCTGCAGGTCGTCCTGGTCGGTCTGGTCCTCACCTCCGCCGTGCGGTACGCCGGACGCCACGAGCTCGACGTCAAGGGCCTGCTCGTCCTCGGCGGCGCCGCGCTGCTCCTGGCGGTGTACGTCGCCCGCCCACTGCTGCCGCAGCGGTCCTGGTGGCCGACGGCCTGGCTGGTCGTCGTTCTCCTGCTGTGGGTGGCGCTGACCCTGGCCGCGCCGTCGTTCGCCTGGACCGCCGTTCCCCTGGCCTTCGCGGCCCTGGAGGTGCTGGCCTTCCCTTACGCCCTGTCGGTCGTGGTGCTGATGACCGTCGTCGTCAGCTCCGGGTGGTTGCGGATCGCGGACGGCTTCGACCCCACCGTCGTGGCCGGGCCGATCGGGATGGCGCTCGTGACCGTGCTCGCCTACCGGGCGCTGGAGCAGGAGTCGCGGGCCCAGCAGCGCCTGCTCGACGAGCTCGGAGCGGCGCAGGAGGACCTGGCGGTGGCGCAGCACCGGTCGGGTGCGCTGGCCGAGCGGACCCGCCTCTCGCGGGAGATCCACGACTCCGTCGGCCAGGGCCTGTCGAGCATCAATTTGCTGCTCAACGCGGCGGAACAGGACTGGGACCGGCGCCCCGACCTGGCCCGGTCGCACGTGCGGACCGCGGCGAGCTCGGCCCGCTCCGGGCTCGACGAGGTCCGCCGCGTCGTGCGCGACCTGGCCCCGGCCGACCTCGAGGGTGCGGACCCGGTCGACGCGCTGCCCGCGGCGCTGGCCCGGGTCGCCGCCCAGGCCGCACCGTCGACCGAGGTCGAGGTCGAGGTCCGGGTCCACGGCGCCCCGACGGCGGTCCCGGTGGACGTGGCGACCGCCATCGTCCGCACCGCCCGCGGGGCCCTCGCCAACGTCGTCGAGCACGCCGCCGCCCGGCACGCGGTTCTCAGTCTCACCTACAACCCCGACGAGGTGTTCCTCGACGTCCGCGACGACGGCGTGGGGATCGACCCCCGCCGCCGGCGGACCGCCGGACTTCGTGGACGCGGGCTCAGGGGGATCGCCGACCGGGCAGAGGGCCTCGGCGGCCGGGCCACGGTCGAGACCGCACCGGGCGAGGGCACGACGGTGTCCGTGTCGTTCCCGCTCGACGGCGACGGTCGGGCATGAACGTCATCAAGGTCGTGCTCGTCGACGATCACCCCGTCGTCCGAGCCGGGCTGCGCGCGCTCGTCGACGGCCAGGACGACATCTCCGTCGTGGGGGAGGCCCACGACCTGGCCAGCGCCGAGCGCGTCGTCGCCCTCGAGAAGCCCGACGTCGTGCTCATGGACCTCAGCCTCGGGGACGGGCCGGGAGGAGCGGAGGTGACCGCACGGCTGACCGCGCTCGCCGACCCGCCGCACGTGCTGGTCCTCACGACGTACGACACCGAGGCCGACATCCTGCGGGCGATCGACGCCGGCGCGAAGGGCTACCTGCTCAAGGACGCGCCGCCCGAGGAGCTCTGGGCCGGCATCCGTGCCACCGCCCGCGACGAGACCGTCCTGGCAAGCTCCGTCGCGGCCACCCTGGTGCGGCGGGCGTCGGCTCCCGGTCCGGTCGTCACCGAGCGCGAGGTCGAGGTCCTCGAGCTGCTCTCGGGCGGGCTCGGCAACAAGGAGATGGCGCGCGAGCTCGCCGTGTCCGAGGCCACCGTGAAGTCCCACCTCTCGCACATTTACGCCAAGCTCGGGGTCGACACCCGAGCCGGCGCGGTCGCCGCCGCGATCGAGCGGCGGATCATCCGCCCCTGAGCCCCCGGGTCGCCGCGCGGCGCAGGCTTCGCCGAAGCCCTATCGGAGCGGGGATGCCGCGGACATAGTGGAGGGGTGGAGGTCCTGGTCATCGAAGACGAGGTCAGGCTGGCCCGCGCCCTGGCCGAGGGTCTCGAGTCCCGGGGATTCACCGTGACGCTGCGCCACGACGGCCAGTCGGGCTACCAGCACGCCAAGGAGCACGAGGTCGACGTGATCGTGCTCGACCTGATGCTCCCGGTGCTGTCGGGGGCGGAGGTCTGCGCGCGGCTCCGGGCCGAGGGAGTGCGGACCCCGATCCTCGTGCTCACCGCCCGGGAGGGGGAGTCCGACGAGACCGACGTGCTCAACCTGGGGGCCGACGACTACCTCCGCAAGCCGTTCTCCTACAACGTGCTCGTCGCCCGGTGCCGCGCGCTGCTGCGGCGAGCCACCACCGGCGGGCCGGAGGAGATCGTCGTCGGCGACCTCGTCCTCGACCCCCGGCGGCGCACCGTCCGCCTCGGCGAGACCCCGATCGAGCTGACCCGCCGCGAGTTCGCGCTGCTCGAGTACCTCATGCGCAACCGGGACAGGACGCGCACCAAGCAGGAGATCCTCGACCACGTGTGGGGTCCCGGATCGGCCCGTGACGCCAACGTCGTCGAGGTGTACGTCGGCTACCTGCGCCGCAAGCTCGACGCCCCGTCCGGCAGGTCCAGCGTCCGCACCGTGCGTGGTCAGGGTTACGTGCTCGAAAGCTCTGGATGACCGGGGGAGGCCAGCGGCTCCCGTGGCGCTACCGGCTCTCGTTGCGGCTGCGGATCACGCTGCTCACCGCCGCCGTGGTCGCCGTCGTGGTCGCGCTCGGCGGGTTCCTGATCCTGGTGGCGCTCCGGGCCGCGCTCGTCTCGGCCGCGGACGAGGCGGTGGAGGTGCGGGCCCAGGAGCTGGCCGCGCTGGCGGCCCGGGACGAGCTGCCCAGGCCGCTGCCCGCGATGCACGACCCCGTGACGTTCGCGGAGGTCGTGGCGGACGGCCGGACGGTCACGGCGTCGGAAGGCCTGGTCGGGGGCGAGGGGTTCGGCCTGGCCCGGGAGCGGGCGGGCGAGGTCGCCCTGTACGGCGTGTCCCGCCTCCCCCTCCCGGGGACCGGCCCGTACCGCGTCGCGGCGCGGGGAGTCGACACGGCCTCCGGCCCGATGACCGTCTTCGTCGCCGTCTCGGTCGCCAACCTCGAGCACACCATGGGGCTCGCGACCCGGATCGGCGCGATCGGGATCTCGCTGCTGGTGCTGGTGCTCGCGAGCGTCACGTGGCTGGCCATCGGCCGCGCACTCGCCCCGGTGGACGCGATCCGCGCGCGGGCGGACGCCATCACCGGCCAGAACCTCGACCAGCGCGTGCCGGTGCCGGCGCAGCACGACGAGATCGGCCGGCTGGCCCGCACCGTCAACCAGATGCTGGGCCGCCTGCAGCACAGCGCCGAGAAGCAGCGTCGGTTCGTGGCCGACGCGGCCCACGAGCTGCGCAGCCCGATCGCGAGCCTCCGGGTCCAGCTGGAGACCGCCCGGGACGGGGACGGCTCCCGGCGCCGGGAGGGCGACATGCTGCACGAGACCGCGCGGATGGAGGGCCTCGTCGACCAGCTGCTGGTCCTCGCCCGCGCCGACGCGGACGGACCCTGGCTCCGGCTCGCGACCGTCGACCTCGACGACATCGTCGACTCCGCGGTCGGCGCGCTGGGCTCCGTCGGTCCGGTCACGATCGACACGAGCGGCGTGGACCCGGTGCAGCTGTGCGGTGACGCCGACCTGCTCGAGCAGGTGGTGCGCAACCTCGTCCAGAACGCGCTCCGGCACGCGCGCAGCGCGGTCCGGGTCTCGGCGTCGGCGGTGGGGGGCGACCTGGCGGTCCTGACCGTCGACGACGACGGCCCCGGCGTCCCCGAACACCGCCGCGCGGAGATCTTCGGGCGCTTCGTCCGGCTCGAGGACTCCCGGGACCGGGACCGGGGTGGGGTCGGGCTGGGGCTCGCGATCGTGGCCGAGATCGCCGACGCCCACGGTGGCCGCGTCTCGGTGAGTGACTCGCCGAGCGGGGGAGCGCGCTTCGTGGTCGAGCTTCCGGTCGACGGTCCCGCACCGGAGGACGGGTCGGCGGTCGCTCGCTGACCGGCGGACCGTGCCGACGCGGGCGTCGTACGCACACAGGCCAGAGCACCCCGGGGATCCGTTGACCGGGGTGCTCTGGCGGTCTGTGTCGGGTACGCCGTCTGGCTGACGGCTACCCGGTCACGGGGCGCTGGTGAACGTCCAGCTGTGGTCGACCAGTGGCGTGCCTCCCGTCAGTGCCCTGAGCCGCGTCGGTCCTCCGAAGAGGTCGACCCGGTACAGCGTGTTCCGGGCCAGCGTGGCGTTCGGGTTGATCGTCAGGCGGGTCGACGTGCCGTTCAGTGTCAGGACCGCCGGTGCGACCAGGCCCGTCGCCGTGTTGGTGAGCACGACGCTGGTGGCGCTCGCTCCCGTGATCGGCGCACTGAAGTTCGCGATCAGGTTGGCACCGCGCAACACGTTGGTGGCATCGGCCGCCGGCGTGGTCGTGGTGACCGTGGGAGCGGGCGCGGGAGCCGTGGTGAAGCTCCACGTGGTCGGGTTGGCCAGAGGAACGCCTGCCGTGCTGCGGATGGCGTTGGTCCCCCCGACCAGCACGACCGTGTAGGTCGTGTTCGTCGTCAGGTTGGCGCTCGGGTTGATCCGGGCGCGGCGGTTCAGCGCGCTGTAGGTCACCGTGGCGGCGACCTGAGCACCCGCCGGGTTCCTCAGGAACATCGTGGTCGTGGTGAAGCCTGCTGCGACCATGGCCTGGTCGAAGACCACGTCCACGTTGGTCCCGACGACGACGTCGACGGCGTTGACGTCCGGCGCCCGCGAGGTGATCTGCGGGCCCACCGGTGCGACCGGGGTCGCCGGGTTGGACGCGGCCGAGAGTGCGCCCGCCCCGATGACGTTGACTGCCCGCACCTGGAAGGTGTACGCCGTGCCGTTGGTCAGCCCGGTGACGGTCCGGTTGGTGGCCGTGGCCGGGATCCCCGTGATGACGCGTCCGTCGCTGACCACGATCTCGTAGCCGGTGATGGCGGGTGACCCGTTGGACGCCGGGGGTGTCCACCCGACGTTCACCGAGCCGCTGCCCGTCGCGGTGGCCGTCCCGATCGTGGGCGCGGCCGGAACCGACAACGCGACGACCTGGTCGGTGAACTGCAGCCGCTCGACGTTGGTCAACGTGTCGGTGCCATCGGTGGCGCCGCCGCGAGCGTGCGTCACCGTGGCCCGGCTGCCCGCGAAGGTGATGTCGTAGTCCGCACGCGGACCGGAGAACAGCGCCGTGTCGGTGCCAGTGGGGCCGTTCAGGATCTCCCGGACGATCACGATGTTGCCCGGGTCGACCGTTCCGGCGAACACCGCCTGGCGCAGGGTGGTGAGGCTCCCGGTCAGGTACGGCTTGCTCATCCCCTCGGCCGAGCCGATCTCGGTGGTCGGGTCTGCCGGGTTGGTGCGCACGCTGAGCCGCGTGTTGAGCCAGGCGTCACCGTTGATGATGTCGTCGCCGCCACGGCCCTCGATCAGGTCGCTGCCGGCGCCGCCGAGGATGATGTTCCCGGCGTTGAACGACGTCGTCCCGGCGGGCAGCAGTCCCGCCAGCCCGTTGATCCGGTTGATGCCGGCTGGGGTGAGCTCGTGTTCCGTGGGTCCACCGAGGTCGGCGGCCGTGCGGTCGTCGCCGCGCAGGATGTCGTCCCTGACCCAGCCGGACAACGACTCGACCAGGTCGAACCGGTCGCGGTTGGTCTCCACGCCCGGAGGCAGCAGCCCGGTGAAGTCCATGTCCGAGTCGGCGGGCAGGGGGTCGTTCTTGTGCGTGACCCAGTCGAAGCCCAGCATGCCCTCGGCACGCTGGATGCCGGGGCCGGCGAGCATGATGTCGTCCCCGCCCTCGCTGTCGTAGTCCTGCTCGCCACCGTCGCCGTCGAGCACGTCGTGCCCGGGGTCGTTGGGGTCGTCCTGGAACGGGGCGCCGTTGTCGCCCTGCAACAGGTTGAACGGGCCCTTGCCGGCCTCGATCCAGTCGTCGCCATCGTCGCCGAAGACGGTGTCCTCGGCGTCACCGGCGAAGATGAAGTCGTCGCCCGGCCCGCCGAAGGACTCGGTGATGTCGTTGCCACCGACGATGAAGTCCTTGCCCCGACCGCCCTGGTTCAGGTCGCCGCCGAAGCCCTGTCCGGAGGAGAGGGCATCGTCGCCGTCGCCGCCCTTGAGGACGTCGTCGCCCGCGAGGTCCTGCAGGATGTCGTCGCCGAGACCACCCACGTGCTGGTCGTTGCCGTCACCCGCCTGGATCCAGTCGTCGCCGTCGTTGCCGCGCATCGTGTCGTCGCCCTCGCTGGCCTGCATCCGGTCGTTGCCCGCGGTGCCGTCCCACGAGGTGTGCTCCGTGCCGCCGTAGCGGATGGTCCCGTTCGCCAGCCGGGTGAGCAGGAGGTTCTCGTTCCACTCGGTCTCGGGGTCGTCCAGGATCGGACCGGTGGTCCCGAGCGCGGCCAGGTTGAACGTCTTGTCGGGCCGGGAGAAGGCGTCGGCCGGGAGCGTGTTCACGTTCGTGTTGCGCATGATGAGCTCCGCGAACGAGTTGCCCTCGAGCTGGGTCAGCAGGTTCAGGCCCGCCGTGCGGGACAGGTAGTAGAACCGGTCACCGTCCTGCAGGTCCTCGAGCTGGGTCTCGAACACGTAGTTGAACGTGGCGCCGAGCATGCCACCGAACACGAACGGCTTCTCGGCAAGACCGCCCACCCACAGGTCGATGTCGTCGACGCCGGTCTTCGTGACGCCGTCGGCGTCGTTCGCCCAGGTGCCGAGGCTGTTCAGGAAGTTGAACGCCTCGTCCCTGGCGGCCTCGTCCGCCGGGGCGGTTTGGGCTGCCAGGTCGATGAGCGCCTGCGCGGCAGCCCGCTTGGCGTTCACGGTCGTGGCACCCTGGATGCTCGGGTGGGCGCCGTAGGCCGCGATGAGGTTCACGAGCGTCTCCGGGTGCCGCAGGCTGAAGTTGAGGTCGGCCCAGCTGTCGTACGGCTTCAGGGCGGAGTTGCCCGACTCCTTGTAGAACTCACGACGCGCCCAGTTCAGCGGGGGAACCCCGGCATCGCGGGCCCGCGCCATGTTGATGGTGGGGAGGTCGAGGGGAAGCCCCAGCAGGTTGTTGCGCAGCGCCTCGGTCACGAACTCGTCGATCTCGTTGCCGACCTGCCGGGTCATGCCCCGCACCACGCTGCCCGCAGCCTGGTCCGGGGTCATTCGTCCCGCAACGCCGCCGTCGAAGAACTCCGGCGGGTTGAGGAAGGCCGAGATCAGGTCGATGTCGTTGTTGGTGTTGTCGGCGTTGGTGCGCGCGACGGTCTCGGTCAGCATCGAGTGCCCGAACCGGTAGACGGCGTGGGCGAACTCGGCGCGGATCGTCGGGTTGATCTCGGTGTGGTAGCCCGTGCCGCCCTCACCGAACAGGTTCACCATCGGCTGCACCTTGCGGGCGAACTCCTCGAACACCAGGTGCTGGTACTGCATCTCGGTGACGAAGCGCGCCGCCTGGAAGAGCCGCTGTCCGTACTCCCAGCTCGGGCCGGTCGAGTCGTGCCAGTCGGCGACGTTCGCGGCGGTCTCGGTCGTGGTGATCATGTTGTCGATCTCGGCCATCAGCCGGTTGTGCTCGGAGTGGAACACGTGGTGCACCGAGGTGAGCGCGATGTTCTCGTTCAGCCGACCGTCACCGCCGATGAAGTGCGCGTTGAGCATCTCGTCGTCGTACGTCGTCGGGTCGTTGTCGTCGGCCGTCCCCGCGGTGGTGTCCGGGTCCAGGGGCACGATCGGCCCCGGCCCGTCGGCGGGGTTGCGGTCCCCGGTCGGCACCGCGTGGTGGGCGATGTCGTCGAGGAACGCGTGCCCGGTCCGAACGGCGTTGGCCGGGATGGCGGTGCCGGCGGCGCTGCCCTCGACCAGCCCGGTGGCGGTCACCAGCCGGGGGTAGCCGTTCGGTCCGGGCCGGAAGTTGCCGTACTGGTCGGTGTCCAGCAGCGGCACGTTGGAGATGTCGGTGTCCTCGAGGACGATGCCGAGCTTGTCGAGGGCCTCGGCCTTGACGATCGCCCAGGTGGCCAGGCCCTCGCCGCCCGCACCGCCGAGGAGTCGGCCGGTGTCGACCGGGTCTCCGGCCGCGTTCAGCGCGAACTCGCGGAGGAAGACCTGGTGGGAGGGGTGCGAGGTGTACGTCTGGTTCTGGTCCACGAACGCCGTGGTCGTGTTGGTCGCGTCCTGGACGTCGTCGGCGCTCTCGTCGACGGCCGTGCCCGGACGGTCACCCGTGATGCCGTCGGGTCCGGGCTGGTTCGTGGCCCGGGTGAGGATCATGAAGTTGGTGGGGCTGCCCGGCACGAACAGCGGGTCGTCGGGCTTGAGCGGCATCATGACGGTCCCGCCACCCTTGGTGGTCAGGTCCAGGCCGTGGTCGAAGAACTGGCCGAAGATCGTGAAGAGCGAGTTGAACGGCGCCGACAGCCCGGTGTCGGTCGCGACGTTCGGGATCGGCAGCGTGCCGCTGGCGTCGGGGAGGTTCCCCCCGGCCGCGGCGACCGCTGCGGGGTTGTTCGGCGTCTGGTCGACGACCAGGTTGCTCACGACGCGTGGCTGCGAGTCGACGACGGTGCCGCGCTTCTGGGTGTACGACGTGCCGTTCTCGGCGCTGCGGAAGCGCGCCGGGGCGCTCCGCGGGAACACCGTGTCCGCGGCTCCCCACTTGCCTCGGTCCGGAAGCAGGTTGTTGCAGGTCCCGTCGACCGTCCGCAGTCCCCACGGCAGCTCGGCTCCTTGCTGGTTGCCGTTGGGGATCTGGTTCACCCCCGTCCCGAGGAGCGTGCCGCACGGATTCGCGCTGGTGGCGCTGGCGGCATGGGTCTCGGCGATCTTGATCTGCTTGAGGATGAACCTCACGTCGGAGAGGTTCAGGTTGAACCCCTGCCCGACGGCAGCGTCCGCGGGCGACGTCGCCCACGGCGTGAAGAGGCTGGTGATGACGGCGAAAGCAGCGGCCGTGGCCACTGGTCGCTTCCCGCGGCGAATCCGCGGAGACTTGCCGAAGGACGGCCTTCCCAATCGGTTCATGTCGTACTCATTTCGAGATCCGGCCCTGGGGGGCCGGGCGGATTACGGATCCGCTGATCACCATCCGCGCGTCGACCTTGAGAATTGGTTGAGAAACCCTCAGTCGAGGTCCTCCGAGCTTCCGCCGCGTGGTAGTCGGCCTGTGAGCTTCTGGTGAGAAACCTCAGGTCAGGCGCGTTATTGCCGCTCCCGGCCCGGACGACGAAATCTCTCCAGGATTCCTCCTGCGACCGGCCGGTCGCCGACCCGGGCCGGTTGCCGCTAGCGTGCCCGGATGACCTCCGTGGACGTCTTCGGACAGCTGCCGGACGGGCGCCGCGTGCACTGCCTGGTGCTCGGCGAGGCGCCGGGACCGGTCCTGCACCTGCTCGACCTCGGCGCGACGGTGCACCGGCTCGAGGTGACCGGCGGCGACGGCGTACGGCGCAACGTGGTCCTGGGCCACGCCTCGCCCGCCGACTACCTGGCGTCCACCGACTACATCGGCGGCAGCATCGGCCGCTACGCCAACCGGATCGCCGGCGGGACGTTCCCGCTCGACGGCCGGGACGTGCAGGTGGGCGTGCATGACCGTGGGAACCACCTCCACGGGGGGCCGGACGGGTTCGACCGCCGGCTGTGGGAGGTCGACGAGCACACGCCCCGCCGGGCGGTCCTCCGGCTGGAGAGCCCGGACGGGGACCAGGGCTTCCCGGGGCACCTGACGGCCCGGGTCGGCTACGAGGTGACGGAGACGGAGGTGCGGCTGACGTACGAGGCCACCACCGACGCGGCGACCGTGGTGAACCTGACCAACCACGCCTACTTCAACCTCGACGGTGAGGGCGCCGGGACCGTCGACGGGCACCGGCTGACCGTGCTCGCGGACGAGTACACCCCCGTGGACGCGACCGGCATCCCGCTGGGCGCGCACGCGTCCGTCGACGGGACACCGTTCGACTTCAGGACCTCGACCGTCGTCGGCCGCGCGATCCGCACCGCCCACGAGCAGGTCGTGGCCGCACACGGCATCGACCACAACTTCGTGCTGCGCGGCACGGGGCACCGGACCGCCGCCGTGCTCGAGGGCCCGCGCTCCGGCATCCGCCTGGAGCTCACGACCGACCAGCCCGGGCTGCAGGTCTACACGGGCAACTTCCTCGACGGCACCCGGACCTCGGTCGACCAGGCGCTCTACCGGCAGGGTGACGGCATCGCGCTCGAGCCGCAGGCGTTCCCCGACTCGCCCAACCAGCGTGGGTTCCCCGACGCCGTGCTGCGTCCCGGCGAGACCTACCGCGCCCGGCTGGGGTGGCGGTTCGACACGCTCCCGGACGAGGCCGCGGACCCGACCTGATCAGGAGGGCGGGCGCAACCGGCGGGGCACCCCCGCGTCGAGGGCGGGGGAGCCGCGCAGCCGCACCTTCACGTCGACGCAGTGCACGCCCTCCGGGGCTGCGAGCAGCGGGTTGAGGTCGAGGTCGGACACCTCCGGGACGTCGACCGCCAGCTGGCCCACGCCCGTCACGACCGCTTCCAGCGCCTCCACGTCGACCCGCGGGCCGCCCCGGAACCCGTCGAGCAGCGGCCAGATCCGCAGCCCGCGCAGCGCCCGCGCCGCGTCGGAGGGAGCGATCGGGGGCAGCAGGTAGACCTCGTCGCGCCACACCTCGGTCGCGACACCGCCCGCGGCCACGCGGACCAGCGGTCCGAACACCTCGTCGCGGACCACGCCGCACGCGACCTCGACGCCGCCGAGCACCGGCTGGACCCGCACGTCCACCGCGGTCGTCCCCAGCTCGGCGCGGAAGGCGTCGACCGCCTCCGCGACCTCGTCGGCGGACCGGAGCCCGATCCGGACCAGTCCCCGGTCGGTCTTGTGGAGCACGGCGGGGTCGGCCACCTTGACCGCCACGGGGAAGCCGGTCGCCACCGCCGCGGCGCGGGCCTCCTCGACGCTGCCGGCCCGGACGCCCACGTGGTCGATGCCGTACGGCGCCAGCAGCTCGGCGGCGGCGTCGGCCGGCAGCCACTCGGCCTGGCCCCCGCGGGCGGCGAGCCGGTCGACCGCCCACGCCCGGGCGAACGACGCCCGGATCCCGAGCCCGGGGGGCGGCTCGTCGGCCGGGACCCGTCGCCACGCGGCGTACCGCATCGTCCGGGCGAGCGCACCCACGGCCGCCTCCACGGTGCGGTAGACCGGAACGCCCTCCGGCCGGGGTCGTGCCGCCGCGTCGGAGGCGACCAGCAGCACCGGGACCTCGGCGCCGGCCCGGGCCCGCGCCACCGCGGCGGACAGGCGGTCCGGGTCGACCAGGCTGTTGGGCACCAGCACCACGACCACGGCGTCGACCTCGCCCGCGTCGAGCAGCGCCGCGAGGCAGGCGGCCAGGTGGTCGGCGTCGAGGTCGCCACCGAGATCGACCGGGTTGCGGGTGGCGACCGAGCCCGCCGCGGCCCCGCGCAACCGGGACTGGAGCTCCGCCGACAGCGTGGGAACCGCGAGCCCCTCCCCGGCGGCCAGGTCGGCGGTCAGCACCCCCATCCCGCCGGCGTTCGTGACCACGCCGACCCGGTGCCCCGCCGGCAGCGACTGCTGGACGAGCAGGGCCGCGGTCTCGGTCAGCTCGGCGGCGCTGCGGCAGGCGATCACGCCGGACTGCGCGAACAGCGCGTCGACCCCGACCGAGGCGCCGCTCGCGCGGCCGCCGAGCACCGCCAGCAGCGGTTTGCGCTCCGCGAACCGGCGCGCGGTGCGGGCGAACTTCATCGCGTTGCCGAACGACTCGAGGTGGAGCGCCGCGGCCCGGACCTGGTCGTCGTCCATCCAGGCGGCCAGCAGGTCGTTGCTGGAGACGTCCAGCTTGGCGCCGAGCGAGACGAACGAGTGCACGCCCACCCCCAGGTCCCGGGCCAGGTCGAGCAGCGTGAACCCGACCCCGCCCGACTGCGAGGCGACCGCCAGCCCACCGGGCTCCGGCAGGGCGCGCGCGAACGTGGTGTTGAGCCGCACGCCGGCCGCCCACGAGAGCACACCCTGCGAGTCGGGCCCGACCACGCGGACGCTGTGCGCCCGGGCCAGCTCCAACAGGTCCCGCCCCGCCGGGCCGGAGCCGCCGGACAGGCCCGACGAGACCACGATGGCCGCACCGACGCCGGCCGCGCACGCGTCGGCCATCACCTCGGGGACGTGGCCGGCGGGCACCACGACGACGACGAGGTCGACCGGTTCCCCGACCGCGGTGAGCGTCCGGTGCGCCGGCAGGCCGGCGACGGTGTCCGCCTCCGGGTGCACGACGTACAGCCGACCGGCGAAGCCGGCCGCGCGGATCCCGTCGAGCACGGCATGGCCCAGTCCGTCGGCCTCGCGGCGTACCCCGACCACGGCGACGCTCCGGGGATACAGCAGCGGCCGCAGCGACCGGGCCTCGGAGCGCCACTCACGCCGGTCCGCCGCGTCGATGACGGCGGCGGAGGCCTCGGTCCGCAGCTCGACCGACACCTCGCCGTCCTGGGTGTGCCGCGACACCGCGAACCCCGCCCCCCGGAACACGCCGAGCATGCCGTAGTTGTCCGCGAGGACCTCCGCCTCGAACCGGGTGAGGCCGTGGTCGCGGCCCACGGCGGCGAGGTGCTCGAGCAGCAGGCTGCCCAGGCCGCGGCCCCGGTCCTGGTCGGACACCAGGAACGCGACCTCCGCGCGCTCGCTCGACAGCAGCTCCGCCGTCGCCAGCGCCGCGATCCGGCCACGGACCACCGCGACCAGGGCGACCG
>Ga0307416_100000961_pt1 | contig 15221 bp, 16 predicted proteins | sample DK1Cmetagenome_2_FD_203821 | JGI IMG/M metagenome (GOLD analysis project Ga0307416, IMG submission 203821) | Maize rhizosphere microbial communities from greenhouse at UC Davis, California, United States - DK15-C-3 | ecosystem: Host-associated > Plants > Roots > Rhizosphere > Soil | place...
TGGGGTGTTGTGGCCGCAGTCGTGGCGATCGTGGCGATCATCGCCGTCGTTGTCGCCACCAACCAGCGCGGCGACTTCCCCGACGCAGGCTCCACGCCCGCGCACGGCAACAAGTACGGCGGGATCACGCTGACCTCCAGCACCGAACTGGCCGCCACCGATGCCGCCACGGTGGACTCGACCACGGTGGATCCGGAGGCCAAGCCCCCGGCCGTGCCCAGCGGCGTCGCCGCAGCGCCCAAGGGCGATCCCGCGCAGATCGTGGTCTATGTAGACGCGGCCTGCAGCCACTGCGCCGAGTTCGAGGCCGCCTATGCGGACCAGCTCAAGACGTGGCTCGACAACGGAGATGCCACGGTTGAGTACCGTGCCGTAGCCTTCCTGGACCAGCCGGCCACCGGAAACTACTCCTCCCGCGGGGCCAACGCGATGGCCTGCGTCGCCAACACCTCGCCCAAGAGCTTCCTGCCCTTCGTGGAAGCCATCTTCGAGCGCCAGGTTCCGACCGGCATGGACAGCGACGAACTGGCCAGCCTTGCCTCCGAGGTCGGGGCGGGCGGCGCCGACAGCTGCATCCAAGACGGCACCTACCGCCCGTATGCCAAGCACGCGGACGCGCTCGCCCGCGCCGAGGGTGTCGGCGGCACGCCGGCCGTCTATGTCGACGGCAAGGTGTGGGACAACACCGGCGACTTCGTCGAGTTCGCCCAGCCGATCCTGGATGCCCGCGCGTAACCAGGCACCCGCTCCGGGCGGGCGCCGCGGTTTCACGCCGGGCGCCCGCCTGGGCTAACCTTATCTAGCTGGTTTGTTCCAGCGCCGCTGGTTCACCGCCAGCCCGCCTCCTTAGCTCAGTTGGCCAGAGCACCTGTCTTGTAAACAGGGGGTCGCCGGTTCGAATCCGGCAGGGGGCTCCACGAACCCCTTCTGACTTGGCGAAACGCCTATCAGGAGGGGTTTTCCATGTCTTTGGCGTCGCGGTCTCAGTCAAGACCCTCGCGAACTGGCATAGCGCAGGCGTGGGACCGCCCGCCATCAAGCTTCGCGGTGGGATCATCCGCTACGAAGAACCGGCAGTCATGGCCTGGTACGCTGCCAACCGTCAGGCGGTGGCGTAATGGCAGGGTGAAGCTGGCCCAGGGTGACTAGACAACGCCGAAAGCGAAGAAAGACGAATCCCGTGGTCACTGGCGGGCTTGGTGCCGGTTCGGCGGATTTGACGGTCGGATCCCCGGCCATCGGGGACTGAATAAACGTAACGGGGCGACCTACGCCGTGACCTGGACCGTGTGAAGTACGTGGGGCCGAAGACGCTGGACTATCTGGAGATCCTGGTGTTATCCGTGCAGCTGCTGACCAGCGCGGCTGGCGGCACGGCGACCCGGACGCAGCCCTGTGGCGTACCGCGGAGGATCTGTGACCGGTTACTGCCGGTAGAGCTCGAAGAAGTGCGTGGCCTGCTCTTCCATGGCGAGGTAGTGGAAGGCGGTGCCCATCAGCCCGTTGAAGAAGCTGCCGTCGAGGAGTCCGTTGGCTTCAAAGAGCTGGATCGCCATGGAGACGACCAGCATCCAGAGCGCGGCCATGAGGCCGAACTTCATGCTCTCCACCGCTCAGCCGATCCCGACAAGAACTGTGGTGACCGTGTCGAAGGCGGGCAGGACGTGGCTATGCACAAACTGGCTGGCCCAGGCGATGGCGGCGGCCGAAGCGGCGGTGATGGTGGAGTAGGTGACGGCGTTTCCCATGGAGACCATGTGTACGGACGGATCTTGGAATTTCACCGGACTACCGGGAGCCGTACCGCCGATACCTCCGGGCTTGGTCCCGGCTCTTCCTATGCTCCTCGAGCTCCTCCATCATCCGGCGCTGCCGCGCGTCGCGCCGGGCTTCCTCAGCAGCCTTCCGCCGCTCCTCCCGCTCACGGCGCTCCGCTGCTGCCCGACGGCGCTCAGCCTTGATCCGCTGCTGCCGACGGCGTACCAACACAGCCACCGCGGTGAGCACGGCGATGACAATGACGACAGCCACGAGAGTCTCCATGTCTTGGTCCTGCCCGGCTAGAAGCTGCAGCCGGCGTCCCCCGCGGAGAACGATGAGCCGGAGTCGGAGGAGCTGGGTTGGGCGCAGCCGCCGGCGTCCGAGCCGGCTATGAAGCCGGAGGCGAATGCTGCAAGGAGGTCTCCCCCGGTCGTGTGGCGTGAGCATCTTCCGGAGACGATCGCCCAGACGATCAAGCCGGCTGCCGGACTTTGGTTTATCCGGCCGTGCGAGAATCACCCGCATGAACGAAGGAGACCAGCAGGCCCGTGAGCAGCTGATGGTTCTCAAGGCAGTACTGAACGCGATGGACCGGCGCGAGGAGGTCTTTCAGGTCATCGAGGACTCGGAGGACATGGATGAGGCAATCCGCCGTGTCGGCGAACTGCTGGGGGTCGGCGAAATCCGCAGCCGGGCCGTCCTCGATATGCAGGCACGGAGGTTTACCCGGGACCATCGACGGCGGTTGGAAGCCGAAGTCGAAGAGTTGAGGTCGAAGCTGCCGGACCGGGGCTGAGCCGATCCTTCACGTCAGTCCTCCGGCCAGATCACCGTCTCGTCCATTGCCTCCAGGAACGCTGCGAAGTCTTTAAGGCCCAGCTCCCCGCGGGCCGCGGCCTCCGCAAGGCCGTCACGCCTCGACCACATGAATGGCCCGGGCTCGTCGCGCTGTACGGCGTAGATGGTCAGGTCCATCCCGGCGAGTTCTGCTGCCTGAGTCGTGACACCCGAGGGCCGGGCCTGCGCAATGGTTTCGACGACGCCGTCCCGGGCCTGCTCATACTCCTCGTAGGACAGTGGCGCGGAAACCAATCCGTGCGACCGGCTGCGGGGGACCAGGCCGGTAAGCATCAGCATCAGCGGGGCATCCGCGCCGCCGGCCATCCGGTTTAGGCAGAAGCGTTGATCCGCTGCCTTCTCGGCGCGCTCCTCCATGGCGAACGGGTTTTGCTGCGGGCCGCGTAGATGCGGGTGGTGTCCAGGGCGCGCAGCTCGTCCATCGGAAGGATCGAGCTGTAGCTTGTGCCGTAGATCAGTCGGTCAAAGGGTTTGCAGGTACTCCAATGCTGCATGATCCGCTTGCGGACATTCCCTGACTGCCCGAAGTAGAACTGCTTGTACTCGTCGAAGACCAAGATGTATGCGCCCTCGACGTCGTCCCAGTCGCGCAGCGATTCCACCGGCTTGAAGGTCCGGCCCTTGCAAGGACATGCTGCAGTGCTGCCCCGAACTCGCCGGCGTCCAGGGACTCGAAGTACCGCATGGACAAGTCGAAGTTTCTGAGCACCCGGTCGCGTTGCCACAACAGAAAGACATCCGAGAGGCGGGCGTGCTCAGCGTCCCGATATGCCACGTCCGCCCACTGCTGGTCGCTGTAGTACTCGCGTCTGAACCGCTGCTTCGGCACGCAACTCGGATACGCGTAGAACGCCCGGGTCATCGTGTGGCCGAATTTTTGATCCGAGAAGCTGCTCACCGAAGTGCTCACACCCCCGGGTAGTAGGGGCGGGCAGGATTCACCATCCGCGGGGCTCCTTCTTCATGGTTTCGGCGTCAGCATAGCCGGTTCGCCCTACGCTGGAGCCATGGCGGCAGTCGTGTTCCTGATCGTAGGCGTGCTGCTGATCCTTGTCACAGCCATTTCACGCCCCTCCCGCCCGCGGCGCCCCGGAGACCCGTTCGGTCCCGTGCGTCCTGTCCTGCTGAGCCTGAGCGTCATCGGATGGCTGTGCGTCCTCGTCGGTGCCGCGATGTTCTTCGGCGGGTAGGGCTCACACGTTATACGGGGGGTCAGGCGTCAAATAGGAACGATCTCTTCGGATTCTCCGTGTGGTGCCGTGAAGTAAACCATGTAGTCGCCGAGCTCGTCTTGGAGTACCGGGACGAACCCGAAGGTCTCCCAGTATGACCGCAGCTGCGCCTTGGCAGCCTCGTGCTCCGGGGTTCCCTCCTCGGGCCCGTCTTCGAGCAGGGGTGCAGCGCGTAAGGCGACGAGGGCGACGCTGCGGCCGATGGTGGCCAGGACGGCCCACAACACGTGGTGGCCGAGCCATTGGCCCCGGTAGTCGGGGTTGATCAGCAGGCTGGACAGGATTATGAGATCCCCGCCGAGATCCTTCAGGCCGGCCTCGTCCAGGAGATCGGGGCGCATGACCCCGAGGAGCTCACCGAACGATGCGAGCTCCTGATCGACGGCATCGAGGGTGTGGAACAGATCGATGCGCCCGGCCTTCAGGACCGTGTAGACCACAGCCGAGCCGACGCTGTGCTCTTCGCCCTGGCTGTCATCATCCGGAAAGACCGTTGCGTGGATGTCGATATGCCACTCGAGCGGGTAGGTCTCCGGCGATTCCCGGGCGTCGGGCATTCCCAGGTACGACAGCCGGTAGGACAAGGTCAGGTACTCAGGATCGACGACGATCATTGCTACCCCGCTTCTACAGAGTGCCGTTCTGGTGCCAAAGTCTAGGGGAGGGGCCGGCGCAAGCAAAGCTGCATTTTCGGTTCATCCCCAGAGATGACTCGACCCGCGGATCGATTCGGTTGGCCCTCACCTCTCGGGTCCAGGAGCTCCCGCTCAGGGACCCATGGGGCCAAGGCTGAGGCGGCCGAAGTGCGTGGCCCGGCGCCACTGCGCCCGGCAGTCGAAGCCGCCCAGGAAGCCCCGGCCGGCTCGGACGAGGCAAGCATCGTCTACGCGAACTGCGCCGAGGTGAAGGCCAATGGTGCGGCCCCGATCCGGGTCGGCGACTTGGGCTGGGACCGGAAGTCTATAAAGACTCCGCCCGCCTGGATGTCTCCGCCGCAGGACGCGACCTTAACCTCTTGGCGCTGTGCTGCCGCTTCTCCCGGCGGCGCCGGGGTGACTTGCTGGGCCTGGTCCTGATCGCGCTGCTCACACATCGGAGTGGCCGCCCTTCCCGCCGGAATCATCGCGTTCGCCGCTGGCCGACGCCGGGACTCGTCATCCTGGTGACCCACCGGGCCATCAGCCTCATGACGACGGCGGTCTTCTACGTCATGGTCGCCCCGCGCCTCTGGGTGCCGCCGGTCTGGTGCTGTCGGCGGCCGTGCTCGCCCTGGGACTGGCAGCGGGGCGACCGGTGCCCGCTTGGACCGCGCGCTGACGAAGACTTCAGGCCGCACCGGCACTTCGAAGGGGTCGTCCGTGGTCTCCTGCCGGCACACGGGTCCACGGTCCAGGTACACGTAGTAGAAGACCGTGGTAAGCCGCCCGTCACCGGAGCTGCCGTTGAGAGCGCCGGCATGGTAGGCGCGACCTCTCGCCGAGGCGCAGAATCCGGGATGGCCTGACACGCCGAGGTAATGCGTCGTTTTTCTGCTTAAACGTGCTATATCAGCACCTCTGCGCTTACACTTGCTGACCATGGGGAAAGTACTTAAACCATTCACAGCGCTCGCGGTCCTGATCATCCTGCTATTTTCGGGGCTCAGCCCCGCAGCGGCCATTACCCGGAGTTCCACCGATCCGGTGGTCAAGGAGATCCTGGCGCAGGTGAACAAGTACCGCGCCGAGAACGGGCTTTCCCGCGTGGTGTGGAACCAGAGCATCTCCAATGTGGCACAGGAATGGTCCGAGGTGCAGAACACCCGCATCAATAAGGGCACCTACAGCCTGGAAACGATCCACCGCTCCGGCTACGGTACCCAGCAGATTCCCGCTGGCTTCGACTACGGCACGGAGATCATCGCCTACAACACCACGCCCAAGGCGATTGTGGACTGGTGGATGAGTTCTCCGGTCCACCGCTCGATCGTGTTGAGCCCGAAGGCGACCGACATCGGGATCGGCTACATGCAGACGACGAAGGCCGGCTGGTACGGGCAGTACTTCGCGGTGGCCAATGTCGCCGGGTATCCGACCACACGAAGCAGCCTTCCGCCGCATCCCGGCGGCGGCCAGAGTGCCACCGGGGGGAGCATCAGTCAGGGCGGCATCGCGGCGGTGGATTCCATGGGCAACCTCTACGTTTATCCCTCCGCGGGCGGCGGAGACCTGTGGCAGCGTACCTACGTCTCCGGCGGCTGGCAGGGCGCCATGGAAGTCGAAACCGTGGACTGGAACTCCGACGGTGTCCAGGACATCGTGGCCAAATGGAGCAACGGGCGCCTCACCGTCAACTACGGGCGTTCTGCCGGCGGCTTCGATTCCGCCTTCACCATCGGATCCAGTGGCTGGGCCGGTTATGACATTCTGGTGACGGACTGGAAGCAGGCCGACTCGTATCCGGGGATCGTCGCCAAGAACACCGCGAACGGGCGGCTGTACTATTACGCCAACCCGTCCGGTACGAAACACGGGGCGAGGAAGCAGATCGGCACCGGCTGGGGGTCGCTGGAGATCCTCGCACTGGATTTTGATGGCGACCGCAGGACGGACCTCGTCGCGAGGACCTCTGCCGGGCAGCTGAAGCTTTACCGCGGCAACGGCGCTTCCGGGTTCATCTCCGAGACCCGGCGCACGGTGGGCAGCTCCGGTTGGAACGCCATGGACCATTTGACCGCCATCGAGAACCATCTGGGCAACGGGTTGCCCGGGATCCTTGCAGGGGACCGGTCCGGCAACCTGCACCACTATCCCGTGTCCGGCAACAGGATCAAGGGACGTGCGACGATCGGCATCGGGGGCTGGAACGAGCTGCTGCTCGGCAGCTGAGCCGGAGACCGGTCAGGAGGCCTTGGCCAGCGCCGGGTAGTGTGCCCAGGCGCCGTGGTCGACCTCGAGGACGCTGCCGTCTTCACCATAGAGGATGTTGACGGCTAAGCCGAAGTGTTCGCAGCCTTGGTCCGGGCACACCTCCGACAGGTCTCCGGCATACTCGTTGGCGAAGTGCTGCTCCCACTCGTCCACCTTGGCCATGGCCCACGCATCTCCAGCCTCGGCCAGGCTGACCAGCTCTTCGATGGCGTACCGGCGGCCGCGCTGCGGGTGGGCGGCTGCCGCGGCTGCAACTGGGGTGATGTTCTTCGTAGTGCTCATGGTCCCAACTTAACGCCCGGCTCTGACAGTTTCGGGCCACTCCCGCGGCGCGTCCGAAATGCACCTTCCGGCCCGGTCCGGATGGGCCGGGAAATGTCTTGACGCGGCGGCGGCGGTGGAGTTGGCTGGACGCCAGAAAGTTGGCTTGATCGCAGAGCGAAGGAACCAGCGTGAAGCCTGCCCGGGGAAACCACACGCCATCCTGGCCGATAGTGACGGTGGCGCTTGCCGCCGTCGTTCTAGCCTCGGGGTGCACCGCGCCTGTCGACGAGGAAGAGCCGCCGGTTACGCAGTCGTCCTCCTCTGCCTCCGCGCCGGGCGGAGCAGCGGAGGGATCCGGTGACCTGATCCCCGACATTGTGGCTTCGGTCCAGCCTTCGGTCGTGACGATCTTCAGCGGGGACGGGCTGGGCAGCGGGGTCATTTACGACGCCGGCGGGCTGATCCTTACCAATGAGCATGTCATCCGCGGGGCGGACAAGGTGGAAGTCGGCTTCGCGGATGGCAAGCGCTCCAGCGGCCGGGTGCGGGCGGCGGACCGGGTGACGGACCTGGCGCTCGTGGAGGTCGACCGCGATGGCCTCCCTGCGGCCGAGTTCGAGACCCGGTTGCCACGGGTCGGGGAGCTGGCTGTGGTGTTGGGCAGCCCGCTGGGGTTCGCCGACACCGCCACCTCCGGGATCATTTCCGGCCTGCACCGGGAGATCCCGGGCTCGGCCACCAATAGCCAGTCCCTCGTCGACCTCATTCAGACGGACGCGGCGATCAGCCCGGGGAATTCGGGAGGCGTGGTGGTGAACCGCGAGGGCAAAGTCGTGGGCATCAGCGAGGCGTACATTCCGCCGCAGTCCGGCGCGGTAGCGCTGGGTTTCGCCATTCCGGCGGCGACCGTGGTCCAGGTGGTGGAGCAGTTGCGGAAGGACGGCACTGCCGACCATGCCTTCCTCGGGCTTGTCCCAGGCGCGATCACCGAGCAGATCGCCGATCAGCTCGGCTTGCCCGACACCCGGGGAGCGCTGGTGCTGTCCGTGGTGGACGGCGGCCCCGCCGACGACGCCGGCATCCGTCCGGGCGACGTGATCGTGTCCCTGGCCGGCGAACCGGTGGAGACGCCCGAGGATCTGCTGGCGGTGCTCCGCGGACACGCTCCCGAGGAGAACGTGGCGGTGGAACTGAGCCGGGGCGGCCAGAAGCAGGACGTCAAGGCCAGACTGATCGACCGGCCGGCGGACTAGGGCGGATCAGGCTACGCCGCGATTGCGTCCGCCGAAATCGCTGGCGATGGCCTCGGCGGCCTGCTGCAGGCGGGGCAGCACCGTCTCGGCGATCTCCGCTTCCGGCATCCGATGCGTCTGCAGGGAGACGTTCAGCGCGGCGATGAGGTCATTGCCGCGCCGAACGGGTACGGCCAGGCCGCGGAGTCCGTCGTCGAGTTCCCGGGAGACCAGCGACCAGCCGAGTTCTGCGGCACGGTCCACCTCGCTGCGCAGGGCGTCGATGCTGGCCACCGTGTTCTCGGTGAACGGGGTCAGCTGGATGCTCTTGTAGTAGGCCTCACGGTGGGCCGGCGGCAATCCCGCCAGCAGGATGCGGCCCATGGACGTGGCCCAGGCCGGGAATCTCGTGCCGACGTTCACCGACACGCTGAGCAGGCGCGGCGCGGCGACGCGGGCGATGTAGACGACGTCGGTCCCATCGAGGATGCACAGCGAGGTGGTCTCGTTGAGGTCGACGGCGAGCTGGCGCAGGTGCGGCTCGGCGATCTGCGGCAGGGTCAGGTTGGCCAGGAAAGACGCGCCGATGTCCAGGGCCCGCGGCGTGAGCTCGAAGTGCGTCCCGTCGGTGCTGACATAACCAAGGTCGGCAAGGGTCAGCAGGAATCTTCGGGCAGCCGCGCGGCTGAGGTCCGCCTTGGCGGCGACGCGGGTCATGGTGAGCCGCGGCTCGTCGGAGGTGAAAGCCAGCAGGACCGCAAAGGTCTTCTCGACTGACTTCACGTAGTAGGCCGGTTGCTGATCGGCCGCCTCGGTCACCATATGCTCCTCCGATGGGTCATGCTCAAAGGCCTAAGGGCCGAGAGCTAGGATACAGCGGCGGACCCATGCCGCCGGATTCGGCCTAGCCGCGTGCGTGCCGGGTCCGCCCGTACTGGGCGGCCAGCCGCACCGGCGTGTTGGGTGCGCCGTAGCCGTCATAGCCGGCCCTGCGCTCGACGACCTCGAAGAACACATTGCCCACCGTGGCCGTATAGAAATGCAGGAACTCTCCGTCCTCGTCCCGGTCGTACAGCAGGTTGTACTGCTGCAGGGTCTCGAGGAAGCCCGGTTCCAGCCGGAACCGGGCCTGCAGGTCCGCGTAGTAATTGGCGGGGACCGGCAGGAAATCCAGTCCGCGTTCCAGGGCGCGGCGCGCCACCGAGACCAGGTCCGTGCAGGCGAAGGCGACATGCTGCGGGTAGCCCGGGGCTGACGCCGGATGCTCCATCGCCAGCGGGGCAATATTAAGTGCGAGGCGGATCCTGCGGTCCTCCGTGCGCATGACCTGGCTGCGGACGAGGCCCACCGGGCTCGGCACCTCGGTTGACGCCTGCCGGTCCAGCGAGAGGGTGCTTTCGTAGAAGAGCACGGCTTCGTCATAGTGCTGCCACGGCTGGGCCAGGTTCACGTGATCCACGTGGGTGATGAGCCCGGCCGCCGGCACCCCCGCAGCGTAGTCCGGGGCGCCGGTCCGGGGGCTGAACTCCTTCATCCAGGCCACGGTGCCGTCCCCGGAGGCTTCGCACAGGAAGATCTCGGTCGAATCGGGCGCAGAAACGGCCTGCAGTACTTCCTCATCCGCCTGGCTGGGGCGGAGCACCGGGGTGGCCTTCAGCTGCACGGCACGGGACGCGGCCGCAACCGGGTTCTCGACGTCGAACCCCAGGGCCGCGATGGTGGGTTCCATCTTCCGCGCCTGCTGTTCGTTGATGATGATGCGGGCCTGTCCCTGGGTCCACAGCTGGACGGGCTTTGTCCGGTGCCGGCCGGCGTAGCCGAAGCCCAGCTGGTACAGCAGCTCCTGCACCTGCGCGGTGTCTTCGGCCTTGACCTCAGTGAAGTTGAAGCCGGTCGGGTCGTCCACCTTCGGCAGCGTCGCCAGCTCCATGGCGTAGCGGCTTCCCGGCCCGTCTGCATCCTGCAGGTGCAGCAGGGTCTGTTCTTCAAGCCAGATCAGCGACCGCATGGCGTCGACGGCGGTGCGCACCTCATCGGTCTGCCGGAACACGTCGTTGAAGATTTCCAGCGAGACCGGGCCGTTGTACCCGGCGCGGACCAGGTGCCCCATGAAGCCGGCCAAATCGAAGTCGCCCTCGCCGGGAAACACCCGGTGGTGCCGGCTCCAGGAGAGGACGTCCATGCTCATGCGCGGGGCGTCCGCGAGCTGGACGAAGAAAATCTTTTCCGCCGGTATCTTCTCGATGCCGGAGGGGTCCCAGTCACGCGAGAGGATGTGGAAGCTGTCCAGGCAGGTGCCGAAGTTCGGCAGGTCCACCAGCTCCGCAATCCGCCAGGCGTGCTCGAAGTCGTTGACGAACCTGCCCCAGGCCAGGGCCTCATAGGCGATCCGGACGCCGTACTTCGCGGCCAGCTGGCTCAGCCGGCGCAGCTGGGCGGCGGCGGCCTCGTCATCGTCGATGGTTGCCGTGGCGACATTCGTGCAGAGCAGCATGGTGTCGATGCCCAGCTGGTTCATCAGCCTGAACTTGGCCTCGGCACGGTAGAGGTTCGCCTCCAGCAGATCTTCGCCGACTCCTTCGAAGTCGCGGAAGGGCTGGTAGAGGTCGAGGCTGAGCCCGAGCTCGTCGGCCAGGGCGCGGATCCGGGCGGGGCTGCTGGGGGAGACGAGCAGATCCTGCTCGAAGATCTCGATGCCGTCGAAACCTGCGTCGGCGCAGGCCTGCATCTTCTCCTCGAGCGTTCCGCTGAGGCAAACGGTGGCGATGGAGGTTCTCATGCTGCTGCTTTCCGGCCCCGGCCTAGCGGCCTTGCCCGATCAGTTCGAGGAAGTGCTGCCGCATGCGGGCGGCGTCCGGCGCGATGCCGGTGATCAGCGCGAAGGCGTCCACCGCCTGGCCGACGGCCATGTGCCCGCCGTCGAGCACCCGGCAGCCCTTGGCCGAGGCGGCCCGGACCAGTTCGGTCTCCACCGGCCGGTAGACGACGTCGGCAACCCAGTGGCGCGATTGGAGCAGGTCAGCATCGATCGGGAGGCCGGGGTGGCTGTGCATGCCTACGGGGCTGGTATTGACGAAGCCGTCCGCCTTGGACAGCGCATCCGCCAGCCCGTCACGTCCGGCTGCGGCCACCTGGCGGCCGGGGAAGAGCTCGGCGAGGGCTGCGGCCCGGGCCGCGACGCGCGCCGGATCGAGGTCGACGAGGGTCAGCGACTGCACGCCGGCCTTGAGCAAGGCATAGGCGACGGCGGATCCGGCCCCGCCGGCGCCGAGCTGCACGACGTTATCCAGCGTTGCGCCGGACAGCCCGTGGGCCAGGCCGGTGCCGAACCCGGAGAAGTCGGTGTTGTGGCCGATAAACTTCCCGTCGCGGACCAGGACGGTGTTGACGGCACCCAGCCGGGCGGCGTCGTCCGCGACCTCGTCCAGGTGGTCCAGGACCCGCTGCTTGCACGGGTGGGTGACGTTGAAGGCGTTGAAGCCCAAGTTCCGGCCCTGCCGCAGCAGGTCTCCGACGGACTCTCCCGGGAGCCCGATTTCGGTCAGGTCCACCGGCCGGTAGAGGTAGCGCAGGCCGTGATGGTCCGCTTCGCGCTCGTGCATCGGCGGCGTCAGCGATTGGGTGATGCCTTCGCCGATGAGTCCGACCAGGTAGGACTCGCTCACAGTGCTCATGCGAGGTTCGCTTTCTGTTGGCGGGCTTCAAGTGCCCGGTTTCACGGCCTGTTCGATTCTTGCACAATTGTGCGTATATCGCACTAGGTGAGGGCCAGCGCATTTTCCGGCCTTGCGCGGCTGGTGTGATACGCGCTACCTTTACTCATTGTTCGAACTACGCGCAGTTGTGCGTATGGCGCACAACTAGTCCCGGCCCCGCATTGGAGCTGCCGGAACCCCAAACCTTCCCGTACACCAAGGATTTCTCCTGAGTGCATCGATGCAGGAGAGCGTGGAACACGCGCGGACTCCCAAGAAGGCGGCGCTGGCCAGCTTTATGGGCAGCGCGGTCGAGTACTACGACTTCTTTATTTTCGGATCCGCCGCCGCGCTGATCTTCCCGCATGTGTTCTTTCCGGACGAAAGCGCCCAGGCCAGCATCATGTCGCTGGCCACCTTCGGCTTCGCCTACATCGCCCGGCCCATCGGTGCCGTCTTCGTGGGCCACTTCGGCGACCGGATCGGCCGCCAGAAGGTCCTGATGTTCACGCTGGTCATGATGGGCGCCGCGACGTTCATCATCGGCTGCATCCCGGACTTCGACACCATCGGCTGGTGGGCCCCCGCGATCCTGGTGCTCTGCCGCCTGATGCAGGGCCTGTCCGCGGCCGGAGAGCAGGCCGGCGCCAGCTCGTTGACGCTGGAGCACGCCCCGGACAACCGCCGTTCCTTCTTCACCTCGTGGACCCTCACGGGCACCCAGGGCGGCCAGATCCTCGCCGCGCTCGTCTTCATCCCGGTGGTCGCGCTGCCGGACGAGATCAAGTACAGCATCGGCTGGCGCATCCCGTTCTGGCTCTCGGCGATCGTCGTCGTCGTCACCTACTTCATCCGCCGCTCGCTGCACGAGACCCCGACCTTCGAGGCGGCCAAGGCCAATAACGAGATCGCGAAGCTGCCCGTCGGCGTGCTGCTGAAGAACCACTGGCGCGACGTGCTCCGCGTGATCTGCTGCGCGTTCATCGCCGCCGTCTCCACCGTCTACGGCACCCTGGCCATCAAGTACGGCTCCGAGGTGGGCAACGTCGACGAGGGCATCACGCTCTGGCTCGTGGTCGCCGGCAACGTCGGCGCCATGTTCACGCAGCCGCTCTTCGGCAACCTCGCCGACCGGATCGGCCGCAAGCCGGTCTTCATCTACGGAGCCGTCGGCAGCGCCGTGTTCATGCCCTTCTACCTGCTGTCGATGGAGTCGGGCAACACGCTGCTGCAGTTCGCGCTGTCCGTGCTGACCTTCTCCTGCGCCTACGCGGCCGCCAACGCGGTGTGGCCCTCCTTCTACGCCGAGATGTTCAGCGCCAAGGTCCGGTTCTCCGGCCTGGCCATCGGCACCCAGCTGGGCTTCCTGATGGCAGGCTTCGCTCCGTCCATCGTGGCCGCGATGGGCGGCATCCAGGAAGGCGGCTGGGTCGCCACCAGCCTCTTCACCGCCGCGATCTGTGCCATCGCCGCAATCTCGGCGCTGACCGCCCGCGAAACCTACAAGGTGCCCACCACCGAACTGGGGCAGCGCCAGGCCGTCACCGTCTAGCCGCCACAACCTGCGCGTACGACGCCGGGAGGAGACTTCAGAGCGAAAGTCTCCTCCCGGCGTCGTTGGTTAAGGCGCTCTTCCGGGGTGCGGGATGGATCAGCCGGCCAGCAGCTCGCGGACCAGGGGCGCGACCTTCGTGCCGTAGAGCTCGATGCTGCTCATCAGCTTTTCGTGGGACAGGGTGCCGAGGCTGTACTTCAGGTCGAAGCGGCTCAAGCCCAGGCCCTGGGCGACCTTGGCGATCTTGGCGGCAACGGTCTCCGGGGAACCGACGAAGAGCGCCCCGTCCGGGCCCGCCTCGGCCTCGAACTGGGCGCGGCTCATGCGGCTCCAGCCGCGCTCGCGGCCGATCCGCTCCTGCATGTCCGCATATGGCAGCCACATTTCCTCGCGCGCCTGCTCGTCGGTGGCGGCGATGTAGCCGGGGGAGTGCGCGCCGATGGGCAGCCGGGGCCGGCCGAACTGGTCCAGGGCCCGGTGGTAGAGATCGGTGAACGGGGCGAAGTTCATGGGGGCGCCGCCAATGATGGCGAGCATCAGCGGCAGCCCGTAATGCGCGGCGCGGACCACGGACTCCGGGGTCCCGCCGACCGCGATCCAGGCCGGCAGCCTGCCGGAGCCCGTGGGCGGATAAATCCGCTTGTTGTCCAGCCGGGGACGGGTGCGGCCGGCCCACGTGACGGGCTCCTCCTTGAGCAGTTCCGTGAAGAGCTGGAGCTTTTCGTCGAAGAGGATGTCATAGTCGGCCAGGTCCAGTCCGAACAGCGGAAAGGATTCGGTGAAGGAGCCGCGTCCGAGGATGACTTCGGCGCGGCCGCTGGAGGCGGCGTCGAGCGTGGAGAAGCGCTGGAACACCCGCACCGGGTCGTCGGAGCTCAGCACGGTCACCGCCGAACCGAGGCGGATGCGCTTGGTTTGGCCGGCAATCGCGGCCAGCACAACGTCAGGGGCGGAGACGGCGAAGTCCTCCCGGTGGTGTTCGCCGATGCCGATGAAGTCCAGGCCGACCTCGTCGGCGAGGACCGCCTCCGCGATCACGTTGCGGATCACCTGATCGTGCGGCAGGAGGGCGCCCTCGGGTCCCGCGGTGACGTCACCGAAGGTATCCAGGCCGAGTTCTAAAGTCTGTGCCACGGAAGCCGGGCCTTTCTGTCGAATGGTTGATGCATTTGCATCTTATTGAACCTCCGGCGGGAACAGGCTATTCCGCCGGACACCTGCCGGCGGGACGGCAGGCAGGAATACCCCCGGCGGGGCGGCGTTGTGCCTTGTGTGCAGCTACCGTCGATTCCCGTCTCCATCCTGGACCGAGCCAACGCCCGCGAGGGCCGAACCGCGGCGGACGCCCTGGACGCCACCGTGGCGCGGGCGCAGCGGGCCGAGCGGCTCGGCTACCACCGCTTTTGGGTGGCCGAGCACCACGGGGTTCCCGGGATTGCGGGGTCCGCGCCGACGGTGCTGATGGCGGCCGTGGCCGCGCGGACCGCGCGCATCCGCGTCGGCTCCGGGGGAGTCATGCTGCCGAACCACCAGCCCCTGGTCGTCGCGGAGCAGGCGGCGACCCTGCAGGCGCTCTTTCCGGGGCGGATCGACCTGGGGCTGGGGCGGTCTGCCGGCTTCACGCCGGCGGTCCGGGCCGCCTTGCGCCAGGACCGGGACGCCGCCGACGCGTTTACCGAGGACCTCGCCGAACTGCTGGCCTACCTGAGGGGATG
>Ga0307416_100000962_pt1 | contig 15218 bp, 10 predicted proteins | sample DK1Cmetagenome_2_FD_203821 | JGI IMG/M metagenome (GOLD analysis project Ga0307416, IMG submission 203821) | Maize rhizosphere microbial communities from greenhouse at UC Davis, California, United States - DK15-C-3 | ecosystem: Host-associated > Plants > Roots > Rhizosphere > Soil | place...
GCTGATGAGCCGCCGCAATCGCACTCGGGCGGAAGCCACTCTGCAGTGGTCCCAGGTGACAGCGCGCTATCTCGCCCTCTACGAGGCCGCCCTGCATCGAGCTCCGGCATCGCTCCGGCTGGCCCAGCCTCACGTCCGCGCGATGAGCACCCGGTGAGCCGGGACCTGGTCTTCTGGTTGGCGGCCGATGCCGCGCCCAGCTTCCGGATACTGCAGAGCGACCGGCGCAGGGTTGCCGCGCTGGCTCAGGCCCGGCTCAGCCGCTTGCTGTTCCACGTGGCGCGACACAACCCATTCTATGGCCGGCGTCTTCAATCCGCCGGTATCGAATGGGCCGATCCGGTCCTGCAGTGGGAGCCCTATCGAGCGCTGGCTGCCTTGCCGCCGGTCTCCAAGGCTGAGCTTCGGCGGGGGGCAAGCCGGGTGCTGGATGGCGGTGCGCTGCAGGCCGACTGGTATTCCTCGGCTTCCTCCGGATCGACCGGCGAACCGTTCCGGGTGTACTACGAGGCTCGGGCCTGGGCCCGTCTCAAGTACCTGATCAAGCTCCGCGCCCGAATCGCGTGCGGCTTGCGCCCGACAGACCGGCTGGCATTGCTCGATGCGACGCCTCCCGTACCGCCCACGTCTCTGCCGGGCCGGCGGTGGAAGAGGATCAGCGTGCTCCAGCCCGCGTCCGCGGTGGCCGCAGCACTTCGGGAATTCGAGCCCGATCTGGTGTACGGACTCCCTTCGGCGCTGCTCGAGGTGGGACGGCATCTGCAGGAGAACGGGCAGGAACTGAAGGCGCGAGCATTGTTCACCAGCGGCGAGCTGCTCCAGGGGGCAACCCGGGCGGCTCTGTCGGCATCCTTTGCTGCGCCGGTCTACGACATCTACGGTACATCGGAGACCAAAGAAATCGCATGGGAGTGCCCGGCCGGCAACCGGCACCTGAATGCCGACGTGGTGCATCTCGAGGCGGTGGACGACTCGGGGCGAAGTGTTCCCGATGGGGAAGAGGGTGATCTGGTTGCGACGCTTCTCGTGAACCAAGCCATGCCGCTGCTGCGCTATCGCACCGGCGACCGAGGTAGCCTCAGGTCGGAGAGCTGTTCCTGCGGGTGCTCCCTGCCACTCCTGGGCGTGGTGACCGGCCGAACGGCTGACATCCTCGTGTTCCGGGATGGACTTCGGATTTCTTCTTACGCTCTCACCTGCGCCATGGAGCGTATCCCTGGCATGTTGCGGTATCAGGTGAGCCAGCTGGATCAGGCAAGAGTGCGGGTGCGTGCAATTCTCGAATCCGCCGCCGACCGCAGTATGGTGACCGCACAGGTCCGCACCGCGCTCCGGTATGACGTGGCTCCGTTCCTCGACGCCGATGTCGAGTTTGTCGACCGGCTCCCCACCGGTCCTCGGGCAAAATTCCGGGTGGTCGAGCCGCTCAGTTGACGACACCCGGCGCCGTTGTCATCGGGGGGTACGCCAACGGCGTGAGCGCGTTGCGAGGTCTGGCGCGCGCCGGCGTGCGCACGGCCGTGGTGCTGACCAAGTCGCACGATATCGCACATCACTCTCGCTACGCCCATGAATCGCACCGGGCATTGGATCTGCACCGCCGTCCCGACGGGCTGATCGACCTGCTGCAGGAGCGCGCAACTAACTGGCGCGGCTGGGCGCTCATCCCCACCAACGACGACGCCTTAATGGCTCTGGCCCAGCACCGTGAGCTGCTCTCCCGCTGGTACCCGCTGACAGTTCCCGATCTGGAGGTTGTCCGTCAGGTGGTGGTGAAGTCCAACACGTATCGGCTCGCGCGTGAGGTGGGCGTTGAGGTTCCTCGATCCTACGGTCCAGCCTCGCGGGCCACGGCCCAGCGGCGGGACATTGCCTACCCGGTCGTGGTGAAGCCGCTGGTCAGCGCGACGTTTTGGGAGCGCTTTGGGAAGAAGCTCCTGGTCGCGCAAAATCCGCTCGAGCTGGTTGCGGCGGTCGATCAACTCGAGCGGGCCGGAATCGCTGCCGAGGTCTTCGACCTGGTGCCCGGATCAGACCGGGACTTCTACAACTACACCGTGTATCTGGATCGGGATGGTCATCCGGCGGCGGAGTTCGGTTTCAGGAAGCTCCGGAAAGCCCCGCCGTTCTTCGGCGTGGCGCGGGCCGCAGAGCCGGCCCACCTACCGGAGCTTCGCGAGCCCACCATCGAGCTGCTCCGGCGCATCGGCTGGCGGGGCATTGCCAGTGCTGAATACAAGCGGGATCCTCGCGATGGTCGCTTCCGCCTGATGGAGATCAACGGCCGGTGCTATCTGAGCCACGCCCTGGCCACGCGCTGCGGCATCAACTACCCGCTGCTGAGCTGGCAGGAGCATGCTCGGCGGCAGCGGGTGGCGGCCTCCAGTAATGGATGGCGGGGAGTCTGGCTGCACCTGCATGCGGATCTGCTGTACACCGCGGTTGAGGAGCGGAGCCCGGACTGGAGCTGGCGCGAGTTCATTCGCAGCTACACCGGCCCCTGGATCGATGCGGTCTGGTCGGCCGCCGATCCCGCTCCGTTCGTGGCCCAGTGGTGCAGCACGTTGAGAAAGGCCGCCCAGGAGATCCGAACCGGCCGGGAAATGCAAGAGGTACGCAATCGATTTCAGAGGATGCCGAGGTCAGTCCCAACCCCATCCAGCAGGGAGATCCCATGAAGCCGTATCCGCTCACGCCCTATCCGGAGCTCATTGTCAACTTCTGTCCCACCGGGATGATCCCTACGAAGGCAATGACGCCCCACGTTCCCATCTCGCCGGACGAGGTGATCGAGGACTCCTGCCGCGCGCTCGAGCGGGGTGCGGCCATCGTGCACCTGCACGCCCGGGAGGAGAACGGGGAGCCCAGCTATCGGGCCGCGATTTACGAGCGGATGATCCTGGGCATCCGGGGCCATTTCCGCGACGCCATCATCTGCGTGAGCTGCAGCGGCAGGAACTTTCCCGATTTCGAGCGGCGGAGCGAAGTCCTGGAGCTCACCGGCACCGCCAAGCCGGACCTGGCGAGCCTCACACTGACCTCACTGGATTTCCCGACCGGCACCAGTCAGAACTCCCCCGAGATGGTCCTGGCGCTGGGGCAGAAGATGGTGGAGCGCGGGATTAAACCGGAGCTGGAGTGCTTCGATTTCGGCATGATCAACGCCGCCAAGTTGCTGATCGGCAAGGGGCTGCTGGGACAGGCGCCGTGGTATTTCAACCTGCTCCTGGGATCTCGCTATTCGGTGCCGGCCACTGCTCGCCACCTGTCCAACATGATCGAGGATCTCCCCGCCGGCTCGGTGTGGTCTGCCGCCGGGATCGGACTGTTTCAGCTGCCCATGAACACTCTGGCCCTCGCGATGGGGGGACACTGCCGAGTGGGCCTGGAGGACAACATTCACCTGGTGTTCGACCGGAGCGAGCTGGCCACCAACGCGGCTCTGCTGGACCGCCTGGCGGTGCTGGCGGAGACCTTTGGTCGCACGCTCGCCACGCCGGCACGCGCCCGCGCGCTCCTGGGACTCAGTGCTCCGGCGCCATCACGGGTTCCGCTTCCGTACACCATTGTGCTGGACGAGACCGAGGAGGCGATCGCCGGGTGAGCAGCTCTCGATCCCTGGCCAGCCTGGTGGAGGAACGGCTCCTGGTTCCGGCGTACACCTCACGTTGGGGCCGGGCGCCGGTGCTGGCCCACCGCGGAATGGCACTGCCGCTCCAGCTGATGGGCGACGTGCGCCGCCGCCGGGTGCGACATGGCGGCAGTTCGATCGAGCTGATCGAGGTGGGCCGGGAAAAGCTGCTGCGCCCAATCGGAGCCAAATTGTTCGGCGAGCTGCCCGAGCCCACTCGGGAGCTCCCGCGAGCACTCTGGAGCCCGGCAGCAGTCAGCCAGGGAAGTACGGCCGATATGGTCCTGGCGGAGGTGCACCGCTGGATGGCCCCCCGGTTTCGGCGGGCAGGCTGGGTCATCGTGCCTCAATCCGTCCGGTGGCATGGCGAGCTTGCGGCCATACCGCCGAAGGACTGTAGCCACGGCCTGCTGGACAACATGCGGAAGATCCGCCGGCAAAATCTCACCCTGGAGCAGGGTACCTCCAGCTCGGATTGGAAGGAATTCTTCGAGACCATGGCGCTGCCGCAGGCACTGAGCCGGCATGGGCCGGAAGCCTGGAGACCTTCACCGCAGCTGAGGGAGGAGTTCTCCAAGGTCGGCATCCTCCAACTGGTCGTCAGAGATGGGGTGCGAGTGGGCGGAGTCTGCACGGTTTCCCGGGGCGACACGCTCTGGCTGGCGATCTCCGGAGTCCGGCAGGGAGACCCCCGCCTTCAGCGGCAGGGAGTAGGATTCGCTATCCTTGCGCTCACCATCGAGTGGGCCCGGCAGCAGGGCTACCGATTCCTGGATGCGGGTCGCACCGGGCCCTTCGTCAATGATGGGCTCCATCAGTTCAAGCGAAGATGGGGGTTGTCTCCGGTGCTCGACCCGTTGGCTCATGTCGCCGCCGTCTGGACCGGTTCCCTCGAGGTCCGGGAGGCATTCGCCCGACAGCCAGTGCTGGTGGAAAGCGGGGAGGGCCTGCGGGTCTACGCCGGGGAATGAATCTGAACAAATACATCAACGATGTTCGTACGCTCCCGGGTGACGGAATTCGCGCCTGGCGCGCCGGAGGCTGGGTTGCGTTGAAGAGCGAACTTCGCAAACGGACGGTGGGTCGTCTTGGGGGCTATGTTCGGCGCTTCGTCATCGAGACGGATCTCCTGCAGCTGGCCGAGACCGGCTTGCCGCCTGAGGTGGATGTGCGGCCTTTTACCGGGCCGGACTGGACGCTCCTGGGCGACATGGGACGCAGCCGGACGAGCCGGCAGTTCGCCGAAGCCAGCGCAGCGGGCCGGATCTGCCTGATTGCCTGGAAGCGGCGTCAGGCCGTGGGCTATGCCTGGTTTTCTCCCGCCATCGAAGCTCAACATGAGAGCTACAACCTGAAGCTCCCATCCGACGCGATCTACGTCTGGCAGGTCGAGGTCACCCAAATGGAGCGGCATCGCGGAGTGGCTGCCGCGCTGGTCAGCCGCGGCCTCGAGCTGTGCCGAGAGCAGGGTTATCGCCGCAGCTGGATCATCATTCGGCCGGACAATTTCGACTCGATTGGGACGATCGCGAGCATCGCACCGAGCCGGGTGCTGGGTACTGTGGCCCGGCTGAAAGTGCTGTCCTGGATGCGGAGCTGGTACCATGCCCTGAGCGCGCCGGTACCGATCGAGATCAGTCTCACTCGATGAGCCGCTTCCACAAGTACCTGCACGACCTGCGGACCTTGCCGGCCGATACGCTGCTGGGCTATCGCCAGGCTGGAGTGAGCGGCGCCTGGAACGCGCTCGCCGCCCGTTCTCTCCACCGCCTGATCCGCACTGGGCACCTCCTCGTCTTTGCTCATAGCCTGGACAATCTGGCCGTCCCGACTGCCCCCGCCGGAGTACGGATTGCGCTGGCGGAAGACGAAGATTGGCCGGCGCTCGCCTCACTAGTGGGGCAGCGAGAGGTCAGCCGGTTTCGCGCCTTACAGGCGGCAGGGCGCCGGTGCCTCGTCGCCTGGCGGGGCAAGGTACCGGTGGGATACGCCTGGGTGGCGCATCCGATCGGGCCCGATGTGGCACCGTGGCCGCTTCCCTTCACGTTTCCGTCTACTGCAGCCTACCTCTATAACCTGTACGTGGTACCCTCCGAGCGCAGCAGCGGGATCGGATCGGCCCTCGCCCACGAGCGGCTGTGTCTGGCGCGTGACGCCGGGCACCGGGAGGGATGGCGCATGGTGGCTCCATCCAACAGTCCATCGCTTCGCACCGTCCGGAAGACTGCGGCGGGAACCCGAGCGGTGGGTGAGCTCCACTTTCTCCAGCTGCTCGGCCGAACCTACGCCCGCTTCACTCCGCCACAGGCCGGGTGAGGCCGTGACGACCTCGAACCTGCCGATCACCGCAACGGGCGAACGGGCTGCCCCGCCGACCCAGCGGCGCTTCCTCCGAAGGATCGTGAGGTATGCCCTCGCCCGCGGGACCACCGAGGTCTTGCTCGCGGTCAGGGGCGTGCTGCTGGCTGTGCTCCTGGGGCCGGCGGCATTCGGCACCTGGGCTCTGTTGCGCCTCAGCATGCGGTACTCCTCATTGATCGGTCTCAGCGTCTACCGCGGGCTGGAGCTGGAGCTCCTCCGGGGCAAATCCAGTCCATCCGCTCGGGCCAAGGCGTCCGCGCCGGCCGCGCTGGGCTTCGTGCTGGCGATCTCGGGCAGCCTCGCCATCGGAGCCCTGATCGCCTCATTTCTAGTGCAGGACGAGTCCCATCGGTTGGTGTTGCGGGGCTTCGCCGCCGCGAGTCTGGCTGAGTCGCTCTACGGGTACGCGCTGGTGTGCACGCGCGTGCGAGGCAACCTGCGGCTGTATTCGCTGCTCGAGTCGGGCACGGCGCTGCTCCATGTGGTCTGCGCGGTCACGCTGGCCTCGGTCTGGGGACTGGGCGGTGCGTTCGTGGGGCTGACGCTGGCGAACCTGCTGGGCATCGCCGCGGCCCGGCGGTGGCTGGAACTTCGTCCAACCATGGAACTGCAGTCGGTGCGCCGGATGCTCGAGATCGGATTCCCCGTGGTGCTCAGCCTGGCTGCCGGCATCGCGCTCGCGACGGGAGACCGCTGGGTCGTGGCAATCTGGGGCGGCCCCACCATGCTGGGCTACTACGCCTTTGCCGGCTCGGTGACAACGGTTGCCGCAGCGCTGGCCCTGGTGGTACGGACGGTCGTGTTCCCTCAGGTGTATGGAGAGGCTTCGTCCAACGGCGCCGCCGCGGCGCTGCACTCGCACATGGAACGGGCGCTCCTGCCCTTTGCCCGGCTGCTGCCGCCTCTGCTCGGCGCGGTGAGTCTGGCCCTGGGGCCACTCGTCGCCGTGGCGGTGCCGAGTTACCACGAAGCCATTGCTCCCGGGCGAGTATTTCTGCTCTCAGGCGTCGCCATGGGCCTGGTGAACCTGGCGTCCATTGGGGCGGTCGCGGCCGGACGCCAGCGCCACTTACCCCTATACGCGGTGTCCGCGCTGGTGCTGACGTTTGCCCTCTCCATCGCGGCGCTGGCGGGCGGCTACGGCCTGGGCGCGGTGGCGGCCGCCACCTTTGCCGGGCACCTGATGTTTGCCGGGCTGGTTCTTCGCCTCAACGCGCGGGAGGCGGGGATCCCCCAAGCAGGCCGGTTCGTGGCCACGATCCTCTTGCCACTGAGCTGGTGCACGGGAGCGGTAATGTTGGTGGGAGAGGTGGTCCCCGGGCTGGACCTGGGTTCTACCGCGACCTCGTTCGCCATCTACCTCCTGCTGCTGATCCCACTGGTGGCCGGCTGGCGGAAGGAGTGGCGCCGGCTCAGGAGTTGAATTCGGGGGCATTTGCATCCCGACAGAAAAAGTCGTAATTTCCTTTCATGATCCAACCCAACTTCCTTTCTACATTCCGCGCGGGTTGCGGCTGTACCGGCGGCCGGACCGGCCGAAGGGGAGCGGCGCCCGTAATCGGGTAGGGCACAGGATCCAGACTTCTCGCCGGCCGCGCCTCCACTGAGGTTTGCGGCCGGTCGCATTTCCGACATGTCTCTCGAGATTTGCCAAGGAGCACGCTTATGACGCCAGTGCAATCCGCTCCCGCCACCACTCCCATTGAGGAGCGCGGGTACGCCCACCCGGAGGTTCTGGTTTCCACCGACTGGGTGGCCCAGCACCTTCAGGATGCTAAGGTGCGTCTGGTTGAGTCCAACGAGGACCTGCTGCTGTATGACACCGGACACATTCCGGGAGCCGTGAAGATCGACTGGACCAATGACCTGAACGATCCGGTGGTCCGGGACTACGTCGATCGCGACCGGCTGCAGAAGCTGCTCCGCTCGAAAGGCATCGACAACGACACCACCATCGTCTTCTACGGCGACAAGAACAACTGGTGGGCGACCTACGCACTCTGGGTGCTGCAGCTGTTCGGACTCACCAACGTGAAGGTGATGGACGGCGGCCGGCTGCGCTGGATCGACGAGGGGCGTCCTCTGACGACCGAGCGCCCGAAGTACCGCGAAGGCAACGTCACGGTGGGCGAGCGAGACGACTCCCGGATCCGGGCGTTCCGGGAAGATGTCCTGGCCCACCTCAAGAAGAAGGGTCAGCTGGTGGACGTCAGAAGTCCGGAGGAGTTCCGGGGCGAGAAGACCCACATGCCGGAATACCCGCAGGAAGGGTGCTTGCGGGGCGGGCACATTCCCGGCGCCAAGAGCATTCCCTGGGCCAAGGCAATCGACCCCGACACTCACACCTTCCGGCCGGCCGGTGAGCTCCGCAAGCTCTACCTGCAGGACAACAATCTGCGGCCGGATGCGGAGACCATCGCCTACTGCCGGATCGGCGAGCGGTCATCCCATACCTGGTTTGCCCTCACCTACCTGCTCGGCTTTGACAACGTGCGGAACTACGACGGCTCCTGGACCGAGTGGGGCAACGCGGTGCGTTTGCCGGTGGAGAAGGGGTGAGTGGTGACGGGTGAGAAGTGAAACTCACTTCTCACCTCCTAGCGCAGCCAGCCGCTTCCGGGCCTGGTCAACCATCGGCTGTAATTCCCGATCCGCCTCGCGCCACAGCTCGATGAACCGGCGGTAGTGCTTCGCCGCCTCGCGGCGGTCTTCCCGCCGGTCATAAATCTCGGCCTGGCGAAGGTGGGAAGGTGCCAGGTATACCAATTCGTACGCGGCTCGTTCGGCGATCGAGCCGAACCAGCCGAGTGCCTCGTCCTCCCGTCCGCTGCGCGCCAGCAGTTCCCCCCGCAAATACCGGTCATACGCCTCGGCCATCACGAATGGAGCCGTGGCCTCCCAGCCCGCGGACTCCAGAGCGGCAAGTGCCTCACTGATCCGGCCGGCGGACGCGGCCACACGGGCCCGGATGCTCTGCCCCAGGGTGCGGACGACCTGTCCGGGCGCGGTTGAGTCGACGGCGCGCTCCAGCGCTCGAGCATGGCGCAGCGCCCCGGTGGTATCACCGAGTCGAATGTCGAGCAGCGCCAGGCGCTGGAGCCGGAGAAACGGGTGAAGCCCGATATGCGCGGTGGTGTGTTCCACCGCTCCCGCCGGCCGGCTCGCCGGCTCCCACCGGCTGATCGCCTCGCGGGCCTCGATCATCTCGCTGGCGGGCAGGGGCAGGAAGGAGAATGCGGCGAACAGTGACCTCAGCTCCAGCGCGGGTATAGAGTCGCGCGCAGCAGCAATGGCCAGCTCGCCCTTGGCCCGGCGCCACTGGCCTCGCGCCAGAGCGGCCTGGGCCAGCATCCGATGTCCATAGGCCTGGAGGTCCGGAGCCCGGGACTCGCCCGCAAGCCACCGCCCGAATCGCTCACTTCCATCCAGGTCGTCCGCCATCACGGCCACCTCCAGGGCGGTGACCGCCGGCACGCCTCTCGGGTTGGCCAGGATTTCCCGGGTGACCAGCTTCTGCCCGGGCCGGTCCCCCAGGGCAAAGGCGCGGAATGCTCTGGTCTCCACGACTTCCGATCCCTGAATGGAGGCGCGCACCCGCCGGACCAGCGAGTCGGCCTCCGCGCGCTTGCCCTCGATCGATGCGATGCGAGCCAGTTGGATCAGCGCCTCCCCGTGGTCCGGGTCGCGGGCGAGGACCTGCTCCAGCGCCGGTCGCGCCTCCACCGAGGAGCGTCCCCGAAGGGGGTTTCCGTGCACCAGAATCTCGGCCAGCTGGAGCCAGGCCTCGATGTCGTCAGGGTAGTCCGCCACCAGACTCCGGCCGAGACGCTCGGCATCCTCACTTCGGCCCAGCCTCCAGGTGTGCTGCGCCTCGATCAGCCGTCGCTCCCGCTCTCCGATCCGGTCGCGATACCGGAGCGCCTGCTCCGCGGAACGCTGGGCCAACTCGGCTCGCCCGGCCCGATCCGCTGCATCGCTCAGCCGGTAGTAGCCCAGGGCGAACGTGCTGTCGATGCTCACCGCCTGGCTGAGGGCGTCGATGGACTCGGCATAGCGCGCGGCGCGGTACGCATTCTCTCCTGCCACATAGGCCTTGAACGCGGCCAAAGAACTGGTCGTGGCCGCGGCCACCCGGGTGAGCCGCTCGTGCGGCTCTCCGTAGCGGCTGGCGATCAGGTCAGCCGCCAGCCGGTCCACCAGCTGAAACAGCTGCTCCGTCTCGCCCTCCACCGAAGACTGCGCGATCGCCTCGGGCCGGCCCTCATCGTACATCGCAGCGCTGATCTGTACCCGGTTCGTCGTGGCCACGACGTCACCCAGTACATACAGCTCGGCGCCGAGTCGGCGGGCCCAGCTGCGGGCCCGCTCCGGCTCCAGCCGCTCGGTGCCCTGGCGGGACATTCGGGCGAGATACGCGGTTGGGTGCACGCTCCGGAGCTGCCCGGCCCCGTCCAGGCTCGCGCTCAGCAGGTCCACCACGCCATTGCCGAGGAAGCCGGGCTCGCCCACGCCGGTGAACGCAAAGGGGAACACGGCCACCAGCTCGGGGGAGACCGCCGGAGCCATCGCCGATCGATCGCCCCACCAGACCAGCGCCGATGTCAGCAGTGCCAGGCCGATGGCCGTCGTTCGATGGCGGGCAGGAGCTGGCTGGACCCGCTGCGGGGTTGGTGGAGGCTCGGAGACGGGGGGCCCGACGGTTGGGGGCTCACTGGTGGACGGGGCAGGGACCGCTTGCTCCAGCCCCGGGCGAGCCGAGTGGCCGTTCTGTACTGAATAGCCGTTGCTGCCTGGGGTCCGACTCGGAACCGGGCTCGGCCGGGGCGCCGGAGCGTCGCGCACCGGGTCCGGGGCCCAGCGGCCAAACATGCCACGCAGCTGTTTCACGTACTGGGTGAACTCGGGATCTGGCGGGCTGTCGAGCTCGGTCCGGACCAGGTCCTCGTAGATCCGGGCGTGCTCCAGGGCAGCGCTACGCTCGCCCCCCTGGGCCAGGCAGTGCATCAATCCCAGGGCATAGCGCGAGCTGAGCGGGTCGGTGATGGCGAGGCGGCGCCACCAGGCCGCGGCCCCCTGGTGGTCGCCAAGCTCGGTTGCCTGGGTGGCGAGAGTTTCCAGTGACCGGGCATAGCCCTGGGCCAGGCGGGCCCGCTCGGAATCGACCCAGCGCTCGAACTCCACCAGGCCGGCAAGGTAGAAGCCGTCGAGGAAGGGACCCCGGTACAGGGTCACCGCGGTGGTGGGGTTGCTCCGGTCGAGAGCCGCCTGGAAGTCGCAGGCATCTACCGAAATGGCTTCCGGATCGAGCCGAAGCGCACCCGAGCTCCGGGCAAACACCTGCCCGGGCAGCTCCTGGCGGAGCTGGAAGAGCGTCTGCTTGAGGTTGTTGCGGGCCCGCTCGGTGTCGCTTTCGGGCCAGAGATAGGCGAGCACCCGGTCCCGGCTGATTCCCTGATCGCTGGCCAAGCCCACCAGCGCGAGCAGCGCCAGGGACCGCTTTCGGGCGATGGCCCCGGCCAGCGGCCCATTTTCGTCTTCGATGGTGAGGCCGCCGAGGGTCCTGAGACGCAGCATGGAAAAGAGTGGGGGTTCTAACCGCGGTATAACCGCCAGCTAACCGACAGCGTATAGGTTACGGCGCCGAATCAGGAAAGACAACACGAAAGGCGCAGTCGGGCCGCTGGTGTGGTTCTTCCGACGCAGCTTTCCCTCCGCAGGGATCACCGGACGGTGAACCGCCCTGGATCGGGTACCCCTTACGGCAATCGGAAACTGGAGACATCTTAGCCGCAGTGTCATCGCAGGGCCATATAGTGACACTGCCATCCGATAGCTCCCGTCAGCACCGTCAGGCCAGTCGTCATTCGGCAATGAAGAAGATGATTGGGGAGTAGTACGGCCGTGGATTGCTGTCACCGTCGTTAATACCTCCACACAACTCAAGTAGGCAATGGCACCCCGGCCGCGAGGCCGGTCCGCAAAGCCCCGGGTCTCTCCGAGATGGCCAGGCTGCCGGACGTGCGTCCCCCATGACGCCCGTCGTGTTCCCTGAACACTGGTCCCCCGAGGAGAAGTCCCGATGCGTCGTGTCCTGCTGTCCTGCCTTGCCATCGCGTTCGCCCTTGCCTGCGGCGACGATATCACCGAGCCGACTCCCACGCGCACCACGGCGGTGGCGGCCGGGCCCCTGTTTGCTACGACCACGACGGAAGACGGGTTGTCGATTTCCACGGACAAGGACGACTATCAGCCGGGGGATGTGGTGCACTTCACCGGCAGCGGCTGGCAGCCGGGGGATGTGCTGGACATCGTGCTCACCGATAATCCCTTGACCCACGACCCACACATCTGGTCCGTAAACGTGGACGCGGACGGGACCTTCCGGGACGCGACATACGTGGTGGATGAGGGAGACCTCAACGTCGAGTTTACCCTCGTCGCAACGAGCAGGGGGACTGGTCGAAGCCTAACCGTCGTGTTCACGGATGGTTCGCTGAGCCTTGTTGCGGACGCAACTATGCGGTGTGTCGCGGTGGACGTAGGTTGCGCGTCCAAGACCTATGCCTTTTCGCCTAACGGAGATGCATCCTTCGATCTGGCGAGCTTGGTTGGCAGTGTCAATGGTAGCGGCGCCGAAACAAATGTTCGCATCAATGTCCGTCCGGGAGCGACTCCGGGTGCGACGCCAATCGCCGCAACGCTAAGTCTTGGAGATTACAGTCCTCCGCCCAATGGTATCACGTTCCCCACATCGGCCTGGAACGCGAGTGGGCAGCTCGATGGTACGTACACAGCCCGGATCTTCTCCAATCAGACAGCGGAGCCTGCCACCAATCCGGACCCCGGTGCACGGAAGCTGACTCTCATAGTGGACCGCGTGGCTCCTACAGTTACACTGCTCGCAGTGGACCCGGTCGGTCCTACGCCGGACCTGCCGTTCACCCTCACCGCTCGCGCCACTGATGAGGGGACCCGCATCTTCAAGGCGCAATACAACGTTGACGGCGGCACATTCGCTGATATGAGTGCTTCCGATCTTGCCTTTGATGAGCTCACGGAGGATGTAACCTTCGCCTTCTCTGCAGGCTTGTCCGAGGGCTCTCACCCTCTCTGTGTGAAAGCGGAAGATGTGGCAGGAAACGTCAGCGCTGCCGCGTGCATAACTCTGCAGGTCGCGGCACCAAACGTCCCTACTTCGCTTCAGGTTGAAGCGGCAAGCGGGACTTACGGCGGACAGACAACCCTACTAGCAAAGCTGACCCGAACCTCGACTCACGCAGGGATAGACGGCAAGACCATCACTTTCCGTCTGAATGGTTCCGAAGTGGGCACCGCGACGACCGTCGCTAGTGGCGAAGCATCTTTGACGGTCTATCTCACAGACGATGGTCTGGGAACAGGTTCATTCATCGATCAGGGCACATATACCGCAGGTGCTGGCTCTGGCGTCGGAGCCAGCTTTGCTGGTGATGCTCCGTTAGATCCTTCCAGCGGTTCGGCAAGCCTTACCATCAGTCCGCGGCCGATCACGGTAAAGGCAGACGCCAAGACCAAGGTGTACGGCAACACGGACCCAGCATTCACCTACCAGATCACAGATGGCTCGTTGGTTGGCACCGACGTCATTAGCGGCGCACTGTCCCGCGACGCTGGTGAGACAGTGACCGGCAGCCCCTATGCGATCTTGCAAGGAAGCCTGACGGTTGGGACCAACTACACGCTCACCTACGTTGGAGCAGGCCTTACCATCACAGAGCGGGCAATAACCGTGACGGCCGCTGCGAAGAACAAGGACTTTGGCGACGCAGATCCCCCTCTTACCTACCAGATCACTAGCGGCTCCCTGGCCTTCAGCGACGACTTTACCGGTGCTCTGACGCGCGATGCAGGCGAGACCTTGGCTGGCAGTCCCTACGCGATCACGCGAGGAACGCTCGCGCTGGACGCGAACTACATCCTGACCTTTGTAGGGGCTAGCCTCACCATCAATCCGCGGCCGGTCACCGTGACGGCTCAGGCCAAGAACAAATTCTACGGCGATCCGGATCCAGCGCTCACCTACCTGATCACCTCTGGCTCAGTGCTAGCCGGAGACGGATTTACCGGAGCTCTGACTCGCGCAGCAGGTGAGACCGTGGCCGGCAACCCTTACGCCATCACGCAGGGAACGCTCGCGCTGAATCCCAACTACAACTTGACGTTCGTGGGCGCGAACTTCACCATTAATCCGCGACCGGTCACCGTGACTCCCGATGCCCAGAGTAAGTACTTCGGCGAGTCAGACCCGACGCCGCTCACTTACAAAGTCACCAGTGGCACATTGGTAAGCGGGGATGCGTTTACCGGTATACTCATCCGCGACGCTGGTGAAGGCGTCGGCAGTTATACCATTCGCCAAGGAACCCTCAGTTTGGGCGGCAACTACGACCTGAGCTTCGTCCCGGCAAATCTGGTGATTCAGTCATGGAGGCTTGCAGGATTTTACCAGCCGGTAGATATGCCGCTCCAGGGCGGAGCTTACGCCATTGTGTGGAACACCGTGAAGGGTGGATCTACCGTGCCCTTCAAGTTCGAAGTCTTCAGGGGAGCTACTGAACTGAAAGATCTGGCTGTCGTACAACCACTCTTTACCAAGGAAGTAGCGTGTGTCGGGAATGTCAGCGACGCTATCGAATTGACTGCCACCGGCGGTACGGTCCTGCGCTTTGATACCTCCGGTGACCAGTTCATCTATAACTGGCAGACCCCGAGGAAGCCGGGCTACTGTTATCAGGTCACCATGAAGACTGCAGACGGTTCACCTCTTGTCGCCTATTTCCAGCTGAAGTAGCCTGCAATTTCGCAACTACGAAGGCCCGGCAAACGCCGGGCCTTTGTTCTGTCGGGCAGATGGACCCGCGGCCGCAACGCAGCTATGCTGCCACCCGATGCGAGTCTGCCTCCTCAGCATGGAGATCTTCGCCTGGGGCAAGCACGGCGGCTACGGCCGGGCCACCCGGGTCATCGGGCGCGAGCTGGTCCGCCGGGGCGTCGAGGTCTCCGCCGTGGTCCCGTTGCGCGGCAATCAGCGGCCGGTCGAGCTGCTCGACGGCATCCACGTATTCGGCTTTCCCCCTCGGGCTCCCTGGCAGGCGGCCCGCCTCCTCGGGGAGAGCAACGCCGACATCTACCACTCGCAGGAGCCCTCCTTCACCACCTATCTCGCCCAGAGGGTGATGCCGGGCCG
>Ga0307416_100000963_pt1 | contig 15208 bp, 13 predicted proteins | sample DK1Cmetagenome_2_FD_203821 | JGI IMG/M metagenome (GOLD analysis project Ga0307416, IMG submission 203821) | Maize rhizosphere microbial communities from greenhouse at UC Davis, California, United States - DK15-C-3 | ecosystem: Host-associated > Plants > Roots > Rhizosphere > Soil | place...
GCTGCAAGATATCCAAGGGCGCTCATTCGAGGGAGGGGCTTCCTTTCAGCCGTGGGTCTCGGGACACCGGTCCGTTGCCTGAACGGCCCGGCGCCCCCTAGGCAAGCATGCCCGAGGCGCAGCCTCCGGGCCGGCGACGGCACCCGGTGTGTCCCGTTCGGTCCTCGGCGTCCTGCACGGCTTGGCGGGGTTTCACCGAGCTGACAGCCGTCTCGCGGTGTCAGCACCGCCTGCCCCCGGACTATGCCGCGACCGCATGGAACCATGCCCACATGGACTTGGACGTGCGTCACAACGGCGCTTTATCGTTCCATCAAAGCGCGTCCAATGAAGGGCGCCGGAACGAAGGGTACACGTATGGGAATCGAGTTCAATCGCCGATCGTTCTTCAGGGCCGGCGCGTCGGCCGCGGGCAGCGGGGCCCTGGCAGCCGCCGCCCTTTCCTCAAGCCAAGCCGCCGCACACGCGGCAGTAGCCACACCGGCGGCGCCCACTGTTCGACTTCAGCAGAAGGACGGCGTGGCATCGGGCTTCATCATCGGCGCCCCCAAGATCTCGGACCGAGCCAACCACGCCGTCGTCGAGGTGCCGGTGCTGTGCGAGGGTGGACCGCGCCTGGCGGTGACGCAGCCCGTCCGGGCGAGTGCCGCGGAAGAGATCGCTGCGGGCTTGAGCGCCGGGATGCTCGTCGACTTCGTCGTCAAGAAGGGTGAGGTCGTCGTCGGCGACGAGCACCGCGATCCCTTCCATGTCGTACTGACCAAGAGCAGCACGCCCATCTTCGCCACGCAGAAATACGGCCCGGAGCTGGCTCCTCGAAACGGCCGTCCCGGCGAGATGGTCTCGGCTGGCTGGGTTTATGGCAAGTCCCAAGGGACGATCACCATCGGAGACGGCCGCGTCGTCACCGAGGACATTTCCGGCCGTCCGCTGCCAAGGCCGAGCAAGCGCTATGAGGAGACCTATCGGGTCGCCGCCGACGCAGAGGTGTACCGCGTCGATACGACCAACTGGGGTGCCTCCGACTCCTCGACCTTCGACGCGATCCCCGTCACGAAGGATTACTCCTACACGACCACCCGGCGCCAGGCCGTCTTCGTCGTGTTCGACCGCGACCATCGGCAGGTGAAGCAGGCCAAGGTCAGGCAGATCTTCTTCTTCACGCCGCATGACGAGTCGGACGGCAAACCCGTCTGGGATGTGCCCACGCAAAGCGACCTCCTCAGCGACAAAGGAGTCGACCCTGTGTCCGGACAGCGCTACGTGGACGTCGTCGCGACCCGCCCGACAACCGCGGCCTACACCCGAAGCACGGAGCCCTTCGAAATCGTCCCCGGCACCTTCTTCTTCGTCGGCGACAACGAGGTCTCCTGCTACCTCTTCAAGACGAGCGGGGGGACCCGGGACCCGCAGGACGATCGCCTGATCCTCGTCGACACCGGATGGCCGAACAGCGGATACCAGTACTGGAAGAACATCGAGGCCATGGGCTTCGACCCGCGCGACATCGACGACATCATCATGGCCCACGGCCACCTCGACCATTACGGGTCCACCGTCGAGCTCGTGACGATGATTGAGAACTCGGGCGGAAAGGTACGGCTTCTCTCGCCGCGTGAAGACATTGTCGGACTCCCGCAGGACGCCGTCGGCAACGTCTGGAACCTGCCGCCTGCGTTGCCTGCCGGGGAAACGCTCATCCGGGAGCGCAGCGATTTCTTCACCTACGACGAGTGGATGGATTTCGGAAACGTGCGCCTGCTGCCGCTGTGGTCGCCCGGACACACGCCCGGGTCGGCCTCCTTCATCTTCGAGGTGGAGAATCCCGACGACGGCGAGCGTCTCACCTTCGGCTACATGGGCGGCTACGGCTGGAGCCCCAAGACGGTTTCCCCCACCAACGGCTGGCAGCGTCTGGGCTTCCCCTACAACCTCGCATGGCTGCAGCAGCGGTTCGAGCCCGACTACGTCGCGGGGCAGCACGCGAACCAGTTCCCGCTCATCGAGATCTACCAGGCGCTGAAGGCCTACAACAACGACCCCGCGAACCGCGGCCGGCAGCTGACCATGCTGGATGCGATGAACCGTGGCGAATGGGTCAACTACCTCGAGAAGCGCTATGCGGTGGCCATCAACGCGGTGGCCGACGACCAGCCGGGATACCAGAGCATCGAGACCTACGGCCCCTTCAAGCCGGGCCGCGAGGAAGGCGTCGAGGACGTCCGTGTTCGGCTCGTCGATGGCGGCAAGGTGCTGCACGGCTACGACCGCGCCCTCAATAAGAACCCGCAGATCCCGCTGCTCGCAGACGGGGCGATCATCCTGATTGACAGCTTCGTGCACGACCCGGAGGGCTGGTACGTGCAGTTCGAGCTCGACGTGCTCGACTCCTACGGCGGCTTCCTGCCGGGCGTGGGGCCGGTCGAGTCCATCCGTCCCGAGGTGACCGAGATCCTCCGCACCCAACGGTTTCCGAGCCGCGAAGAGGCCGAGGCGGTCCTCGAGTCGGTCAAGGCGGGCGGCACCTACCGCGTCGCTCTGACGCCGGCCAGCGCCATCGTCATCCCCGACGCCGGAGCACCCGTTTTCAGGGCAGGCTAACGAGCGGCAGGGCTCGACGGAATTCCGTCGAGCCCTGCCGCTCGGACAGCCTCTCGGCGAACGATCTCTTGCCGGTCTTGGGCTTCTGCCGCCAGTGGGTCATTTCCGGATCGTCCTGCTCACGAAGCGGTAGCGGTGCCCTGGGCTTTCCGGGGTCGCATGCTGCCGGCGGCGGAGACGGCGCTGCGGGCCGCCACCGCGAGGAGGCCGCTGTCCGAGGCAATGGGCATAAACCGGAAGCCGAGGCCGGTCATCGTTTGGGCAAGCTCCGGTTCTCCGGCGTAGATGCCTGGGACGACGCCGGCGGCGCTTGCCCTGCGCACGATGTCGGCCAGGACGCCATCGGGCCCCTCGCCGGTCAGCTCATCGAACGTCATGCCGAGGCTGAGCGACAGATCGTAGGGGCCCACGAAGACCGCGTCCGGCCGCGCGGCAAGGATCCCGTCCAGGTTGGCCAGCCCGTCCGTGGTCTCGACCATCAGGATGCACAGCGCGTCCTCCTGCGGGTCACCGGGACTCGGCGCCGGGTACCGGGGGCTTCGCCGCGTTGGTCCGTAGCTGCGCTTTCCGCGCGGAGGGAAGCGGCAGGCGGCGACGAGGAATTCCGCCGTCGCGGCGTCTTCCACGGTCGGAAAGATGATGCCCCCGGCGCCTGTATCGAGGACCCGTGTGATGGTTCCGGCTTCGTGCCCCGGGACGCGGACGATCGACGGCACGGAAAACAGGTGGGCCGCTTCGATGAGGTGCTGCATTTCGTGGATTTCCGCGCCGCCGTGCTGGCCGTCGAGGCAGATCCAGTCGAACTGCTCGGCGGCGAGGACGTCCACGACGGCCGGGTCGCGGAAGTTGACCCAGGCGCCGTAGGAGGTCCGGCCGCCGTCGAGCACCAGACGCGGAGTCTGCAGGCCTTCCTGCCGTCCGCTCTCGCCGTATGCCTTCATCTGTTGCTCCTTCTTCGGGTTGGCGGAACCGCTAACGACCTTGCCTGGCCGCGGGCCTGCATGCGGTGGCGCATTTCGCCCACGCGGCTCATGTAAGTGACCAGTTCGTCCCCCGGCGCGAGGAAACGTTGGGGAGAGCGGCCGACGCCCACTCCGGGAGGTGTGCCGGTGAAGATGACGTCTCCGGGGAGCAGCGGCGTGATCCTGGACAGCCGCGCGATGATCTCGGGGACAGGGAAGACCATGTCCTTGGTGCTCCCCTTCTGGACTTGTTCGCCGTTGATGGCGCAGCCCAGTTCGATGTTGTCCGGATCCTCGAACTCGTCCGGGCTGGCCAGCAGCGGGCCGACCGGTCCGAATCCGGGGAAGGACTTCGCGAGGCTGTACTGTGGCGCAGGCCCGGCAGCCTGCATGGTGCGCTCGGACAGGTCCTGTCCCACCGAGACACCGGCGACGCGGCTCCACGCCTGGTCCGCGGCGATGTCCCGACCGCCCCGCCCGATGACGGCGACGAGCTCGACTTCCCAGTCCACGGTTCCCGGCGGCAGGGAGACGGTCCCGTAGGGGCCGGCCATCGACGTGGGGAATTTCGTGAACACCGTGAGGTCCTCGGGCACCGCCAGCGATGCTTCGGCTGCGTGTTCGGCATAGTTCAGCCCGATCGCGAAAACCTGCCGCGGATGGGGTGCGGGATTGCCGAAGTCCCCAGCCGGCACGTCTGCGAGGGGTCTGCCGGACACGGCTTGGAGGGCGGAGACGGCCTCCAGGAGTTCGTCCCAGCGGTCGTAGCAGTCCTGGATGCGGGGGCTGAACCGGCCGCCGGTTTCCTGCGAGACGTCGACGACCTCGCCGGCGGGAGTGATCAGTGAGAGGCGGTCGGAGATGTTGGCCAGGCGCATGGGGGACTTTCGTTGAGTTTGCCGGACGGGATCTTCCGCCGACGCGTGGCCCGGCCCCCGTCCGGGGCCGGGCATGCCGGCGCGGCTGTGGGAGGTCTTAGGCGACGTCGAACTCGACGGTGCCCCAGCCCTCGAAGGTTCCCGACCAGCGGCCGGCTTCCTTCATGGGGACTGCCTGCAGGCAGCTGCCGGGCAGGATGACCTGGCCGGGCTGGAACTCGACGCCATAGCCGGCCAGGCGGTTGACCAGCCAGGCCACGGCAGCCAGGGGATTGCCGAGGATATTGCGGGTGGATCCGGCGATGACCTCCCGGTCATTGAACCGCAGGACGCCGCGGGTGTCGCGCAGGTTCAGGTCGGTGACCCGGCGGGGCGTTCCGCCGAGAATGACCGCTCCGGTGGATCCGTTGTCGGCCAGCGTGTCCGGAAGCCCGATCGCCCAGTCCTTGACCCGGGAGTCGATGATTTCGATCGCCGGCATGGCGAATTCGATGGCATTCACCACGTCGGCGACGGTAGCGTTCGGGCCGCGCAGGTGCCGCCGCAGCACGAAGGCCGGCTCGAGTTCCACGAAAGGCTCGATGAACCTGCCCCGCTCCAGGGCGGTCCCCTCGTAGGCGAAGGTGGTGGCCAGCAGGTGTCCGTAGTCCGGCTGGTCGAGGCCGAAGGCATCCTGCATGACCTTGGCGATGTTCCCGAGCTTGTAGCCCACGAGACGGTCGCCGTTGGCGACGGCCTGGTCGACGTTGATTTTCTGGACGGTGAACGCGGCGTCGGCGTCCAGGGAGGGCCAGGTCTCCGTCGGTGCGGCGATGGGCTCGCCCTGCTGCCGGGCGGTGCGGAGGGTGCCGGCGACGTCCTCGAGGGTGATGGTGGACATGGGTGTGGTTCCTTTCAAGATATGAAGATCCGGCCCCGGATGAGGGTTGGGTGGTTTAGGTCCATCCGGGGCCGGAAGCTTTGGGCTGAGGACAGGCCGCTAGCGGGGCTGGATCTCGGCTTCGCCGTCGACGAGCCGGTTCACCTGCCAGGGGTTGGCGTCCTGCAGGGGTGCCGGAAGCAGCTCTTGGGGGAAGTTCTGGTAGGAGACGGGCCGCAGGAACCGGTGGATGGCCAGCGTGCCGACCGAGGTCGTGCTCGGGGCCGAGGTCGCCGGGTAGGGGCCACCGTGGACCATGGCATGGCCGACCTCCACGCCCGTGGGCCACCCGTTGATGATGATCCTGCCGACCTTGCGTTCCAGGGCCGGAATCAGGGCGGCGGCCGATGCGTAGTCCTCCTCGGTGGCCTGGACCGAGGCCGTCAGCTGCCCCTCGAGCAGGTCCGTGGCCTCGGCGAGGTCTTCCACGTTCTTGTAGCGGACGATGAGGCTGGCCGCACCGAAGATCTCCTCGTGGAGGACTCGGTTGCCGATAAAGACATCGAGGTCGGAGCTGAAAATCGCGGGCGCGGGCGCGTTGGCCGTGGTGCCTGCCTGGCCCCGGGCAAGCAGTTCCACCTCGGCTGCGGACTCCACCGAACTGAAGCCCTGCTGCCAGGACGAGGCGATTCCCTCGGTCAGCATGGTCTGGCCGGCCTGTTTGGTGAGGGCCCGGGCGACGGCGTCCGCCAGGCGGTCCCCGTCCTCGCCCGCGGGCACGAACAGGAGTCCGGGCGAGGTGCACAGCTGGCCGGAACTGCCGGTCACCGAGGAGACGTACTGGCGGGCCAGGGCGTCGGCATCGCCGCGCACGGCCCGCGGGAGCACGTAGACCGGATTGATCGAGGACATCTCGGCGTAGACCGGGATGGGTTCGGGGCGGGCGGCTGCGGTGCGCATCAGGGCGGTGCCGCCCGCGCGGGAACCGGTGAAGCCGACGGCCTTGATGGCCGGGTCGGCGACCAGTTCCTGGCCGATGCTTGTGCCGGCCCCGTACACGAGCGAGAAGACGCCGGGGTGCAGTTCGAGGTCGCGGACGGCGCGGCTGATGGCCTGGCCGACAAGTTCCGAGGTGCCGGGATGGGCGTTGTGCGCCTTGACGATCACCGGGCAGCCGGCCGCGAAAGCCGAGGCGGTGTCTCCGCCGGCCACGGAGAAAGCGAGCGGAAAGTTGCTGGCACCGAAGACGGCCACGGGTCCCAGCGGGATCTGGCGAAGCCTGATGTCCGCGCGGGGCAGCGGTGTGCGATCCGGCAGGGCGGGGTCGATCCGAACGCCGCGGAAATCCCCGCGGCGTACGACGTCGGCAAACAGGCGGAGCTGGCCGGTGGTGCGGGCCCGCTCGCCGCGCAGCCGCTCGGCGCCGAGCCCCGTCTCTGCCGAGGCCCGCTCGATCAGTTCCTCGCCGATGGCTTCGATGTTGTCCGCGATGGTTTCCAGGAAACGTGCGTGCCGCTCCGGCTCCAGGCTGCTGAAGGGTTCGAAGGCATCCGCGGCCGCCGCGGTGGCCACCCTGAGCTGCTCCGTGCTGACCAGGCCGTAGGCCGGTTCCAGCTGTTCGTTGGTGGACGGGTTGATACCGAAGGCCCGGCCCTCGGTTCCGGCAACAGCTTCCCCGGCGATCAGGGAATGTCCGGTTAGTGTCATCGTTGCGTCTCCTGCGTTGAAAGTGTCGGCGGAAGCGGGCCTTGCCCGCCGCCGCCTCGGTGGATGGTGGCTGGTGCTGCCGGTCAGTTCCCGCTGCCCAGGTGCCAGATGCCGAGGGCCGACAGAAGCTCACGCGGGTCCCAGACGACCCACTCCTCGGCGAGTTTGCCGTCTTCGAACCGCAGGAAGGACGCGGCGTTGACGGTGATGCTGCGGCCGGTGGCCGGCACGTCCATGAACGTGCCCTGGTGGGTGGCCCGCGTCTGCCAGTGGATGGCGGCGGTGTCGCCGTCCTCGAGGATGCGCAGGATCTCGGTGGTCGTATCCGGGAACGCCGCATGCGTGGCCTCGATGGTTTTGCGCAGGCTGGCGTAGTCTTCGCTGCCCGACTTGGACCGGCGCACATAGCCGGGGGCGAGGAGCTGTTCGAAGGCCGCCGTGTCGCCCTGGCCCCAGGCCTGGTTCCACGCGTGCAGGATGGCTTCCCGCCTGATGCTCATGATGCGCTCCTTGCTTCTTCCGGTATGGGCATCTCGATCGGCTGGTACTGGCCGAACTTTCCGCCCCTGAACAGCAGGGCGTCGCCGCTGCCTTCGGTCATGTTGGTGACGGCGCCGACCACCATGTAGTGGTCGCCGACCGCGACCTCCGCAGTGACCACGCAGTCGATCCACGCGGTTGCCCCGTCCAGGTGCGGCGTGCCGAGGGGGCCGAGGCTGCAGGGCAGGTTCTCGAACTTCCGCGGCCCCTTGCGGGAGAGCGAACGGCAGATGCCGACCTGGTCATCGGCGAGGATGTTCGCTGTGAAGTTCTGGAGCTTGCGGAGCTTGGGCCAGGTGGAGGAGGACTTATCGACGCAGAACGTGACCAGGGGCGGCTCCAGGGAGAGCGACTGGAAGGTGCCGACGACGAGGCCAAGCTTTTCGTCGTCGTCGTTAACTCCCGTGATGGCCACGACGCCGGTGGGCAGCTTGCCCAGGACCTGGCGGTAGTACGCGGGGGTGATGATGTCCGCGACGAGGTTGGTATCCATGACTGTTCCTTTTTCGCTTATGCCGCTTGCGCCGGCGCGCTTTCGCGGAAGCTGCCGAAACGGCCGCCGTGGAAGATGAGCGGCGTGCCGTCACTGGGTGTCATCTCCAGCACGCTGGCGACGACGATCAGGTGGTCGCCGGCAACAATCTGCTGCTCGACGCGGCAATCGAACCAGGCGAGCGACCCGTGGATGCGCGGGGTGCCCCAGTCGGATTCGGACCAGTCGAGGGCGCCCAGCTTGTCCTCGCCCTTGGCGGAGAGCGCCCGGCAGACCTGCTGCTGGCCCTCGGCGAGCAGGCTGACGCCGAAGCGGTCGGCCCGCGCGATCTTGGGCCAGCTCGTGGAGGTGTGCGTGACGCTGAACGTCACCAGGGCGGGGTCCATGGACAGGGAGGCGAAGGTGCCCACGATCATGCCGTTCCGGGCCCCGCTGAGCGGGTCCGTCGAGCAGATGGCAGCGACGCCGGTGGGCAGGTGCCGCATGACGGCACGGTAGCGGTCCGAGTCGATGGGGCTGGCGGTTACGGCCATGGCGGTCATGATTCCTCCTGGAGCTCTGAGTTGATGTTGCGGGCGGCGCGGAGGCCGGATTCGATGGCGCCATCGAAGAAACCGGCCCAGATGTTGGCGATGTCGCCGCTGGCGAAGTGCAGGTTGCCTTCGCTGGCCTGCTGCGCGGCGTGGTACTTGGTCAGCTGGCCGGGGCGCTGGATCTGCCAGGTCTCTTCGGCGTACTCGTCAGCCATCCACTGGTGGCCGGCGACCTCGAGGACCTCCAGGTCGTCGCGCCATACCTTGATGGCTTCCTGGACCTGGTCGCGGTCCGTGACATCGATGCGGTTGGAGTCGGCACCGAAGCCGACCAGCACGGCGTCAGTGTCGCTGACGAATTCGGTGCGGATCACGGACAGCGGCTTGTCCTGCGCGGAGTAGGCGAAGAACGGCTTGATGGGACCCTTGACGCGGATCCAGGCCTTGACGCCCTGGGACGCGGTCCTCTCCCGACTGGCGGCGAGCTTGGCCTCGGGCAGGGCGGGCTGGACATCAAGCTTGTGCAGGATGTTCTGCGGAAGCGTGATGACGACCTTCTTCGCGTGGATTTCCCGGCCGTAGCCGTACGCGACGGTGGCTCCCTCGCTGTCATGGCGGACGGCGGTGACCGGGGCGTTGAGGCGGATGTCGGCGCCTGAGTCCTCGGCGATCGCCTTCGGCAGGGTTTCGTTGCCGTCTTTGAGGCGGAAGATCGCCGAAGCCTCGTGCATGAGGTGCCAGTGGCCGGAGGCTCCTGCGGTCCAGCGCAGCGCGTTGACGTAGGCGCACTGGTCCAGCGGCGCGTTGAAGTGGCCAACCCAGGCGGCCTCGTTGGCGTTGCGCTCGTCTTCGGAGAGGTCCAGCTTGTCCAGCATTTCCTGCAGGTTGTACTGGTCGACCTCGGCCAGGTCCGGGTTGGTCAGCGGCGCGTCCGGGCGGGGCAGCCACTTCATGGTGTCTTCGAGCAGGCGGGTCATCCCGGGATTGATCAGTTCCATGAAATCGTCGAGGTTGCCGCGGCGGACCTCGTCGCCGGCCAGCCAGTACGTTTCCTCGGAGCGGGGGCCGCGGGAGACCTCGAGGCCGTAGCGGGTGACCTCGGCCCAGACGTGGGGCTGGGTCCAGTGCAGCCAGTTGCCGCCGATCTCCAGCTTCCGGCCCAGCCGGTGGTCGGTCCACAGGCGGCCGCCCAGGCGGTCACGGGCTTCGAGGACGACGACCTTGTGGCCGCGGTTTCCGAGCTCGCGGGCAGTGATGAGGCCGGCAAGACCGGCACCGATGACGACGATGGCCGTCTGTTCAGGCATGTTGTAACTCCGTTGCTTCTGTGTCGCGTGCGGGGGGCGGTGTCAGTTTCCGACGCCGGTCAGGTACCGGGCGCGGTGCGTCGTGGCCGGGTGGTTGTCCAGCGTGTACTTGTGGCCGGGGAAGAGCTTTTCGCGCAGGGTTACCGGCGCTTCGTCCTGTGCCCGTGCCGGCGAAACGATCCCCTGGGCCCGGAGCTCCGGCAGGGCGAGTTCGATGAATTCCTCCCAGCTGCCCGGCTTGCTGATGTAGCTGAGGTTGATGCCGTCGACGTCGGCCTCGTCGCGCCAGCGGCGCAGCTCGGCGGCAACCGTCTCCGGGGAACCTATGACCGTGGAACCGCTGCCGCCGACGGCGAGGAACTCGGCGATCTGGCGCGGGGTCCAGTCCCGGTCCGGGTCGGCCTTGGAGAACATATCCACCATCGACTGGGCGGCTTTCGTTCCGATGGACCTCAGGGGAGCGTCGAGGTCGTACTCGGACATGTCGATGCCCGTCCAGCCGCTGAAACGCGCCAGGATTCCGTCGATCGGCGCGTCTTCCACAGCCTTCTGGTACTTCGCCCGGGCCTCCTCGTCGGTGTGCGCGACGACAACGGTGAGCAGGATGACCACCTTGACATCGCGGGGATCGCGGCCGGCGTCGGCGACGGACCGGCGGACCTTGGCCACCGTGCGCTTGGCTCCCTCGACGGACGTGCTCTGGATGAAGACCGCTTCCGCGTGCTTGCCGCCGAATTCCATGCCCCTGGAGGACGAGCCGGCCTGGAACAGCACCGGGGTGCGCTGCGGGGACGGCTCGCAGAGGTGGAAGCCGGGCACGGTGAAGTGTGCGCCGGAATGGTTGATCGGATGCACCTTGGCGGGGTCCACATAGGTGGCCGAGCCGGCGTCGCGCACCACGGCGTCCTCCTCGAAGGAGGTTTCCCAGAGCTTGTAGACAACGTCCATGTACTCGTCCGCCATGTCATAGCGCTCCAGCGGGGTGAGCTGCTGTTCCTTGCCCAGGTTGCGGGCAGCGGCCTCCGAATACGAGGTCACGATGTTCCAGCCCACGCGGCCGGAGGTGAGGTGGTCAAGGCTGCTGAACTTCCGGGCCAGCAGATAGGGCGGCTCGTAGGTCGCCGAGCAGGTCACGCCGAAAGTGAGATGCTTCGTCACTGCGGCCATGCCGCTGATAAGCACGGTCGGGTCGTTGATCGGGAACTGTGCCGCGTCGCGCAGTGCGGCGTCGCCGTTGCGGCGGAAAACATCGTGGTAGCCGACGTTGTCGGCGAAGAAGATACCGTCGAAACCGGCCTCCTCAAGCATTTGCGCGACGCCTGTCCAGTACTGCAGGTCGGTGTAGCGGTTGCCCTGGTCGCCGTCGTTCCGCCATGACCCCGAGGTCAGGTGGGCCGGGGCGAAGACGTCGAAGGCAAAAAGGCTCAGCGGTTCATTTTTCATGGCAGCGGGGCTTCCTTGGACTGGTGCCGATAGCACGACAACTCGTGTGGACGTTCAAGAAATGAACATGCCGTTCAATTTAGGTGTTGCGTGACTCACTGTCAATACGTGAATCGGCTCACAAAATCTTTCCCGCCGAGCCTTGACACCTCAATGTGGCCGATGTCATATTTTTGAGCGTCACGTTCACAAAATGAACGTTCTTGAGCTCGCATCGAATCTTTGCTCATCCCCGCCGCGCATCAGATCGCCGGCGCTTCATCCTGCTGGAAAGCATGAACACTAGGAAGTTCACCGTGAATCCACCTGTTAACCCAGCCCCTGCCGCGGCCCCTGAATTGCAAGCGGTGCTGGACCCGCAAAAGAAGCGGTTCCTGTACAAGCTCACGGCCGTAATCTCCGGCGGCATGTTTATCGACGGCTTCATCCTCGGCGGCATCGGACTGGTCATGCCGACGATGACCGAGGATCTGGGCCTGTCCCTCACCTGGCAGGGCCTCATCGGTGCCTCCGCCCTGATTGGCATCTTCCTCGGCGGGCCGCTCGGCGGATACCTGGCCGACAAGGTCGGCCGCAAACCGATGTTCGTCGTCGATCTGGCGATCTTCCTGGTCGGCTCCGCCGCCCAGTTCTTTGTCGCGGAGGCGTGGCACCTGTTTGTGATTCGCCTGCTGATGGGGTTGGCGATCGGTGCCGACTATGCGATCGGCTGGCCCCTGCTCGCCGAGTTCTCGCCGGCACGCCTCAGGGGCAAGCTCCTGGCTGCACAGGAGGTCGCCTGGTACATCGGCTACCTCGGCTCCTACGCGCTGGGCTACTTCATGGCCTCGACCATTGACGCGGACTGGCGCATCATCCTGGGCATGAGCACGGTCCCGTCCCTCATCGTCTTCCTGCTCCGCCTCGGAACCCCCGAATCTCCGCGCTGGCTGATCAGCAAGGGGAGGGTCGACGAGGGCATGGCCATTGCCCGCGAGTACATGGAGGACGGCGACATCCGGGACATGGAAAGCGAAAAGCGCCAACCAACCAGTTTCCGCAGGCTGTTCTCCCGCGAGTACCGCAAATCCACGATCTTCATCTGCATGTTCTGGTTCTGCAACGTCACCCCGTACTTCGCCATCGCCACCTTCGCCCCGATCGTGCTCGAGAGCCTGGGCGTCGAGGACGGGCTGAGCGGCGCGCTGCTGCTCAACGGCGTCGTCGTGGCCGGCGCCGTGGCCGCGATGTTCCTCATCGAACGCGTCGGCCGCCGCCTGCTGGCCATCCCTCCGATGTGGACCAGCGCCGTGGCCCTCGTCGCGATCGGGCTGCTCGCGGATGTCTCTCCGCTTGTCATCCTCGTCTGCTTCGTCACCTTCTCCTTCGCCAACGCGCTTTCCACCGCGCTGACCGGGGTCTATCCGGGTGAAATCTTCCCCACCGAAATCCGCGGGGCCGGCGTCGGCTTTGCCACGGCGTTCTCCCGCATCGGCGCCGCTGCGGGAACCTTCATCCTTCCCATCTCGGTTAATGGCCTCGGTGTTGGTGCCACCATGCTGATTGCCGCGGGCATCTGCGTTGTTGGTGCCGTCATCTCCCACTACCTGGCTCCCGAAACCAAGGGCCTGAGCCTGAACGAAACGTCGGCACCGCTGGGGAAGGCAGCGGGGTGATCGCCATCAGCCTCGGAAGCGTCAGAGCCCTTTCTCCGGAGGGGAAGTCCGACGGCGAGGCGTAGCCGGGAGCCGAGGGTTTCCTGTCCCCGATCGGGGCCTTTCCAGCCGGAAGGGCCCCGATCGTTGTCCGAGCAGCCCGGACCGCCCTGCGCAGGGTGCCGTCGGGCCCGTTGGGCGAAAGGGCCTAGGATGGAGGGGCAATCGGCAGTTGGCCCGACGTGGCCTGGACCGGACGAGGATCGGGAGTGGACATGGCAGCGGGACGACGCTCGGCGCCTGAGGCGGCCCCGGAGGGCGAAGCCCCGGCCTCTTCGGAGTCCCTGGACTTGGTCAACAAGTCGGTCGTCAAGGCCACGGTGCTGCTCAGCGAACTCGGCCGCCACCGGCAGGGCATCACCGCCACCGAAATCGCCCAAGCCGTGGGCATCACCCGTCCTACGGCCTTCCGCCTGCTGCTGAGCCTGGAACAGACCGGCTTCGTTGACCGGGTGGACAACCGCTACATGCTCGGGTGGCAGATAGCCCGCCTGGGCAGGCTGGCCGACCCCTATGCCGGGGCGGTCGCCCGGATCCAGCCCATCCTCGATGAGTATGCCGCCAAGTTCAACGAGACGCTCACCTTCGTCATGGTGAGAGGCGAGGCCGAACACGAGGTCGTGGCCGAGGCTTCCGGCTCGCGCTTCCTGACATCCAACCAGTACCTCGGCGGCACTTACCCCTTGCATGCGAGCGCCACGGGAAAGCTCATCCTCGCCGAGCTGGGCGATGACAAGATCGCATCCGTGTTGCCCGACAAGCTGGAGAAGTTCACGGCGCGCACCCTGACCACTCGAAAGGCCCTCCTGCAGGAACTGCAGCAGGTCCGGGAGCAGGGCTACGCGCTCATCGAGGACGAACTCGAAGAAGGCCTCCTCGCAGCCGGCTACCCGGTGCGCGACCCGGCCGGCGTCCTCGTCGGCATCCTAACCATCAATGGTCCTACTCAACGGCTCAAGTCAGACCGGCTCCCGGCCATGATTGATGAATTGGGCCACGCCGCCGGAGAGATTGCCAAGGCTCTGGCCTAGCCTCAGCCCGGCTGCCGATTCTGGCCGCACCTGACAGGCGCCGTCGAAAATGTGACGTGGGGAACTTGACCTGTCGTGACGGGTGTCATAAATTCGAACGCAACGTTCAACTTATGAACGTATCGATTGCGCCGCGCAGCACCCCCGACTGCCGCAGGCTGTCTACGTAACCTTGCGCATTTTCCCCGAAGACAAGGACTTTTCCACGTGACTTCAACGAGCACGAAAGCCCCGCCGGTCAGGCTGACTCCCGAGCAGACAAAGCAGCGCCGCTTCCTCGCCAAGCTAGGCCTGGTGATTGGCGGCGGCATGTTCATCGACGGTTTCATCCTTGGCGGCATCGGTGTCGTGATGCCCGCCATCACGGATGAACTGAAACTATCGGCCGCTTGGCAGGGGCTAATCGGCGCCTCGGCGCTGATCGGCATCTTCTTCGGAGGACCACTCGGCGGCTACCTGGCGGACAAGGTCGGCCGCAGGCCGATGTTCATCTGTACGCTGGGGATTTTTGTTATCGGCTCGGCCGCACAGTTCTTCGTCGGTGACGCCATGTCGCTCTTCCTTGTCCGGCTCCTCATGGGAATGGCGATCGGCGCGGACTATGCCATCGGATGGCCGCTGCTCGCCGAGTTCGCGCCGGCGAGGCTGAGGGGCAAGCTGATGGCCGTGCAGGAAGTCGCCTGGTACGTCGGCTACCTGGCGTCGTACGCCCTGGGGTACGCGCTCGCCAGCACCGCCAGCGTCGACTGGCAGATCGTCCTGGGCCTGAGCACCATTCCGTCGGTCATCGTGTTCCTGATGCGGCTCAGCATCCCCGAGTCCCCGCGCTGGCTCATGAGCAAGGGGCGCACCAGGGAAGCCGCGGAGCTCGCTGCCCTGTACATGAGCGAGGCAGAGCAGGCCGACCTCAAGCAAGAGCAGGTCCGCCAGGGCAGCTTCGGCAGCCTTTTCTCCGCCAAGCACATCAAGAGCACCACGTTCGTCTGCGTCTTCTGGATCTGCAACGTCACTCCGTACTTCGCCATCGCCACCTTCGCTCCGGTCGTCCTGACCCAGGTCGGCCTCGAAGACGGGCTCACCGCCGCCTTGGCCCTCAATGGAATCGTGGTCCTCGGCTCGATCTTCACGGTCGTGTTCATCGAGCGCGTCGGCCGCCGGAG
>Ga0307416_100000965_pt1 | contig 15185 bp, 16 predicted proteins | sample DK1Cmetagenome_2_FD_203821 | JGI IMG/M metagenome (GOLD analysis project Ga0307416, IMG submission 203821) | Maize rhizosphere microbial communities from greenhouse at UC Davis, California, United States - DK15-C-3 | ecosystem: Host-associated > Plants > Roots > Rhizosphere > Soil | place...
GCCGCGCTGCTGACCCCGTTTGTCGAGGCCTGCCGCTACGTCGCAGCCGCGCGGGTCTGAGGCGCCGACTTTCCGAATCCGTTGGCCTGTAGTGGCTGCTTTGGGCCGCCAAAACTGCCACTACAGGCCAATCGTTGAGGACCCGGCCTACGCCAGGTGCCGGTCCGCGTAGACCTGCATCGCGTCGCGCACGAACGCGGCCCCGGTTTCGCCGCCGTAGTTGGCGCCGAAGCGCGGGTCCGCGACGTACATCTCGCCGAGCCCGGTGAAGTAGCCGTAGGACACGTCCTGCCCGCCGTTGGCTCCGGCCAGCCAGTCGAACTGCCGCCGCGCCAGCTCCTGCGCCTGCGCGCTGTCCGGCGCCCCACCCGAATCCGCCGCGGCGATCCAGTCCTGCATCAGCCGCCGGCTCCGCTCCTGCCAGGCCGACCGCTCCGCCTCGGTGAGGCCGCGCCACCAGCGGTCGCCCCTGGCATAGGCGTCCTTGCCCCGGCGCTCCTCGACCTCCTCCTTGTACTGCGTGTGGTCGAACCCATTGAACATTTCCTCGGCCATGAGCTCCTCGCCCCTCTCTGTCTTCCTGATGGTGGTCCGGACGGACTCGATCTGCCGCTCGAGGCGCTCCTTTTCATGCAGCAGCAGCTCCAGGTGTCCGCGCAGCGCCTCGGTCGTGTCCGCGCTGCCCTCGAGCACGGCGGCAATCTCGGGCAATCCCAGCCCCAGGCAGCGCAGCAGAAGGATCCGCTGCAGCCGAAGGAGGCATCCGCCGTCGTAATAGCGGTAACCGTTGTGCCCGATCCTGCTCGGCACCAGCAGCCCGACGTCCTGGTAGTGCCGCAGCGTCCGGCTGGTCGTGCCAGCCGCCCTGGCCACTTCCTGGATGGACCACTCGACGGTCCGGCTTTCCGGTCCTGTTGTCATGGCTTCCACTATGGAGGTTGACGCTGCGTCAAGGTCAAGGTCAAGGGGGAGCGGACGACGGCGGATTTACGGCTTGGCGGGGACGGCTTGCTGCGGCTGCGGGTAGCGTTGGGCTCGTGCGATCCGAGCGTCCCCGAGTCCATCCCCCGCGCGAAGGCATCCGGCTGCCGGCGCCGCTGGCGTTGGGGCTGGCGCTCCTGGGCGGGTCCGGGCTGGCGGTGCAGAGCCGGGTGACCAGCGAGCTCGGCATCGTGCTGCAGGACCGGCTGGGCGCGGCGCTGGCGAGCTTTGCTACCGGGCTGATCGCGGTGCTGGCCTTCGCGCTGCTTCGGCCGGCCTCCCGGGCCAGGCTCCGTGCGGTCCCGGCGGTCCTGAAACGCCGCGAGTATCCGCGCTGGTGGCTCGTTGCCGGCACGATCGGCGCGTTCTATATTTTCGCCCAGGCCGCCACGGTCGGTCCGATCGGACTGTCCCTGTTCACCATCGCCATCGTCACGGGCCAGATGGTCTCGAGCCTCGCCGTCGACCGGATGGGGCTGGGGCCGGGCCGAAAGATCGGCGTCAGCGGTGCCCGGGTGGCGGGGGCCGTGCTGGCCTTCGCGGCTGCGGTTGTCGCGGCGAGCGCGCATTTCGCTGCCGACGGGCGGCCCGGCGGCAACGGGCCGGACGGCGGTCCGCTGGTCCTGCTCATGCTGATCCCGCTGTTCTCCGGGCTGCTGCAGAGCGTGCAGCAGGGCATGCTAGGCCAGATCGGCACCGTGCACGGCAGCCCGGTCATCTCCACGTTCCTGAACTTCGCCGCCGGGACGGCCGTGCTGCTGGTCCTGTGGGCGGCGCAGGCCGTGCTGACGGGCCGGGCGGTGCTGGTGACCGGGCCCTGGTGGCTGTACATCGGCGGCCCGCTCGGGGCGCTGGTCCTGGCGAGCGCAACCATCAGCGTGGCGAGCACCGGCGTCCTGCTGACCAGCCTCACGGTGATCTGCGGCCAGCTGGTCGGTTCTGTCGTGCTGGACATCGCCTGGCCCTCGGCCGGGAGCACGGTGGGGCCGTTGACCCTCGCCGGCATTGCGCTGACGGCGGTGGCCATGCTGGTCGCCACCGGCAAGCCCGGCGCCTGGCTTCACCGCCGCAGGGACTGAGCCCCGGGCGCGGCGCGCCTCAGCCGTCGCCCTCGTGGGCCTGCCGGTACGCCTCCATCTGCCGGTGCCGCCGGAGCAGGCTCTCGCGCCGATGGTTGTCGTCCCCGGCGGTGAGCTCGATGTGCCGCTTGCCGAAGCGCCAGAGCAGGACGTCATCCAGGAGCCGGTCGGGTCCGGGGGAGTAGCGGTGCTCCAGCGCCCGGCGGACCTTGGTGATCGCGTCCGCCTCGAGCAGTCCCACCAGCTCGATCGTCCGGCGCAGCCCGTGTGCGGCGAGCAGCTCGGCCGCCCAGCCCCAGTCGTCGTCGGCCTTCCTGTCCACGTGCGGCAGCAGCGTCTGCCACACCTCCCGGATCCGGTTGGGCGTCAGCGGCGCGTCCCCTTCGCCATCCTCGTCCCAGTAGCCGGTCACCGCCTCGTAGCGCTCGTGCAGCTCGGAGAAGACGGTTTCCACGGATTCCAGCATGGCCGCCGTCGCGATGAACTGGCGGTCGAAGTACGGGCTCCAGGCCCGCGGATCCGCCGCCTTGAACCGGATGCCGTGCTCTATCTCGGACCACGCGTGCGCCAGGATCGTGCGGATCTGGACCTCGAAGATGTAGCTGCCGTTCGGCTTGGCCGGCTCGCCGAGCACGCGCTGGTACTCCTTGACGACGTCGTTCTGGATGGTCCGCATGATCAGGTGCCGGCTGGAGTAGCCGTAGGTGCCGGACTCGATGTAGCCGATGTCCTTCTCCCGGTCGCTGCGGCAGTCGAACTCGCTGCGTTGGCGCTTGAGCAGGTGTGCGGCCTCGCGGATTTCGTGCGGCAGGCTGACGATCACGCGCACGCCGACCAGGTCGTTCAGCTGCCGCAGCGGATCCGGGAACTCGAGCACCGGCGGGTGGCCGGGCTCCTGCGCGGGCATGGTCCGGGACGCCTTGTCGCGGAAGGACTCGAGGCTCTTGGTCCGGGCGGCGACGAACAGCGGCGCGGGTTCCGCGTCCCTGAACACGTCCTGGATGGTCGACTGCATCTCCTGCGTGACCTTCTCGAGCTCCGGGCGCACGCGCTCGAACTCGTCGGTGCTGGCTTGGACCTGCGGGCGCAGGCTCTCGTCGAGCCGGTCCCAGTGCCTGCCCATGCGGAACTCCTTAACGACGACGGCGGGGGCCTGGGTCCACTGTATCGGCCGGGGAGGGCGCGGCTAGCGGTAGCGGCGGTGCAGGTCCTCCTTCGCGGGAGAACCGTCGGCCGGCTCCGCGATCCACGGCCCGGTGCCCTCGGACGGGTCGAGCACGCCGCTTTCCAGCCAGGCGTAGTTCCCGCCGAGGACCCGGTCCGCCAGGCGCTTATCTGCCGCGTCGGAGTTGCGCCACAGGTCCGCGAACAGCGTCCGCACGCGCTCGCGGGACTGCAGGCAGAACGTGTCCGCCAGCTCGTAGGCCGCCCTGCCGCGCTCCGGCTGCTGGGACAGCAGCAGCTGGGCGCGGCTGCAGCAGGCGGCCATGGCGAAGAGCTCGGCGCCAATATCCACGATCCGGCCGAGGAAGACCTGGTGGTGCTCCAGCCTGGCCTGCCAGCGGCCCATGCCCGCGAAGGTGTGCCGGGCCAGCTTGCGGCTGCTGCGTTCGACAAAGCGTAGATGGCCGGCCAGCTCGCCGAAGTCCCGGTACGCGGTCGGGTTCATGCCCTCGCCGGCGAACAAGCCGGGCAGCCAGCGTGCGTAGAAGCCGCTCGCGCCCATCGCCGCCTTGGCCTTCGCCGCGAGGTCGGCATCGGCGGAGGCCAGCTCCCCGGCCGCGGCCAGGTGGGCATCGACGGCTTCCCTTGCGATCAGCAGTCGCATGATCTCGCTGGAGCCCTCGAAGATGCGGTTGATCCGGAGGTCGCGCAGCTGCTGTTCGGCCGGGACCGCGCGTTCGCCGCGCGCTGCCAGCGAGGCCGCCGTCTCGTAGCCGCGGCCGCCGCGCAACTGCACGAGCTCGTCGGCGATGCGGCACGCCATCTCGCTCGACCAGAGCTTGGCCAGGGCCGCCTCGATCCTGATGTCCCGCGCCCCGACATCAGCCATCGACGCGGACAGCTCGAACACCGCCTCCAGCGCGAACGCCGTCGCCGCGATGAACGCGAGCTTCTGGCTGACCGCCTCGTGCTTGCCGATCGGCCGGCCCCACTGCACCCGGGCGCCGGACCACTCGCGCGCGATCTTCAGCGACCACTTCCCGGACGCGGCGCAGAGGGCAGGGATGGACAGCCGACCCGTATTGAGCGTGGTCAGGGCGATCTTCAGGCCCTGGCCTTCCTTCCCAAGCCGGTTCTCCGCCGGCACCCGGACGTTGCCGAACCGGGTCAGTCCGTTCTCGATCCCGCGCAATCCCATGAAGGCGTTGCGGTTCTCCACGGTGATGCCGGCCGAATCGGCCTCCACCACAAACGCCGTGATGCCGCCGGGGCCTCCGTTGTGCGGCGGAACCTTGGCCATGATCACGGCGAGTTCGGCGATGACGCCATTGGTCGTCCAGAGCTTGGTTCCGTTGAGCAGGTAGGCCGCACCGTCGTCCGTCGGCACCGCGGTGGTGCCGAGGCGCGCCGGGTCCGAGCCGACATCTGGCTCCGTCAGCAGGAACGCCGAAACGGCGCCGCCCGCACAGCGGGGAAGGAACTGCCGCTTCTGCGCCTCGGTGCCGAAGATCTTGACCGGCTCCGGCACACCGATCGACTGGTGCGCGGAGAGCAGCGCCCCCAGGCTGGGGTGGACCGAACCGAGCAGCATCAGCGCCCGCCCGTAGTGCAGCAGGGACAGCCCCAGGCCGCCGTATTCCACCGGGATCTTCATGCCGAAGGCGCCGAGCCGCGCCAGCCCCGCCAGATACTCGTCCGGAATCAGCGACTCACGTTCGATCCGCGCGCCGTCCATGGTCCGCGCATACTCCTCGAGCCGTACCAGGAAGGTTTCGCCCGCGGCCTCGGCGTCGGCCGTGGGCACCGGATGCGGATGGATCAGCCGCAGATCGAACCGGCCCAGGTACAGGTTCCTGGCAAAGCTGGGCCGCCGCCACTCGGATTCGCGCGCCTGTTCGGCGACCTCCCGGGCTTCGCGCTCGCTGACGTTGGCCCCTCCGCCGGCGGTCGCGTGACGATCGGTTCCAGTGCTCATGGCAGTCCCCTTTGACTCCAGGTTCGTGCCAGGTCCGGCAGAACCTTTTAGCTGTCATCCAATGTTACTCCCGGGTAGCTCCATTCGGGAGGGAGAATCGGCATTGGGTGAAGCTTCAAGTATTAGCGGCAACCTTTGGTGAAATCGATCGAGCTGCTCGCCACCGATCATGCCCGTCGTGCGGAAGGAAACCCACGCCGCCCGCCGTCCCTGAGCCTGGAGTTCACTGAGCCCGCCGTCCCCTCGGGCACCGGCCGGAGGTCCGCTGTCATCCCGCTGCCCGGGGACTACCGGCCTCGGCGCGGGCGATGTGCCTCAGCAAGGCCTCGGTACAGGCCTCCGGGCGCTCCCAATGCACCATGTGGCCGGCATCCGTGACCAGTTCGTGCGACCATGCGGGGTGCCCGAGCAGGAACTCCTTCACCGCATCAGGAGTACGCGTGCCGTCCCGCGTCCCCGTCACCACGAGCGTCGGCACGCTGACCAGCTCCGGCACGTCCGGCGCCGCGCCGGTAATCCCGGCCTCCATGCTTCGGCGTACGACGGCGGGCGGCAGCCTGAAGGGGGCCAGGAACCTCTCTCGGTCCTCGCCCTGCGGCTCCTCGCCGCCGCGAAACCAGGCCGCGAGCATCTCCTCGGCCGCATCTTCATCCGGCGCTCCCGGTCCGCCGAACAGCCGGCGCAGCTTTTCCTCCGCCGCCGCGGACGGCGCCACCGGCACCATGCCCACCAAGGTGAGCGACGCCGTCGTCCGCGGATAGCGCGCCGCGATGGTGGCGGCGATGCTGCCGCCGAGTGAATGGCCCACCCAATGGACCGGCGAGCGGCCGGAGAGCTCGAGCGCGAACACGGCCGCGACGTTCTCCACCGTCCACTCAAAGCCGGGCTCGAGCGGCGTTCCGTAGCCGGGCAGGTCGAGGTTCAGCACCTCGCGGCCGGCCTCGCGGAGCAGCCCGGCGACCGGGTTCCAGTAGCTCGCCGGGCACGCCCAGCCGTGCAGCAGGACAATGGGCGCGCGCATAGTCCGATTATGCCGTGGCCTCGGCTGCTTCGCGTCTGACCGGCCGCCCTCTGCTGTCGCCCGCCCCCGCTGCCCGCGGGTCCGTGGTTTGCGCGCACCGTCTCGGGGCACCATGCTGCGTCGCATCGCCCGACGGAACCCGGTGACGGCGGTTGCGACCCGGCAGGGCCGGAAGGCTGCCCGGTCTATGTGGTCGACGATGGGCAGCCGCTATTGATCCGTCGGTCATGTTTGACGGCGGCAATCTATGAGTGCAGCTGTAATAGGATCGGGCCTGCACCATCACTCAGGTTGCGACCGTCGCTCCACATGACGCCGGCGAAAAGGGGCCACCATGACAGCGAATTCGATCATCGAGTACATCGATGGGTACGACGGTGATGTACGGCATCGGCTGCTGACCGTATACCAACTGATCCGCTCGGCCGTGCCTAATGGCGCGGTGGAATCGATCAGTTGGCGTATGCCGACCTTCAAACTCGGCACCGAGCCGTTGTTCTTCTTCACCGGAACAAAGCGGCACATCGGCTTCTATCCGACTTCGGACGCGATCGCACATTTCTCGACAGAGTTGGCCCCATATGGAACCACCGAGCACGCTATCCAGCTGCGCCATGATGCGCCGCTTCCGACCGAACTCATCCGCGAGATAATCGCGTGGCGGCTACAGCAGCTGCCTTCAGCCGAAGCGGAACACGGCGGCGGTCGAAGTCCGCAGCGGCAGGGGAGGTGAGCACCAACTGGCTCAGTACGTATGACTAGTGGCCGGACTCCTCCGGTTCGGCCAAGACCCGCAGCAGTATCTCCGGCAGCGAGGGATCGTCCAAGGTGCGGAAGTGCCCTGCCGAATCCAGCTCGACGTTCCTGGCACCCGGCAAATGGCTGCCGACGGGGATGTGGGGGTCGAAGGTGCTGAAAACCGAGGTGATCCGGTGGTTAATGGACCGGTCTTCGGCCAGCGCGCGCAGGCCGCGGTTGCGCGGCGAGAGTGCCCGGATGCTCGGGTCCAGGAATAGTCTGGCGTAGATGGATCCGGAGAACGGGCTGTTCACAGCGACCATGTGCCGGATCCGCCCGGCCGACGCGGACGATAGCATCGCGTGCTTGCCGACCAGTCCGCCTTTGCTGTGCGCCACGATCGTGACGTTGCGCAGGTCGGCCTCGCGAAGGTAACCGGCGACCAGCGCGGCCATCCGGCCCAGCTCGCCGCGGTTGTAGCCCAAGGTGCGGACCACGTGGACCGGGTGCCCGGCCGCATGCAGCGTCCGGGCGATCCGATGCATAAACTGCCAATTCTCGTAGACTCCGGGGATCAGCAGCACCGGCCGGTCGGCGCGCGGTCCGTGCAGGTAGGGTGCCGGATCGGCGCGGAACAGCAGGCCGTCCAGCTGCCTGAGGCCCGCATGGCAGTAGTCCAGCAGCCACCACCAGCCGCGGGCCGGCAGCCGGGCAGCGGCCTTTGCTATGCGCTTCACGATCTGGCCGCCAGTTCAAGGCAATGCCGGGCCACGGCCACCGGGCTCCGATACATCACGGCATGGGCCTCGCCGGGAACCTCCGCCACGACCGCCGCCCTGCCGACAGCCGCTAGCTCGGCCAGCCACGACCGCGGGGCGAGGGGATCGTGTTCGCCCCGCACAAGGATGATCGGGGCCCGGACCAGCGGTAGCCGCTCCTCCAGCCGGTATCCGATCATGTACGCCGCATTAGCGTAGTACCAGCGGCGCCCGCAGCGTAGATAGTCGCCGGCGGCCGTCCAGGCCACCGTGGGCGGCTCCCGGAGGGTGTCCTGGATCAGTCGCCGCCGCTGTAGCCGGATGGTCCGCTCCCGGCTGTTGATAGAGGGCCCGAGCAGCACCAGCGACCGGACCGCGGCCGGATCCGCCAGCGCCATTTCGACCCCGATCAGGCACCCCATGGAATGCCCGACGACGATGAATCGGCCGCCGTGCAGCTGCCGCAGCGCCTGCGCGGCCAGCCGGCCGGTTTCCCGGATCGGCACCGCCTGCACCGGGCGCTGTGCCGCACCGAAGCCGGGCAGGTGCAGGGCATGCACCGTTGCCGTGGCCGCCAGTTCCCGGGCCAGGGGGACAAAGTACCGCGGGGACATTCCAATTCCGGGCACCAGCACGAAGCAATCGGACCCAGAACCCCGGGTTTCGATCCTGAATTCGGTGCCTTCCACACGAAGGCACCGCCGTTCCACGTCGCTGATGGTCACACTGCCTCCATGTGCCTGCCGCACAGGCAGGCACAGATCTATATTAACGCGGCTGCCCCAAATAAGCCGCGCCTTAGCCGTGTACTTGTCACGGACAGGTGCACCGTTATCGGTGTTCGACCGCGCCCCGACCCCGGCAGGGGTCCTTTTGCGGCGGGGTTCCCCGCCAAAGGGGCGTTGGAGCGGCTGAGGATCTTCGTCGACTCCTATGGCCTGGAACGGGAGGACCGGGCTCGCTTCATCGAGGTGCTGCTCCAGGCCGAGCACGTAGCCACCCGGTTCATGGACGGCCGTGCGGCCGCCGGCGAACTGGGCTTCGCCGTCGCGTGGCACGATGCGGCGAAACGCAGGTTTGCCGACAAGATTTCGTGGATCGAGCGGAACGCGTCCATTTTGACTGAGGCACTGCTGTTGGAAGATTGAGCCGCAGGCTGGCAGGACATTAGGGCAGTAAATCGTTTCGTAATCGCGGTCACCGTAGGCTAGCCTTACTTAAGCTTGTTGGGGCCAGTCCGGAGGTGAATGTGGGAGCAGAGGCGCGTGTGCCTGTCCATGCTGCGCTGCGCCCGTCAGCCGGAGGTGCCTCCGACGCCAATCCCATAGTTTCGGGAAGGGATGACGAGGCGGGCCGGCTGCTGTCCTCCGGTTCGACGGCGCTCCGTGAAAAGGCCGGAGCCGGACGCCTGGTTTTCGGGCTGGTGCTGGCTCTCGGAGTGCTGGCGCTGGTGTGCCTGGCATCCCTGGCCTTCGGGGCGCGGCAGATTCCGTTCGAGACGCTGGTCCAGGCGCTGACTAATTTCGACCCGGCCAACGGCGACCATGCCGTGGTGCACTCCCGCATCCCGCGCACGGTCACCGGCCTTCTGGTCGGTGCCGCGCTCGGGGTAGCGGGCACGGCCATGCAGGGCGTGGCGCGCAATCCGCTCGCGGACCCCGGCATTTTGGGCGTCAACGCCGGGGCGGCGCTCGCCGTGGTCACCGGCATCTACCTCTTCGGCATGGCGGAACTGACCGGCTACGTCTGGTTCGCCTTCGCGGGGGCGGCGCTCGCCGCCGCCGTGGTCTACTGCATCGCCAGCATTGGCAGGGAGGGCGCGACGCCGATCAAGCTGGCGCTGGCCGGGGCTGCACTGACCGCCGGGCTGAGCTCGCTGATGAACGGGATCCTGGTGAGCAGCCAGGACACGCTGGACGCCTTCCGGTTCTGGCAGATCGGCAGTGTCAGCGGCCGCGGCTGGGATTCGATCGTGCCCGTGCTGCCGTTTATCGGTACCGGGCTTCTGCTGACCCTGTTCACCGGGCGGCTCCTGAACAACTTCGCGCTCGGCGACGACGTGGCCCGCGGGCTGGGCCAGCGCGTGGGTCTGAGTCGGGCCATTGCCGCGCTCGGCGTCGTCGTGCTCTGCGGCGCGGCCACGGCCCTGGCCGGCCCGATCGCCTTCGTCGGGCTGGTCATCCCGCACCTGGTGCGTGCGTTCTCCGGCCCGGACTACCGCTGGATCCTGCCGTACGCGCTGCTGCTCGCGCCGGTGCTGCTGCTCGGCGCGGACATCGTCGGCCGGCTCATCGCGTTGCCGGGCGAGATCCAGGCCGGGATCATGACCGCTGTCATCGGCGCACCGGTGTTTATCTGGATTGTCCGGCGGCGGAAGGCGGCCGGGCTGTGAGCGCCCCCGCTTCCACCCTCGCCGGGCGGACCGTGTCCCCGACCGCCGCGGCTGCCGGCGTGCCCCGCCACCGGGCCCGGCACCGCCGGCGCCTCGTGACCGCCGCCCTCGCGGGCGCCGTCGTCGTTCTCTTCCTCATTAACGTGCTGTTGGGGACATACACTGTGACGATTCCGGACTTCCTGCGGCTGCTCGCGGGGGAGCGGATTCCTGGCGCGAGCTTCATCGTGATGGAGAGCAAGCTGCCCCGGGCGGTGATCGGGACTCTGATCGGGATCGCCTTCGGCATCGCAGGCTCGATCTTCCAGACCATGCTGCGCAACCCGCTGGCCAGCCCGGACATCATCGGCATCAGCTACGGGGCCAGCGCATCGGCGGTCACGGCCATCGTGGTGTTCGGGGCTGCCGGGCTGGCCGTGTCCGCGTCCGCTATGCTCGGCGCCCTCGGGATCGCGCTGCTGATCTACCTGCTCTCCTACCGGCGCTCCGGGCCTTCCGCCGCCGGGGCGCGGCTGGTGCTGGTGGGCATCGGCTTCGCCGCCATGATGCAGGCCCTGGTCAGCTACCTGATGACGCGCACCGACATTCGCACGGCGCAGGACGCGCTGGTCTGGCTCAACGGCTCGCTCAACTCCAGCAACTGGGACCGCGTGCTGGTGCTCGCCGCGAGCCTGGCGCTGTTGCTGCCCGCGGCCGCGTTACTCGCCCGCAGCCTGCGGGGACTGGAAATGGGCGACGACGCCGCGGCCGGCCTGGGCGTGCGCGTGGCACCTTCGCGGCTGGGACTGGTGGTGACCGCGGTGCTGCTGGCCGCCGTCGCAACCGCCGCCGCCGGGCCGGTGGCATTCGTGGCGTTCCTGTCCGGCCCGATTGCCCGCCGGATGCTGCGCGGCGCGGGCTCGCTCGCGGTCTCCGCGCTGGTCGGCGCGGTCATCGTGCTGGCGGCGGACTTCACCGGTGCCAACCTGTTCCCCTTGTACCTGACCGACGGCACGTCGCTGCCGGTCGGAGTCGTAACCGGCGCCCTCGGAGCGCCGTTCCTGCTCTGGCTGCTGGTCACCACCAACCGCGTCGGCCGAGGAGGCTAAATGCGCACCCTGCAAGCCCGCGACCTCACCCTCGCCTACGACCGGCGCGCAGTGGTGCAGGACCTGAGCGTGGAACTGCCGGCCGGCAAGGTCACGATCATCGTCGGCGCCAACGCCTGCGGCAAGTCGACGCTGCTGCGCGGACTGGCGCGGCTGCTCAGGCCAGGCGCCGGCTCCGTGCTGCTGGACGGCAAGGACATCCACGCCCAGTCCACCCGGGATGTGGCCAAGGTGCTCGGGCTGCTGCCGCAGACGCCGGTGGCGCCGGACGGCCTGACCGTGGCCGAGCTGGTGGGCCGCGGCCGCTACCCGCACCAAGGTTGGTTCCGCCAGTGGACCGCCCGCGACGAGGACGCCGTCAACACCGCGATGGCCGCGACCGACACCCTTGAACTCGCGGGCCGCGACGTCGATGAGCTCTCCGGCGGCCAGCGGCAGCGCGCCTGGATCGCGATGGCCCTGGCGCAGGAGACCGACATCCTGCTGCTCGACGAGCCCACCACCTTCCTGGACGTGACGCACCAGATCGAGGTGCTGGACCTGGTCACCGACCTCAATCGGCGCCGCGGCACCACCGTCGCGATCGTGCTGCACGACCTGAATCTGGCCGCCCGCTACGCCGACCACCTGATCGCCATGAAGGCAGGCGCCGTGGTCGCCGAGGGCGCGCCGGCCGACGTGGTGACCGGGCCCCTGGTCGCCGAAGTCTTCGGCCTCGAATCGCACGTCATGCAGGACCCGGTATCCGGCACGCCGATGGTCATTCCCGTCGGCCGCCACCACAGCCAACCCGAACGGAGCACACCATGACCGCTGTTGCCACCGAAACCGCCGCCGTCACCCCGGTGCTGGCCTTCGACGTCGAGGTCGCCGCGGTGCGCGCTCTCTCGCCGAGCTTCCGCCGCGTGACGTTCGCGGGGGAGGGGCTGCGCCAGTTCGGCGTGGGCGGTCCCACCCTGGACCTGCGGATCAAGGTGGTCATTCCGGCCACGGACGACGGCGGCGCAACGGTTCCGCTGCCGGAGTTCGGCGTGCCCGGGGCCGTCAGCGGCCTGCGTGAACTGACGGGCGGGTGGTACCAGCACTGGCTCTCGCTGGACGAACGCACCCGCGGCTCAATGCGTACTTACACCGTCCGGGAGCTGCGCGGCGGGGACCGGCCGGAGCTGGACGTGGACTTTGTGATGCACTTCGACGCGGACGGCAACGGCGGCCCGGCCTCGGTCTGGGCCAGCGCTGCGTCGCCGGGCGACCGGGTGACCATCATCGGGCCGAACCTCGAGGCGGCGACCTGCCCCACCGCCAAGGCCTACGGCGGGATCGAGTGGCGCCCCGGCCTGGCATCCCACGTGCTGCTGGCCGGTGACGAGACCGCGGTGCCGGCCATCGCAGCGGTCCTGGAGGCGATGCCGGCGGACATGAGCGGCCATGCCATCCTCGAGGTCCCGGCCGCCACCGATTTCCAGCCGCTGGTGCACCCGGCGGGCGTGCAGGTCAGCTGGCTGGCCCGGGGCGCCCGGCCGCACGGCGAACTGCTGGACGCCGCGGTGCGCACCGCCGTCGCCGTTCCCGCCGCCGGCCTAACCCCGGAACGCGGTGCGGAGCCGGAGGACGTCGACATCGACCAGGTCATCCTCTGGGAAACCACCACCGGCTCCACCCGCCCCTTCTACGCCTGGATCGCCGGCGAGGCCGCCGTCATCCGCGAGCTGCGCCGCTACCTGGTCCGCGACGTCGGCATCGACCGCAGACAAGTGGCCTTCATGGGCTACTGGCGCCGGGGCAAGGCCGAGTTCTGAGCCGACGGGTTGCCCCGGGCCGTACGCTTCACGTGCCGCGGGCGAGAATGGAGCCATGACCCTCGCCAAATCCGTACTCCTGTTTGCCCTCGCCGCGCTGGCCGAGATCGGCGGCGCCTGGCTGATCTGGCAGGCCGTGCGGGAAGACCGCGGCTGGTGGTTCGCCGGGTTCGGCGTCATGGCGCTGGGCGCCTACGGCTTCATCGCCGCCCTGCAGCCTGATGCCAACTTCGGCCGCGTGCTGGCCGGCTACGGCGGAGTCTTCATCGCCGGGTCGTTGGCCTGGGGCATGGTCGTGGACGGCTTCCGGCCGGACCGCTGGGACTACATCGGGGCGGGCATCGCGCTCGTCGGGGTGGCCGTGCTGATGTACGCCCCGCGCAACGCCGGCTGACCGCGCAGGCACGCACCGCCGTCGTCCATTAGCCTGTGATGGTGACTTTTACGCACCGTTTTGTTGCCCTGGGCGATTCCTTCACCGAAGGCGTCGGCGACCGGGATCCCAAGCTGCCCAACGGCGTCCGCGGCTGGGCGGACCGGGTGGCCGAGCAGCTGATGCTCGCCGACGCGGATTGGGGCTATGCCAACCTGGCGATCCGCGGCCGGAAGCTGCGGCAGGTCGTCGAGGAGCAGCTCGAGCCCGCGCTGGCGCTGCGGCCGACCCTGGTAACGCTCTACGCCGGCGGCAACGACATCCTGAGGCCCAGCGTGGATATTGACGCACTGATGGAAATGTACGACGACGGCGTGGCCCGGCTGGTGGATTCCGGCGCGGACGTGGTGCTCTTCACCGGTTTCGATTCCGCGAAGTCCGCCGTCTTCGGGAAGACCCGCGGCCGCACCGCGATCTACAACGAGTGGGTCCGCGAGATCGCCGACCGGCGCGGTGCGAAGCTCGTGGACTATTGGCGGCTGCGCGAGTTCCAGGACTGGCGGTACTGGGACGAGGACCGGCTGCACATGTCCGCCGCGGGGCACACGCTGATGGCCAAGCGCGTGCTCGAGGTGCTGCAGCACGACGACCTGATCGAGCTGCCGGAACTGCCGGCGCTGTCCACCCTGTCCCGGCGGGAGTCGCTGGCCGCCAACGCGCGCTGGGCCCGGGAACACCTCGGCCCGTGGCTGGGCCGCCGGCTGCGCGGGGTTTCCTCCGGCGACAGCCTCAGGCCGAAGTACCCCGAGCTGACCGCGCTCTCGCCGCGCAGCTGAGGCCCCGGCACGTGCGTTGGCCGGCACGGACGTTGGCCGGCCCGCGATGAGGCTTGGCTTTCCTCGCTGGAGGCGGCCGCAGAATGGTGGTTCCCTAGGAACCATGGGCAGCCAACCTGATTTCTCTGCGACGGCCAGCGGCCAGCACGACGACGAGCCGCACGGCGGCGGCATCGCGACCAGGCTCAACTGGCTCCGGGCCGGCGTGCTCGGCGCCAATGACGGCATCGTCTCCGTGGCCGCCATCGTGGTGGGCGTGGCCGGAGCGACCACCGACCTCGGCACCTTGCTCACGGCCACGTTGGCCGCGGTGATCGGCGGCGCCATCTCCATGGCGCTGGGGGAATATGTCTCGGTTTCCAGCTCCAGCGACAGCCAGAAGGCGTTGATCGCCAAAGAGACCTGGGAACTGAAGACCATGCCCGAGGAGGAGCTCGCCGAGCTGGCCGCGATCTACGAGGCCAAGGGCGTCACCTCCGCCACCGCGCAGCAGGTCGCCAAGGAACTGACCGAACACGATGCGCTCGGGGCGCACCTGGAAGCGGAGCTGGGCATCGACCGGCACGAGGTGGTCAGCCCGTGGCACGCCGCCTTCGCCTCTTTCGTGGCGTTTGTCGCGGGCGCGGCGCTGCCGGCCCTGGCCATCCTCCTGCCGCCCGAGGGGCTGCGCGTCCCGATCGCCTTCGTCGCGACGCTGCTGGCACTCGCCGGCACCGGGGGACTGGGCGCTTACCTGGGCGGGGCGCGCATCATGCCGGCGGTGGTGCGCGTGGTGCTCGGCGGCCTGCTGGCGCTGGTGGCCACGTACCTCATCGGCACCTGGCTTGGGGCCGCGGGGGTCGTCTAATCCCCACTCTCCGGCGGGCGCGGCTTCTGCCTGGCTGGAGCCGCGTGGAGCGGTCCAGGCGGTAGTCGTTTCGGGCCCGAATTCGCCGTCGCTTCGGCCCAGAATCGCCGCCCGAGCGGCGGCCGTGACGCATA
>Ga0307416_100000968_pt1 | contig 15171 bp, 13 predicted proteins | sample DK1Cmetagenome_2_FD_203821 | JGI IMG/M metagenome (GOLD analysis project Ga0307416, IMG submission 203821) | Maize rhizosphere microbial communities from greenhouse at UC Davis, California, United States - DK15-C-3 | ecosystem: Host-associated > Plants > Roots > Rhizosphere > Soil | place...
AACTAGGGGGTGCAACTGGCTCGCCTGCACGTGTGCTCGCCCTTTTGTAAGGTGGTGATGGTGCTCTCCTACTATACAGTTCTATAGAGCGAACATCGAGAACTACATAGCAACAAGCTTTTTAAAGCATACATCAATCCCAAGCGCATGGAGTTGACGCGTCCAAGAAAAATGGAGTTACTACATACGCCTAAGTTGGACCTCCTCAGAATGATGAGGGAGAACTCGCTGACAGTTGAAGATGTGATCTTCCTCTTTGCATCAAACAAGCTGGCTCCGGCGGATATCAGGATGAATGCTCCAACTATCTGTGATAAGCTGCTTACTATGTTTTTGCGCCAGATGGCTGCCAAGCAAGAAACGACTATTTCCACACCTATGGCTGCGTAGTTTATCTGCCTGCCTGCCGGGTCTTTTGCCACTGAAATGTAACTGTACAATTATTGCAACTAGGTCTTCTAAGGAGAATTGTGGTGTGTGATACCACTGATCTCGAGATAATGATAATTTTTTTCTAAATAACTTGATCAATAAGAAAGGTACCATTTCTTCTCTCTCACTGAAGCATTGATATAACATTAAATTATGCTATGTGTAGCAGCCTAACTTACCGCAGGGCCCGTAGCTCAGCCAGGTAGAGTACCGGACTTTTAACTATGATATATAGAAAGAAATCCGGCTGTCTCGGGTTCGAATCCCGACGGGCCCGCTCCCTTATCAGTTCTTTTAGAAGGGTTCTACCAAAGTAATATATGGTCAAGTCATGCTTAAACTTTTGGACTGAAGTACTGACGTATCACTCCAACCTAGCATTAGACTTTTTAGACAGATTGAAACCCTCCCACATCATAGCAAGATGGGGCAAATTCATTATGTAGCATGTTTATCCCTATAAATCGTCTTTTGTCATTCTCCCTATTCTTGAATGCTACTCATTCAATTCTTGTCATCATCAATTCCTTCTGTGCAGTTATGTCTCGTATGTAAGCTTATTGCTGCATAAAACCTTGATAAATTTTAGGCATATTGTATAGCAGAGACAGATGAAATTGTTGTGGTTTGCATGATCACGCTTAATTTTTAGTGGCTTTGCATAAGCCTCACTTCTATTGTTGTTGCTTAAGAGACCGTCTCTAACTAAATGTTAACATAATCTTGAAGCCTTAAAATCTTAATAAAGTATTTCTGAGCCGCGACATATTGTTGCGGAGTTAACTCCATTTTCGATGCCACTTCAAAAATTTCATTGCATCTTTCTTGACCTTCTCAGAAGATACCTTCTCAGTCCAAAGCTTTTCTAAGTTTCCGAATTCTTCTAGCAAGATCAACCTTGAATAATTATATTCATAACATAGTCTAGTTCGCCCTAAGAGTGATGATATTGCATCTCTTTCTACGATTCCCCCGTTTGGAAGATGATTGAGATATTCCTCGAACGCTTGGTGTCTTCTTTGCCTATAATGTGATCTGTCAATGCCATATCTCTGAAGATTGCGCTCAGTAATTGCACCTCTGAAAGCATTGACTATCATTCCTGCCAGCTCTCTTGCTGCATCGCCTCGTCTTCCTCTCCATGATCTTCCTTCTGCTTCTCTTCGATATCCTAATGTGTGAGTGTAAATTTGGCCAATCTCATGGACAAAAGTGTCAGCAATTTCATCTTCATCTGGATCTAACCACATATAGTAAATTGCTCCCAATTTTTCTGTATACGCAGTAGCAGCTCTATTAGGGTTAGTTCGATAATCCATAAATCTCACTGTATGATTATTCGTGATTAAATTAAGAAGCTCTGAAGCCTTAGGGGATATCTCGGATTTTAGGAGCTCGAGTATTGTGTTATCCAGAGGTCTGATGGATCCTTGCATACAGATAAGTGGTTCTCCTTTGTTTTTCTCTATTTAAGTCTAAAAAAGAAAATCCAGTTTGGTGCTCCTACATTGTTCGATAATATGTTTTTAACATATTTGACTACGATAGTCGGATAATGTGATGTTTTGATTCCGAGTATTTTGTCTGGCTGAAAAATTATAGTAGCTATTGTCATTGCTTAGTATTGCTACTCTTGGATTGATAACCAAAAGGAATAAGAAAAAAATTATAAGCGCATAAGTTACTAAAGAGAATCGCACATAATAATTACAAAAATTTGAAAATCACATCAAATTTGACCAATATATAACAATATATACTAGCTTTACCTCTCACTTGAGTAAATGGCCCAGATTGCTGATTCTACGGGTTTTACAGATGAAGACTGGGAAAACTTATTCTATTATATAGATGACAAAGAAATTACTCCTCTTCTTGGTGCCGGTATATCCAGAGAATACTTTGGGTCAGGAGAAGAACTAGCACAAAACATAGCAAAAAAATTTGAGTACCCATTTCTTAAGACTTCTGACTTAGCCAAGGTTGCGCAATTTGCAGCAATAAGAAAGAAGGGGGATTCAGTTCAAGTCAGAAAATTTGTTGCAAATTACATTAAAAGTAAGGAATTGCCTGATTTTAATGATCCTTCTGAACCACATAGAATATTATCAAAGCTGGATTTGCCAATTTATATTACTACGAATTATGATCACTTGATGTATGAAGCTCTTAAAAAAGACGGCAAAAATCCAGTAATTGAATTTTGCAGATGGAACGATTTGGCTGAAATTCAAGGAAGATTTTCGATATTTTCCGAAGGAAAGTTAAAAGGAAAGTTAAATCAATTTGATTACAATAATCCACTGGTTTATCATATTCATGGAGAAGTAGACAACCCTCAATCAATGGTTTTGACTGAGGATGATTACCTCAATTTCATAGTCAAGTTATATGTGGATATTGACAAATTATTTCCGGTAGAAATCAGAAATGCATTGGCTACACGTTCAATAATGTTTATAGGTTATAGTCTGTCAGATTGGAATTTAAGAATTATTTTAAGAAAGATTGCGGAGGATATGAAGTCTGCAGCTAGTACTCACTGCTCTATTCAATTAACTCCAACAGATGTCAAACCTGGAAATGAGGGTAATGTAAAAGAATATTTAAAAACGTACTTTGAGACTTTACAGAGCGTAAAGCTCAACATTTTCTGGGGTACAGCAGTCCATTTCTGTCATACATTGTCAGAAAAAAGTAAAAACCGAAGTATGAGACAAAATGTCTATACAAGTTAAGCCCTTTATTGGTCCTCAAGCATTTCAGGAAGCCAATCGGTCTTTTTTCTATGGTAGAGACAGAGAAGTACAAGAAATTCTAACTTTAATTTTATCCAGCAGTGTATCCTTAATATATGCTAAATCAGGAATAGGAAAATCATCTATTTTTAACGCAAAGATTATTCCTGAATTGCAAGAAGGAAAACGTAAATTCCATGTTCTACCGGTTACTCGTTTTAAAACCATAAGTACTCTCAACCAGCAATTGAAAAAAACAGATGAGATATCCAATATTTATGTGTTCAACACATTACATAGTATTGTCGAAAAATCTGATCCAAGAATTACACAAGACAATCTTTTGAAAGCAAATCTGCAAAAAAAGACTCTTTCACAGTTCTTAAACGAATACAGGATCCCACGAGACGAAAATATTACTACCAAATATTATCGAGAAATAAAGGTTCTAATATTTGATCAGTTCGAGGAATTCTTTAACATTTATGTAAATAATAGATTCGAACAACAAAAAAGCTTTTTTTATCAGATTAGAGATGCAATAAAAAATGATCCTAATTTAAGGATAGTTTTCATCATGAGAGAAGAGTTCTTTGCAAGTCTAGATACATTCTCGCATATTTTGCCTGAGGGTTTTAGGAGAAAATTCAGGCTTGAACCATTAAGAAAGGAGCCTGCGATTGATGCTGTAGAAAAACCGTTACTACAGGCTAGATTACTAGAACCCCGACTAAAAGATATCATTAGTGAGAACCTTATCAAGAAGGTTGCAAACAGGGTAGTTGAAAATCTCCTAAAAATTCATGTTCAAAGAGATGATGGAACAACAGCGGTAATAAAGCAAAGAGACGTTAACAGAGTTGCAGACGCTGTATTTGAAAAATTTCGAAGAATTCAAGTTCAACGAGACGGTGGGCAGACAGAGGTAATTGGAGAAGAGTTTGTAGAAGAGTTTGTAGAGCCTGTTCAACTTCAAGTCGTTTGTCTAAAATTATGGGAAAACAAGATCCTTACCGGGAAAATACAAAATGAAATCGATAGCATTGACTTTGGAGATGTAGATAATGCCTTGACTGAGTTTTATGTCGATGCTGTAAATGCAGCAAAAGCCAATGTAAGAAGAATAAAGGAAAGTGCTATCAGAAAATGGTGTGAAGAACAACTAATCACTTCCGCAGGAACTCGGAGCATTGTCTATCAGGATGTGAATACTACAGCAGGAATGTCCAATAAAGTTGTTGATACTCTGCAAGAAAAATATTTAGTTCGTGCAGAAGAGAGAGCCCGTGGTAAATGGATTGAGTTAACACATGATCGTCTGATAAAGCCAATTAGAGATTCAAACAAGAACTATGAAGAAAAGGAAAAAAGAAAAAAAATGAAGATAATGAAAATTATAGTACCAACAATAATTGCTATATCTTTGTTTACCATTTTCATCAGTTGGCCATATTTTGAGAATATAAATGCAAAAAATAAAAATGTCGAAACTATGATAAATAATAACATAACCATCAAATTTAGTGACGGACAGACAGAGAATGAAAATAACTATGTTTATTTCATAAAATCATATCCTAAAAATGGTGTTATTTATCCTATATCAAATGACACCGTCGTATATAATCCGTCTCACCGCTACGTTGGTCATGATACATTTAGCTACGTGATAAGTAATGGAAAGAAAAATAGTAATACGGGACTAATCGACATCTATACTAAACCTATACCATTAACAGCGATGAATCAGACAGTAGAGTTCATAGTTGACAAATCTAAAATATTAAGCGTTATTGACTGGGATTATTCGACATATACGAATATTAGAGACGCAGGAATGTTGCCGATAAAACTGGAGAGAGGTCCATTTAATGGATATGTAACGTCAGATATTAATTCCAACAAAATTATCTATACTCCTCATAATGGATATAATGGTGAGGACTTTTTTGAGTTTTGTTTGCCTAATCCGGAGAATACAACGCTCTGCAGTGCAAATAGGGGCAGTGTTGGCCATGTAAATATAACAGTAACATCTGTTCCACAATATTTTGGATATTTGATGGTGGATAATGGTATTACACAGGGTACAATATACCCAATTTATTCTACAACAAATACTATAGGAAGGGCAACTGAGCATGACAACCCAGATATTGCGATAACAGATAAAATCAACACTGTTTCACGTTTACACGGAAAAATCTCTTATAACGGCTCGTTTTTCTTACAAGACCTCGAGAGTACAAATAAGATAGAGTCAAATGGTAAAAAACTAGATGACCGTGAAGAAATCAAACTGCAAGGAGGTGATACTTTTCTTATGGGTGATATAAGACTCAGACTTATTACCGACTTAACAAATGCTACTCAGTACAGATGAGCTGATGATTATGAAACTTCTAATAATGTTATTATTGCCTGTTTTTTTTATCACGACCATATTTTTTTCTCAGAATGTTCATATTATCTATGCACAGGAACCTTTAAGAAACTATACTTCTATACCCAATAACTTTCGGGATACTGAGAATACGGAAATTGGGATCAAGATTAGTTATCCTGAAGATTGGACGATCCGATATACAAAGAACAACAATCCTAAGATGATGGATCATGAAAATTTTCAAGCATTTATTGAATATGCATATGAGCAATTCAAGTCGAGGGGGGAAGATATAAACCAATTGTACCCGACTGATGCTGATAAATACCAGCTTTTCCTCAGATCTCTCAATAATGATTGTGGTTTTGTTACAGACTGTCGTCTCATAGGAGATGCTTATTTACGAAGTTATATGCTTGATAGCAATTTTTATCCATTTGTAAGTATATTTGATTATGTTCCGTCTCTTACTATCTCGTCACCGATAGAAAACTCAACTGATAATTTCATGGAAAACCTTAAAGTTGCCTCTTTTGAGTTACCGTACGATTCAACCTTAGCTCAATTGACCGAGTATTTATATTCATTATATGAATTTGATTTCAATTATTCTGACCCGAGAGGATCAAATAACATTGACTATAACTGTCCGTCTACTATGTCAGGTTACCTTGGATGCGAAATAATCTATACATTTATTGTTGGAAATAATATTGAAGAGATCCAATACATAACGTGGGAGTTTATTACACAAAAAAATGACAGAGTTTATCTCATTTCATATACTGTAACAGGAGATAGTGATTTAAAATATTTTGAATTGATGGAAACAATGCTGGAATCTTTTACGATACTTTGAATCCTGTGAGCATAACTCGCGTCTATATTAGTTAAAGGCCTACAAAGATTGGTTATTTGTAGCGTTCAAGCTGGTTGCTACCTCGAGCCACTTTTATCTACTTTATGACAAAATAATGCGGTGTCAAAGACTCTTATTACTTCATCTTTGGTCTGACCATGTAATGAATCTAATTATTCAGTTGTTATTGATGTTCTTGCTGCTGCTTTTTTACATGCCTCAATTTGTTTTAGTTTCAAATAATGAGAATAACTATGATGCTATTGCTGAGTCCTTTAACTTTGCAGCTGTTGGAGACTGGGGCGATAATAGGGATACATACATAACAGCCGAAAACATAGATTTTAAGAATCCTGAAGTCGTTCTTGGTTTAGGAGACTATGCATACGAAGAGGATGCAGATGATATTAGATTATGGTGGGATAGGATAGAAATGGTTCATGACGATGAAATATTCATTGGAGCATTAGGCAACCACGATAGTGATGAGCAAGGTGACGATAGTGATAATCAGGATGAGGATGTATACTTAGAACTATTTCAACAAAATTCTAACCAGAGGACATGGACATATTCACTTGTTTACAATGGTGTGTTATTCATAGCAATAAATACCGAGGAGGAAGCAACAGATGAAGAGCAAAAAGAACGCATAATCGATATGCTTAAGGGTCACATCACTGATGTAAACTGGAAGGTTGTATTTTTCCATAAACCCATATTAACTTCCAGGACGACACATGATGTTGAAGAAGGATTTGTTGAAGAATACTGCCAAATTTTTCAAGAAAACGGTGTGAATTTGGTTTTACAAGCACATAACCATAACTATCAAAGAAGTACTACTTTGGATTGCAGAGATGACGAATTTGTCAAATCAGAAGATAGTAACGGTTTTACAATAGTGACTATCGGAACAGGGGGAAGGAGTTTATATGATCTCAGAAACCAATCACCCCTAATTGTCAGACAATATGACGATAGATTTGGGTTCTTGAATGTAGACATTGTAAACAATACTCAAATGAAGGCGCAATTTATAGATAGTAAGAATAGTCAAATAGCAGACAGTTTTATTATTAATAAGGCTGATACGAGAACTTAAGCTATTAATAATACTTCAAAAAAGCTTTATATCTCGCGTTACTATTAGCGCTGGGATTTGAAGAAAAGACGATGGACTCAGTAATGACGGGAAGAATCGAAACAATATCCCGATCTCCAGGGCATAAACTAATACGGATCGATCATCAAATCCCTCTGGAGTTGCGTGAGGACACCGTTAATTTCAGGTGCTTTAATTTCTATCAAAGCTAGCCCAATTATGATACGTTCTAACGCTGTTCCTGCTTCTCTGTAAGCTTCACTGAGCTTTTAATGTTCCTGCTTACCATTGATCCGAGCAAGTGCCAAAGCAAGCTGCTCTTTATCATCGCTGTTGCTGCGAGGAAATGTTACTTTTTTGTCTGATTCAATTACCTAATATCTTTCTTAGCTTACCTATCCAAGAGGAGGACGTAAGATTTTTCCATTAGATCACAAATCCAGGTTAATTGAGGCCCTACTTCTGCCACAAAAGTATAAGAATCTCTTTAAAGTGAGAAGCTCCATACTCTTTGGTAAAAGAAGAACAAAAGAGCGAGGAAATGCGTGGGCCGGCGAGGCGTACTCTTTTAGGATATATTCATTCATAATATCTTCTTCTCTCTTTTTTCTTATACTTATATGAAATCCAGTTGAAAACGCCTTACAGGCTTTTGAGATTCAAAATCGTACTATAACTATTAATCCTAACACAACGCAAACAATAACTATAACAAAAAATCAGACTGCAATAAGGAACATTACGACAATTATGCAGTTTGATAATAATACCTCACAAGAAGTATTTCGCAGTGACGAAGTAAGACCAATAGCAGGTCAAGCGTTTCTGACTGATATAGAGTACCTCTATACAAATAGAGAAGTACGATTAATGATAATTTCTATTCTTTTTGGCGTACTAGGAGAAACAATTCATGGAATTGCCTCTTTAAGTGCTTCTGGAGCACCCACAAGTTAACAGGAGAATGGAGCATGTGATATACTACCAGGCCCTTTCTTGGTGCCGCATTATCTCTAGTAGTCTACCTAACTCTTCGAGCTGGACTGGTAACACGCGGTCCTTCAAATGTCAGCGATTTTGGAGTTGCAGCCATTAGCGCGTTAGTCGGTCTACTCACAGAACAAACTACCAAGAAGTTAAGAGATATCTTTGATACATTGTTTGGAACTGAAAAGCCTGAAAAGCTAAAAGGAGAAGCAAGAGCAAGGGCAGCAAGTTTAACTTTAGTAGCATTGGATGACTTCAAAGTAAACAAGCCTACACGTCTAACTGCAGAGCTAAAAAAGAGCGATGGTACTCCTGCTACTGGTATAAAAGTGACCTTTATTCCTGGTGAACGTGGCTTCGCTGAATTAAAACCAATACTGGATGTAACTGATTCTAAAGGAATTGCAACAATGGACGTAATTGGTAAAAAAGAGGGAAATCTAGGTATATCTGCCAAAGCCACAATAGAAGGAGAGCAATATGGGGATAGTATTACCATTAAGATAACACAATGAGAAAAGGATCATATTCTTTCAATTCAATTTGAAATTCTTGTTCTAGGTTTCGCCATCCTTACTGTGATGCCCACATCTCTAAATCAAATCGACCTTATTAATAATAATCATTAAGATTTCATTCTAGATTCAAAAATTCATTCAACTTTAAAATTAAGTCTCGCGCAGATGCTGTGGCAAGAGACGCGCCCTTATCCCTTGCATTTTTTCCATATTTTTGAACAGGACTTTCACCAGAATAAATGATTATGGGCGGATGGTCAGCAAATCTTGTCTTTATTTCATCGATCATTTTAATGCCTGCATCATGCTCTGGATGCCTGCCTATATCAGAGATTATCAGATCATAACTTTTTTTACCAAGATGGTCAAGAGCTTGCTCAGTATCCAGTGCCAAATCAAATTCTATACCTTGGCGTTTATACACATCCATTATTGCTTTGTTGTTAGCTGGGTAGTCATCGACCCAGAGTACTCTATTCTTTAGCTTTTTTTTGGATTTACCATAAGCTCTCTTAGCTTTTGGTAAATATTTGATTGCTTGAAGTATTTTTGAATTGTAAGCATCTGTCAAATCCTTCAGTTTCTGCCTATTTTCAACAGTCGGTCTTTTTTTCAGAGACTCTATTTTTGAATCCATTCCTTTCAAATCTGATATAGATTCATCTATTCGTTTAGCTTGTTTTGTGTATTTAATTGGGCTGTCAAAAATATTATCACTACCATTTTCAATCGTCTGAATTTGTTTAATTATCTCTTTTCTGCATTTTTTCATACTGTCAATGAACCTAAAATCGACATCTATTGTTCTCATTCCTATAATATCAAATGCTAAAGATTCTGAAACATCTTTGATGTTAATTACAGGCTTATTTACACCATGACGGATAGCAAGTTCATAGTACACATTTGGATTCTTACCTGTAAGATCTGCTATCGCAATATCATCTTCCATAAGATGTTCAATTACTTGAGTATTTATCATTCCTGGCTGGTCAATATGATCACCCCGGATAGCCTGATACCCTAGCCGTTTGGCCGCTGGTTTTATTATATAGGAGAATAGTTGATCTGATCTTGCACGTATCTCGCTATTTTCTTGTCCTATTGGGGCTATAAAGAAGCATTTTTTCGACATAGGTGCAAGCTGACTAATATCAGGAACTGGTTAATATTAAATAATTCCCCTTATTTGGTATATTGATAATTGATTCTCATTCACTGCTCCAATGTTTTCGTAAGTCCCTAGCAAATTCGGTAGAATCTCCCTAATAAACACTGATTTTGGGATCGGATTTACCACCTAGAACCTTTCTAAAATACTTATTTAGATAGCTAACAGCCTTCATCTCATTTTTAACTTCCTTACGTACTAGTTGTAGGGTTATAGTTTCGGAGGTCGGGAAACTTCTAAGGATTAAACGAAAATTCCAATCAGTTAGACTGTAGCCTATAAAGAGTAAGGCATTTGCACTCAATGCAATAGCAATTTCCGGAGGTTAGATAGGATTATCTGTCTCCTGAAGTCTGAGCATAAAGTCAAGGTAGTCATTTTCTGTTAGAAGCAGTGAATGAGGTATCTCAATAATGCCATGAAGATGGTATACTAATGGTTCATATTTCGTGGGTTTGTATTCTTCTGTTCTAGGTCTATATTTTAATCCTATAGCAGGTTCATATTTTTCTTTGTCTCTATCAAATATAGAAGGAATCCCAGATTCATTTGCAGTTTTATACAATGTTTCATTCCATCTACAAAACTCGCTGACAGGCTTTTTTCCACAGCTCTCAAGAGCTTCTTCCATAAAATAATCATAATTAGTAGTAATATAAAGTGGTAGATTAAGATCTGCAAGTATTCCGTGAGGTTCATCTTCTTTGAAAAAGTCTGGCTGCGCTTTATCTTGAAATTCATGTGCAATAACAGGTTTTGGAAAAGTATCATCGGAATGATCTATTGCCATGAATTGGGCTATTTTGGAGAGATCATATGAATCTGTTAATGGATAGTTGTATCTCTCGGACCATTTGTATGCAAGTTCTGCTGCTAACGGCAGATATGGATAACATGCACCAGCACCAATAATAGGAGTGCATTCTCCTCTTCCTACATACCCTAACAAATCATCCCAAGGCGCGTTTTCAAATGGGCCTACCTCAACTGACATGAGCGTTTCTACACTTAAGTAACCAAACAATCCAGCTGAAGTTTAAGTCTTTTTGTATGATCTCGATGTCAAATAACGCATTTTTCAATATTGAGGGTGGATATGTTAAAGAACATACTATAACTTTTGCTTATAAATATGTAATCTATCATCTAAAATTTTGATGGAATGCGGTAGAATACCCGCCCTTGAAGAGTATTCTTTTCAATATCGTAAGAACCAGTTAGCTTTAGGTTTTGGTGTTCACTCATAGACTGTATCTTTGAAAATAGATTGCTATTGTTGTGAGGCTTGTTTCCGCGAGGTCCTCTTAGTCAGCGCGCATCTCCAGAATTAGTTAAATAACTCTGTCTTCCCAAATCGAATTGGGATAAAGACGTGAGTGGGCGTCTCATTGAGCACGTACCCAATAGCTTTCTCGCTGGAAGTAGGCGACCAGGAACTGTTTCGGAGGTTCCTTTGTGGCTACCGCCAGAGTCATGGAAAACTCTGTCAGACGCACTTCAAACTGCGAAGTTCACTATAAACGAAGACGGTATGCTAACTCCGTTCGATATGATAGATTGGGAAAAGTACGTGGTCGCTCAACGTCGGAACCGACCTACACCTCCCATTCGTGCTGATGTCCTCCATAACTTGCAAAGCAAGTATGACGAAAAAACCCTGGATGAATGGCTGTTTCCTCCCGTAGGCGATATCGACTTGCTCGATGGCATGTGGAACAGTGAGATACGGAAATTTGTGTCTATTTACTCGCTCAAGCTGGGCCATTACAAATTTTAAGATTGTATTGAATGCCCAGTTTGTATCTCCTCCCGTTGTTGTTGCTTTTGCAACAAACATCTCCGACTGCTCTTCTATTGGGATATCCTGTGGTAGGCCCGCAAACGCAAAAAATTTAGCTAACCTCTTTGGATATTTCTGCTTGGATACGGGAGATTTAAGCGAATAGATATACATCGTCCAAGCATCTGTTATTGTTGATGATGATGTATTTGTTGTAGTTTGATTCTCCATTTTTTGATTCACCTTTTTTGTTTTGTGGTGAACCCATCTTGTGAGAACTAATAGCGGGCATCCCCCCGACGGGCCCGCTATGATATCATTATTGACTGAGTGTATCCAGAAGGTAAGCAAGGACAGAGAAATAGAATGTTACCCTAGTCCTCAGCCTCTGTAAAAATTCTAAGAACCTCAAATAAGAGTCAGATGTTATACGAGATTTAGAGAACTGCAAGCAACAATTGTAGCTGCACTGGTATGATCGATGGGCTCCAGGTCAATATCAGTGACAGCTACTTTACTTTACATTCACACTTCCTCTTACATCCTCTCAGCTATTGAATCTGATTGAAACTTCGTATTTCATTCAAAGGGGCTGCAAATAGAGACCTAGTTTTGTCCCAACGGCAAAAGCATCAGACAGTGATCAGTGTCCTTGTATACGGCTTTCCCTCTTGCAACTGCTTAATCAGTTCAGTCTCCACCTACGTTTGCATGATTCGGTTAAAGAAGATTCTTGAGCCGTCCTCGCCAAAAGGGGGTATTCTGCACAAACAGACACTTTTAGGGTTATAATAAAAATATAATCGCCATACGAAACTACCGTTATTTGATGCAATCTTTGCGGGGTATATTTTCTTATGTATGTCATTCCAGAAAACAAACGAAGAGTTGACTGACCCCAGACTTATCGAAGCAAGACATACCTGTGATTATGGAAGATAGAGACCTACTACAAGCAAATGCATCGATGATCGCAGGTACCCTACTGTTTAGTCCATTTAAAGAGAATTTAATAGAGAGCAATTTGCTTTCTTGTATCATCAATAAGAGAATTGTTATTGCCCTGCCTATCGCTGCAGGTATTGCAGTTCTAGCCTATATTTTCAGCTTCCAGGTAGGAGCATATGCAGCATTCCCGGCGATTGTAGCTATTGCGATTCTGGGCTATGCAGTTAGTAAACCTGCATGGTTGATAGTCGAACGGGTCACTACTTCAGATTACGGAAATACTCCCTTACTGGCAATCTCTAATGCAGATCGCGAGTATTACGCCAGCCTTGTGGAAGCTTTACGGAAAGCCGAAGAAGTGTTTATGGCACACTCTGAGACGAAGAATCTAAGAAGTCTGTCAAGAATCTACAGAAATGAAGCATACAAAATACTGGATTTCCTTAGAAGCCAAAATCTTGACCGATCATCCAAAAGGTTTTACGTGGAGTATGACGGCAGAGCCTACCATGCAATATTGCAATTTCAGTATGAAAGACCAAGGCTTGTTGACTAAGAACCCATCCTTTGTCTGAGTACTCGCAGAGTCACGGGATTTAGCTGACTATCTAACATGAAAGAGATCCTGGATAAGGATGCTAACGTTAACCCACCCCTTTAATCCATTCGGCATTGCTTTGTAAGGATGCCAGCGTTGAATGGATTAAAGTAGGGTTTATGGAAAAACGTGTCAAGTGAACAACTCTACAGCATATCATAGAGGCCAGATTGAAAAAGTCTATAGTTATCCTTTCCTTCATTTCAATTGCTCTTGTATTTTCAACAATGTTTTTTGGACGCTACCTTAGCTCAACAATCGATGAACCGGGTCCTAGGTTGTCCAGACAGGCCACTTTGTGCTAATCAATTTGGACTGCCAGAAGATAGGCACCTTATATAGAATATATTCACAGAGTGCTTGCAGTGTTGGCTCCGGTCTTGTGTATGCTACTGCAATTGTTGTGCCTTCCAGTCTGAGAAAAGCAAGCTTGTATCAATCATAGCGGCAATAATGGTATCCGTTCAAATCATACTAGGATACCTTACAGTTACCGCCGGACTCCATCCATTTGAGTTGCCACAAACCTGTCTACAGGAATAACTATGATTGCTTTTAGCATGATAACATTTTACTGGATTGGAGTAATGAAAAACATACTAAGTTTAAACTCAACACGACTTTGTAACCCCTTGGAATCATGTTGCCAGATTCATTCACGACTACAGGGAAGAAGCAGAGTGGCTCAAACAAAGAGTAGTCGGCGTTCAATTAGGAGCGTTTCTCTGCCACAGTGGTTCTAAAAGGTTAACTGAATACCATATCAAATAAGGTGGTCAAAAACATTGCTCTACGCTAGTGTGGCTAATACATTTGAATAGGATATTCTGAATAATAAAGGTGAATTTGGTCCTTCAATTCAAATGAATATTTATCCAAATCCCTCCGGCGTTATGTGGCAGGAACCTTTTTAGCTCTGCGTTATATTCAAAAAGACTACCAAAGAATCTGCTTTTTGAAGTGATATCACTTCTAGTCCCGACGGGCCCGCTATGACATCACTCCTAAAATAGGTTTACGGCAAAATAGAGTGAAATGATGATTACGCATTAAAGTCCTATAAGGCTACAGAAGGCCCGTCTATCTGTGACCAATCATAGCTTATGAGGTCATGTTTTTAAGGATGCAGACTTAAAATCTTTCAATTGGCTCAACAACAAATTTCTAAGATAGTTGTACCAATTGATGGCTCAGAGAAGTCTATGGAGGCGGCGGACTATGCAGTAAAAATGGCTGAAAGGTACGGCTCTGAAGTTGCTGTCGTATATGTTATACACATGGACCAGAACCTTGAGTTGCTGGGCATCTACCGGCTATCAGGCCCTGATCCAATAAAGAAAAAGATGGATGAGGCCAAGGCTGAGGCACAAAAGTGGTTTGCTGAAATAAGCAGAAATGCCGAGCAAAGAAAGGTTCATGTCAAGACTGATGTGATTGAATTTCCGATGTCTGTCGTTGCAACAATAGTAGAGTATGCAGTTAGCGAGAAAGCGGATGTGATTGTGATTGGAACAAGAGGACGATCGGGCATAAGCAAAATGCTCCTTGGAAGTGTGGCTTCAGGCGTGGTTACCTATGCACCATGTCCTGTAGTCGTAGTGAAGTAGATTTCTGGTAACCTAGCGGGACACAGGTAGGATTTTACAAAG
>Ga0307416_100000969_pt1 | contig 15164 bp, 18 predicted proteins | sample DK1Cmetagenome_2_FD_203821 | JGI IMG/M metagenome (GOLD analysis project Ga0307416, IMG submission 203821) | Maize rhizosphere microbial communities from greenhouse at UC Davis, California, United States - DK15-C-3 | ecosystem: Host-associated > Plants > Roots > Rhizosphere > Soil | place...
TGGCCAGGGCGATGAGTGCCTCGGGCGACTTGAACCCGAACGCGACCCGGGTGAGCAGGCGGATCTTGGTGTTGACCGCCTCGACGCGGCCGTTGGACAGGCCTTGGGTGAGGGCGGCCTGGATGTCGGCCCGGTGCCGGGCGATCGCCTTGGCCAGCTCCACGAAGGCGGGGATGCGGCAGCGCCTGGCCCAGGCCAGCCACGCCTGGAGCAGCACGGTGGCCCGCACCCCCTTGAGCGTGAACACCAGCCTGAGTTCTTCCTTCAACAGGTAGGCGCGGTAGAGGCGGTCGTTGACCTGGGCGATCCAGGCGAGCTTGGCCCGCTGGTGGGCGGTCAGGTCGCCAGGGTTCTTCCACAGCGCATAGCGGGCATCTTTGAGCTCGCGCGCCAGCGCACCCTGCCCGTGCTTGCGGGCCGCGTTCCAGACCTCGCGGCGCACCTGGTCGAGCGCGTCGGTGGCCCACTTGACGACGTGGAATGGGTCCAGGCAGAGCCTTGCTTGGGGGCAGCGCTCGGCCACCACGGTCGCGATCCAGGGGGCGGCGTCGGCGCTGACCAGCCGCAGCTGCTGGCAGCGCGCCTGGCCGAGGGCGTCGAAGCAGGCGGCCAAGGGTGGTCGCGTCATGGCCGGGGGCGGCCCACACCAGCCGCCCGGCGTCGTGGTCGACCACCACCGTCAGGTACCGGTGGCCCTTCTTGTAGGACACCTCATCGATGCCGATCCTGGTCAGCCCGGCCAGGCGGTCCCGGCCGGCCTCGGCGTCGGCGACGACGCGGGTGACGATGCGCCCGACCGTCGCCCAGGCCACCCCAGCAGCTCACCGACCGCCTGCTTGGAGGTGTGGACCGCCAGCCAGGCGGCGGTGTCGTCGAACGCGCGGGTGTGGCCGGCCCCGTGGCGCGCCCAGGGCACGGCGGCCACCACCACCCCGTGCTCGGGGCAGCAGACCCTGGGCGCCCCGGCCTCGAGGTCGGCGCGGACCACGCCCAGGTCCAACGCCCGCCAGCGCCGCCGGCCCTCGCCCTGGTCGAAGCCGGGCAGCGCCGGCCACACCGACCGCAGCGGCGCCTGACTCCCTTGCGGGGCCGCCCGACACCACCAGCGCCTGCTCATCCTGGTCGAAGCAGACCCGTTCGACGACCGCCTGCTCGACACCAACCAGCCTGGCCCATAGCCTTGCCGATCGCACGCCGTTTCCCTTCTCCCCGGATCCAGCCCTCAGAGAGCCGGAACCGTAGACGGGCAGCGGCGTGCAGTCACATCAGACCCTCAAGACACCCACGGATCGGTGAGAAGAGCCACATTTCTTGAGCTGGGAGGCGGTCATTTGCCTGGTCGGCAGTGATGCCGGGCGAGCCGCACGACACCTGGCGCAGCCCTCGGCGGTCAACGGATGGCGGAGGTATGGTTCACTGCCTGCTCGGCCGGTGCGACGCCGCGGCAGCACAGCCAACCGACACCGCCGACGCACAGCGCGCGCAGGCCCACGGTGGCTAGGCGTCCGGGCGGCTCGGCTCCTGCGCTCAGCAGCACCATGACGCCCACTGCCAGCAGGCCGACCCCGCCGATGGCGATCATGCGCCGCTCCTCGGGCGGCCGGTCGGTGGTGAGCCGGTCGAGCCGATAGGCGAGGTCGCGCTCGTCGCCGAAGGCCAGCGGCGGGCCGGCAGCGGGCGTGGCCAGCGCCGCCTTGGCCAGCGCCCTGGCGACGAGCCGACGGTCGGCTACCGTCCTGGCCGCGGCCTCGTCGGCGATCGCCTCCAGTTCCCTCGCCAGGGCCGTGTAGGCTCGCTGCGCCGCGGGGGCTGCCTGCCCGAGCGCGGCGCGGGCGATCTCTGCGAAGCGCAGCAGCCGGTGGTGGCGCAGGCGCAGGTGGGCCAGCTCGTGGGCGACCACGGCGGCGCGTTCGTCGTCGTCGAGCAGGCCGAGCAGGCCTTGGGACATGACTACCTGGCCCGAGCGCCCGCCGAGCGCGTAGGCGAGCGGTGGCCTGCCGGCCAGGACGATGGCGTCCTTGCCGCCGGGCACGTGGAGCGGCCCGGCCGTGGCCAGGGCGCTCACGGCGGCGAGTCGCCGGGTGGCCTCGGTCACCCGGACCGCGGCCCAGCCGACGCGCAGCAGGTACAGCGCCAGCAGCCCGAGCGGGGCCGCGGCGAGGCCGCCGCCGGTGACGAGCGCGAGGCAGCTCAGGGCCGTGAGGGGCAGCGCCGCCAGGCCGAGCAGCGCCAGCAGGTGGAAGGTGGCGACGGTCCTGGCGGGGGCGCGGCGCTCGAACAGGCAGGCGGCCAGCCAGGGGCTGAGCTGCAGCAGCGCGAACGGCCCGCCGAACACGAGGACGGGGGCGGCACTCATCGGCGGTTCCTGCCGGCATCGGGGCTGTCCTGCGCCAGCGCGCGCAGGCGGGCGAGCAGTTCGGGGGAGGCCTCCAGGTCCTCGACGAAGCGGGCTAGCACCGCGTGGGGATCCTCGCTGCTGGCCAGGACCTCGCGCAGGGACCGGGCAGCGAGTTCCTCCTTGCTGAGGGCTGGCCGGTACACGAACCCGCGGCCGCGCCGTTGGCGCTGCAGCAGGCCCTTGTCGCACAGGCGGGTCACGATGGTCATGACGGTGGTGTAGGCGCGCCGCTGCCCGTGCAGGACGCTGAGGATGTCGTTGACGCCCACCCAGTCCCCGCGGCTCCAGACGAAGTCCATCACCTCGGCCTCGAGCGCGCCGAGCCGCCGCCCCGCCGTCTGCCTGCCAGCAACCATGCACCAACGTTCTACGCTGCTGTAGGAGCTTGTCAACGAGGGATGGGCGCGGGAAGGTCGCCGGAGACCGGCTCGGGCGGGGCGCTGCTGGCGGCGACCCGCAGTGGTCTGGCGGCCCAGGCGGGCAGCCACCAGTTCCAGCGGCCCAGCAGCACGACCAGCGCCGGGACCAGCACCGAGCGGACCACGGTAGCGTCCAGCAGGATGCCGGCGCCGAGCCCGGTGGCGAAGATCTTGGTCACCGTGTCCTGGGCGCCGGCCAGGGCCGCGAAGGCGAGAAACAGGATGAGCGCGGCGCTGGTCACCAGCCGGCCCGTGCGGCCGACACCCTCGATGACCGCCTGGGTGGTGGAGCCGGTGTGGTCGTAGGCCTCGCGCATGCGGGCCACCAGGAACACCTCATAGTCCATGGACAGGCCGAACAGGAACGCGAACACGAACAGCGGCACGAAGACGTCCAGCGCCCCGGTCCCCGAGGTGCCGGCGATCGCGCTGGTGCCGTGGCCCTGCTGCCACACGACCACGATCGCGCCGTAGACCGCGCCGATCGACAGCAGGTCGACCAGGACGGCCTTGGCGGCCAGCAGCAGCGACCGGAACCCCCGCGCCAGCAGCACGAAGGTGATCGCGGCGATGACGGCGACCATGAGCGGAAATCGCCCGTAGACGGCCCGGGCGAAGTCGAGGTCCTCGGCCCCGACGCCGCCGACCCGCGCGCCTGGCGCCTGGCCTTCGGCCGCCGCGCGCACTCGCTGGACGGTCTGCTGACCGGCCCGGGTGCCGGGCTCGGCCCGGGGCTGGACCTGGATCAGCGCGGTCCCGCCTCGGCGCCAGGCCGGGTCGTCAGGGGCGGCCACGGTCCATACGCCGGGCAGGCCCGCCAGGCGGGCCGCCACTGCCTCGGGATCGGCGCCCTGGGGCAGCAGGACCTCGATGGGCGTGAGCACGCCGCTGGGCACGCCGGCGTCGCGCAGCCGCACCAGGCCCTCGTGGGCCGGCCCGGCGCTGGCCAGGGAGCTGGCCTGCGCCTCGCCAACCCGCAGGTCCAGCGCGAAGGCGCCCAGGGCTGCCAGGGCCGCCACCGCCACCAGCGTGGCCGCCCAGCGGGCGCGGACCACCGCGCGCGCCCAGGCGGTCCAGGCGCGGCTGGAGGTGGCCTCCCGGCGCAGCCGCCGCCGGGGCCAGTCCAGCCGGCGGCCGCCGCCGGCCAGCAGCACCGGCAGCAGGGTGATGGTGACCAGCGCGCTGACCAGGGGGATGAGTACGCCAGCGTAGCCGACGCTGCGCAGGAACGGCACCGGCAGCACCACCAGGGCCAGCAGGCCGATGGCGACGGTGCAGGCGCTCAGCAGCACCGAACGGCCGGCAGTGGCCATGGCCCGGTGGACCGCGTCGTCGCCCAGGTGGCCGTGGGCGCGCTCCTCGCGCCAGCGGGTGACCAGCAGCAGCGAGTAGTCGATCGCCACGCCAAGGCCGATGAGCGCGACCAGGTACTCCACGATCAGGTTGACTTCGGTGACGGTGGTCAGCGCCCCGACCAGCAGCAGGGTAACCAGGATGGCGACCACCGCGACCAGCAGCGGCGCAAGCGCCAGCAGCGAGCCGAACACCACCAGCAGCACCACCAGCGCACCCACCGCGCCAACCATGGTCAGGTTGACCACCTCGCTACCGGGCGTCTGGCCACCGTGGGCGGTGAGCTGGTCGATGCCGGTGACCCCGACCACCGTGCCGGGCGGGAGCGCCGCCTGCAACGCGGCGGCGGCCGTGGCGCTAGGGTCGCCGCCGTGGTCGCCAGGAAACACCAGCCCGAAGGTCGTGCGCCCGTCGGCGGCGACGAACCGCCGGTCACCGATGCTGGCATACGACACCACCCGCCCGTTGAGGTCCAGGGCGACCGCGCCGAACGCTCGCGCCAAGGCCTGCCTGATGCCGGGGGTGTCGACCGTGGTGGCAGGCGGCAGGGTGATGACCGGCACGGTCGGGTGCGCGTGGCCGCCGGTCCCGTAGGTCTCGGCGATGGCGAGGTTGGCCTCGTAGCCCCGCTGGCCGGGCAGGGAGAAGTTGTCGGACAGCCGCTGGTTGACGGCCGGGGCGAGCGCGATGCCGGCGGCCAGGACGGCCAGCCAGCCGACCACGACCAGCCGCCTGTGCCTGAGCAGACGATGTGAGAACCGCGTCATCCACCCACCTTCTACATGGTCGTAGAAGTTCCGAAGCCTGATCTTCTACGACCATGTAGAAGTTTGTCAACCGGCCCCCGATATGGTCGGGCCGTCCCGGCAAGTGGACTTGCGGCCTGGCTACCTGTTGGCCAGGATCTCGACGCACAGGTCGACGCACTCGTTGCAGATGTAGACGCCGGGCCCGGCGATCAGCGCCTTGACCCGCTTCTGGGACTTGCCGCAGAACGAGCACCTCAGCAGGTCACCGCCGGCCGCAACCTTGCCGTGGTGGGTGGCGCGTCTCCGGAACCGCATGGGCTTGCCTTTCGCTTGGTCGATGCTCATCCCGACAGGCGCCGCCGGTCGCGCCCGGGTAGCTCCTAGAAGGCGACCACCAGGATGACGTCCAGGGCGCTGACGACCCGGTCGAGCGTCTCCAGGCGGAGAGCGACCCGGCCGGCCTCCAGCCGGACGATGGCCGGCTGGGTGGTGCCCATGCGCCGGGCCAGCTCCGCCTGGCTGATGCCGTGGGTTTCCCGCAGCGTCCTGACCTGCTCACCCAGCTCGAACGCGCGGCGGGCGCGCTCGTAGCCGGCGCTGGCCGCCAGCGAGGTCAGCCGCTGCCGGCGCAGCTCATCCCGCTGGTCGCGGCGACCATCGCGGCTCCTTTCGGTGCGTCCCGTCCTGGGTTGTCGGTGCAGCGGCGCGACGGCCCGCTGGAGCTCGCGGCGTCGGGGCGCCACCGCCGCCAGATGGTGAGCAGCACCACGGCATGCTCCCCGTCCAGGTAGTAGATCAGGCGCAGGCCGCAGTCGGCAGCAGCCCAGTGGCTGCCCGGTGCAACCTAACGGGCGGGTCAACGTGGATTGACTAGACTAATGGGTCAATGTAGATTGACTCCGTGGGTGAGGAGGCCTCGAGCGAGGTGACCGCGGTGGCGGCGGCGACCAGCAGCCAGGACCCGGAGGTGGGGCTGGCCGCAGTGGCCGCCCTGCGCGGCCTGGTCGAGGTCCTGGAGGCGTTGCAGGTCGAGAACGCCCGCGCCAAGGGCTGGTCGTGGCAGCAGATCGCCGCCAGGCTCGGCGTCACCAAGCAGGCCGTGCACCACAAGTACGCCGGCGGGCGGTTCCGGTTGCGGAGGGAGAGCAGGTGATCGGGCGCAGCGAGCATGTCCGCCGGGTCCTGGACCTGGCCCGGGACGAGGCTGACCGCCTGGGTCATCGCTACGTGGGCCCGGAGCACGTGGTGCTGGGTCTGCTGCGCGACGGCACGAGCAGGGCCGCCCGGGTCCTGGAAGCTCGGGGGGTTGGCCTGGAGGCGGCCAGGGCCGCGCTGCGCCATCTGGTCGAGCGTGGGGTGGTGCCCGGCCCGCGGCCCAGCGACGCCGAGCTGCTCAGCACCCTCGGGATCGACCTGGGCGCGATCCGGCGCAGCACCGAGCGGACGTTCGGCCGCACCGCCCTGGCGAGGGCGACCCGGCAGGCGACCCGAGCGCGACGCGGAGGCGTCGGCAGGGTGCCGCGGACCCCGCTGCGCGACCCACCCGTCCTGGCCACGCAGGCCCTGTACCACGCCGGCGAGCAGGCCAGGGCGCTCGGCGCCAGCGAGGTCGGCCCGGAACTGCTCCTGCTGGGGGTGGTGACGGATGTCCGGACGCCATGGCCGAGGTGCATGTGGAACCGGTGGCAGCGGGCGCTGTGGGCCTCGGTCGGGCTGCCGGAGCGCTACCAGGGTGCGGCCGGGTCGCTGCTGGCGGCGTTGGGGGTGGACCTGGACGAGCTGCGTGCGGCATTGCTGGCCGAGCTACGGGACGCGGTGCCATAGGCGGCTGCTTGGGAGGTGGCGAGGTGTTCGAGTGGTTCACCGAGCAAGCTCATCTGCTGCTGGACCTTGCGCAGGAGGAGGCTGAGCGGCTCGGCCACCGCTATCTCGGGCCGGAGCATGTCCTGCTGGGCGTGCTCGCCGAGGGCCACAGTCGGGCCGCCAGGGTGCTGCGGGCCCACGGGGTGGAGTTGGAGGTGGCGCGGGCCGAGCTGCTCGGGTTGGCAGGGTGGGGGCTGGTGCCCACTCCGCGGCCCAGCGACGCCGAGCTGCTCGACACCCTCGGCATCGATCTTGACGCGGTTCGCCGCAACACCGAGCAGGCGTATGGCTTCCGGGCGGTCGCGGAGGCGACCTGGCGGGTGACCCGCCGGCGTGGTTGGCAGGGTGGGCGGGTGGTGTGGACGCCGCTGTGTGGCCCGCCGTTCTTCGCCAAGCGCGCCCTGCAGCTGGCCAGCGAGCAGGCGAGCGCGCTCGGGCATGGTGAGGTCGGCCCCGAGCACGTGGTGCTTGGGGTGCTGGAGGATGCTCGCGAGCCGGCGGGCAGTACAAGGCAGTCGCGGCGGCACCGGCGGATCATCGCGCACGTCGGGCTGCCGGACGACTATCGAGGCGCAGCCGGCCCGCTGCTCGGGGCGCTTGGGGTCGACCTTGACGGGCTGCGCCAGGGCATCGTCGCCGAGCTGCGGGGGGCCCATTCATGAGCAGGCGTGGGCGGCTGGGGTTCGTGGCGGCGTGCCTGATGGTGTTCGGGTTGCTGGCCGCCGGGGTGCTCTGGTCGCCGTCCCTGTCACCCTTTGGCCGGTCGCACGCCCCGGTGACCCTGGCACCGGGCGCGACCCAGCCGGCCGGGCTGACCGTCACCGACCTCAACAGCGTCGAGCAGCTGCAGGCACGGTTCAACGCTGACAACGGCGCGCCGCGGTTGGTGCTGGCGCTGGCCCCCACCTGAGGGGGGGTGTCTGGCGGGCGCCAGGTGGGTGGCCGACAACATCCTGGAGCGCTACCAGGACCCGGGGCTGCGGGTGTACGTGGTGTGGGTGCGCCGGTGGGCGACCGATGCCCGCAGCGAGATCGACGGGGCCGGGATGGTCGATGAGCGGGTGACCCACCTGTGGGATGCGGGCAACGTGATCGGCCAGCCGTTCCTGGACCGCTTTGGCCTGGACCTCGGCGGCTTCGACTACGACTTCTTCCTGCTGTTCGACCGCGATGCCAGCTGGGGGGCGAGCCCGCCCCGACCGGTCAGCGCCGGCGCCACCGTGCTGGGCGAAAGCCACCGGCTGGCCGACAGCGCGGCGTCATTGCTGCGCTGAGCGGAAACCGGCTATCGCAGGTCACCCCCGAGGGTTACGCTGCGGGGATGGAGCGCTACTGCGTGGGCGCCAGCATGGAGATCGACTGGGCCGAGGACCAGGCCCAGGCGCGGTGGGACTGGTGCCTGGCCAAGCGGGTGTTCGGCTACTTCCGCCCCTACTGGCGGCGCGGGCTGGGCGCGATCGTCTGCCTCGCCGCCAGCGCCGTGCTGGGGCTGGTCCCGGCGGTGGTCACCAAGGGCGTGATCGACGCCCTCGCTCATCCCAGCGAACGCTACAGCGATCTCGTGCGGCTGATCCTGTTGGGGGTGGCCGCGTCGCTGGTCGGCGGGCTGATCGGGGTGGCGGAGTCCTGGTTTAGCGCCACCATCAGCCAGCACATCATGCACGACCTGCGCCAGCAGCTGTTCGGCCGCCTCGTTAGGCAGTCGGTGGGGTTCTTCACCAAGAGCCGCACCGGCGACGTGCTGAGCCGCATCGGCAACGACGTCAACGCCGTGGAGGATGTGGTCGCCGACACCATCCTCGGGCTGGTCTGGAACCTGTTCGTGATCCCTAGCACGCTGGTGCTGATGCTGGTGCTGGACTGGCGGCTCACCCTGCTTGCGCTGCTCATGATGCCGCTGGCGCTGCTGCCTAGCCGCCGCATCGGCCGGATTACCTACCAGGCCAGAAAGCAGACCCAGCGCCACCTTGGCAAGATGACTGCTTACCTGCAGGAGGTCCTGGGGATCTCCGGGATCCTGCTGGTCAAGGCATTCGTCACCCAGCGGCGTGAACGGGCCCGGTTCGGCGAGCTGAACCGCGAGCTGCGGCGGCTGCAGCTGCGCCAGGAGATGATCGGCCGCTGGTTCTACATGCTGATGGACGTACTGCAGACCGCCGGCCCGGCGGTGCTGTGGCTGTACGGCGGCTGGCTGGTCTTCCACGGCCAGGCCACCGTCGGCACGGTGGTGACCTTCATCGTGGTGCTGGCCGGCCGCCTCGGTGGCGCCATCGGGCAGCTGGGCAGCCTGCACGTCAACGTCGCCGGGTCGCTGGCGCTGTTCAACCGCATCTTCACCCTCCTGGACCTGCCGGCCGAGATCACCGACCGCCACGGCGCCCGTCCGCTGCAGCGGGCGCATGGCGCGGTCGGCTTCGACCGGGTCAGCTTCGCCTACGCCCCTGGGCTGCGGCCGGCGCTGGCGGAGGTGTCGTTCCGGGTCGAGCCCGGGCAGCTGGTGGCGCTGGTCGGCCCGACCGGGGCCGGGAAGTCGACCGCGGTCTCGCTAATCCCTCGCTTCCACGACCCCCAGCAGGGCCGGGTCCTGGTCGACGGCCACGACATCCGCGACCTGACCCTGGAGTCGCTGGGCAGCCACATTGGCATCGTGTTCCAGGACACCTTCCTGTTCCACGCCTCGATCGCCGACAACCTGCGCTACGCCCGCCCCGACGCCACCGACGACGAGCTGGTCGCCGCCGCCACCGCCGCCAACCTGCACCACTTCATCGCCTCGCTGCCCGACGGCTATGACACCATCGTCGGGGAGCGCGGCCACCGGCTGTCGGGTGGTGAGAAGCAGCGGGTCGCGATCGCCCGGGTCATCCTCAAAGACCCCCGCATCCTGCTGCTGGACGAGGCGACCTCTCACCTGGACACCGTCTCTGAGCAGCTCATCCAGGCCGCCCTCAAGCCGCTGTTCGCCGGGCGGACCACCATCGCCATCGCGCACCGGCTGTCGACGGTGTTGGCCGCCGACCAGATCCTGGTGCTGGATCACGGCCGGCTGGTCGAGCAGGGGACCCACACCGAGCTGCTGGTGGCCGGTGGTCTGTACGCCGAGCTGTACCAGCGGCAGTTCCAAGCCCAGGAGCCGGCCGTCGCGCAGCTCAGCCCCTGACGGTACCGTCTCCTCGTCGGCCGCGAGGCTGAGGTCCCGCTCAGGTTCGCCCGGCCGCATGCAGCAGGGCGTCGCGGACCCAGCGCTCCTCCGGCCGCCCGGCGAAGTGGTGCTCGTGCCGGTACAGCCGGCAGGCAACCGTGTACTCGGCGGGCGGCTCGCTGCCGGGCTCCACGTCGTGGCCGTCCACCCGGACCGTTGGGGAGCCGGGGAACCGGGCCTGCTCGGCTGCCGCCTGGTCGACGATCAGGATGGTGCGGAGCTCGACCTGGATGCCGAGTTCGGTCCCGACCCGCTGCACCAGCGCCAGCGTGTCTGGGTAGTTTGGGCAGTCCTCGACGTAGAGCACGTCGATGATCGGGCGGAGCACCGGCCGATCGGTCGTCATCGGGCGCCGCTCCTGACAGTCAGCTCCACGATTGAGCTGTTGTGTGAACTGAAGATTGATGCGAAGGGCTCCTCATGCTTGGAGCCTCGATCCCATCGTTCGCTAGTTGAACAACGGCGCAATGTTCCAGATGCCGGTGACCCGAGGGGCCGTGAGCGCGCCTATCGAAGGACGTGGAAGATCGTCCGGTTGGCGTCAACGCCCGCCACCGGCGCCTGAACGTCGTAGTAGGTCTTGAACCCCTTCGTCGTGGCGATGCCCTCGAAGATCCCGGGCGGCGCCCCCGGTCCATGACAGCCGACGGTGAGGACACCCTGGCTACCGTCCGAGTACTGGATCCGCAACACCGCGGTGCCGTTGGCTCGTTGGTTCACGTCAGCGATGTTGTCGACGAAGACCGGGGTCGGGCTCTGGAAATTGGCGAACTCGAACCTGACCAGCTCCTTGACCTCGTAGGTGCCGCTGCCGGTCGAGGTGCCGGCCGCGTCGAAGGTTTGCCACGTGCCGCCTCCGGTCACGGCGTGGGAGCCCCCGTTGCGGCCTCCGGGCGCCACGAACGTGCCAGCGCCGGTGAGCGTGATCATCGTGTCGTCAGGGGCCTTGGCAGAGGCCACGCCGCCGGGGTTGATGGGCCCAGGGGGTGCCCCACCGACCAAGCTGATGATGTCCCAGCGAACGTGGCTGGCCTGACCAGACGCGGCTGCGGCCAAGCCCACGACCAGCAGCACCGCACCCAGCGCGACCACGCCGCCAAGCCCCAAAAGCCGCTGTGTTCGGCTTCGCATGATGCCTCCTGTCACCTCGTACAACCCTCTCGGAGCGGAGAAGGCCAAGCCCGGCGCATGGGCTGCGGAATCCGCTCAGTGGACGTCGATCCGCCCGTGCTCGACGGTTTCGGTGGGCAGGTCGTAGTTGCCGTTGGAGGGGATCTGGTCGCCGGGGACCCCGTCGAAGGCGCCGATGACCGTCAGCTGCATCGTCGCCGTTCCCGCCGCGCCGGCTGTCACCGCCACCTGGATCGGCACGTCGCGGAAGATGGTGCCGTTGGCCAGGTTGACCCTGGCCACTCCGCCAAAGAATGCGGTGCCCGCCTGCGGGTCGGCGCTGCCGGCGGTCACCTTGGCCTCCACCGCCATCAGCGGCAGCCCCAGGATGTCGGAAGCGCCGGCCATCAGGCACTCGAAGTGCCCGGTTGCTACGCCGCCCTCGTCGATCACCACCCCGATCCCGAACCGCGACCCGTCGATGTCGCCGTCGCCATCCAGGTCCTGGGCGAAGGTGCCGGCCCCTCCACCGGTGACGTGCACCACCGGCTGACCCAGCGCCGGGGAAGCCGGCAGCAGCACGATGGCCAGCAACGCCAGCAGCACAAGCAAGCGTTTCATCAGCGACCCCCTCGAAGCCGGCGTGCACGCCCGACGAACGGCCAGGCCCGCAAGCTCTTGCTGTCCTCAGCCCGGATCGTGCTAGCTGACCCGGACCCAGATGTTCTCGCCCCCATCGGAGTGGTTGAAGTTGATGACGCCAGGGACGTTGAGGGCCACGCCCTCCTCGGAGGGGTCGTTGTGGCTGGTCGGGGCCTTCGGCCCGACGATGCAGAACACCGTCATGACGGCCGGGAACTGCCCGGTCGGGGTGTCCAGCACCACCCGCATCTTGACCGCCCCGCCGCAGAGGTTGTCGTCGCCGAGGTCGACGCCCTCCGCGGGGATGAAGCGGCAGCCGTAGAAGTTGAAGCTCAGCAGCTCGGTGGCGGTCCAGGTGCCGCTCCCAAGGACGTTGCCGGCCGGGTCAAGGTGGGTGAACGCGCCGCTTGCCTGCACCGACTTGGGATGCACCGAGAACGAGCCATCGCCGGTGACCACCACGCGGTCGCCGTTGGGGGCCCGCCCAAAGTTGGGTGCCTCCATGACTAGCAGGAAGGTTCCTTGGGTGCTCCCGGCGACCGCTGGGCTCGCAACCAGCCCAAGCAGCGCCGCCGCGACCGCAACGATGAGCGCGAACCGCCCCTTCATGTTCTCCCCTCTCCTTGCGACCACCGGCCGAGGTGCCCGGTGGGCCGAGCGGCTCGGCATCAGCGCAGCGCCGCCGCTGGTCGTTCCCGTTGGCTCATGGGACAGGAGCGAGGCACCAGGACGTGGCCGTCGCTCTCTGCCCCTGGTTGGATCGCTGGCTGCTCCTGCAGCTGAGGTTGGCGTCGGGCACCGGGTCGTCAGCGGTGGGGGAGCTGGACGTGCGGCATCACCTCCTCGCGGGAGGTGCGGCGGGGCGGATGGATGGCATCGGTCGGGACCTGGCGCCGGGCCGATGGCTCCATGCGCAGAACGGCAGCGACGCGCCGGCCGGTCGTTGGCCGACCCTGCTGCTCGCGACCCCCTGGCACCCCCCTGTGGCAGCTATCACACAACCCGCTCCGTTTATTCCTCGTACAGAGCCACTGTCAATGCTGCATTCGAGCGACTATTGGCTAATCCGGGTGAGGTAGAGTGGACTAGTACTCCAGCCGGTGGCCCAGTGATTGGGGCAGGAACTTGACGCGCCTGCCAAGAAGGCGTAGTCAGCCTCTGAGGCAGCAGGCACGAGTCGCCTGGCTCAGCCTCGCATGCCGGGGCCTACCAGGAAGGTCGGTCATATGGATTCCCAGGCACCCTCCAAGCCGGATCGCCGGTCGTTCCTCAAGCGGGCTGGGATCGGCTCCCTCGCACTGAGCCCGCTCCCTGGCTTGCTGGCTGCAACCCCCGCGGGGGCGCGCGGGCGGGCGGCGGGCTTCAACTTCACCGCGATTAGCCAGGCCGGCACCATCGGCAGCGTGGTGCACGCCGTCAACATGGCCGGATCGGGGACGGTCAAGAAGGACGACGTCGAGGGTGGCGGCCACTTCCAGCATTACGACCTGGCGTCGGCGCCGCCGCGGACGATCATCGCTGCCGGCGCGTGGAGGGCGAAGCGGCTGGTGAGCTTCGACCCCATCGGCACCTGGGGCGTCATCACGGCGGGCGTGCTCGTCATGCAGATCCAGCTCAGGCAGACGATCCCGTCGCGGGCAGTGGTCGCTGCGACGCTCGAGGTCGTCTGCAACGTGGGGTCAGCGGGGTTGGAGACTGGCAAGCCCGAGGGATTCACCCTCACGGTGCCTGGCGCTCCCTTCGGTCCGTTCGTACCCATTGAGGCTGGGATCACGGTCTTCACGACCATTGCGGCCAACGACTGACTGAACTGACCTGACGCCAGCGGCGAGATAGATGTATGGAAGCAGACCAATCGTCAGCCAGATAGGAAGAGCGGCTTGAAGAGCTATGGCAGGCTTATCGAGTTGGCTCCAACTGAGGAAGAGCTGCCGAACGGAGAAGATTAGTAGGGATAGACTGATTACCACAAGTAGGCCGCTGAGTGGTTTCCTTAGGACTCCAAGACGGTCGTCGCTTTCCGCCATAGCGAGGAAGACTGAAAGGATCAGCAAGACCGGTTGCAAGAGCATCTCAGCAATTAGGTTCAAGACGAACAGGTTCAAAAAGAACTCAAGGAATACAGTGAGACCAAATGCGGCTACAACTCGTCGCCTGAAGAAATGAGGTTGCTTGGACGCTTGGTTGAAGCCAACCAACAAGGCCAAGGCCGAAATGACGAACCACACAATCGTGTCTTTGGTGAATTGGCTCCGCCAGAGCCAAACTTTACGGCCAAGCCAAACCTCGAGGACGACATAGCCGACCATGCCGATAAGGGGAACCAGGATCTGGGGCAGAATAAGCATGCGGAGAAGTTTCGCCACACTAGAGCGGACCTCTCTTCGTGCCATAAGCATCGAAAGGATTCCAGCACCCCAGATTAGAATCGCCCACTCGCGATTGTTTAGCATCAGGTGAGCATCCTGCCGGTCCGCGCTGCGCTATCAAGCATCGTGCGGACAAGGGTATCGTCGGCGGGTGACAGTTCCCTGCATCGCTCCGACGTTGCTGTGAGGCTTGGCGCCTGCAAGGCGTGATCAACGAAGCGACATGCAACGTTCGGGTGGTCAAAGCATCGGGCTCACCGTACGGCCCGGTCGATCCGGCCCTAGTCGCCAATGATCAAGGCGCGCCCCCATGCATCCGCGACCGGCGGACCGACCGAGCTGCCGCGCCGTCTGCAACGGCTTGGCAACGACGCGGTGGTCATCGAGGTTGGGACTCACCGCGCAGTCAAGGTTGAGCCAACGCTACAGGCTGTGCCGGTTCGTCCTCGCCGGCCCCGTGCCACTAGCGTGCCATTCATGGAAGTCCCGAGCGGTCTCCACCGGACAACCACGGACAATGCCAAAGCGCCGTCGACCAGCGCCGTCCACTGCCCTCGCAGGTGGCGATCCTGGTCGAACTGGCTTTGGGAGCAGGGGGTCGATGGTCGAGGCTGCATCGCCCTTGCCTGCCCAGCCGGCCGAGCCTGTTCCTGGTCGCAGAGGGCCGGAGCGCCCAGAGCGTATCGCCTCCCCGCTTGTGCTGGTCAGTAGTCCCAACGCGGCGTCTGAGCTTTGGAGGGCTCGTCCGGTGGTCGAAGCCATACGGACACCGTCGTTGGCTGCATCGTCTTGTCGGTCACGGCGAGCAGCTCGGTGGCGAGGGTGTCAAGGTCGACCTGGTCGCGCAGCCGGGCGCTGAACGTCTCGATGGTCTTGGCCGCGTTGTACTTGCGCCGGTTGAAGCGCCGATCCACCGCCGCTTGGATGCGGCCTCGGGCCGGCCGGAACACGGCGGCCATGGCCAGGGTGGCGCCGGCCACCGCCCAGCTCGGCGGCTCGGCGCCTACCCCGCCGAACACCTCGCCAAGGACCAGCACCACACCGGCATAGCCCAGGCCC
>Ga0307416_100000970_pt1 | contig 15164 bp, 8 predicted proteins | sample DK1Cmetagenome_2_FD_203821 | JGI IMG/M metagenome (GOLD analysis project Ga0307416, IMG submission 203821) | Maize rhizosphere microbial communities from greenhouse at UC Davis, California, United States - DK15-C-3 | ecosystem: Host-associated > Plants > Roots > Rhizosphere > Soil | place: USA...
TTCCACGTCGAGATGCAGGCCGCCAAGCACGTCGAGCGCGGCATGTCGCCCGGCGAGGCGCGCGCGGTGGCGGAGCGGGAGTTCGGAGCGTTCACGCCGCACAAGGAGTACGTGCGCGACGCCCGGGGCCTCACCTGGGTCGACGACCTGGCGCGCGACACGCGCTTCTCACTGCGCACGCTCAGGCGTGCGCCCGGCTTCGTCACGGTCGCGGTGCTCTGCCTCGGTCTGGGCATCGGCGCGAACGCCGCGATCTTCAGCGCCGTCAACGCCGTGCTCCTCAAGCCGCTGCCGTACGCCGATCCCGACCGGCTGGTGGAGTTGCACGAGACATTCACGTTCGGCGGCGGGCATTCGGCGGCGACTCCGCGCTCGTGGGTCGCACCGTCACGCTCGACGGGGCGCCGTACACGGTCATCGGGGTGATGCCGAAATGGTTCTACTACCCGGCTCGCTGGTCGACCGACGTCTGGGTGCCCCTGGCGATCGATTCGGCGCGGGCGGCCGTGCAATCGGTGGCGGCCGACTTGCCGGTGTTCGGCGTGCGCACGATGGACGAGATCCTGTCCATCTCGCTGTCGGGCCACCGGCTGAACCTCCTGCTCCTCGGCATCTTCGCCGCCGTGGCCCTCGTGCTCTCGATGGTGGGGCTCTACGGGGTGATCTCGTTCCTGGTCACGCAGCGCAGGCGCGAGATGGGAATCAGGATGGCACTCGGCGCGCAGGCGCGGGACGTCGTGAGGCTCGTGATGCGCCAGGGAGCCACGCTCACCGCCGCGGGGGTGGGGCTCGGCCTCCTCGGCGCGTTCGCGTTCACGCGCCTCCTCCAGAGCTTCTTGTACGGCGTGAGCGCGCGCGACCCGTTCACGTTCGCCGTAGTGGCCGCGGTGCTCGCCGCGGTGGCCCTGCTCGCCGCGTACGTTCCCGCCCGGCGGGCTTCCCGGGCGGGTCCGATGCTGGCGATTCGGAACGAATGACCGGAACGGGCACGGCCGGGCCGGGCGACGCGCACAACCAGGGTCGGGCGGTGTACTGCCATCGCCGGTACGGTGCTCGAGGCGCTCACCGGCCCGCGAGGGGACATCCTCGCGCGCATCATGGCCCCGTCCGGCGGACGCGCCCGTCGCGCGCGGCCGGCGGGCCTCCGACCCTGGAAGCAAAGCAATGTCGACTTTCGATCGTACGCGCCGTGTGGCCTGGCGCTCGGGCGCAGTTGCCGCCGGGCTGTGGAGCGCCACCGGCTGCAATGCCATCCGCTCGCGCTTCGCCAGCCACGAGGACGTGTTCCCACCGATCCCGCTGACGATCGGCGAGGTGCGGGTGACCGGAACGGACACGGCTTACACGCTCTCGGGACGGGGCTACGAGATCGTCGCCCCCGCGCGCGACCTGCTGCCGGACGCGCAGCAGGCCCTCGACGACGCCGCACGGGGGTTCCAGCGCTACTTGTCGGCCGAGCCGCCGCGCGTCGTCGTGGATCTGCGAGTGCGCCGCGACTCGGCCAACGCACGCGCCGCGCAGCCGCGTGGGCGCGCACTCGGCGACACGGTGGCCGTCGCCCTCCCCCGCTCGCGCGAGGACCGGCGGGCTCCACGCGAAGTGCCGCCACGGGTTGGCGGCTTCGTCACGGTCCCGGTGGTGCGCGCCTGGCTCACGTCGTACGCGGCGGCGAGTGCGCGACCCCCGGCGCCCAGCGGCGCCGCTCCCGCTGACCCTGCGGAGGAGCCGTGGGGACGTGACCCACGCGTTCCCGATTGGATCGAGGTCGCGCTCCCGCCGCTGGTCGCGGGGGCCCCGATCGCCGACTTCGCCGCGGTGCAGCTCCGGCGGCAGACGGACGCGCTCATCCCGCTCCGCGCCTTGTTCGACTCGGCGCACGCGGGGCGCGGAGGCGGCGTCCCCGACGCCGCCGAGGACGCGCCCATTCGGCGCGCAGCGCCCGGGGCAGCGCCCGAGGCACCGCCGGCGGGCAGACGCCGGCGGGCCGGAAAGGTCGACCAGGCGATGCTCTTCGACGTGCAGTCGATCGCGGTGGCCCGATTCCTCGCCGAGCGCGCGGGCCCGACGATCCTCGGTGACGTCGTTCGGACCGCCATGCGTGGCGGCCGGATCGACGATGTCCTCCGCTCCGCGGCGGGCGTGCCCCAGAATGTCGACGCGCTCGACGCGACCTGGCGCGCGTGGCTTCAGGAGCAGCGGGCAGGGCGCCGCGGCGGCATGTAGCCGCAGCCGCAGGTAGCCGGCGGCGCCCCTGCCTCACTGTGAACGATCGGCGGGCGTCGGGGTGGCCGGGGCGACGGGAGTCGGGAGCGGCCCCGCCGCCGGGGGCGCCGTTGCCGGGGGCGGTTCGAGCACGCGCTCGCGGCCGGCCACGAACGACCGGATCAAGAGGGCCACGAGTAGCCCGACGAGCAGGACGACCGCCACGAGCGGCCAGGGCGCGATTCGGCGGTGCGCGGGGTGAAACGGCATCGGGAGGGTTCTGATAAGCAGGCGCCGCGGCTCGAACCGCGGACGTGCTGACTACGCACGTTTTGTACGCGCTGGCGAATCGGTCGCGTAGCCGTCGCGGTGAAGGAGTGAGCGCCGGCCCCCGTCAGCGAAGGCGCGACAAGGCGAACTGCACGGCAAGATCCGTCGTGCTCCAGAGTTGCACGTCCGAGCCACTCCCGTACCGCACGGGCACGGGCCGGCCGTTCCGAAACTCGTAGCTCCAGAGCTCACTCCGGAACCCCGAGGCCTCGACCGCGGCGACGACTTGCTGCAGCGCCGCGCGCAGCTCCCGGGCGTACGCCGCGTCGGTCGAATCGCCCCGGGCGGTGGCGGTGCGGCCGGCGAGGTCGCCGGTGGACGCAATGCGGCCCGCGGTCCCGAGCAAGAAGAGATTCACTTCGCGCCCCCACACCACGCGCGGGCTGTGGTAGCGGTCGCGGTCGAACGCCCGCCAGACCGCGCGCCGCGCGTACGCATCGTTCGCCACGACAGGTCCCACCCGCTCGACGAACAATCCCGCCGGGTAGGGCCGCACGAAGAGTCGCACGTCGCGCAGCACGTCGCGCCGGTCGCCAGCGGCGGCTGCGTCGGGCGTACCGCGCTCGTCACCGCCGCGCGCGCCGAGGAAGAGCTGCGTGGCCGGGTCGGTGTTGGCGACGCCGATGGGCTTTCCCTGCGCGTCGAGCGCGAGGGCGAGGAAGCTGAGCGAATCCCGGTCCGCGCCCGAGGTGGCAAGGAGGCGCGTCCAGTAGCGCCGCTCTTCGGCCGGCATCGCCGCGAGCCGCGCCGCGATGTGCGAGCGGACCTCGGCCGGGCCGAGCCGCACCAGGAAGTGGCGCGAGGCGCCCCACCACGTGTCGATCGCCCCCCGCAGTGCCGCCGAGTCGCTCGCGTACCGGCCGAACGCCGAGTCGGCCATCAGGTCGGGCACGACTTGGCGGAGCGAGTCGGCGGATATTCCGAGCGCCCGCAGCGCGGCAAGGATGCGAGCCATCGACTCGAGCGCGTGCGGTGCCCAGATCGCGTTGACGTCCATCGCGTAGCGCCCGCCGGCGTACCCGGCTCGGCTATCGCGCCAGCTCGTCGAGGCCCACTGCCCCGAGTCGCCGGCTGGGAACGAAATGAGGTTGGCCGGGCTCGGCTCGCCCGCGTAGGGCGCAGTCATCCGGGCGACGAGCGCCAGCTCGCGGAGGAGACGCGAAAGTCGCGGTCCGCCGCCGTCCGAGGTGTCGGAGAGGAAGGCCCGCTTGCGGGTCGCGGGGACGTCGGGGTCGCCGAGCCAGCGGGCCGCCAGCACGGGAAGCTGGAGCTCGTCGTCGATCATGTGATAGTTCTCGCGCACACGTCCCGCGTCGCGGAGCACGTCGTGGGCGCGGGCGAGCAGGCTGTCGGCCTTGGCGCGGTCCCCGCCGCGAGCCGCCCGAACGTGGTCGTCCACCAGCGTGGCGTATTCGGCCGCCGCCTCACGGACCGCCTGTCCGCCCAGCGCCTCCTCGTGGCTCACCTGACCGGAAGGGGAGAGCTTGCGGAGCACGCTCGCGACGACGAGCTCGGACATTTCGTCGCGCCAGATCGGCCGCATCATCAGGGCGCTCACCAGCATGTCGCGGCCGAAGTACGTGGCGTAGGTGGGGAGCCCCGCCATGAGCTTTTCGCGCGAGGCGAGCAACTCGACGCCGCGGGCCTGGCGCTCCAGCCACCGGGCCCTGATCGTGCCGCTGTCCGGCCGGCCGGCAGCCGCGACGTCGGCGCCGGACGCGCCCGTGCGCGCGGCGCCGAGGAACTCGAGGAACTCCGGAGTGAAGATCTCCTCGCGCGTCAGGGGGGTCAGGGGCTCGCCGGTCGTCGCGATCCGGACCACGAACGGAACCTGACTGCCGGATCGCGCGCGCAGCGAGATCGAGTCGCCCGCGCGCGCCGCCACCACCCGTCGCGGGTCGGCACGCAGCTCCAACGCAAGCGTGTCGCGTCCGTCGAGCGACGGCTGGACGATCCGCGCCACCCAGCTAGACTCCGTCCGACTCGTGGTGATCGTTGGGCGCAGCCGTGCGCGTACCGCGCCGACGTCAGTCGCGCCGAGCAGCGTGAGGTGCCGCCCGCGCTCCGCCGCGTCGAGCCGCCCGAGGGCGGCGAGGAGGCGATCGATCTCCGGAAGCGCGAAGGGTCGCCCGCCGAACGGCTCGCGGTGCCGCTTGGCGTACTGAAAGTCGCGCTCGACGCGCATCGAGCCGAGCAGGAACCACCCGAGGTGGACCTGGGCGGCGTCGGCGATCAGCGCGTACTCGAGCGAGCGCATCCCCGCGGGGCCGGACACCTCCGCGCCCTCGCCACCCCAGCGGAGCGGCACCGGGCGCCCGCGCACCGTGCGCGCCGTGAAACCCAGGCTCTCGTTCTCCGCGTCCGCCCAGAGATGCACGACGCGACCTTCGCGCCGATCGAGGTAGATCTGCACCGTGTTGCCCGCAGCGTCGCGAAAGAGGCGCGTCTCGTACCCCTGGTACGCGGCGCTGTCGTCGAGGCCGGGCTCGGGAAACGCGAGCACGGGAAGCGTCTGCCGGCCCGCGCTGGAGAGACGCCCGGGGACCGGCGAAGCCGGCGCGCGACCCCGCTCCTGCGCGGAGAGCGCCAGCGCCACGCCGTTGGTCCAGCCGAACCCGTCCTGGTTCGGATACTCGCCGCCGCCGGCGCGCCGGCTCAAGTCGGCGACGTCGTACTTCTCCGTCATCTTCCCCGTCGACCGGTACGTGCGCCGGTTCAGGGCGAGCCAGCGGGCGCGAGCGGTATCAGCCAAATCAGCGCGGCCGTAGCGCCGAACGCCCTCGATCGTGAGCCACTCGAGGGGTGGCCATCCGTTCGGGGCGTCCCACTGCTGTCCGGAGGCGATTAGAGTCGTCACGAACCCGCCGGGCTTCAAGAAGTCACGCCCGAGCCGGGCGGCGACCGCGCGTCCCTGCTCGGGCGTGGCGAGCCCGAAGTAGAGCGGGGCGGCGGCGGCCAGCGTGGGGCGGTCGCGCACGCGCTCGCCGTTCCGCCACCGGACGTCGTAGAAGTACGCGCTGTCGGGGTCGAACGCCGCCGCGAGTAGCACGCGGCGACGCTCCTCCGCGGCGCTCGCGAAGCGCCGAGCGACGTCCGCGTCGCCGGGACGCCCGCGGAGGGTGCGCAGCGCGGCGATCGTGCGCTCGGCGTGATAGAGCAGGCTGTTGAGGTCCACGGGGGCGAGGTCCGTCGTCTCCAACGTCCGGAGGTCCGACGGGTCGCGCATCCAACGACTGGAGAAATCCCAACCACTTTCGGCGGTGGCTCGAGCGTTTCGGTAAAACGCCTCGCGCTGCGCGCCGGGGAGCGGCTGACCGAGCTCGTAGTCCGGACGGTAGGCCTCCGGCCGGGGGTCTGCCCGGTCGTCCCAGTATCGGTTGAGAAGCGCGCCGTTCGGCAGCTTCACGACGCGGCGGTACGCCGCGCCTGACGCGACGCGGTCCGCGCCGTCCATCCAGAACGCGTGCTCGGCCTCCAGTGCGTCGAGGTACCGGAGCGCCTGTGTCGTGTCGGTCGCGCGGGCGTACAGCCCGACCATGGCCGCGAAGTACGGGGGCTGGCTCCGGCTGAGATAGTAGGTCCGGTTCCCGTTGGGAATGTGCCCGACTGTCGCGACGAGGTGGGCGAAGTTGTCGAGCATGCTCCGGACGAGATCCGTTCGGCCGCTCTCGACGAGCCCGAGCATCGTGAAGTACGAGTCCCAGTAGTACACCTCGCGGAAGCGGCCGCCGGGTACCACGTAGGCGTTCGGGAGCGGGAGCAGCGACGAGCGCGTGTCGGCGGTGTCGGGCGTGCGGGTGAGGTGGGGCCACAGCTCGCGGATGTGCTGCTCCATCGTGCGCGACGTGTCCGTCTGGAAGCCCTCGCCCGCCGGCCGCGGCAGCGAGAAGTGCTGCTCCACGAACGCCCGCAGGTCGAACGGCGGGGAGGCCTTGGCCGCGGCGTAGCGCGTGGCGATCTCCGAAGGCGCGAAGAGCGGCCGGGCGTCCACGAACGTCTTCGAGTCGGGGAATAGCGGCGCGAGCTGCACGTCGTGGAAGAGCGGGCCCAGGCTGCGCGAGGGATCGTAGCGCGCCGCGAGCGCGGGCCGCTCGATGACCGCGGGCGTTCCGGCGGCTGTTCCGGTGGGCGTAGCGGTCCGACATCCGGTCGCCAGCGCGAGGGCGCATGTGACGCCGACGAGGGACGCCGAGAGGCTGCGGGAAGAACGAAGCATCGGTCGGGCGGTGTTATCGGGATCGCGGCGGAGCTACCCTCCGCCCTGGCGGGACACGGGTCCCGGCTAGTATACGGAAACGCTCCGAGCTATCCAGGCTGCGAGACCGGACCGGCTCCAGGAGCGGCAAGCTCGCCTCGTGGGCGCCGAGGTACGTGTAGTTCGGGCTCATGTTGCTCTGCTGCAGCCCGAAGCTGCACTGAATGCCGAAGAACCCGAAGTTCATGTTCAGGATCTGCCCGAACGAGAGCTGCGGCCTCGGTGGCGTCAGGGTCGTGGGCGGTGGCGGCTCCTGTACCAGCGTCATGGCCTGGGTATCTTGGCTTGGGATGAATCAGCCGCCGACCGCGAGCTACCGAACTACGGAGCCGTGTTCGCGCGCGATGCCGTGATGGTGGGCGTGGCGGCCCTCCTGATCGAGGACCAGTCCATTCCGTTTGATCGCCGCTGGTCGACGGCGTCCGAGGGCCGCGCGGCGGCCGCGATTCATCAGGACGATGATGTTCTCCGGCCGCCGCGCACGAGCCACGAGCTCCCCACGCCGCGATCCGACTTCGGACCGCTCGACGTCCTCATCGTCGAAGGCTCCCGCGTTCCGCTGATCCACCGCGACTTCAGCATCCGGCGCCGCAGCCCGGACTCGCGGACGTCAGCGCATCAACCGGCACCGGCCGGCACGTGGAGCTCGTCTGCGACCGCCGCGGCGTCCGCGGCTGCCGTCTCGCCCACGACGAGGTGAACGACGCTGTCGGAGATTCGCAGCATGCCCGCCGCACCGCCGGCCTGCAGCGCGCGCTCGTCGATCGCCCGCGGGTCGCGCACCTGCACGCGGAGGCGCGTGAGCGCCACAGGCTCCACACGGAGGACGTTGCCCGCGCCCCCCAGCGCGGCGACCAGCGCGGCGGCGCGCTCCTGCTGCTCGGGCGTGACGGTGAGCTCCGCTGCCGCGGAGGCAGCCTGCGTCACTGGCGCGGGGGCCGGCGCGGGGGCCACTCCGGCCGAGCGCATGTACTCCTCCATGTCCGTCTTGAGGTTCTCGGACCGGGTGCCGAAGATCGCCTGCATCCCACTCCCCACTTGGACCACGCCCGCGGCGCCGAGGCCTCGCAGCGCCTCGGCACTCGCGCGCGAGGTGTCGTTCAGCTCGACCCGCAGGCGGGTGATGCACGCGTCGAGGCTGCGAATGTTGTCCGCCCCGCCGAAGGCGGCGACCAGTCTCGGCGCCATGGCGTCGCCGGCGCCCGCCTCGGGTACGGCGGCAGCCGCGTCCTCCAGCTCCCGGCCCGGCGTCTTCAGGTCCATCCGGTGGATCAGAGTGCGGAACAGGACGAAGTACATCAGCGCCCACAGGGGGCCGAGCCAGAGGAACCAGAGCCCCCGCTCGGAGTTCGGGAAGAGCACGACGTAGTCGATCAGCCCGTGCGAGAAGGTGGTGCTGTGGCGGATGCCGAGCTCGATCGCCGTGAAATACGCAACCCCGGCGAGCAGCGCGTGAATGCCGTAGAGTAGCGGCGCCACGAAGAGGAACGAGAACTCGATCGGCTCGGTGATGCCGGTGAGGAACGAGGTGAGGGCCGCGGAGATCATGATGCCACCCACCTTGGCGCGGTTCTCGGGGCGGGCACTCCGCCAGATCGCGAGCGCGGCCGCCGGCAGTCCCCACATCTTGAAGAGGTACCCGCCGGCCAGGTTGCCGGCCGTGGGGTCGCCCGCGGTAAACCGGTAGATCTCGCCGCGAATGATCTTGCCTGTGTCAGGATCCAAGTACTGCCCGACCTCGAAGAAGAACGGGACGTTCCAGATGTGGTGCAGGCCAAACGGAATCAGCGAGCGCTCGACGACACCGTAGAGCGCGAACGCGACGGCGGGATTTCCGGACGCGGCCCAGCGGGAGAAGCGGTCGATGGCACCGCCAATCGGCGGCCAGACGAAGCTGAGCGCGATGCCGGTGAACACGGCGGCGCAGGCGGTGAGGATCGGCACCGATCGCTTTCCGGCGAAGAACCCGAGATAGGGCGGGAGCTTCACCCGGAAATATCGGTTGAACAGGATTGCGGCCACTGCACCGATCAGGATGCCGCCGAACACACCGGTCTCGATCGACGGGATCCCCATGATGGGCCTCGGCTCATAGTCCAGCAGCGGCGCCATCACCCCCATCGTCGCGAGCATCACCGCGAAGCCGACGACGGCGGCGAGGGCCGCGACGCCGTCGTTGTTCGTGAGGCCGAGCGCGACGCCGATCGCGAAGATGAGCGGCAGGTTGCTGAAGACCGCGCCGCCCGCCTGCGCCATCACGTTCGACACGACGGGCGGGAGCCAGCCGAACTTGGCGCTGCCCACACCCAACAGGATCCCGGCGACCGGCAACACCGACACCGGCAGCATCAGCGACTTGCCGATCTTCTGCAGCCACCCGAAGGCGGTTTGCCACCGACTCATGTCAGCTCTCCCGGCAAGAGTTCAGGAATGCCTGGTTGGTCGCGGCCTCACCCATGGCGCCGCGCCACGATCGCACGCACTTCCGCTCCGTCGCCGGCGTCCAGCGCCTCGCGCGCCGTGACGCGACATTCCTCCAGCGACAGCGCTCTCACGCGCGCCTTCACCGCCGGCACCGACGGTACGCTCACGCTCAGCTCGTCCACCCCGATGCCGACGAGCACCGGAACGGCCTGGGGATCGCCCGCGAGCGCGCCGCACACCCCGGCCCACCGCCCATGCGAGTGGGCGCCCGCGACGGTCCGCTCGATCAGGCGCAGGACGGCGGGGTGCAGTGCGTCCACCTGCGGAGCGAGGCGGGGGTTCGTCCGATCCATGGCCAGCGTGTACTGCGTCAGGTCGTTCGTCCCGATCGAGAGGAAGTCCGCCTCCGCCGCGAAGCGGTCGGCGAGGAGCGCCGCCGACGCCGTCTCGACCATGATCCCGGTCTGAATTGGCGGCACGCCGAGCGCCGCCCGCTCCTGCTCGACCAGCGCGCGGGCCGCCCGCCATTCCGCCAGGGTCGATATCATCGGAAACATGATCGCCACCCGACCGGCCCCCGACGCCCGGAGGATCGCCCGAATCTGGGTGCGGAAGAGGTCGGGGCGATTCAGGAGCAACCGGATGCCGCGCTCGCCGAGGAACGGGTTTGCTTCGGGGTCCACGGGCAGATACGACAGCGGCTTGTCGCCGCCGACGTCGAGCGTGCGGATCACGAGTATCCGCTCGGGCCCGAGGGCCCGGGCCATGGCCTCGTAGGCGCGCGTCTGCTCGTCCTCGTCAGGCGCGGTCCGCCGCTCCATGAACAGGAACTCGGTCCGCAGCAGCCCGACCCCTTCCCCGCCGACTTCGGGGACGCGTCGTGCCTCGCTCTCGTCGCCGATGTTCGCCACGACCTCCACGCGATGCCCGTCGCGGGTGACGGCGGGCTGCGCCGCGACCGCGAACTCCGCGGCGCGCCGCCGCTCGGCGGTCTCCTGGCGGCGCGCGATCTCGGCCTCCTCCTCCGCGCTGGGCTCGAGCCGCAGCGTGCCGGAGTCGCCGTCGAGCACCACCCGCGTGCCGGGTGCGACGTCGAGCGCCCGCGCGTCGACCCCGGCGATCGCCGGAATGCCGAGCCCGCGCGCCAGGATGGCGACGTGTGACGTGGCACTCCCCATCGTGGTGCAGAACCCGCGCACGCGCGTCCGGTCCAGCGACGCCGCGTCGGAGGGGGTGAGATCCTCGGCCACGAGGATGGATTCCGGCGGCACCTCGTGCGGCGCGTCGTCCCGCCCGACGAGCAGGTGAAGGACTCGGCGACCAACGTCGCGCAGGTCGGTCGCGCGGCCGGCGAGGAGCGGGTTCTTCAGCGCCAGCAGCCGCTCCGCCTGCGCCGTATAGGACTGCCGCCACGCGTAGGCGGCCGTGGTCCCCTCGCGAATCTGCGCCTCGGCGCCGTCGAGCAGCTCGGGGTCCTCGAGCAGCTCCTGGTGGGCCGCGAAGATCGCGGCCCGGTCCGCGTCCGCCTCGGCGCCGAGCCGCGCCTGCAAGGCCTCGAGCTGCAGGTGCGCGGAGGCGATCGCCGCGTCGAGCGCACGACGCTCGTGATTCGGGTCCGTCGCGCGCTCCTGCAGGACGGCATCCTCCTGCCGCAACTGGAACACCCGGCCGATCGCGACCCCGGGCGACGCCGAAACGCCGCGGAGCGTGCCGGCGGCGGGTGCCGCCGGACCGGGTGTCGGCGCGATGGCGGAGGCGGCCGGGCGTGCCGGCGCGGACCGGGCACCACCCGCGGCCGCGGGATGCGAAACGGCGAGGTCGGTGGTGAGCGTGTGCGCGATGGCGGCGACGGCGAGCGCGGCGTCCTCGCCGCGGGCCACTACCGTGACCGAGTCGCCGCCCGCCACCTCGAGCGCCATGATGGAGACGACGCTTCGCGCGTTGGCGTCGCGCCCGTCCTTGACGAGGCGCACGTCGGACGCGAAGCGCCGTGCCGCGGCGGCGACCATCGCGGCGGGCCGCGCGTGCAGGCCCGACTCGCTCGCGATGACGATTGGGGGCGACTGAACGACCTCCCCCTTCTGTTGTGGCGGCGGTGCCGCCCCGGCCAACGCGCCGACGACGATCTCCATCAGGACGTCGCGCCCGGCGACTACCGTGCCGGCCCTCGGTCGCAGTGAGGCGATGCGGTCGGTGTTCGTGACGAGCACCGGCGTCAGGAGGCTCCGCGCCTGAGTCGCGATGAGGTCCGCGTCGAAGGTCAGGAGCAGGTCGCCGGTGCGAACCTCGTCGCCTGCCTTCACGCCCGGGGTGAACCCCCGCCCGTTCAGCTTCACCGTGTCGAGGCCGACGTGGATCAGGAGCTCGATGCCGTCGGCCGTCGACAGGGTGAGCGCGTGCCCGGCCCGGTGCACCTGCAGCACTCGCCCGTCGCACGGAGCGACGACGCGCTGGTCGAGCGGGTCGAGCGAGACGCCGTCGCCCGCGAGCCGCTGCGCGAACGCCGGGTCGGGAACCCGGTCGATGGGCACGATCACCCCGGAGAGCGGTGCGACGAGCGTGAGGGTGTCGCGCTGGGTACCGGCGGTCGAAGTCATGAGGGCTCTCGCGTGAAATCCACGGTCGCGGCGCCGCAGCTCAGGGGGTCGCGCCCGCCGTCATCGGCGCGACGCCGCGGGCAGCGCAGAGTCGGCGACGAGCCGGGTGACGCGCACGTGATCCAGCAGGGCGGTGTTCTCGGCGCGGTTCATGTTCTGATCGAGCGGGGCGTACCGAATCGTCAGCGTGTGGGCGCCCGGCGCGAGCGCCACGCGCACCGCATTGCTGTAGCCCCAGTCCGTCCACAGGTTCGTGCCGCGGTGGGGCATCACCAGCACCCCGGCGCGCTTGCCGTCGACCAGGAGCGTGCGCAGCGCCGCCTTGTCGCCCGAGTTGATCGGTCCGTTTCCGTTGGCGTAGCGCACGTCGACGGCGTACACCCCGCCGCTCGAAACGCGGACCGGGACGCGCACGGTCGTGTTCCGCCCGCGCGCGAGCGACACGTACCCCGCCCCCGTGAAGCCCTGATGCTCGCGCTCGAGCCCACGGTCCGGCGGCTGAACGACGAGTACCGCGTCGTCAGGCAGGACCCGGACCGGCTCGCTCAGGAACGACTCGACGCCCGCTGTATCTACCGCGAGCACCTGGTACTCCGCCAGACCCTGCTCCCGGCGCACCGGCGCCTGCGTCGCCGTGGTCGTCGCGCCGGCCCGGCCGTTCCTGAAGATCGTGTAGCGCGCGGCGCCAGGCACGGGCTTCCAGGAGAGCGTGTCACCCCGGAGCACCGCCTCCGGTGTGGGCGGCGCGAAGCGGTTGTCCACGACGCTGGCCTGGGCGGCGGGCCAGCGGCCGTTCATTTCGATGTCGAGGGTGTGCGGCCCGGCCAGGCCGGCCGGAATCTCGGCTCGCGCCGCCGGCCGGCCGTCGAGCCGCGCGGAGGCGACACCGTCCCCGAAGCCGCGGACGGTGACGGTGAGCACTGAACCGCGGTAGCGGAGCTCGCGCAACGTGCGCTCACCCGCGTAGGCGCGCGGGACCATCGGCCGGAATGCGAGCCGGTCCGGCCGCAGTCGCATCCCGAACAGGAGGCGGTACGTGGTCGCCAGGCTTCCCGCCACGCTCCACAACTGGCGATCCGAGTTGAGTACCGTGCCCTCGAAGTGGCCGGTGGCGGCCACCATGTTCTCCTTGTTCGTGAGGAACAGCGCCGCCGCCCGATAGATATTGGCGAGGCCTTGCTCCACGGCCGCGGTGTTGCCCGCGTCGGCGGCCGCCCACGTCCAATAGGTGGTCACGAAGGGCCAGATCGCCGCGTTGTGGTAGAGCGGCTCGCCGGGAATGTACGGCCAGAAGCTCGGCTCGCCGTACGCCACCACCGGCGCATGGCGGGCGAGGCGCGCGCGTTGCTCGGCCGTAGCGACGCCGTAGATGACGGTGAGCGCCTCGCCGAGCCCCTCGGCTCGCGGCGACACGGTGAGGAAATTTCGCCCGTAGCGGTATTGACCGTACCAGCCCCGCTCCGCCTGCCACAGGTGCGTGTTGATGCCCTGCCGCACCGAGTCCGCGACCGCGTCCCACCGCTTCGCCTGGCCGGCCGGCTGGCCGAGCGCGCGCGCCATGTCGGCGAGCACGCGGTAGGTGGCGTAGTGAATCGCGTTCGTGCCGAGCGCCTGCCCTTGATAGATGTCTTTGGGATCCATCCATCGCGGGTAGCTCTGCTCGCGCCAGTCGAGGAACGACGATTCGCCGCGGAACAGCCCCGTCGACCGGTCGAATGCCGCGTGAAGGTCGGCTTCAGCGGAGCGGCGAATGATGTCGTACACCGTGCGCAGCCAATCCCGGTCGCCGGTGACGGCGTAGAGCTCCCAGGCGGCCAGCGACCAGACCATGCGGTCGGTCGACATGGGCCACGAGCCGCCGGTGCCGGTGTCCTGAATGATGCGCCCGGCCGGGTCGACCTTGGCCATCAGGCTCGTTCGCGTCGCGTCCGGGGCCACGAGCGCGAGCGAGAGGATGGCGCTGAGCGAGACGTCCCGCGTCCACACGCCGGGCCACTTCTCCCCGGCCGACAGGGCACCGTCGTCCCTGACGAGCTGCCGCAGCTCCTCCAGCGACATGGCGTAGAGTGCGTCGAGCAGCCGCTGCGGCGACGTGAGGCGCGGGACGCCCGACGGGTTCTGTCGGCGCGCCCAGATCGCCCGCCCGTCCGCGGCTTTCGGGCGCGTGTACGTCGCCTCGATCGGCACCGTGACGGCGTAGATGCTGTCGCGGTCCGGGTCGGTGAGCTGGAGGGGCGAGCCCGGGCGCAGACTACCGAAGTCCCAGGTCAACGGCTCGGGACTGCCGATGACGTACACGCCCTGGAACTCCTGCGCGCGAATGCGTGGGCCGTTCGGCGGGTCGTAGAAGCCCTGCCCGCCGAAACTGCGCAGCACGTGGCGCATGTCCAGTCGGAAGGTGACCTGCGCCACGCCCTCCTCGCTGCTCGCCGACTCCTCCGCCGTGGGAACGGGCGGCGGCGGGCGGACGCCAAACGTGTGGACCGGCGTGACGATGCGGCCCTGCCGGGGCCGGAGGAAGAGCGTGTGCTCCGTGCCGGGCCGGAACTCGTTCTCCTGCGAGTTGATGCTGAACTTGTAGTGCACTTCCCGCGCGGCGCGCGGGTAGCTCGAGAGAATCGTGTCGCGCGCCACCGCGACGGCCTCGTAGCGTCCTTGTCGCACCGAGCTGTCCGTGATCACGAACGCGTCCGAGCGGTACAGCGGTGACTGCGCAGGCAGCGGCGCGGCGACGCCCGCCGCCAGGGCGAGTGCGACGGCGAGACGGTGGTGGCGTGGACGCATCGGGGGGATCACTGAGGCAGGGACGCGGAGTCGGCCCGCGATCGTACCCCCGGCGCCGGCGCCCGGGGGCGAGCCGCCACGACTTTCTGGCCCGCCCCGTTTCCCGCGCGCAGCGGGCGGAGAAGTCGGAGGTCGTCGTTGTTCCGCGCGACCGCGATCAGCCGACCGCCGTCGGCAGTCCTGACGGGCTTCATGTCCCGAACCTGCCCGTCGATCGCAAGGTCGCTCCGCTCCATGTCGACTGCCTCGAAGCGGCCGTCGCCGGCACCCCGCAGCAACAGCCCGTAGCTCGCGTCATACCGTCCGCGGACAGGCGTCACCCCGTAGAAGTTTCCCGCGACGACGAGATCCGTATGACCGTCGCCGTCGAAATCGTCGGACAGGGACGAGTACACGGGGGCGAACTGCGCCTCGACGGGCAGCGCCCGGAGCTCGAACGTGCCGCGCCCGCTGTTCAGGGCCACGGAGCTGGCAAAGCGATGCGCCTCGAGCACCCGCGCCCGCCGCCGATCCGAGGCGGGGAAGATGTCCTCGATGCGGCTGGCGCCGAAGTCGGCGTACGAGACGTACTT
>Ga0307416_100000971_pt1 | contig 15159 bp, 9 predicted proteins | sample DK1Cmetagenome_2_FD_203821 | JGI IMG/M metagenome (GOLD analysis project Ga0307416, IMG submission 203821) | Maize rhizosphere microbial communities from greenhouse at UC Davis, California, United States - DK15-C-3 | ecosystem: Host-associated > Plants > Roots > Rhizosphere > Soil | place: USA...
CTGCGGCGGTTCGGCAAGCGCTGTCAGGCTTTCCAGCAGGTTTCGCGTGCCCATCACGTTGGTGCGGTAGATTTCATCAACATTGTCGTGAACGACGGATGACACTCCGGCGAGATGCACCACGAACTCCGGTCGTTCGGTACGAACCACGCTCTTCATGGCGGCAAGGTCGGTTATGTCGACGGCGTGGACACGTTCGACATTCTCGATGACGGCGTTCGATTGCGATATGCCGACCACCGAACCGCCGCGCTTCACCAGAGCTTCCGAAAGGTAGCTCCCGGTGAATCCGGCAATACCTGTCACCAGTGACTTCAACCTTCACTCCCTCGGGACGCGATCTTTTGGCCGGACTCGAAGCCGGCGACGGATGCGTTTCAGCTAGAACATCCAGCCGCGATCGACGCGCCGCAAATCAGCCTCGACCATCTCGTGGCACAATTGTTCGAGAGTCATGGTCGGCGCCCAGTCGAGCACTGCCTTGGCCTTCGACGGGTCGCCAATCAGCAGTTCGACTTCGGCTGGTCGATAGAATGCCGGGTCAACGCGTGCCACTACCTCGCCGGATTTCCTGTCGCGAGCAACTTCCTGGTCGCCGGCGCCTTCGAATACCAACTCAAAACCCGCACCCGCACCAGCCATTCGAAGAAACTCGCGTACGGTCTCAGTACGGTTGGTCGCCAATACGAAAGTGTCGGGTTCGTCGGCTTGCAGCATGCGCCACATTCCCTCGACATAATCGCCGGCAAATCCCCAGTCTCGTTTCGCGTCCAGGTTCCCAAGCGTCAGCACGCCGAGCTTGCCTCGCTTGATCTGGGCCAGGCCCGCAGTGATCTTGCGCGTAACGAATTCCAGGCCGCGCAAGGGGCTTTCGTGGTTGAACAAGATGCCGCTTGATGCGAACATGCCGTAGCTTTCGCGGTAATTGATCGTCATCCAGTGCCCATAGAGCTTGGCGACACCGTACGGGCTGCGTGGATAGAAAGGTGTTTCTTCGGTCTGCGGGATTGCTTGGACCTTGCCAAACATTTCGGACGTGCTTGCTTGGTAAAAGCGCGCCTTTGATCCGCCGAGGCGGAGCGCTTCCAGCAGATTCAGCACACCAATACCTGTGATTTTCGCCGTGGTGGCAGGCTGTTCGAATGACATTCCGACAAAGCTCTGGGCCGCCAGATTATACACCTCATCGGGCTTGGTCGCCTCGATCAGTCGCAGGCACGATCCAAGGTCGGTCAGGTCGAAGTCGACGAGCTTCAGATTGGGATGCCCGGTGATGCCGAGTTCATCGGTCCGCCAGAAATTGGTCGAAGCCGCACGCCGATAGGCGCCATGTACGGCATACCCCTTTTCGAGCAACAGCTTGGCCAGGTAAGCGCCGTCCTGACCAGTAATTCCGGTAATCAACGCGGTTTTCATGATTAGATAATCTCGATCTCAGGAAAGGGAAAAATAAACTTTCCGCCGGAATTCAAATATTTCTTCTCTCGACGGATAATTCCCTCTTTGAAGTGCCAAGGCAGGACCAGATAATAATCGGGCGCCATCGCGTGCGCTTCCGCCTCGCTGATAATAGGAATATTTGTCCCCGGCGTTACGCGGCCGAATTTCTCCGGATTAACTTCCGCAATCGCCGGGATGTCATCGGGGGTAAAGCCGCAGAATTGGAGAACGACGTTGCCTTTGGTTGAAGCGCCATAGCCAAGCACAGTTTTGCCGTCGGCGCGCAGCGCGCGGATCAGCCTGGTCAAATCCTCACGGTGACGGAATACGCGGTCTTCAAATTCGCGGTACGGCTTGGGCGTATTGATGCCCATCCGGTCTTCCTGCTCAAGCATCCAGTTTATGACCGCGTCATTTTCCTCAATCGCTTGATTATCTTGCTTGGTCGCCGTCACGGCGAAACTGCCGCCGTTGATATTGTTCATGATTACGTCGACGGCCTTCATGCCGGCCGCCTTCAAAATCGTGCGGACGACACCCAACGAATAATACTCCAGATGCTCGTGACAAATGGTGTCGTACGAGTTCATCCGCAGCATCGACGGCATGTAGCTTTGCTCGAAGTGCCAGACCCCATCGGGGGCTAGGCACTGTTCGATCTGGCGGGCAAAAGCGATTGGATCGTCCAGATCGTAGAACATCGCTATCGAAGTGATTATCTTGGCCGGCTGGGCCTTGGTCGATGCAAATGCGTCAGCGGAAAAGAAATCCGGAACCAATTTCACGTCATCAGGATAATATTCTGCAAACTTCGAGCCCGTCGGATCGATGCCCACTCGCTCGATGTCACCGACCGTATAGGCCTTCAGCAGTGTGCAATCGTTCGAACCAATATCGAGCACGGTGTCACCGGGCTTCAGACCGACAAGCTTCTCAAGGTAGGCGACCTTGGAAGTTAGATGATCGACCATCGACTGGTTAAGCCCCGATCGATAGCCATAATTGTCGCCATACATCTCGCTTGGCTCGAAGGAATGGTTTAACTGCAACAAACCAGAATCTGGGCACCAGACTAGCTCAAGCGGGCCGCTTGTGATCTGCTCTTCTGGCGTTCGCGGAAAAATGCCCGTCAGAACTTGGTTGCCAAGGTTCAATACGGAAACAAGATTTTTACTCCTGCTCACGCGGCATTCTGCAATCTTTCTATATCCGGTCATATTTTGATACTACTCTTAATGAAAAGCACTAAACAATTTGGAAGGCGCCAGGCCTGCCGCCCGATGTCCATTTGCGTGGGCCCGCTCGTAAATTTCCGACATCTCCGGGACGATCGCTGCGAATAAGTCAAGATGCTTCATTCGCATGACAACTCGCTCGGGCGAGAAGAATTCCGCATTTCCATGCACGTCATTCTCAAAGAGCTCTCGCCAGTAATGAACAAACCCCGGCAGGAGGTTTTCCCGCCATCTGTCCATCTCCTTGGGATCTGAACCTAGTCGTTCCGCAAGATCCTGCGCCTCCGGCACCCGTTCGAGAATTTGTAGAGACGCATATTTGTCCCACGATACGTTGAAGTTCACCACCAGGAGAATATCTCCAATCCAATAGGCCGGCTCGTCCATCATGTAATTAAGCACGTAGTAGGTTGTCGGGATGCTGGTTCGCATCGTGGAAAAGGCGCGGCCGCTGGTATCCTGAGAATAGGCGCGTAGCGCGTGATCGCGACGTAGTATCAGGCAATAGATGGCGGTAAACAGGTTCTCGTTTTTTCCGGCAATGTCCTTCACTGTCCCACGACTGTTGCCGCAAGCCGGCGTGAGTAACGGGCAGTCGTCCAAGAATTTCTGGATATCGTCCCCGACATTGTCGGGGCTTGTCTCCCGGGTGTACGCATAATTCGGATAAATGAGCGCCACACCAGGGTTCGCGTCGATCACTTCCAGAACTTTCTGGATACCGTTGCTCTTGACCAGATCGTCGTCGCCCAGAATCCAGACATATTCCCCACGTGCCTCGTGGGCCGTCACTGTCAGATTCCCGAGCATGCCGACATTTTCGGGATTGCGTAGGAAGCGGAAATCCGGGCGGTGAAGATAGGGCTTAACCACCTCCTCCGTATTGTCCTCGGACGCGTTGTCGACGACCAGGAATTCGACTTCGGCCAGCGGCTCGGGAACCTGACCGAAGAGATTCCGTAAGTTCACGGCTAGCCAGGCGCCGCGATTATAAGTGCTGATGCACACCGAAAGCTTCGGCCGCTTTTTGAGGTTGACCAACTCCTGTCGGATATCGCCGGCTTCGGTCGACACCGCCGGTTCCAGTGCGTCGTCGAGCCGGTCGAGGGACATCGATCGCATAATATCCCGCGCGTAATCGTCCCAAGTGGCGATTGGGCGCCGGATTGCCGCCTCGGCAAGGACGGCGCGACTAGCATCGTCATTCGCCAGCGAGACAATAGCGTGAGCGAGCGAGTCGCTGTCAGTCATGTCAACTGAAACACAGCCGCCGCCTTCTGCGATCTCCGCCATGGCACCGGCCTCATGCACAAGACAGGGACGACCATGCCAGAGGCTTTCGATGATGGGTAATCCAAAGCCTTCCTCAAGTGATGGAAACACAGTGAAGTCCGCCTCGGCGTACAAACCCGCGAGCTGCATGTCGCTAATGTCCTGGAGCCACGTAAAACCAGGGGTTTCTCGCGCGAATGCCTCGACCTCGGCGGCGATCGAACTGAAGCTTGGGATTAGCCTCCCGATCACAGTCAACTTCATCTCGCGCGGGCTCTTTTCCACGGCCTTAGCGAATGCTCTTAGAAGAGTGATCGGATTCTTACGCGGCTCAATTGATATGACCGACAAGATTTGGATGGGCCCGTTCGCGCTCTTGACCGAAGTAGCCCGACGATTCTCGACCAGCGGCCCCAAATTGCTGGCAACTTCGAAGCGGTGATCGAAGCTGTTGTTCCTGATACGCCGTCCTCTTAGAAAATCCTTTAAATCGTTATGACTATGACGGGATATGCTGAATATCTTATCGCATTTCGCGAGCTCTTCCATGTAGTCTTCGTGGTGCCCGGAAAATACAGAGCCGAATACTTCTTTCATCTTATAGGGTATGGCATCATAGAATATTACGGCACATCGCAGCCCCGCCAGCTGCGCATAACTGCGGACTTCGCCAAACCCGTGAACCAGCTCCGGAATGATCAGCCAAGTGAGAGGGGGGCTATCTTCCGGCTCGATCCAGCTGCCCCATTCATCTCTGAGGGGCCCATTGCATTTTTCCAGATGTGCCAACTCCTCGTCGGACACAGAGTTTAGCCGGCCATCGGCCCACTTGACGGGCACGAGAGTGTAGCCCTGAGCAATTAAGGCCCGTGCCAACTGACGGACGACGCGCTGAATTCCTGAGTTATGCGGGTTACGGCAAGTATCATCTACCCAGAAATAGACGAGGTGAAGATGGCTCGTCGGGTCCGCCACATGCGTCAATATGGAACGAACCGACCTTGCATAGTCTGCCCACGTCGTCATCGGGCGGGATACGGCTTGAGCCGACAATTCAGCCAATAGCCCTGGTCGCGCGGAAAGATTCGACAGCGCGGCGCGGATCTCGGCTACGCTGCGCGTATCGATGGTAACACAGCCACCGCCCTCGGCGACCTCGGCGGGAGCGCCGAAATTGGCGCAGATGCAGGGAACGCCGTGCCACAGGCTTTCCAGAATGGGCAGGCCGAAGCCCTCTTCGACCGATGGGAACACGGTGAAAGCGGCCGAACGGTAAAGCTGGTCTAACTCGGCATCTAGCGGGTGCGGGACATAGCTGATCCGATCGTTGCGTTCGATCGCCGCATGGACCTCTGGAGCCACATCGCCTCGCAAATGTCCAGCAAGCACCAAGCGCCAGTTTCGCCCCTCGGGCGTGACCGAGAATTGTTCGAACGCCTCGATCAGCTTTCGCTGGTTCTTCCGTGGCTCGATGGATCCCACCGTGAGAATGATTTGTTCCGAAGAGTCGCGCCGAAGCGTTTCGGACCGAGGTGAGAGAGTGCTTTCGCCTGGAAGATGCAGGGGTTCAATATGCGGAAGCGTGGTCGCACATTGATACTGAACAAAAAATTTCTGGAGTTCGGTGGCAGAACGTCGCGAGATTGGGATCAGCGCGTCAGCTAGGAGCAATGACTGCATGTACCGTTCGTGAGCGGCAGCCCCCTCTTCATATTCTGCCAAACGCAACGGAATGGCGTCGTAATAAATGAACGCAATTTTCGCCCCGAAGGTCTTCGCCGCCATGATGGCATCAAGCGTCGGCGGCTGCTGCTGATACGTGACGTGTGTTACCTCCGGCACGAATAGCCAGACGTCCCGATCGGCTGGAGGCGTCACTGCCTCACCGCCACGTTCGGTATAAGGCTGATGGTCGCCCTCGGCGATGGTGGGGCCGTTCCATTGGGCAAGGTGGTCCAGCTCGGCCTTGCTAATCAGAATGAAGCTCTTGGCCTGTGCATCCCATTTTACAAATCGAACTATCTCGCCTTGGTCGATCAGGCATCGGCCGAGCTGGCGCACCAGCCGTTGCATGCCGGTGTTGACTGGACAGAGAATCGTATGATCGACGAAATAGTAAATCAGCCTGGGCCGAGTACTACGCGGCTGCGAGGCCGATAACGCACGCCTGCGCCAGTCGGCTTTCACTCTGGCGTTCGCGTTCCGGCGATCGATCGCATCTGGAATCCGACGCCCGCCGGCCTTTCCAACCAGTTCCTGCAACGTCGCTTGGAGCTGGTCGAGGCGCTCACCATGACGCATTTCTATTCGATAGAGATCGTTAATCAGGGACAGCAACTGCCGGCGCTGAAGTTCTGCCGCGCGGCTCCGGAACAGTCGGTTCCAGCGTCGCGGCAAAAAGGGTCGAATAGCCGTTTCGAGGCCCGCGATCTGCGCCCTATGTTTTCGCCCTTCAGGCGACCGGAATAGCTCCGCCAAGATCTGACGGCGGTCGATGCCGGTGCGGACACGTCCGAGAAAATGCGCCAGACCGTCCGGGTCGACTGGCCGTCCAAAGAGCGCGACATAAGCGTGACGCACGAAAGCTTCGTCATGAAAAGACAGCAAAGCATCGACGCTGTTTGGGGATGGTTTTCCGCTTAGGACCATTCCGCTACCGTCGGCGGTCCTCTCGGGTTGAATCTCTATTTGCTGGCGCACTCGCGCAGGCCGATGATCAATGTCCCGGTTTATGAATAAGCGAACGACGCTGCCAATGACCGGCAGTTTTTCCCAGCGCGCATGGCTTAACGCCCGATCCAGGCCGGCAATCCCGGGGTCATGCAGCCGCCCCTCCGAGGAGTGCCGAAATTGCCACAGCAGCTCCATTTTGGAATACCCACGCCGTAGACGGTTAGTGTAGTATGCCTCGCCTTGCGGATCGGGCTGTCTGCCGAGCATGGTCACGTAGGAACATCGGACAAAATCCTCACCATCCCATTCCAGGAGTTCTTCCAGCGAATCTGCGCGGAGATAGGGATTGCGCTGCACCGACGCGGTCACCAAAGCCATGTTACCTTCTTCCACTGTGCCGCTTTTCTCGCCTGCCCAATCAAGCAAAATTCGACGAAGCCGGTCAGATTCATCGAATCCAAGAGCCCGGCCAATTCGCTGCCAGCGCGTCGGAGGTTCGGCGAGCGCCCGCCCAATCAGCGTGTCGGCTTCAAGCAATTTTTTCGCCTGTTGGGTCGCTGTCCCATGCAGGTGCCGAATTTCGTCCCGAGATGCATTGAGCTGTTGCAGTAAGTTCTCAAGCTGTTGGCGCAAGTCTTCGATCTGCTGGCCGTGCTTCTCCCGCTCTACCGCCGCTAGCTGAACGCGCTGCTGTTCGGCCTCGCTTGCCAACCGGCGCTCTTCGGTCGTTGCGTGGATCAATTCCACGAGTTCAGCCTGGATCGCGTCGTGGCGATATTGCCATTCGTCCCGCTCGGCGCGAACCATTGCGAGTTGCTCGCCGTGCAGCAAAGCCTGGCTTTCACGCTCGTGGTGAAAGTCGGCAATCTGCATGTTCAGTCGACGTTCCAGCTCGGAGAGAGCTACCGCGGATGATTCACAGAGGTACTTGGCACTGAAGTGCCCGTCCGTTATCTGAAAATCGTCGAAAACGCAGGGTGCGGCCGAAAGGGTATCCCTGTGCTCGGGGTGGTCGGAGGACAGGTACCAGCGGTTCAGTCCGTCGAACAGGATTTCAATATAGCCGCGGTCGAGCAACTCATTCTGCCATGTTTCGTGGGTTTGGTTCCTCGAATTTGGAAGTGTCGCTTCGACGAGGACTATCCAAGGACGTGCCGGGTGAACCCCCCAGCTTTGCAGCACCGACTGCTCCATGCCCTCGACATCGACCTTCATCCAGTGGATTGGCTGGTCGGCGAACTTGTCGAATAATGACGGTAAAGAAACCTGGGGGACGGTGATCGCCTGGCCTGCAAACCCAGCATCAGAATGCCGCTTCGCAATGTCGGCAATGCCGGTGGACAGGCCGGTCTCCGGGAACTCGAACAGCGTCAACAAACCTGTGCCGTTGCCGACAGCCGCCTGAATTACCGTTTCATCGGGCCGCGCCGTCCTGAGTTTTTCTGCGTAATATGGTGTAGGCTCGACATGAATCCCTCGCCATCCGCGCTCATAGAAGGCCAGGCTGATAGAATGCAGGTGGGGATCTTGCGCGCCGATATCGAGGTAAGAACCGTTTTCAATATTGCCGAGCGCACGCCATAGCAGTACGTCTTCGAAATTCTGGGCATAGCTCACGAAGGTCACGACGCATCCCGAACCTTAACTGGGTTTCGCGATACGGTGGTAGGCGCGATGCCCATTTCTTCAAGCAGCCGGTCGACCGAATAGCGCCATGAATTGAGCCGCGCCGGCTCAATGCGCTTGGGCGTCATCGCCAGGTCCACTAGTTGCCGAGCCAAGGCCTGTGGCTGCTCATCGCTGAAAAACGCCACGTTCGGCAAGTTATGCTCACGAAACACCTTCAGGTCGCGAGCCAATACCGGCAACCGATGCTCGGCCGCCTCAATCAAGGGTAAGCCGAAGCCCTCGGCGCGCGATGCAACCAGCAGGCCGCGTGATGCTTCATAACAGTCGCAAAGCGCCTCGTCGCTCACGCCTTCGAGCCAGTGAAGCCGGCGGCCGAACAGCGGATGCGATCGTATTGCGTGCTGCAGCTTCGTGGTTTTCCAGCCCCCCTTGCCGACGATTACGAGATCCGGCGCCTGGGTCGGCGATGTCCGCCAGAGGAATTCGAACGCCGCAAGCGCGACGTCATACCCTTTGCGCGGCTCGACTGTCCCGACCATCAGGATGGTCGGTCGGAAGCGCATCCTGGCCAGCACATTCCGAACTGTTTCGCACACGCCCCTCGACGGCACGGATTGGGCGATGTCCGCACCCATCGGCATGCGGCCAACCGCAAGCTGGCCTTCGGCGCGCGTTCCGCGGACGCGCTCTCGCAACTCATCGGCCACCTGATCGGAAATGCAGATAGCCTGGTCCGCGTCCTCCACCAGTACCCGGAACCAATTGCGGAAGTGCAATGACGTGGTCGTGTTGAACCATTCCGGACGGCTGAGCGGCAACAGGTCATAAACGACCAAGTGAATTGAAGCGCCCGCCTGTCGCCACGATCGCAACTGCCGCCGGTATTTGGGTAGTAAATGAGCAGACAGATCGAGGCCCAGAAACTTGTCCCCCGTCCTGACCTCGACTTGGGGCGACGTCGTCGGCGTCCTATGTCGAATAAGGAAGTCCTCAGGCGCAACACAATAGCCATGCCGGCTCGTTGCGAACACGGGCACGCATTCAAAGGCATCACCGCTTCGGCGGCTGAGTTCCGACCAAACGGAGCGAACCACACGTTGGATTCCAGTTTGCGCGTCGTGCCGGATAATCGCCGAAACATCGACCAGTAGCCGCTGCCGCTCGCCTGGCGCACAAGGTCGCGGCCGGTTGCGCCGTAGCCACAATTGACGGTCGAGAAATTCCGCGAATGCCCTCAGGCTGGTCACGCCGCCAGCGCCGTTTCATCATGATAAAAGGCGAATGCTTCATCGAGGCTCTGGTGCACATGCAAGTGGCCGCCGGACAGCACGGCTGCGCGCGTGCAATGTTCCCGAATGTAGCCGGCGTCATGGGAAACGATGATCATCGCCCGGTCGCCGCGCTTCTCAAACAGTTCGATGTGGCATTTCTCATGAAACCGGCTGTCTCCCACCGCCACGATTTCGTCGATCAGGAAACAGTCGAATTCGACGACCATCGATATCGCGAAGGCCAGCCTCGCGCGCATGCCTGATGAATAGGAGCGGACCGGCTCGCGAAGATAAATTCCGAGTTCCGAAAACTCTTCGACAAATGCGATCTTGTCTTTGGGGTCCGTTCCGTAGATTCGACAGATAAACCTGAGGTTATCGAGTCCTGTCAGCGCGCCCTGAAACGCCCCGCCGAAGGCCAGAGGCCATGAAACGCTCATGTGGCGGTCGACGTGCCCGCTAGTCGGCAATTCAGCGCCGCTGATAAGCCGGATCAGGGTCGATTTGCCAGCTCCATTGCGGCCAAGGATGCCGACCCGCTCGCCCGGCGCAATCTCCAAGTTGACGTCGCGCAGGATCGGCACCGGCCCATTCCTGGTCGGATAAAACTTGTTGATGCCTTGCAGCCTGATCATTCCGGCACCACGGACCGGCTGACTCTTGCCGTCTGGGCCAATCCCAGCGTCGTCAGAACCGTGTTGATGAGGGCCATATAGACGAGGTCGTAGTGGGCGATGATCTGTGACCCGAAATAGCCTTCGCGGATATACTCGACGCCGTGGACCATTGGCAAAAGCAAGACGATCCGCTGCGCCTCTTCCGGCAACGCGCTGACCAGAAATGCGGCGCCGGAAAGCGGGAATAGGATGTAGGCGGTCGGATGCCACAGTTTCTCAACAATCTCATAGCTCTCCGAGAGCGCGCCGAGGAACAGTGAAAGGCCGAACCCGAACCATGCGATCATGGCCCAGCCGCCCGCGATCTGGAGCACGTCTTCCGGAAATTTCAGCCAGTCGAGGAAATGGAAGAAGATTACCAAGAAGACGAAGGACATGGTTGCGCCTGCGACTTCCAGGATGAGACGGGACAGATAGATGTCCAGTGGGCGCACGTTGCGGTGATTAAGCAGGGGAAGGTTGGGCTCCAGCGCCTTGATGCATCTGGCCGGCATGTTCCGCCACAGCAGCACGCTTGAGTAGCCCGTGATCGCAAAAGCGACGATGGGGATGTCGGACCCGTGGATCGAATGGGTTGCGGTCCAGAGCGCGGTAACGCCGAGGGTGAACAGCATTGGTTCGGCGAAGAGCCAGAGGAAACCGATATTGTGCCGGCCGTAGCGAGTCAGAATTTCGCGCATAACCAACGCCCAAACAACGCGTCGTTGGATCGCCCAGGATTGCGCGAGACTGACAGACTCAGCCTGCGCCATTAACCTCGGTGCTCCCGGACCCCGGCAATCATCATCGTCGCGATGCCCCATGCGATAAGGCCGAGGATGAAAGTCGCCAGAATCCCGCGGAGACGTCGAGGCTCTCTTGCTTCATCCGGTCGGCTGGGCTGGGAGATCCGTTCGACATAGGCCTGCTTGCGGCGCGCTTCGTTCTGGGCTTCCTGAAGGGAATTCATCGCACCGGCAAGACGCCGGTCGGCAATTTCTCGCTCAAGTTGGAGGCGCTGGTATTGCGCCGCCGAGGCCGAGAGCGATCGCCGTCCGCCGGCAACCTGTCCCTGTTGCGCTCCGATTTCCCGTGTCAGCTGATTTACCCGAACCTGAAGGATCGGGATCTGTGGATTCTCAGGGGCAATGCTCCGCAGCTGCTGGAGCTGCGTCCGCGCCGCGATCAATTCGTCCTGAAGTTTCGAAATCATCTGCAGCTGGACGGTGGCTTGCCGCTCCGGATCGATGATTCCCTCGGAATTGCGATAGCGCGCAAGCGCCAAGGCCGCCTGCCGCGCAGTCATTTCCGCTTCGCGGACTTCATCCGACGCGACCCGGATCAAGTCGGTCCGTCCGCGCGCATTGAGACGGTTGACCGTGCTTTCTGAAAGTTCGAGCAGCTTGCGGTTCATGTCCTGCGCGGTGGCCGGGGAATAAGCGCGGACGCGAAGGGTGGTGATCGACGCGGTCGGGGAAAATTCGATTCCGACCCGGTTGGTGTAATAGGAATAGAGATCTTCGAAAGATCCATTCAAGCCCAACGGATTGAACCGGTCGAAGATGGAGATGCCAGAATCGCCATAGGCTTTCTCGACCGCCCCGTCGCGGTTGAGCTCCCGCAGCGCATCACGACTTTTCACAAATTCGTGGGCTGCGAAAATCTCATCGCCGGCGTTCGAGAAGCCGGCGGACTTCAGAAGTACGCCAAGCCCGGATGCGGCTGGCTTGTCCGGGCTCCTGACCACGAACGTAGATTCAGAAATGTAGACATCAGATGCGAGGAAACCGAAATAGGCGATTGCCGTCGCGGTCGGCACGATGACCGTCGCGATGAACAGCAAATTCAGCCGACGCAATTGGCGACGAACGGTGTCGGTGGAAATTGTCCACCTGGATAGCGGATATTGATACACTTTGAGAAGCTGACCCTCCGCGCGAGCACTGTGCAGAGCCTGCCGACGCCGTTAGCTCTAAGCCGCTATCGAGTCCATCGCCAACAGCAAGCGTTTCACCTCTTGGGAACGGCCTTTGGGGAGAATGAGCAGCCGGCCGCCCGATGCCACGATGATCAGATCCCGAACGCCAAGAGCTGCAACCTGCAAACCATCGGTGCGGATGAAGCAGCTGTCGCAATCGAGCGCCGTAACCGGACCGCCCGACTCGCCACTTCCCACCAGCGACGCCAATGCGTCCCAGCTGCCAAGGTCGGACCAGCCAGGCGCCATCGGTACCACCGCCACGTGCTCCGACGATTCCATGACTGCGTAGTCGATCGACAGATTGGGACAGTCGGCGAGCGCGGCAGCGTCGGCCTGCACCCGGATGCCTTCCACTTCCCGGTTGCCGACGGCGGCAACCGCGGCCCGGCAGATTTCCGGTGCATGGAGCATCATCTCGTCGAGAAGCGACTGCGCCTGGAACAGGAAAATTCCCGCATTCCACAGGTGGCTGCCGCCGGCGACCATCAGTTCGGCGAGTTCGGGCTGAGGCTTCTCGACAAAGCGGGCCACCGAGCTCACTCCCGGAACGCCCTCGATTTCCCGGCCGATTTCAAGATAGCCGTAGCCAGTATCAGCGGTGGTGGGCTTGATTCCGAACGTGACCAACCGGCCGGCGCGAGCCGCGGGCTCCCCGATCCGCACTGCGCGATGGAAGGCATCGACGTCGTCGATCAGATGGTCACTTGGCGTAACGAGCAGCAAGGCGTTCGGGCCGTGCATGTCCCGAACGACGGCTGCGGCCATTGCAATTGCCGCCGCGGTATTGCGGGCGACCGGCTCCAGGATTAGCCGCGCGTCAACGCCGTCGCTCGCGAGTTCGCGCTCGCACAAGTCACCATGACGGGCGCTCGCAACAACCACCGGAGCGGCGAACGCGTGGCGGTCGCGCACGCGCAACAAAGCTTGCTGGAAAAGGCTTGTTGCACCGGTCAGCGGAAGGAATTGCTTCGGCGTCTCCGTTGTCGAAAACGGCCACAGGCGGCTGCCGCCGCCGCCGCTCAGGACGACCGGTACGATCGGGCTCAAGTCCCCCGCGGCAGCCGGCGACAGTAACCGATTGCCTAATGCGGAGACGATTTCGCCATCCGTATCGGACCTAATTTCGTAGGAACGTTGATTGTCGTAATCCATGACATACCCCAAGCCGCTTCGGCTCAAACTAGAAACTTCCTGAAAGGTTCACCTAGCCAACCGACCTTTGGCTGCCAAATATCCTTACACTTGCGGTGTTTACCAAATATTGAGGTCGCAAGTTGCTGCAATCGTCATAAGTGTCAAGCCCCGACCGCAAGTGAAACTGGACCGACCCGTGACCAATCGGAAATCATGTTGCGGGAACGCAACATTGAATGTCAAACTGGCTCTCTCTATTGGAACCATCCTTGACTATTCCGCGTCTGACTGCTGGCTCGTGTAAGAGAATCTTTAGGTTATTCGTACGACCGGTTTAGCGTTGAGGTGAGCGTACGTTTATTTTTTGTTTACCAGGAACTGTTTCACGGAAATCTAATATCGTCTATGGAACTGGTACTGGTTTGCTGGATTTTATGTCGACGAATTCTGGTCGACGGGTTCGCAGAGAAAGGGGTAGAATGAGTAAGATGCTAATGCGCTGCAGCGCTGCAATGGTGCTGGCTCTGGCGGTAAGCCAGCCGGCGAGCGCACAAGGTTTTGATGGATTCCGTATCGAGGGCCAAGCCGGCATCGATCGCTTCTATTCCGAAGGCAACAACGACACCGGTCTTGCAGTTGGCGCTGCTGCTGGCGTCGACTTTGATCTTGGCGGCCTCGTTGTCGGCCCGGAAGTGACCTACATGTGGGCTCCGCAGGAGAATGTCACTCGTGACGGTCCCGGCGTTGCCCATCGGAAGTCGTTCGAAGAGTGGGGCTTTGGGCTTCGGGCCGGCGCCAAGATGGGCCCCGGCACGCTCGTCTACGGCAAGGCAATGTTCGTCGTGAACGAGCAGCGCAAATATTTCAATGCCGACCCTGTCGCGACTCCCGGCATCCCCGTCAACACGGCGTTCGGCGACTATTACAACCACTACCGCACCCGCGGTTGGCAGTTGGGCGCCGGCATCGAGCAGATGATGAGCGGCAACCTGTTTGTCAAAGCGGAGGGCCGCTACTCGAACTACCGGACGAACTCGTCACGCCTCACCGGCGTGATTGGTGTCGGCCTGAAGTTCGGTGCTTCGGTTGCGGAGGTGCTTCCGCCACCGCCGCCTCCGCCGCCGCCCCCGCCCCCGCCGCCGCCGCCCCCGGCGACGCAAACCTGCCCGGATGGATCGGTGATCCTGGCGACCGACGCGTGCCCCGTGCCGCCGCCGCCGCCACCGCCGCCGCCGCCGGAGCCGGAACGCGGCTAAAGCTTTCAAGCCGAACTTTGGAGGGGTCGACCTTTGGTCGGCCCCTCTTTTCTTTGCGGGTAATCGCACGCAAAGGATCCCAATGCATTCGAGCACTCAGCATCGGGAAGCAAAGGCTTGAAACTGAATCCTCGCCAGGTTGAGAAGCCTTGGGGGCGACTCTCCCTCCCCGTCCCCTTCCACAATGATTCCGCAGGCCGGGTCGGCGAGATCTGGTTCGAGGGCGACGGCGACCTGCCGTTCCTGGTCAAATATATCTTCACCAGCGAGCGACTGTCGGTCCAGGTACATCCCAACGACGCTTTGGCAGCCGCCAAGGGGCAGACCCGCGGCAAGACTGAATGCTGGTACGTCCTGGACAGCGAGCCCGACGCCGAAATCGGGCTGGGCCTGACACGGGACGTTGGCACCGAAGCCCTCCGAGCGGCCGCAGTCGATGGGTCGGTAATGGATCTGCTCGATTGGAGGAAAGTCCGTCCTGGCGACTTCTTCTATGTCCCCGCCGGCACCGTCCACGCCATCGGCGCCGGCGTCTCCCTCCTCGAATTCCAGCAGAATTCCGAAATCACCTACCGACTGTTCGATTACGGGCGGCCGCGGGAACTGCATCTG
>Ga0307416_100000972_pt1 | contig 15154 bp, 17 predicted proteins | sample DK1Cmetagenome_2_FD_203821 | JGI IMG/M metagenome (GOLD analysis project Ga0307416, IMG submission 203821) | Maize rhizosphere microbial communities from greenhouse at UC Davis, California, United States - DK15-C-3 | ecosystem: Host-associated > Plants > Roots > Rhizosphere > Soil | place...
TCCTCGGGGTGCTCATCAGCGGCTTTCTGCTGACGATCGATCTCGACCGCCCGCTCCGATTTTGGCACATGCTGATCCAGAACCACACCGGGCTGCCGATGTTCAAGGCATGGGAGCCGATGTCGGTGGGGACGTGGGGGCTGCTCCTGTTCGGACTGTTCTCGTTCCTGGCGGCACTCTCGGTAGCTGGAGAGGACTGGCCCAATGTGAGAGCGCTTCGGTGGGGGCCAATCCGGTCTCTCCGTCGGCCCGGCCGCTCCGCCATCGTGGCGGTGCTGGGCAGCATCTTTGGGCTGTTCCTCGCCGGCTATACCGGGGTGCTGCTCGCGGTCACCAACCGGCCCATCTGGGCCGACTCGCAGCTCCTGGGACTTCTCTTCCTGGTCTCCGGCGCCTCGACCGGCGCGGCAGCGCTGATCCTGCTCGCGCTGCGCCGCCGAGTCAGTGACCCGGCCTCTCTGAGTTGGCTGGTCTGGTTCGATCGCTGCGTGCTGGTGCTGGAGCTGCTGGTGCTGATTGCGTTCCTGGTGTCGCTGGGGTCGGTGGCGCGGGTGTTCCTGAGCTGGTGGGGAGCACTGCTGCTGATAGGCGTGGTCGGCATTGGAATACTGGCACCGCTGGTGCTGGAGCGGGGCCGGGGTCACAGCTCCCGGCAATTGATTCAAAGCGCGTCATTGGTGCTGGTTGGAGGATTCCTGCTTCGTGTGGTGGTGCTGCTGTCCTCGGATCAGATTCAGGTGATTGGGTCAGGAGTGACCGGTCCATGATACCCAGTCGCTATCAGCCACAGCATGGCCCCCTTCGGCAGGCTCCGGGCAGGCTCTTCGCTGCGCTCAGGGTGCCAATACTCCTGACGCCGTTCCTGATCTTGGCCTGCGGCAGCCCCGAGGTCGGCCGTCCCCCGGGCAATCCCGGGGCCGACGTGAAGAATTGGGGCCGGCCAGTCGAGCTCCACGCCGGAGCCGAGCCCTATCACGACACACCCTGCGTCACCGACAAGGTGGAATGTCAAGGACCACTGCCCGTCTTCGGACCGACTCCGCCACCCGACTAGCCGAGCTGGAACGGCAGCGCCCGGAGTGGCAAGCCTGGTTCGGGCTTCACCGGGAAGCCGAGCACGAGTTAGCGGACGCCGATTGGGATCGGGTAATCGCTGAAAGCGACCCGGCTCCCAGCCTATCCGACCCGACCTTCAACCGGGTACCACTGCTGCACGGGCGCACCCTGCGAGTGGATGGGACCCGGTTGCAGCGGTTGATACGTCGGCTGTTGACAGCGGCGTCCAGGCTCGACGGCCCGGCTTCACTGCGGGGATACCAGCCCACGGTGGCTGAGGCGGTCAGTCTCACCGAGTCAGCGATGCGGCAAAACCGGGGTGAGATTGCCGCCCTGGCCACAGCGCGGAGGATCGATGCCGGGGCCCTGATCTCGCTGGCGCACTTGGCGGCGCTGCCGCTGCTTCGAGCTTCGGGTCGAGGACTGCAGCAGGAGCACCACTGGGCCCACGGGTACTGCCCCGTGTGCGCGGGCTGGCCCATATTGGCGGAACGGCGGGGCCTGGACCGGAGTCGCTGGCTCCGCTGTGGACGCTGCGCGGGCGCGTGGGAAGTGCAGTGGCTCACCTGCGTGTACTGCGGAGAGCAAAACCACGAGCGGCTGGGTTCGCTTGTCCCGGAAGATGGAAGCGAGCTGCACAAGGTCGAGACCTGTACCAGCTGCCGAGGATACCTCAAATCAATCGCCAGTCTGCGGGCCTTCCCTCCACTGGAGCTGCTGCTGGTGGATCTGGAGACGGTCGAGTTCGACCTGGTGGCATTGGATCGAGGTTACCGGCGGCCCGCCGAGAGCGGCTTTGCCCTCGATCTGGAACTGATTGACGATGCGCCCGGCTGAGGTCTGTAGCCGGCTGCTCCTGGCACTCGACGCCTCCGAAGGACGCCGCAGGAAGCGCAAGCGCAATACGGCTCCAGATGCAATTGGATTGTCACTGAAGCGGACCATCCTGGAAGAGACTGTACGCCACGATCCTGACCCGGACATGTACGAGGGCTGGCTCATGGAATGCTGCGTCACTCAGGGTGTGGTGAGTGGACCGATGCGTGCCATGGCTCTCGATGTTCTGGCTGATTGGAAGCTCGCCCAGCGGTCGGAGGTGTTTCGAAGCTGGCTGGAGCAAGGCGCACCATCGGAAGATGCTGGATCGTAGCTCATCCAGAACCAGCCGGTGACACCGATCACCCTATGCACCAGCTCGTTCGTCCTAACTGACATTGGGTGACCCGCGTACGCCGAAACGTGAGCAGGGTGCGCCCTGCGCATGTGACTCTCGGCACGGTTCAATGCCCCTGACGATGCCATAGTGCGCCGCTTGGGAGCCCATCGTTCATCGCCTTTGGGCTCGTCGTCACCGCAGGGCGACCTCACGCGGGAGCGGTCCTATTCCGGCGCGAGCCGTGGATTTGCGGACGTGCATGGCTGTCCGCATTCACCGAGTCCACCTCATCACCGGCGACGACGGAGATACCCGCAGTGACTGCTGGTCCCCGTCAGTTTGATACCGAGACCCCGAGCCGCGCCACGCTGCTCGTGGTGGACGACGAAGAGATGGTCCGCCGTCTGGCCGCGCGAATGCTGGTGACGATCGGCTATCGAGTGCTCGAGGCCGGAAGTGGCCAAGAGGCCGTGCGGCTGCTCCGGCGGGGGGCACACCGCATCGACGCCGTTGTCACCGACGTGGCCATGCCGGGAATTGGTGGCCGGGAGCTGGGCGAAACCATTGTCCGCTGCTGGCCGCAGATCAAGGTGCTGTATATGTCGGGGTTTGCGGAAAAGCGCATGCTCAACGAAGGCGCAGTCGATCCGAGTGTGCCCTTCATACAGAAGCCGTTTACCTCGGAGCAGCTGGGAAGGAAAGTGCGCGACCTGCTGGCGCCCTCACTGGAGCAGTAGCCTAGTGCGTTGCCGTGCGGGACTGCAGATCAAAATGCTTGGCCAAAACGTAGGTGACCCAGTCGTTCACTTGAATCCATAGTCCCTCCATTTCGTCCCGGTACTCGCCTTCCTGGACCACCTGGTACCAGATCTTCGGATCCATCCCCGGATAGAGGTGTACGCAATCGGGCTTGACCCGGGCTTCCAGGCCCTTGTCGCCCATCTGGTCCGGCGATGTAGTTCGGGACGGGCGCAGCTGCCCCGCGGGGGTTAGGGGTGAGGGATCAGGCTGCATGTCACTGTGTGGGTCCACCAGGATCCTCGCTGCGGGTCCCATCGGAGTCGTCCTATACTACACACCGCGGATGCGAAAGGTAAACCCCGAAGAACGCCCGCAGACTAGAGGATCTTCTTTCCAAAGGCCGATTGCACCAGCTCCACCGCAAACTCCGCGGAAGCATTGCACTCGTCCAGGATGGGATTGACTTCCACCACCTCGAGCGAAGTCATGATTCCGGCATCGGCGATGACTTCCATGATGAGATGGGCCTCCCGGTAGTCCAGCCCGCCTTTCACCGGCGTTCCCACCCCGGGCGTCACCGATGGATCCACCGCATCGAGATCCAGGCTTACGTGGACGAAGTCGGTTCCTGCGGTTACTTGCGCCAACGCTTTCTTCATGACCCGATGCACACCATGGCGGTCGATTTCAGACATGGTTTGGACCTGCACGCCCGTCTCTTTCAGCCGCTTCTTCTCTCCGGCATCCAGACTCCGAATCCCCACCAGAGCCACGTTTGCAGGATCCACTTTTGGAGCGCTCCCGCCAATCGACGTGAGCTCCGGCGCGCCAAAGCCCAGCAAGGCAGCCAGGGGCATCCCATGGATGTTCCCCGAGGGAGAAGTCTCGGGGGTGTTGATGTCTCCATGCGCATCGATCCAGAGAACCCCGAGCTTTTGCGCCCGGCTCTGGGCAAAGGCCGCGATCCCCGAGACGGTACCCACCGCAATCGAGTGATCGCCCCCGAGGACCAGCGGGAAGTGGCCCAGCCCGATGATCCGCTCGACTTTTCGGGCTATTACTGTGGAGGCCCGGGCGATCTCGGGCAGGTAGCGGGCCCGCTCATTGCCGACCTTCAGCTCCTCGATATTCTTGATCACCACATCACCTTCGTCGACTACCTTGTGCCCCAGCTCGGTGAGGCGGGCGGCCATGCCGGCGATCCGGAGGGCCGAAGGTCCCATGTCCACTCCCCGGCGTCCCGACCCGAGATCCATGGGTACGCCGAGCAGGTGGATGATCATACGGCAGCCCGTTGGCTCGATGCTTCGGCTCGAGGTACCCAACGGACGCGGGAGAGGCGTGCCCGTCCTCTGGCATCGAGTTGCACGCCTTCCGCTGCCAGCCGCTGCTGCTGCACCAGTTCGGCCCCGGGTACGGAGCGCCGGCTGATCTCTCCTCGGGCATTCACGACACGGTGCCAGGGAACGGTGGTGCCGGCGGGGAGAGCGTGCAGCGCGTAACCAACCTGGCGGGCGTGCCCAGCGAGGCCAGCGAGGGTGGCTACCTGTCCGTAGGTGGCCACCCGCCCGCGAGGTATTCGCCTGACGACCCGGTAAATTCGCTGGTAGGTAACGGAGATCAGGCGCGCCGCCTCATCCCCGCCGCGAGGAGCACCACGCCGGCTACGATCGCGGCTCCGCCCACCCAGGTCGGCACCGCTCGCTTCTCTTCTACCGACGCTTTCAGGTCTCCGACCCTCAGGACTTCGTCTTTGGACTTGTAGGTGGCCCCGCGGAATACAATGAAGGCTCCGACAGCCAGGAGGAGAATTCCGATGAGCGAAAGGGGTCGCATGGCCGGCTCCAAGGTTACGGGATCACTGCTCCAACACGGAATTTGAGGTGAGGGCCGCGGGGTTCGGATTACTCCCGGTGCTTCCAGATCGACAGCAGGTAGAGACTCGCCGCGAGCACGACCAGGCCTGCGATGATAGGACCGGGGCCGCCGTAGTTCTCGAAGCTAAACGGTGCACCGTCGGGGCCCTGGGCTCCCCGGAGCATGGTGAGCACGCCCAACGCTATACCGGCCACACCCAGCAGCGCGAGAAGAACAAAGAGCGCTCGCATGATCGCCTCGGAGGAGAACGTGAATCGTCCGGTCAAACGCGGCGTGACTAGTGTAGCCAGGCCCGGCTCCCAGGGGGAGTCCCAGTGTCCAGGATCTATCGCTCAGGAGATGGCGCGACTATCCGCGAAACGCAAGGCGGCGCAAATGGGGGAGACATTCCCGTGCAACTGAATCCACAAAGCCAGGCGCCCCAGGGGGCCGAGGTGAGGGTGCCGGAGCCGACACCGTTGGCCATCCAGTACTATCGCAGCGGCAATCTTCTCTGGGGCATCGGTGTGCTGCTGAGCCTGCTGATTCCGGCGGTGCTCCTGTACACCGGCACCTCGGCACGCCTCCGTTCGCTGGCGTTTCGGTTGGGCCGGCGCTGGCTCCCATCCGTGATGCTGTACACCGTTCTGTTTACGCTGCTCTCGGCTCTTCTCCTGCTCCCACTGTCATACTACGAGGGCTTCGTGCGACAGCACGCCTACGGCCTCTCCAATCAAAGCCTGGAAAAGTGGGTGGGAGACTGGCTCAAGGGAACGGCGCTGGGCGCCGTGGCGCTGGCGCTGGTGGTCTGGATTCCCTATCTGCTGCTACGCCGAAGTCCGCGCCGGTGGTGGCTCTACGCCGGGCTGACCGCGGCCCCCCTCGCGACGCTGATGCTGATCATCTCTCCAGTGTGGATCGATCCACTGTTCAATGACTTCGGAACCATGAAGGATCCCAGCCTGGAGCAGCGTATACTGCGGCTCGCCGACCGAGCCGGCATCCCCGGCAGCAGGGTGTACGAAGTGCGGAAGAGCGTCGACACCAAGACCATCAATGCGTATGTCACCGGTTTCGGGACCACCAAACGCATCGTATTCTGGGACACTATTCTGGCCAAGCTCGATCCGGATCAGATTGCGTTCGTGGCAGCTCACGAAATGGGGCACTACGTCCTGGGGCACGTCAGAGCGCTCATTGTAGTGGTCACTGCTCTGGCCATCGTTGCGCTGTATGTGGTGCACCGCCTGGCGCATCGTCTCATTGCACGCTATGCCCGCTGGTTCGGCTTCCATCAACTGTCGGATCCCGCCTCGTTGCCGCTGCTCGCCCTGCTGACCACCGCGGTCTCTCTCGTGACGACTCCGGTAGCGCTGGCCTTCACCCGCCATCAGGAGCACGAGGCAGACCGCTTTGCGCTCGAGCTCACCCGGGACAATCGGGCTGGCGCTACCACGTTTGTACGGCTCCAAGAGGAGAATCTCGCGGTGCCTCGGCCCGGAAGCTGGTACATGCTCTGGCGCGGGAGCCACCCTTCTCTGGGAGAACGGGTAGATTTTGCCAACCAGTACCGCCCCTGGTCGGAAGGACAGCGGCTGCGCTACGACCGGCTCTTCCGCTGACTGGGCTTGTGTCGCTGGTCACGGCGGCCGGAGTGGCCGCGCCGCATATAGTGCCCCCAGATTTCTACAACACTCTGCCCTCCGAGGATCCTATGAAGGCTCGCAAGCTTGCAGGTCTGATCGCGCTCGGCGCCACGCTGATGTCGTGCGGGGGACGTCAACCGGTGGAGATCAACCCCAATAGCCAGTCTGTCGCGAGCCGCTGGAATGGCAGCTTGTCCACTCCAGCTCAGTTGGCCGGTGCCCTGCAGATACGTGGTCAGGGGTGGATGGCGGCAGACGTAAAGAACCCCGACCAGACGGAGGCCGGGGTCGAAGTATCCAACGCCGCTCCGGGCGGGGTTCATCCCTGGCATGTTCACCGGGGGCAGTGCGGAGCCGATCAGGGTGTCTTTGGACCGGCCGACGCGTACAAGCCGCTCAAGGTCGACAACGATGGTCGGGCAAGTGGTACGGCCGAGCTGCCCGTTCCCCTACCGAGAAGCGGAAGCTTCTTCGTCAATGTCCATGCCTCGAACCGAAACATGGGAACGATCGTCGCCTGCGGAAACTTGGCGCCCCCCGCGCGGTAGAGCGCTGGACCGACCGGTTCCTACCAGCTAACCCGCGCCTGCTGGAGCGTAGCCGCAAGCCATTCGGCTTGCGGCTTATTGTTTTCTAAGGTCCGGCTTCCACCGGTGTATCGGACCGGCCCCCCCATTCCGTCCAGGCCCCGTCGTACACGGCCACACTGCGGTGGCCGAGCAGCTCGAGGCTCAGCACCAGAGTGCAGGCGCTGGTTCCCGAGCCGCAGGTGGCAATGATGGGTTGCGAAAGGTCAATGCCGGCGGCCTCGATGCGGCCGCGCAGAGCATTCAATGGGAGGATAGTGCCGTCGGGTCCGACCAGGTCGGTGAAAGGAAGATTGATGCTGCCGGGCAGGTGTCCCGCCCGGATGCCTGGCCTGGGCTCCGGCTCAACGCCTCTGAACCGCGCCGCGGGCCTGACGTCCACCACCTGCTCCTGTGGGCGAGTAAGGTTGGTCCGCATCGCCGCCAGGTCCCGGACGGCGGCCCGATTCAGTCGAGCGCTGAAGTGCCCCGGCGGGAGACGGACAACGCCCGGCTCGACGGGTCGCCCTTCCGAGCGCCACTTCTGCATGCCGCCATCCAGCACCGCCACCTCACGATGGCCGAACACGCGGAACGTCCACCAGACGCGGGCCGCACTCAGATTGGTCCCCGATCCATCGTACACTACGATGGCGTCGGCGTCCTTCAGCCCGAGCGCGCTCATGTCCGAGGCGAACTTGACTGCCGGGGGCAGCATGTGCGGGAGAGCGGCGTCGGGGTCGCTGACCGCATCCAAATCCAGGAAGACCGCTCCTGGAACGTGCCCGGCGGCATACTCATCCACCCCGCTTCGGCCACTGCCGGGCAGATACCAGGAGCCATCCACGACTCGCAGGTCGGGCGCGCCGAGACGGGCTTCCAGCCAGTCAGTTGAGACGAGGGGAGGCAGTGCTGTCAGTTGACCGGAGCTGGAGGTGGGAATGGCGTCCTACGCTGCAATGGCTGCATCCAAGATGTCGTCAGCCGGAGCACGGCCCCGGCGGGTATACAGATCGAAGTACGCCTGGGCCTGCTCCAGGTCGGCAGGGTGGAAGTATCCCTCACCCATCACCCGACATCCTTTCAGCGCTATCTGAAAGAGATCTGCGGCGACCTCATGAATTCTGGGATCGTGGAGCCCCCAGCGGCCAGCACGCTCAAGCAGTGCCGGATCAGGCGTTCCGAGAAGGGCGTCCGCGGCGCGAAGGGCAGCGGAGTGGTAGAGAACACCGGCCGTCAGCGCGACCGGGGCGGCAAACCACGCGGGAGGCAACGTATCTGCGGACCGCAGCTCCAGGTGACCCCTCGGCCGAACCTCAGGGAAGAGAGTACTGAGATGGTCGTGCCATTCATCGGCCGATGGATCGGCCAGAGTGAGCCAGTGAGCAAAGGACCGGTACTCACCGGCCACGGGAGGAAAGAGCATGGCCGGAGCGTTCAGCGCAAAATCCCGGTACGTCTCCACCGGATTGGGTTCGCCGAAGGCGAGTCCGGTCCGACTCGGATCCACGGTGCGCCAGACGGCCGCCCGGGTACTCTGGTGGCCGGTAGGCTGTTGCGCGTAAATCGGCGAGTTGGCGAAAATGGCAGTGACAAACGGCGCCATTGCATTGAGTACGCGCCAGCGGAGCCAGGGCTCGTCGTCGAAGTCCAGATTGATCTGAAACGAGGCGGTTTGGCGCATCATCCGGGCCCCGGAGGAACCCAGAGTTTCAAAATAGTCCGCCATCAACTGGTAACGCTTGGCCTGGATCAGGAGTGGCGCGGACTGAATACTACTGGTCGGATCGATTCCGACCGCCAGCAGATCGATGCCTTCTGCCGCAGCGGCGGCCCGGAGCGGAAGCACTACTGAGCGCAGAACGGCAAGTAAGGAGCTGGCAGTGAGACACGCCGGGGAGCTGAACTCGAGCTGCCCACCGGGCTCGTAGGTAATATTGCCCCCGGTGGGAATAGTGAAGCACGGAGTTCCCTTGGGAGTAAGGCCTTCGATCCAACCCTGCTCTCTCCCAAAGCGACGCAGCAGGGGCAGCGTTGATAGCTCATCCTTACCGTCAATGGCTAAGCGGCGGCCGCTGCCAACTTCGACCGGAATAAACTCCACCTCCGCTCCGATGCGCCGGGGAGGCAGGGAGCGGCTGGCTGCACCTGCAAAGGCGCCGCTGAATAAATCGGAAACCAGAGATGCCGGACTCAGCAGGGTCACGCCGGGGCCCCCACGACCAGTGCAAACAATCCTTCCCGGTCCGGGCTCCAGGTCTGGACTTTCAGACCAGCGGCGTCGAACAGCTCGGTCACGCTCGCCTGATCGTGCTTGCAGCTGATCTCGGTGCGAATCGATTCGCCGGCATCGAAATGAACCAGACCCATTCCGGGGACGCTCACTTCCTGCTCCCGCTTGGAAACCAGGTGCATCTCGATCCGATGGTTCACCGGCTCGTAGAAGGCGTGATGCTCGAAGCTCTCGGGATCGAAGTCCGATCCCAGCTCGTAATTGAGAACCAGCAGCATATTCCGGTTGAATGCAGCAGTCACACCCTGGGCATCGTTGTATGCCGCCTCAATTCGGCGAATATCCTTCCGCAGATCCACTCCCATCAGGAATCTGTCGCTTGGCGTCAACGCGGCACGAACACGCCCGAGCAGCCGGATGGCGGCAGGAGGATAGAAGTTCCCGATGGTGCCGCCGAGAAAGGCATAAAGCGCCGGGTGTGACAGCCCTTCGGGCGGATTGAAGTCTTCAGCAATGTCGGCGATCACGGGTGTGACAGCCAACCCGGGGTAGTCCCGGCGGAGACGAGTGGCGGTGTCATTCAGAAAACTGGCGCTGACATCGATGGGCACATATTCCCCGGCTGCGCCCGCCGCCCGCATGGAGCTCAGGATGATACGGCTCTTCTCCGCACTCCCGGCACCAAGCTCGACCAGGGAAGAAATTCTGAGCTCCGGGATCAGGCGCGGTATCCACTCCTCGAGCAGCGCGCGCTCGGTGCGAGTCGGATAGTACTCGGGGAGCCGGGTAATCTCCTCGAACAGCTCGGACCCGCAACGATCATAAAAATATTTGGGCGGCAGTTCCTTCTGCGGCGCCGACAGGCCCGCGGCTACCTCCGCGAGCATGCGGGAGTTCGGCTGCCGATATGCGGCCGATGCACCGGCCCGCGTGGTCTTCGCGCTGTCAGGCATCACGGGCGCACCGAAAGCCGCTGAAGATCTGGCGGCGGATAGGGAAATCCCAATTGCGGAATGTGTTCCGGATGGCGCCGGGACGGGTCGCCCAGGAGCCACCCCGCAGAACCTTGTATTCGCTTCCGAAGAACGCCTCGGAGTATTCCGGATAAGGAAAACTCTCAAAGCCGGGGTATGGCCCGAAGTCGCTCGACGTCCACTCCCAGACGTCGCCGATCATGCCATAGCAGCCGATCGGCGACCAGTTCAAAGCGTAGCTGCCGACCGGCGCGGTGCCGAAACTGAGCTGATCGATATTGGCCCGATCTTTGGTGGCCGGGTCTTCCCCCCAGGGATAGATACGCGCGCCAGCGGTTTCCGGATCCCAGGCCGCGGCTGCCTCCCACTCCGCTTCCGTGGGCAGCCGCTTCCCGGCAAACCGGGCAAACGCCTCGGCCTCGTAGTAGCAGACGTGACAGACCGGATGCATCGGCTGCACCCGAGTTACCCGGTCCATCGAGCGGGTAACCCAGGCTCCATCCACCCGCTCCCAGTACTTCGGCCCGCTGACCCCCGATTTCTGGAGCCAGGCCCATCCGGCATCGGACCAGAGCTCTCCTATCGAGTACCCGCCGGCCGCAATGAAGTCGGCGAACTCACCGTTGGTGACTGGAAAGACGTCCATCCAGAACGGCGCCAGGGAGAGTCGGTAGCGAGGCCGTTCGTTATCGTAAGCCGTGGATCGGTCGTCGGTGCCGATCTCCACGTCCCCGCCGGGGAAATAGGCCATGGCCCCGGCTCTGGTGGGTTCCAGCCGTCGGACGAGCTGGGGGATGTCATAGCGTATGGCCGGAGCGTACGGGGCGCCCTGCTTGAGCTGCAGCGTCTGGAGAATGGTCTCGTTGTGCTGGTACTCGTGCTGGAGCACCATGCGGTAGACATATCCCCCTCGGAGCAGCCGAGTGGAATCGAAGTCCGCCCGGGCCAGGCGATCCAGAACCCGCCGCCGAATATCGTCCATCACCCGAACGCAATGCGTGAGTCCGGGCAGCTCAAGCGATCCTCGATCCGTCCGCGGATGTTCGAACGGGTTGTACAGCCCGGGCATTTCGACGAACTCGACCGGCCCATCCAGATTGCGGGTGAGCCAGAGCTCCTCGAAATGCGCGATGTGCCCCAAGTCCCAAAGAATAGGGCTCATCAGCGAGTCGTGTTGCGCTCTGAGATCGGTGTCGGAGAGCGGTGCGAGAAGCAGGAGGGTCCGAGCCCTTGCCTCCTCCAGTTGCTGAGCGAGGCCCTGGCGATCCACCGAGCCGGAGATGGCAATGGTCGTCATTTAGTCTGGCGTCCCGTCAGGCTTGGTTGAGTATGGGAATCAGAGCCTATTGTACGCCGGAATTCCGTGCTCCGCGAGGCAGGCGCGGCAGCCATACCAATGGTAACGCAGTATCAGGCAAGCAGGTTCCACCCTGATATTGAACGCAAGAAACAGGTAGTGCAGGGGCCGTTTGGGTGCTACCATGATGTCCTGGGACCGGCATGTACGTCAGTGACGGATAGCCCAACAGCCAAGGGGGAAGATCTGGTGCAGGTCGCGTCCGATGAGCAACGCTGGAAAGCCGTGCTGGCCCGTAACTCGGCCCAGGATGGCGCGTTCGTCTATGGTGTCTCGTCCACCGGAGTCTATTGCCGGCCATCGTGCCCCTCACGCCGGCCGCTCAGGTCGCGAGTGGCCTTCTTCCAGACTCCCGATCAGGCCGAGGCGGCCGGGTATCGCGCCTGCCGGCGGTGCCAGCCCCGGGCTCGGGTTCAACCTGCGGTCCGCCGGATTCAGGTGGCCCGGCAGTATCTCGATCAACACCCGGGTGAAACCGTGACGCTGGAGCGCCTGGGCCAGCTGGTCGGAATGAGCCCCTACCATCTGCAGCGCACGTTCAAGCGGGTGGTCGGTGTGAGCCCCAAGGCATACGTCGGTGCGCGGCGGATCGAGCGCATGAAGTCCACGCTGCGGCAGGGCCATACGGTGAGCCGCGCTACCTACGACGCGGGCTATGGGTCGGGCAGCCGGGCGTACGAGCACGCCAGTGCCGGTCTGGGGATGACACCTGGTACCTACCGAAAAGGCGGCCGAGGTCTGCGCATAGCCTATAGCCTGGTGCCGACATCGGTCGGCCAGCTGCTGGCGGCCGCCACCGATCGTGGCCTGTGCGCAGTCATGCTGGGGGACGACGCCACCGAGCTCGAAAACCAGCTTCAGGGAGAGTATCCCGCGGCGGCTCTCGAGCGGAACGACACTGCGCTCAGCCAGTACATCGGTTTGATCCTGGAGCGCCTGTCTGGGGGTGAGGACGCGATGCTGCCGCTCGACGTGGGCGGCACCGCCTTTCAGTGGCAGGTCTGGGAGGCGTTGCAGCGGATTCCGCCCGGCGAAACCCGGTCCTATCAGACCCTTGCCCGGGAGATCGGGCGTCCCACCGCGGCCCGTGCGGTAGCCCGCGCCTGCGCCGGCAATCACGTGGCTCTGGTGATCCCGTGCCACCGGGCCGTACGGGAACACGGTGAACCGGGCGGGTATCGGTGGGGGGCGGAACGCAAACGGCAGCTCCTCGAACAGGAGCGGGCTCACAGGGATAGCCGTAGCGAAGTAACTGTGCCAGCTTGATAGGAGAGCCTAGCGAAGAGCCGACATGCCGAGTTTGGAAACTCTGATTCCCCGTTTCAAGGCGGCCGACCGGCAGACCCGGTTGGAAACGCTGCTCGATTATTCCAAGAAGCTGCCCCCGCTCCCCCAGAAATACGAAGCAGAAAAACAGCTGGGCCACAACCGAGTCCATGAATGTCAGACCTCGGTGTACCTGTGGGTCGAGGTTGATGACGGAGGCGTGCACATCTACGCTGACGTTCCCCGGGAGGCTCCCACGGTGCGAGGCTTCATCTCGCTGCTGGCGCGCACACTGGACGGCCAGAGTCCGGATGCCGTAGCCGAGCTGCCACTGGACTTGCTCGACCGTTTGGGATTGAGCGAGACCCTGGGAATGACGCGAACCCAGGGACTCACGGCCATTCTCCATCGGATCAAGCAGTCCGTCGCCGCGGCAAACCAATGATGCTGGGCGTACTGGAGCTGGCCGGAAAAAGCAGTGGGTTTCTCCGGCGGCGGGAGGCGAGCTATCTCCCATCAGATGGCGATGTCCATGTAGGGGAGCGCCTCATCCGTCAGCTGGGACTGCGTGCGGGTGATGAGATCGCCGGCACTACGCGGTCGGGCGGCAGAGGCCGGGGTCCCTCACTCGAAACAGTGACCACGGTTCAAGGCAGGTCCCCCGAGATCCTGCGCGAGCGTCCCGAGTTCAACCGCCTGGGAGCCGTTCACCCCAACGAGCTGCTCCGGCTGGAGGCAAACGGGGCCGCCAGCACTCAGCCAGACTTTACCAACCGAGTTATCGACCTGCTCTGCCCCCTTGGGAAGGGCCAGCGGGCGCTCATCGTGGCACCAGCCAAGGCCGGGAAGACCATGGTCCTCCAGTCCATTGCTCAGGGCGTGAACCTCAATTATCCCTCGGCCGAGCTATTCATCCTCTTGGTGGACGAGCGTCCGGAAGAGGTGTTCGAGATGGAAGCTGCCGGCGTGGGCGAGGTGATCGCCTCCAGCTTCGATAACCCGGCACAACGCCATGTTGCCCTGGCCGAGCTCACTCTGGAACGCGCCCGGCGGCGGGTCGAGCTGGGCGACGACGTGGTGTTGATCGTCGACTCGTTGACCCGGCTGGCCCGGGCCTACAACACCGTCGAAAAGGGAAGCGGCCGGACACTCTCGGGAGGCTTGGACGCCCAGTCACTGGAGCGGCCCAAGCGCTTTCTCGGCAGCGCCCGCCGGATCGACCCCGCGCAGGGAGGCGGCTCACTGACCATCATTGCCACCGCCCTGGTGGACACCGGCAGCCGGATGGATCAGGTCATCTTCGAGGAGTTCAAGGGTACGGGGAACAGCGAGCTGGTGCTGAGCCGCGAGCTGGCGGAACGGCGGATCTACCCTGCTATCGATCTCGTGGCGAGCGCCACCCGACGCGAGGAGTTGCTTCTGGATCCGGTGGCGCTGGCGGCCTCGCACGCACTGCGCCAGCGCATTGCCGGCATGACGCCCATCAACGCCATGAGCGACCTGCTGACCGATCTCCGCCGCAGCAAGACCAATCAGGATCTGATCAGGACACTTGCTGCGTAGCCTTGGTGCTCGAGGAGCGGTTGACCCGCTCGAATTCCTGCATAAAGCCAACCAACGCCTCCACCGCTTTGCGGGGGCACGCGTTGTAGATGCTGGCCCGCATTCCCCCTACGGACCGGTGCCCCTTCAATCCATCGAGGCCGCGCTTTGTGGCCTCACCGATGAACTTGGCCTCCAGCTCCTCGGTTGGCCCCCGAAAACAGACGTTCATCAGTGAGCGGCTGTCCCGCTGGGCGGTGCCCCTGAAAAAATCGCTGTTGTCGAGATAGTCGTAGATCAGGCGCGCCTTCGATTCGTTCTGCTCTGCCATTGCGGCCAGGCCGCCCTTCCCCTGAATCCATTTGAAGATCTCCCCCATGACGTAGATCCCGAACGTCGGCGGAGTGTTGTACATCGAGTTCTCCCCCACATGCGTTCGGTACTGCAACATGGTAGGCAGCCCCTTGGCTCCTGCCTCGACCAGATCGTCTCGGACGATGATCAGCACAACACCGGAAGGGCCGAGGTTCTTTTGCGCCCCGGCGTATACCAGACCGTACTTCCGCACATCGAGAAGGCGGCTGTACATGTCACTGGAGGTATCCGCCACCAAGGGAGCTCCGTTCGGCGGAGTGGGCTCGGTCCGCCACTGCGTGCCGTAGATGGTATTGTTGCTGGTGAAGTGCACGTAGGCCGGGGCGGAGGAGTATCGGACTTCGGCCGGCTTGGGTATGCGGTCGAAGTTGGTGGCCTCACTGGT
>Ga0307416_100000973_pt1 | contig 15145 bp, 12 predicted proteins | sample DK1Cmetagenome_2_FD_203821 | JGI IMG/M metagenome (GOLD analysis project Ga0307416, IMG submission 203821) | Maize rhizosphere microbial communities from greenhouse at UC Davis, California, United States - DK15-C-3 | ecosystem: Host-associated > Plants > Roots > Rhizosphere > Soil | place...
CTTCATCGATGCCGCTCGCGAGTCGCGCGATGCCGGCATCGCCCGCCGAGCCGCCGAAGTCGCGATGGCTGCGCGCCAGCGCGCTCTCGCCGAGCAGGCCGCCCGGCTGTGGCTCGACATCGACCCCACGGCCGAGCGACCGCGCCAGATGCTGACCGCGCTCGCATCGGGCCTCGCACCGCGCGGCGCCGACGAGACGAGCGACGGCGAGCTGCGCGCGCGCCTCGAACGTTTTCTGGCCGATGCAGCGCTCTCGGGCTCGGGCGTCGGCGAACCGTTCCTCCAGCTCAACCGCGTCTTCGGCCAGCAATCGGACAAGGTCTCCGTCTACCGCCTGATCGCCGAGCTCGCCAAGCCGTACGCGTCGAGCGCGGAGGCGCATTTCGCCGTCGCGCTCGCCGCGCTCAACACCGGACTGGCCGACGCGACGATCGCCAAGGTGGCGACGGACGAGGTCGATCGGGCTTTGCAGATCAAGCCCGACTGGGACCGCGCCGTGCTGCTCAAGGCCGAGATCATCGCCAGGCGCTCGGCCGGCGACGCGGTCGCGTTTCTCGAGCGTGCCATCGCCAAGGCTCCGGAGTCGCGGCCGCTCCGCGCGGCGCTCGCGCAGTTCCTGACCGAGCAGAAGCGCTATGGCGAGGCGCGCGACGTGTACCGCAAGCTGCTGGCGGCCGACCCGTCGCAGCGCGAGATCCAGTTCGGCATCGCCGTGCTCTCCGTGCAGATGAAGGACTGGGACAGCGCCGAGCGCGACCTGGCCGAGCTCAAGCAGGCGGGATTCGGCGACGCGGGCCAGGTCGAGTTCTATCTCGCGCAGGTGTCCGAGGAGCGCGGGCGGCTCGACGAAGCCGTCGCGCGCTACAAGAGCGTCCCGGACGGCGAGCGCGCCTGGCTCGCGAAGCTTCGCATCGGACTCGTGCTCGCGAAGTCGGGCAAGCGCGACGAGGCGCGGCGCTGGCTCGCCGACGTCCCGGCCGTGACGATCGAGCAGCGAATCCAGGTCCGCCAGACCGAAGCGCAGATGTTCCGCGATGCGAACGACAACGCCGCCGCGCTCGGGGTGCTCGACCTCGCGCTGAAGGAGCATCCGGACTCGGGCGACCTCATCTACGACCGCGCCATGGTGCTGGAGAAGCTCGATCGCGTCGAAGAGGCGACGAAGGCGCTGCGCCGGCTCGTGGAGCTTCGTCCCGACGACGCGCAGTCGCTGAACGCGCTCGGCTACACGCTCGTCGATCGCACGCAGAGCATCGACGAGGGGTTCAAGCTGATCGAGCGCGCGCACCAGCTGTCGCCGGCCGACCCGTTCATCATGGACAGCATGGGCTGGGCGCTCTTCCGGCTTGGACGGCTGGACGAGGCCGAGAAGTACCTCGCGCGCGCTTTCTTCGAGCGTCCCGACCCCGAGATCGCCGCGCACCTCGGCGAAGTGCTGTTCGCGAAAGGCCAGCCGCAGAAGGCGCGCGAGGTCTGGCAGTCGCAGCTCAAGGCGACGCCCGACCATCCGCTGCTCCTCGAGACGGTTCGTCGTTTCTCGCGCTGACGCGTGCCGCGAGTGGAAGCGAAACCGCGGTGGCGCGCCCGCGCGCGCGCCGCCGGCACGATGTTCGCCATGGCCGTTGCCGCATGTGCGCCGCTGCAAACGCGCGACCCGCAGGCGGGCGCCGCGCACGGCGATGCCGCGTTCGACGTGACGGGCAGGCTCTCGGCGCGCCACCGCAGCGAGGCGGCCTCCGCCGGGTTCCGCTGGTCGCATCGCCACGACGGTGACGAGCTCTCGCTCGCGTCGCCGCTCGGGCAGACGCTCGCGGAGCTTCGCGGCGATGCCTCCAGCGTGCGTCTCACGCTGCCGGACGGCCGCACCACGCAGGCCGCCGACTGGGAAGCGCTGACGGCCAACGTGCTCGGGGCACCGCTGCCGGTTCGCGGCCTCGCCTGGTGGATTCGCGGCGTCGGCCACCCGGGAAGCCCGCACACGATCGAGCGCGACGCCGGCGGCGCGCGGGCCGCCGTCCTGCGGCAGGACGGCTGGGAGATCGTCTACGAGGCCCGCGACGATGAGCGGCCGTTGCGGCTTCGCATGACGTACCCGGACACCGAGATCCGCCTCGTCATCGACAGCTGGTCGACCTCCGGGCGATGACCTGCGATGCGGGCGTGCACCGCCGGCCACGCAAGCCGCGCACGCGTTGCGCGCGTGGCGCGAAGCGACGCCGCGAGCGCTGGAATCGTCGGCGGCCGTTGCGCTTTCCCGGCGCGCCTGAATTGACAAACGTGGCGAGCGTCGGCGAAAATGAGCGTCTTTTCCGAGAGTTAGCCACACGACCCTGCGGCGGTCGCCGCGCCCCGTTCGTTTCCAAGTCCAAACGCGCGCAGTCACGCGAGGCGAGCGTTTTTCTTCGGCGGACCGGGCGCCCCGCGCAGGCGCATGCATGGGTAACGATCGGCGTCCGCTCTCGAGCGGACGCTCGATGAAACGGAACGGCTCGCGCGGCTCGCCCGCATCGCACGGGCCGCCGCTGCACCGCGCGGGCGGAGCTTGCTGTCCGCTGGGGAGTCGCCAAGTTGGTTAAGGCACCGGATTTTGATTCCGGCATTCGAGGGTTCGAATCCTTCCTCCCCAGCCATCCCCTTTCGGAAGGCCGTCCGACGCGTCGGGCGGCCTTTTCGCTTGCACCGGCGACCGCGAGCTGACGCCCGATGGCCTTCGAGCGCATGCGCATCTTCACCGGCAACGCCAATCCCGGCCTCGCGCTGGCGGTTTGCCGGCACTTGAACCTGAGCCTCGGTCGCGCCGTCGTCGGCAAATTCAGCGACGGCGAGGTCATGGTCGAGCTGCTGGAGAACGTGCGCGGGCGTGACGTGTTCGTGCTGCAGTCGACCTGCGAGCCGACGAACGACAACCTGATGGAAGTGCTGCTGATGGTCGACGCGCTGAAGCGGGCGTCGGCCGGACGCATCACCGCGGCCATCCCGTACTTCGGCTATGCGCGGCAGGACCGGCGCCCCCGCTCGGCGCGCGTGCCGATCAGTGCGAAGGTCGTCGCCGACATGCTGTCGACCGTCGGCGTCGATCGCGTGATGACGATGGACCTGCACGCCGACCAGATCCAGGGCTTCTTCAACATCCCCGTCGACAACATCTATGCAACGCCCATCCTCCTCGGCGACGTGTGGAAGCAGAACCACGACAACCTGCTCGTCGTGTCGCCCGACGTCGGCGGCGTCGTGCGCGCGCGGGCGATCGCCAAGCGCCTCGATTCCGACCTCGCGATCATCGACAAGCGCCGACCGAAGGCGAACGTCTCCGAAGTCATGAACATCATCGGCGACGTGTCGGGTCGCACCTGCGTCATCATGGACGACATCGTCGACACGGCGAACACGCTGTGCAAGGCCGCCACGGCGCTGAAGGAGCACGGGGCCGTGCGGGTCGTCGCCTACTGCACGCACCCGGTCCTGTCGGGCGGTGCCGTGCCGCGCATCGCGGAGTCGGACATCGACGAGCTGGTCGTGACCGATACGATCCCGCTGTCCGAGGACGGCCAGCAGAGCCGCAAGATCCGCCAGCTTTCCTGCGCGCAGCTGCTGGCCGAGACGATGACGCGCATCAGCAACGAAGAGTCGGTCAGCAGCCTTTTCACGGAGTAGCCGTCATGCCGAACACCCCAGCGCTGGTTCCGGATCTCGCAGGCAAGCGTGTGCTCGTCACCGGCGCGTCGACGGGCATCGGTGCGGCCGCCGCGCAGGCCTTCGCCGCCGCGGGTTGCCGGGTCGCCGTGCATTACAACGCGAGCCGGGACAAGGCCGAGGCGGTCCGCGCCGCGATCACCGGCGCGGGCGGCGAAGCGCACCTCGTGCACGGCGACGTGCGCTCGAGCGCGACCGCGCGGGCGATCGTCGAGGACGCGGCCGGCAAGCTCGGCGGGCTCGACGTGCTCGTCAATAACGCGGGCGGACTCGTGCGGCGCGTGCCCGTCGCCGAGATCGACGACGCGGTGTTCGACGAGATCGTCAATCTCAACGTGCGCTCGATGGTGGCGGCGTGCTCGGCGGCCGTTCCCCACCTGCGCAGGAACAAGCGCGGGAACATCATCAACGTCACCTCGATCGCCGGTCGCAACGGCGGCGGCCCCGGCGCGGCGCTGTACGCGTCGGCGAAGGGTTTCGTGAGCACGTTCACCCACGGCCTCGCGCGCGAGCTTGCCGGCGACAACATCCGCGTGAACGCGGTGTCGCCGGGCGTCATCACGACGCCGTTCCACGAGCGCTACTCGACGCCGCAGATCCTCGAGGCGATGCGCGCGACGATCCCGATGGCGCGACTCGGGACGGCGGAGGAATGTGCGGGCACATTCCTGTATCTCGCCTCGGATGCGCTGTCGGGCTACGTGACCGGGCAGATCGTCGAAGTCAACGGCGGCCAGCTGATGCCCTAGGCGGCTCGCGGGCGAGTCGCTTTTCCTGCTAGAATTCAAGGCTTTCCGCCCGCCGCATCCGACGGGCTTTGTCGCCAACCGGGCCGCACGGCCCAGCGGACGACCGACCGGCTAGCCCGGCGGAAGGCCGCAGACACCAGGGATCCACGATGGCCTCCATCGAATTCACCGCGTTTCCGCGCACCGGCGAAGGCCGGGGCGCCTCGCGCCGCCTGCGCCACTCGGGCCGCGCGCCCGGCATCGTCTACGGCGCCGGCGCGCCGCCGACACCGATCGAGCTCGACCACAACGCGCTCGTCCAGGCGCTCAAGGCGGAAGCGTTCCACGCATCGATCCTCACGCTGAAACTCGACGGCCAGTCGCACCGCGTGCTGTTGCGGGACGTCCAGATGCATCCGTTCCGCGGCGACGTCATCCACGTCGACTTCCAGCGGGTCGACGAGAACAAGAAGATCCACATGAAGGTGCCGTTGCACTTCGTCAACGAGGCCACGTCGCCCGCGGTGAAGGTCGGCGGCGCGATCATCAGCCACATCGCCAACGAGCTCGACGTCAGCTGCCTGCCGAAGGATCTTCCCGAGTTCATCGAGGTCGACCTGTCGGCGCTCGAGTCGGGCAGATCGATCCACGCGTCGGAGGTCGGCCTTCCGCCCGGCGTGACGCTGGCGCTGCACGGCAAGGACATCGTCGTCGTCACCGCCGTCATTCCGAAGCAGCCGACGGAAGCCGAGGAAACGGCCGCCGCGCCGGAGGCCGCCGCGGCAACGCCAGCGGCCGCCACGGCAGCCGCCGCGCCGGCGGCGGCGAAGGGCAGCGACAAGAAGGAAGAAAAGAAGGACGACAAGAAGAAGTAGCGGCTCGACGCGACGGTCGCGCGAGGGCCCGCCGGACGTTCGAGGCGGGCCTTCTCGTTTGCGCGGCATCGCAGCGACGACGGCATGAGCGATCCGATCCGACTCGTCGTGGGCCTCGGCAATCCGGGGCGCGAGCACGCGCAGACGCGGCACAACGCCGGCTTCTGGTTCGTGGAGGCGCTCGCCGCGGCGCTCGGCACGTCGTTCTCGCACGAATCGCGCTTTCACGGCGAGTTGGCGAAGACGCCGCTCGGCGTGCGACTCGTCAAGCCCTCGACCTACATGAACCTGTCCGGGCGCGCCGTGGCGGCCGTCGCCAATTTCTTCGCGGTCGCGCCGCAAGCGCTGCTCGTGGTGCACGACGAGCTCGACCTCGTGCCGGGAGACGCGCGGCTCAAGCTCGGCGGCGGCGTGGCCGGTCACAACGGGCTCAAGGACATCCGCGCGCAGCTCGGCACGGCTGAATTCTGGCGGCTGCGGCTCGGCATCGGGCATCCGCGCGATTCCGCCATCCCGCAGCAGGCGGTGGTCGACTACGTGCTGCGGCCCCCGTCGACCGGCGAGCGTCATGCGATCGAGGACGCGATCGCGCGCGCGCTCAACGTGTGGCCCGCGTTGTCCGCCGGCGATTTCGAGCGCGCGATGACGCGGCTCCATACGAAGGAATTGCAATGAGTGGTCGTCTCGCCCCTGCGTTCCCGACGGCTTCGGCCGGCGCCGCGCGATGAGCCTGCGCTGCGGAATCGTCGGCCTGCCGAACGTCGGCAAGTCGACGCTGTTCAATGCCCTCACGCGCGCCGGCATCGCGGCCGAGAACTACCCGTTCTGCACGATCGAGCCGAACGTCGGCATCGTCGAGGTGCCCGATGCGCGCCTCGCGAGGCTCGCGGCGATCGCAAAGCCGGAGAAGGTGATCCCGGCGACCGTGGAGTTCGTCGACATCGCCGGCCTGGTCGCAGGTGCATCGAAGGGCGAGGGCCTGGGCAACCAGTTCCTCGCGAACATCCGCGAAACGGATGCCATCGCGCACGTCGTGCGATGCTTCGTCGATCCGAACGTCGTTCACGTCGCCGGCGCCGTCGATCCCGTCTCCGACATCGAGACGATCGCAACCGAGCTCGCGCTCGCCGACCTCGCATCGGTCGACAAGCAGATCGCCAAGGTGGAGAAGGTCGCGCGTGCCGGCGGCGACAAGGATGCGAAGCGCCTGTTCGACGTGCTCGGCAAGGTCCAGGCGGTGCTCGACCAGGGGCGTCCGGCGCGCTCGGCGGATCTCTACGACGAGGAGCGCGCGTTGCTCGCGCCGTTCTTCCTGCTCACGATGAAGCCGACGATGTACGTCGCCAACGTCGCCGAGAACGGCTTCCACGACAACCCGCTGCTCGATGCCGTCCGGCGGTTCGCGGCCGGCGAGGGCGCACCCGTCGTGCCCGTGTGCGCCAAGCTCGAAAGCGAGATCGCCGACCTCGAGGGCGACGACCGCCAGGCGTTCCTCGACGATCTGGGCCTTTCGGAGCCCGGCCTCGACCGCGTGATCCACGCCGGCTACCGGCTGCTCGGCCTGCAAACGTATTTCACCGCCGGGCCGAAGGAAGTGCGCGCCTGGACGATCCACGTCGGCGACACGGCGCCCAAGGCCGCCGCGGTGATCCACACGGATTTCGAGCGCGGCTTCATCCGCGCCGAGGTCATCGCGTTCGACGACTACGTCGCTTACGGCGGCGAGCAAGGGGCGAAGGAGGTCGGACGCATGCGCCTCGAAGGCAAGGATTACGTCATGCGGGACGGCGATGTCGTCCACTTCCGCTTCAACGTCTAGCGGGCGCGTCCGCGCGGTGCGCGCGCTTGCCGCGGCGCTTGGCGTCGTCGTGCTCGCCGCGTGCGCCTCGCTCCGGCCGCAGCCGCCGCAGGTGCTCGCCGCCGAAGTGCGCGTGGTCGTGTTCAGCTTTCCGCGCGCGCGGCTCGCGATCGATGTCACGCTCGACAATCCGAACGACTACGCGATCGGCGTGTCGGCGATCGACGTCGGCGTCGACGTCGAGGGTGCGCGCGTGGCCCGGGCGGCGCTCGGGGCGCCGGCGACGCTGGCCGCGCACGCGGCCACGGTCGTTCACCTCGAAGCGAGCGCGGACCTGTCGACGGCGTTGGCGGGCGTGGCGCGTGCGATCGGCCGCGGCGGCGGACCGTTGCGATACGAGATCGCCGGCTCCGCGACGCTGGACAGCGGCGCGAGCTACCCGTTCCGCAAGCAAGGCGTTCTCGCACACCTGTGAAGACGCTCGAGTTCACGAAGATGCAGGGCGCGGGCAACGACTTCGTGGTCGTGGACGCCACGCGCGAGCCGTTCTCGCTGAATGCATCGCAGATCCGCGCGCTCGCCGACCGGCGCTTCGGCGTGGGTTGCGATCAGCTGCTCGTCGTCGAGCGTGCGAGCGTCGCGGACGCCGACTTCGACTACCGCATCTTCAACAGCGACGGCGGCGAAGTGGAGCAGTGCGGCAACGGTGCCCGCTGCTTCGTCGTCTTCGTCCGGGCGCGCGGGCTGAGCGATGCGCGCGACATCCGCGTCAACACGAAGTCGGGACTGATCGTGCCGCGCCTGCAGGCGAACGGCGAAGTCAGCGTCGACATGGGCGCGCCTCGCTTCGACGCCGAGGCCGTTCCGTTCGTCGGCGGCAGCGGCGGTCCGGTCGACTCGCTCGACGTGGCGGGCCGGACGATCGAGATCTCGGTCCTGTCGATGGGCAACCCGCACGCGGTCCAGGTCGTTGCCGACGTCGAGCAGGCGCCGGTGTCGACCGAGGGACCGGCGATCGAGCGGCATGCGCGCTTTCCGGCGCGCGTGAACGCGGGATACATGCAGGTCATCGATCGCGCTACCATTGCGCTGCGCGTTTTCGAGCGCGGCAGCGGTGAAACGCTCGCGTGCGGCACCGGCGCCTGTGCGGCCGTCGTCGCAGGGATCCGCCGGGGCCTCCTCGATCACGACGTGCGCGTGCACGCGCGCGGCGGGGACCTGTCGATCCGGTGGACCGGAAGCGGTCCGGTGACGCTCACCGGGCCCGCCGAGATCGTGTTCGAGGGGCGCTGGCGCGTGACGCACCGGCCGTGATCGACGACCGAGGGGACGAATCAGAGAGCATGGAAGCGCGCGACGTCTCACGTTATCTGCGGGACCATCCCGAGTTCTTCGAGCAGTACGCGGACGAGGTGGCCGAGATTTTCGTCCCCCATCCGCACGGCGGTCATGCGATCCCGATCGCCGAGCGGCAGATCTTCACGCTGCGCGAGAAGAACGCCGAGCTCTCGGCGAAGCTCGCCGAGCTGATCCGCTATGGGAGCGACAACGACGCGATCGCCGAGCGGCTTCACCGGTCGACGCTGGCGCTGTTCGCGGCGCCGGATCTGGAAACGACGCTCGCGGTGCTGCACCACAGCCTGAAGGAGGACTTCGGCGTGCCGGAAGTGGCCGTGCGGCTGTGGGGACGCGTTCCCGAGCAGTCCTACTTGCCCGAGCTCGCCGCGACCTCGACCGATGTCCGCGAGTACGCCGAGCGGCTCGAGGCGCCGTACTGCGGCCCGGATGCGATCGGCGAAGCGCGCGAGTGGTTCGAGGGCGGCGATCGGCTGGCCTCGTTCGCCTTCCTGCCGCTTCGCACGTCGTCGACGTTCGGCCTGCTCGCACTCGGCAGCGCCGACGCGCAGCGCTTCCACGCCGGCATCGGCACCGTCTACCTGACCCGACTCGCCGAGCTCGCCAGCATGGCCATCGCGCGCTTCCTGCCGATGTAGCGCCGATGGCGAAGGCGGAACGCGCCGCACCGACCGCTGCGAACGGCGCGCACGTCGACGCGTTCGCCCGGCACCTCGTCTCCGCGCCGGCCCATACGCGGGCCGCGTACCTCCGTGACGTTTCGAGCCTCGCCGCGCTGACGCATCCGCGCGAGCTCACCGCATTGAGCCGTGCGGACGTCGCGCGGGGGCTTTCGACGCTGCACGCGCGCGGACTCTCGGGCCGCAGCCTCGCGCGCGTGCTCTCGGCGTGGCGTGCGTTCTATCGCTTCGCGCTCGACGCACGCCTCGCGACAAGCGATCCGTCGGCAGGCCTCAAGGCGCCGAAAGCGGTGCGCGGACTGCCGAGCGCACTGACACCCGACGAGGCCGCCCGGCTGGTGGCGATCGACGCGGACGACCCGCTGTCGCTTCGCGATCGCGCGCTGTTCGAGCTTGCCTACTCGTCGGGGCTGCGATTGTCCGAAATCGCCGGCCTCGACGTGGACGCGCTCGACCTCCGCACGCGCGAGGTGCGCGTGCTCGGCAAGGGCAGCAAGGAGCGCATCGTGCCCGTGGGCAACGCGGCGCGGACCGCGCTGGGCGCCTGGCTGGAGGCCCGGCCGCAACTCGCGGCCGCACCGGGCGCGGCGCTGTTCGTCGCGCGCAGCGGCAAGCGGTTGTCGGGGCGGTCGATCCAGACGCGCCTCGCCGCGTGGGCCGTGCGCCAGGGTCTGCCGCGACACGTGCATCCGCACATGCTGCGACACTCGTTCGCGACGCACCTCCTGCAGTCGTCCGGCGACCTGCGCGCCGTCCAGGAGCTCCTGGGTCACGCGTCGATCGCCAGCACGCAGGTCTACACGCACCTCGATTACCAGTACCTGGCGAAGGCCTACGACGCTGCGCACCCGCGCGCGCGGCGCAAGCGCCGGCGCTAGTCGCGGCCGCCGCGGCGTTGTGTTGCACATTTCCGCCGTTCGTCGGCGGAAGCCGGCAATTCCATTCCTGTGGGAAGTCTCGGGACACGGCTCGCCGCCCGGTTCGACGCGCGCGCAGGCTCGGGTTCGTAATCTATTATTGTTACAGATAGTTAGGCAGCACGCCTCAAGCGCTCGCTGAAGGTCGGCGGACGGGCGGCAGGGGAAAAGTGCGTGGTTTCGGACGGCCCGCGGCGCGTCCGTTCGACGCAAAGCGGGCAAATTGCCGGTCTACCGCCCTGAATCGCGCGTCACCGCCGCCGATGAACATGTTCATGCTGGCGACTTCCGCGTCCCATCCGCGCATCCCGCACCGGTCGCGGCGTTCGGCCGCACAACCCGACGAATGGCGCCCCGACGCGATTGCTATTTATGCACACGTCATGGCAGGCTTCGCTATGCAGGTGTCATAAAGCGGGAGTCCCGGCCGAAACGCCGTTTCGGGGAGTGGCCGGGGAACGACAAGCAGTGCTCCCGTCGCGAAGAACAACCGCTTGCTTTCGATGAGGCCCGCGTCCGGGCCGCGGTGTGCGTCTTCGGGACGGGACCAACACCACGAGGGTGTCCATGGTGCAACGCTCTTCGAGCGCGCAACGCGTCGCGCGTCCTTCCCGGTTCGTGCTGGCAACTGCGTTCGTCGTGCTCGCCGCCGCGCTGGCCGGCGGTGCGCAGGCGCAGACGCGTGCGGCGGCGCTGGGCCTGCATCGCGCCGCGTCGACGGCGTTCTACATCGACGGCGATTTCGACTCGATCCCCGACGTCTCGCTGACGTTCGGCACGAGCGCGGACGTCGGCCTGCTCGCCGACACCACCGGTTCGGGCAGTCGCATCCCGGTCGCAGTGAAGGACGGCGTGTGGAAATTCGACACCAACCGCGATGGCGTCGCCGACCAGACCGTGTATTTCGGCGGCATCGGCGACAAGCCGCTGATCGGCGACGTCGACAAGGACGGCAAGGACGATCTGGTCATGTACCGCAACGGCACGTGGCTCGTCAGCGCGACGCGCGACGGCGTCGTGACGCACACCTATACGTTCGGCGGGTATCCGCAGGACGTGCCGATGCTCGGCGACCTCGACGGCGACGGCAATCTCGACCTCGTCATCTATCGCGACGGCCTCTGGTACGTATCGCTCAATCGCACCGGCAACGTCGATCGCACCTATCGCTTCGGCGGCGCGAGCGACCGCCGCGATGTGCCGCTCGTGCTCGACTACGACGGCGACGGCAAGGACGACCTCGTCGTCTTCCGCAACGGCACCTGGTACGTCGCGATGAACGCCGCGTGGTCGGCCAACCCGGCGACGCCGCCCGCGCTCGCGACGGCGCAGGTCGTGCTCCAGTACGGGCAGGGCGGTGACCGCCCCCTGTACTACGGCCCGGGCGCCGTGTATCGCGCCGATGTCGAGGCGGCGCGCCTGCTGCAGCAAGCCACGTTCGGGCCGACGCCCACCGAGATCCAGCGCGTGCTGTCGATGGGGGTCACGGCGTGGGTGGACGACCAGCTGAACAAGCCGATGACCTCGTATGCCAGCATGCCGTGGTACCCGGCGAACCGTCCGCAGACGCCCACCGGGCAGACGTGGCCCTTCTGCACGTACGCGCAATACACGACGACGAACTACACGTCCGCGTCGCCGTGCAACTGCAACGACCAGCCCGCGTCGACGAACCGCTGCAACCGCGACGTCTACACGATCTTCCAGCTGCAGAAGCAGTTCTTCGTCAACGCGCTGACGGCGCCCGACCAGCTTCGCCAGCGGGTTGCATGGGCGCTGTCGCAGATCCTGGTGACCTCGGCGGCGCAGGACCCGATCGCCTACGGGAACCGCGACTACCAGCAGCTGCTCAAGCAGTACGCGTTCGGCAATTTCGGCGATCTCCTCACCCAGGTGACCGTGAACCCGTTCATGGGCAACTACCTGGACATGGTGAACAACCGCAAGGCGGCCGGAACGCGGCAGCCGAACGAGAACTACGCGCGCGAGATCCTGCAGTTGTTCTCGATCGGGCTGTGGGAGCTCAAGCCCGACGGCACGATGCTGCTCGACGCGTTCGGCAACCCGGTGCCGACCTACGACCAGGCCGACATCACCGAGCTCGCGCGCGTCTACACCGGCTGGGTGTATCCCCCGGTCGGCGCGGCGACCCCGGCGCTCAACTCGACGGTGAACTACTACGGGCAGATGCGCGCCATCGAGGCCGAGCACGACGTCGGCTCGAAGCGGGTGCTCGATCTCGGCACGATTCCGGCGGGGCTCCTCGCCGCGCCCGACGTCACCTGGGCCAACAGCGCGATCTTCCAGCACCCGAACGTCGGTCCGTTCATCGGCAAGCAGCTGATCCAGCAGCTGGTGACGAGCAACCCGTCGCCGGCGTACGTGAGCCGGATCACCGCGGTGTTCAACAACAACGGCTCGGGCGTTCGCGGCGACCTGAGAGCGGTCGTGCGGGCGATCCTGCTCGATCCGGAAGCGCGGGCGCCGCGCAACCCGGTCGTGTCGAGCTTCGGCAAGCTGAAGGAGCCGGTCCTCTACGTGACCGGGCTGCTGCGCGCGCTCGGCGCGGTGAGCGACGGCGTCGATCCGATCGTGCGCACCTCGGCGATGGGCCAGAACGTCTACACGTCGCCGACGGTGTTCAACTACTACCTCGCCGACTATGTCGTGCCGGGCACGGATCTCGCGGGGCCGCCGTTCAACATCTTCGACGCGACGACGTACTTCACGCGCGTCAACTGGGTCTACAACCAGGTGACGCTCGGTGCGGCGTGCACGGGCACCGTGTGCGGGCCGGCGCCGGATACGACGGTGGTGAACGCGATCGGCACGAAGGTCGATTACGTGTCGATCTCGACGCTGGCGAACGATCCGGTCGCGTTGGTGGAGCGCGTCAATCTCCTGCTGTACCAGGGAACGATGCCGAGCTTCATGAAGCAGCAGATCATCAACGCCGTGGCTGCGTATCCGGCCACGAATGCGCTCGACCGCGCGCGCACGGCGGTGTATCTGGCGGCGATCTCGCCCCGCTATCAAACGGAGTTCTGAACATGAGCGGACCCTTCGTCTTCTCGCGCCGCCGCTTCCTGCAGCAGTCGGGCGCGTTCGGCGCGCTGGCGCTGGCGCAAAGCCTGCCTTCGCTCGGATTGTCCGGCGCCGCGGCGCAGGCACCGGCGTACCGCGCGCTGGTGTGCGTCTACATGTTCGGCGGCAACGACGCCGACAACATGCTGATGCCGCACACCAACTATGCGCAGTACGCGGCCTCGCGCAACGCGACGAACGCTCCGTTCTGGGTGCCGCAGAACGTGGCCACCGGCGGACGGCAGCCGATGCTGCAGATCACGCCGGCGGGCGGCGCGACCGTCTACGGACTGCATCCCAACATGGCGGGCCTGCGCACGCTGTTCCAGGGCGGCAGGATGGCGATCGTGACCAACGTCGGCTGCCTCGTGGAGCCGCTGACTCGCACCACGTACCGCAACGGCAGCAAGAAGCGTCCCGACAACCTGTTCTCGCACAGCGACCAGCAGACGCAGTCGCAGACGGCGATCTCGCAGGCATCGCTGACGGGCATCACCGGATGGGCCGGGCGCCTCGGCGACCGCTGCATGTCGCTGAACGCCCCCAACGCCACGCCGATGTCGATGTCGTTCTCCGGGAATCAGCCGTTCGGAAGCGGCGTCCTGGTCAGGACGATGTCGTTGCCCACGGCGGGCAACTTCGGCTTCGCCGGCGATTCGGCCACGCCGAGCGCGCAGCAGATCGCGCGCACGGCGGCGCGCGCGAACATCATCGGCGCGATCGAGAGCAACGCGATGGTGGGCGCGACGCAGAACGTCGGCAAGGGCGGCCTCGACGCGAGCGCCAAGCTCAATCCGATCATCCAGGGCACCGGCAGCGGAGCGGTGACGACGGCGTTCGCGGGCCTCAACACGGGCCTCGCCAACCAGCTGCGCGCGGTCGCCAAGGTGATCGAGCAGCGCACGACACTCGGCCACAACGCCCGGCAGGTCTTCTTCGTGTCGATCGGCGGCTTCGACACGCATTCGGGCCAGAACCCGGGACACGACACGCTGATGCTCCAGATCTCGCAGGCGATCACGGCGTTCTACAATTTCACCGTGGCGGCCGGCGTTGCGAACAACGTGACGACGTTCACGCTGTCGGATTTCGGCCGCACCTTCAAGTCGAACGGCGCCGGGACCGACCATGCGTGGGGATCGCATGCGATGGTCGTCGGCGGCGCGGTCAACGGCGGCAGGATGATCGGCACGTACCCGAACCTGACGCTGGGCGGACCGGACGATAGCGGCGCCGAGGGGCGCTGGGTGCCGCAGATCTCGATCGACCAGTACGGTGCCACGCTCGGGAAGTGGTTCGGTGCAAGCCCGGGCGACATCGCGCAGGTGTTCCCGAACGTGTCGCGCTTCCCGACGTCCGACCTCGGCTTCATGCTCTAGCGCTACAGGCCTCGCGCCGGCTCGTCGGGGCTGCTGCGTCTGGTTGCCGCGAGTCGCCGGTGCCGCCGGCGAGTCAGCCCCGCGCCGGCGGAGGACCCCCGAACCGTCGCGGGCGGGCGCCTGCGATCATCGCGGCGCGACGGTCGTGTCGCGCGCAGTCGACGGCTCGCGCAACGCCTGCCGCTGTCCGCGTCGCGGCGCCCTCAGTCGACGACGCGCGTCACCCCGGTCATCGCCGGCAGGTCCGTCACGCCGGGGTCGATGCCCGCCTGCCGCATCAGCGTCGTGAGCTGCCCGCGGTGGTGCGTCGCATGCTGGAACAGGTGCACGGCTCCCACCCATGCGGGCAGGCGACGAAGGCGGCCGTCGGACGCGGCGCGGTAGTCGATCGTCGAGGCGAGCCAGTCGTCGCTCAGCGATCCCGCCCAGTCGAGGAGGCGCGCGTCGAGCCGCTCGCGTTCGCGCACGAGCTCGTCGAAATCCTCGAAGAGCTCGGTCCCGTAAGCCTTGGCGTCATAGCGTGTGCCGGTGAACCGCGCGAGCCACGTCGCGTCGGCCCAGACCAGGTGATTCAGCGTCCGGTGGATCGAGCCGAAGAAGGCTCCGCGGTCTCGCTTTCGCTCATGGTCGGGCAC